>Ga0210059_1002547_pt1 | contig 28595 bp, 13 predicted proteins | sample Ectturendosymbi2_FD_188042 | JGI IMG/M metagenome (GOLD analysis project Ga0210059, IMG submission 188042) | Ecteinascidia turbinata endosymbiont from Florida, USA - Sample 2 (SPAdes) (version 2) | ecosystem: Host-associated > Tunicates > Ascidians > Unclassified | place: Key West, Florida...
CCCCCCCTTTTTGCCCCCCCCCCCTTGAGGTGTTACGCGCATAGAGTTTCCTTATTTTTGATGAAAAACTTATTATTCACTCATATAATGTACTATAAAGCAAATCATAAGTAAGTAATCTGCTTTCAAAGGGGCCCCCTACAGAAACTGTAATGTGCAGGTACTTTGCTTTCAAAGGGGCCCCAACAGCCATTGAAATGTGTAAGTACTCTGGTTTTAAATTTCACTGAAGGGGCCCCTGAAAGAAACTGTAATGTGGAAGTACTCTTCTTTCAAAGACCCTCCCCCTACAGAAACTGTTCTATGCAGGTACTTTACTTTCAAAGAGGCCCCCAACAGCAGCTGCAATTTGAAAGTAATCTGCTTTCAAAGGGGCTCCCAACAGCAACTGAAATGTGTAAGTACTCTGCTTTTAAACTTCATTGAAGGGGCCTTAAAGAAAGTGTAATGTGCAAGTCCTGTGCTTGCAAAGGGCCCCCAATAGCAACTGTAATGTGTGAGCATCTTGCTTTCAAAGGGGCCCCCAACAGCAATTGTAATGTGAAAGTACCTTACTTTCAAAGGGGTTGCAAACAGCAATTGTAATGTTTAAGTACCTTGCTTTCAAAGGGGCCCCCAACAGCAAATTTGATGTGCGAGTACCTTGCTTTCATAGGGGCCACCAACAGCAATTGAAATGTGTAAGAGCCTTGCTTTCAAAGGGACCCCCAGTAGCACCCTTAATGTGCAAGTACTTTGCTTTCAGAGCGGCCGCCAATAGCAACTGTAATGTGCAATAATATACTTTCAAAGGGAACTTAAACAGCAATTGTAATGTGCAAGTACCTTCTTTTCAAAGCGATCCCACCACCTCCTCCAATGAACAAATAAGGAAAAGCTTCAAACCTACTTCTATACCTAAAAAATTGTGGGTTAAAATTTCTTCCAAAAAGTTCTGAAAAGACCCTACGAAATAAGAGCAAATAGGCCTACTTGTACCAAATGATAACTTTTTATACCAAATGGTAATTTTTTATACCAAATTATGATTTTTAGAGATTGACGTATTTGCTATATTGATGATTTTATAAAAATGCCGCAGATGAACAAAAAGTAGTCTTTTTTATGTCTCTGAGCTGAAAAGGTTAGACAAATTTCTCATTTCTTGTAATGTTGTACCTTAGTGAACATTTCCATCAGAAAATAAGACAACATCCAATTGTTATAGCAGGGACCACACTTCATTTTTTAATTTATAGGACATTTTCTTCTTAGTTTACAAAAAATTTTGTATTATTGCTGTTGCGCTGCAAAAATTGTTAATAAGCAAGGCTACATTCATGCTTCTTATCACGTAGCAAAAATGGCAATTTTTGAGTATTATGAATAGGCTACTCAATTTTTCTACAGATATTTCAGGTATTTTAGGTGGTTTCATTTAGCCTATGCTTGAAGTCACAGGATATTTGAAGCTTGACTAGTAAATGATTGCTTTAAGGCAGACTTGGTAGGCGATGTTAAATTTTTTTTGCCAGCTATTAGCCAATATAACTTGAACCGTTTTTTCTTAGCACAGATATAATCAAGTGTGTAGGCTACTTGCTGCAGTAGAAATATTTGCGATAAGGCATATGATGAATTATTTCCTATTTTGCACATTTTTCAAACAACTGGTGTCAATGCAAGATGAGGGCAGCCTTGATTTATCCAGCCTCAAAGCTTGCCAAAACAAGTCTCAGGCTGGATGCTTTTGTACGCTATGTTCTTGTAGTTAAAAGATGAAATTTAAAACAAATCTAGTGTTTTAAATCTTCTTGGTTATTGTTTATAGTTTCATGGATTCTCATAAAGGCACGAATGTGAACAAATTCAGGATACCAAGTATCAAGCATTTTTTCAAAGGGGGAAAGTGTGAAACTTTCAAAGGTGTAAACTTTTTAGTTTATTGATGGTGAATGTAGAGAAATGGGGTGCGAAAATAAAGAAGTGGGGCGATGCCAGCTTGCTATTGCCTAACTTTTATGTGTTGCCAGCCTTGTCTTCCCACCTTTCAGTGTTTTCAAACTTGTGTATCATGAACACCCTTTTGCATTTTCTCCTTCTGCTAATTCAGTTATGCTGTAGTCTCAGGAACATATCCTTGGGTGGCCTTTAAATCAAAAGTTATTATCACGGTTGGCTGAGTATAATGACATCATCAGAGGGCCCCCTTTTTAGTCTTGCCTCGGTCCCCCCAAACCCTAAACCCACCACTGCCTAAACATAATCCCTAAATCTAAACTCAAAATTTTTTGAAAAAGTACATAAAAAGCGCTCCCATCCAAGGTCTTATATCTACTAGCTATTAACCAGTGATGAAGTCGAGACCGTATCCTTCAAGGTTACGGTCTCGACTACATCACTGCCTTTCTGTATACCCAGGGCCGGATTTAGCTGATGCGATGCCCTTACGTTAATCCACTTGTGAGCAGGGACGGATTGAGGGAGCGCGGGGACCTAGGCACTCTTAGTTTTTGGGGCCCCACGCAGGTGTGACCTATTTGGTCGCTTGTCTTAAAAGCGTGAAAGGATGTCCCTCTTATGCAGTTTTTTTAAGGAAAGTGTTTGGATCCTGGTATGGACCTGTAGGGGCCCGATTTCTCTGATTCTAGGGACCCAATTTTCTCTGATTGTAGGGACCCGATTTTCATTTCTAGGGTCTTGAATCGGGTCCCTAAAACACTTTTGAAAACTTGCTCTTATGTGTAGTGCCCCTCAAAAGTCTATCTTTTGTGGTGCCGACTTTGTTTTACGATTGCCTTGCTTGAGGTCTTCAACAGATATTGAAAGGCTTTCGTACATTCTTCTCAAGAACAAATGGAAATGCGACCTTTTCCGGGAATTTATAGCTCTTTCGTATAGCTCAGAAGTTCTGTTCGTGAAATTTTCGTGATTTCTAGCGTTATTTGTGGATTTATTTTTCGGATATATACATTTTCATGTGGGACCGTGTTGCTACTCTTGAAAATATCATCTAGTTGTCAATCTGATTAGTTGTACATGTACTCGTTTGTTATACTAACCACATGGGTTATGGACCAAACAAGCACAATACATTCAGTGGACACTGGGTTTATTTACGCCATTTTTAAGTAGTCGCTTTCCAAGCAATGCATAATATACAGGGTGTCCACAAAGTCCTGCACACATTAAAAATTTTTATATCGCAAAAACCACATAAGGTAGAAACTTTACATTTTCGACAGTGAATTATACTACCATAAAGTTTGTTTTATTTTTTACAGGTTATTTTATTGTTCAGATAAGCAAGAATAAGTCATTTTTAATAAAGACGTAAGTTTGCAACAAAGTATGAAACATGTTGACCATTCAACAAAAAGCACAATGTGTTCTTTGGTACCATGAATTGAAATCACCAACTGCAGTACAACGTAAATTTAGAAGTGAGTTTGGAGAAGACCCTCCTCACACTAACAGCATCAAGAGATGGTTTAAAAAATTTATGGAAACCGGAAGAACACTTGGCGCGAAATTGAGTATCGCCTTGACATACTGAGAGCAACAAATGGAGCACATGTTGAAGTCTATCAATAGCATGAAAAAGCAAATTCTTGAAATATGGCTATTACTTAAACTACTCCAAATTTTTTAATTTTAAACTTTAATAAACAAACTTCGCTTTGCAAAAAAACTGTATGATTTTATCTACTTTAGTTACTTCGCAATTACATTTTGAAATGTGTGCAGGACTTTATGAACACCCTGTATTGTTTTAATTCTTCATGTTATAGGCTGATTGTAAACAGCATGAAGACAAAATCTTGCACAGTAAAGTAGGCTACTGTAAGCCCAATGTAGACACGTTTTTCGAAGTAAAACTCAAGCGAAAGTGTTCTAGCTGATTTAACTAACATCTAGAGCTTCAACAAGCAACCTCTGTATACTGGCTATCTGGTTGGAAACAACCAAACGTAGATACGCATCAAACACACTGTAGTTTTTCCTACTAAGGCTCATATATTTTAGAAGCAGTGTGGCCTAATTGAGAAATCGTTTACTGCTGTGCTATAGACCAGTGATGTAGTCGAGACCGTAACCTTCGAGACCAAGACCGAGACCGAGACTTGGCTCAAACTTCGAGACGAGACCGAGACTTTGTCATAAAAGTCGAGACCGAGACCTGGAAGTTCGAGACCGAGACCGAGACTCGAGACCTCACATTTCTCTTATGGTGATTAAAGCTAACTCCTTGAATAAGGCTGCAACAAAATATCTGGCACATTGCCAAATACCAAGATAATAAATATCCGAAATTTGTGCAAACGGCCAAATACTGCAAACGTTCATTTTCATTTTCCTCTTAGGAATTTACAACCTCAAACCTGTGGCCTTATTTACAAATTCCTTGAAGAAATGCATGGGCATTGAAAATGTTGGCAGCGTTTAGGTGGTCTACGCATTTTTCAGTCGAAAAATGTCGGTGAACCAATTGAGTATTGGAGGTGTTTGACGTTGCCATGCTTCAATAAATTTGTTTTGACTCAGAAAAATTTGTAATTGTTTTGTTCGTTACAAAACAATACCAACCCTTCTATGTAAGGACAGGAGGGGATGCCCTGTTGAAGCTTACATGTTCTGGTCTCCTATCTAGTATTGCAGTAGGCCTTGTTATTTCAGAAAGTGGAGAAGAGCCGAATCATTACTTTTTGTTTTTGTAGAAGCACAGTCGATGTAGGCGAGTATATACAGCCCTAGCAGCACTAGTCAAAACAGCACAGTAAAGTGGTAACTCCACAGGAAAGTTCGCTTTCCATCATTCAATTGTTTGCCAAGGTATTTCGTTGTTTAAATCATTTGCCAATGAAGTAACAAACTTTTAAAGTTTTTTACTATCTACCGCGTACCTGTTTCACTACATTCTTTTTATTTTAACACTGGGCATCTGCACTGAAACTCAAATTTCTTCGTCACATATTTCGTGTATTTTGGCTAACAAAGCTTTGCCATTTTTTGTAATGTTACCTACACCTTTCCTAGTTACTTTTCTCCTCACATGACAAGTAATTGATCAATTATTCTCCAAAGATTTAGAATTATGAAGTAATACTGTAAATTTAGAGATTTAAAAAAAACGAAAGCACTACTTTGAATTTCATAAAGTAAAATTGCAACTAATTGTTTCATCCATCCAAACTTGCTCACTCTGTCCAAAACAAGTTTTAAAAATTTTGCTCGTGATTCTGCTGTTGACGCAAAAAAATATTTAGGCCTGTTAGAGTAATAGACTTTTTTGGCACAAATTAGGTTTACATTTTGAACCAGCGAGGAAATATCCCACCGCATGCTCTACTGCAGTGGCGTAGCGATGTTAATGTCGCCCGGGGCCGACCATAACAATGCTTCCTCTTTCCACTCCTCACATTTGCTTACAACAATATAAAATGAGTGAAAATCATGTATCATGCTTATTATAACTATAAGGACTAATAAAGCACCTTGAACATCACAATCAAATGCTCACAAACTGAAAGGGGTCTTGTTTTTACCTCTCGATTATGGATCTTGCTTTCTCTACTTGTTAGCCACCCTTCTCGTCATCACTTTTCCTATTTTTTCTGCCTTCTTTACATATGCATATGTGTATGATTGTATTGCTAAATAAATAGCATAGTTGGCACATGCTAGGCTGTGGTTCAGCTGGGACGTTTTATTTTTTGTCATTATTTGTGAATCAGTTGGCACCGTGGATTCGATGTGTTTTCCATGGCAGCAACAAAGTGCACAGGGCTAATAAAGCCCTGAAGCAACTTCGGTTTGCGTTTTTGTCTTACTTAGAGCAAGTTGCTCGTAGTTTGTCAGTTTTTTACAACTGCGGCAGATCTTTTGCAGGAAACCATTGCCTTCGTATTGAAGAGTTTTCTTTCTCTGATAGAGAGAAAGTATTAGATATTTTCGACAGGCATTGTTGGGATGCAGCATGCTGTAGCAGAATGAGCGAAGTTCGAGATTACCGGTGTAGTTGACTAGCAGTGAAATGGTGTAGCGCCTTCCCGCTGATTTTATGGCTATGTGTATAATTCCTAGATTTGCTATTTGTTTACTGTCAAGTTTTTATATTTTCAAGTTTTTCATAATTTCCATATTTTTACGTTAAACTGATATCCACAACTGTTCCAAATTTATGTTTTTGCTGCCACACATAGAGTTTTCGAAACACCACATGTCGGTTAGAAAACGCAGAAAGGCCCTAAAGCCTATAGCAGTACGTGCAAGTAACTGATCAGCCATGATGTATTATTTGCTCCTTCTATTAAACTCTTATGAGCAAAACTTTTCCTCAAGAGAGTTCTGAGACATTTTTGAACTTAAAAAAGTCTGCATTACGCAGAACAAAAAAAAAAAAAAAAACTTCACCAGCGTGTTTTAACAAAGTGCTTTGAAAAGCATTTCGAAAAAAGGACATCGTTTTATTTGGCTTCTCAAAACAGAAACTTTTTGGCACTCTCCCACCTCTTCTGAATAAGGCTATGGGTTTCATCACAAAACTCCTGGAAAAACAATTCAAAGATAGTCCTTAGCAAAGTACTCCCAACGTCTCGTTGCAGAGATTATGCACTGCGAATTCATTGGTACATGCACATTTTTTACTGAATTCTGTAGGCCTATAAATTTTAAACGGGGTAGGTCTAGAGGGCAAATTGTTTTCTCCATCTCGCAAATAACACAACAACAAAGAAAGCTTAGCCACTGACCTCTTTGAACGGTTGAATTTTGAACAATCATTTTTTAAAACCGTTTTTTTAAGGAACTCCTTCTTGCAAAACTGCATAAAAGTAACCTATGCAAAGTCTCAAGACGAAGAGCTTGAGACCGAGACAGAAATCCTTCGAGACCGAAGCTCCAAAAAACGGGTCTCGAGACTCCATCACTGCTGGAGACCACTGTGCTACAGTAACTAGGCCTCTAGTTTTAGACGTTTGTATTTTCGCTCGTTTCAAAGTAAATTGTGAAGTTAAGTTATGCCCCCAAACATGAAATGGGGGGGCACAAGGTTTAAATGGGGGGCGCGGGCACCACAGGTCCCCCGCTGGCGACGGCCATGGCTATTAGCTAAGTCAAAGCAAATGGTGAGAGCCAAACTGATGACTAGTCGTGCAGTATACATACATAGACACTAACCACTCAACTCATTACGTTCCTCTTGCTACTAGTAATAAGAACTCAACGTTATATATGGACAAAGTGGATACAGTTCAAATAGCAAAATAGCCCCAGCAGAGCTTTTGCTGTTGATTGCAAAATATACACTACCATTTCACAAATCTGTACAATCGGATTAAAACTACTGTAAAAATTTTGTTATGTTTAGAATAGACAGACAGACACAGATATTGCTTGTTTATTTTACATGGCCAATGAAAAGACCCGGAGGTCATCAAAGTCAGCTGACTATGGGTCAGTCATTATGCTTACTCAGCTGCAACAGCAGCGATACACGAAGGACAGACGCAACTTTAGACAATTAGCAAGGGCAAAAGAAAAAATATTCATTGATAGCAAACTGATGCTTCAAGAAAAAGGCAACAATAAAGACCAAATAGATACAGAACATCAAATACACAGAACATTTACAAGCTCGTAGCGTATATCAGAGTAAGACCATAAGGGTTAAGTTTGTTAATCGATATCAAGAACGTAATTTTTGACCTGTGTTCGAAAAGTAGTGGAACCCAGTAGCTTGATATCCCATTTAAGAGACTTCCACGCTTCTACTCCTCTATACTGAATTGATTTCTTTCCGATATTTGTATTTACTGATGGTTTAAAGAAATTTTGATTAGAGAGAATTCGAGTATTGTAACTATGAGATGTTTATAGATATTTAAATAGGTTGTCAAAAATTTTCGGCAATGTTTTATGATGGAACGAGTGAGCGATTGTAATTAAGTTTTGTTTTATTATATTATCCAAAGCCAAAATTTGGAGGGATTTGCATAAGCCTGATGAGTCCGCTGATCACTGTAGGTCATCAGTCGAACGATTTTATTCTGTAGGATTATAGTCTGTTTGAGTGAGGTTTTAGTGGCATTACTCCAGCAAGCCAGTCCATATGAAAGATGTGGATGATCTAGAGCATAATAGACAGTTTTAAGAGTGGAGATAGGTGAAAAGGCCCGCAACTTAAGTAGAGCGTACGAAGCATATGCAAGTTTTTTACACACATGATCTAACAGACCAGTGGTTTTCAACCTGTTTATCCCATGCATCCCTTTAACCATTATTCACAGATAAAATTCCCCCCTTAGAAATTTAGTTTGTAAAGAACACTCTTACATCAGTACACTAAGAAGAGAAACTAAACTCTTCACAATTGATAAGCTAAACTATATTACATATTAAACAAAATCCTAAATGCGAAATTCCCCCCTTGCAAAGACAAAATTCCCCCCTGGTGGGGAATTCCTCCCCGGTTGAGAACCCCTGTAATAGACCTTTCCTACAGTAGTGTGCAATGTAGCAGAACGTTGAAAACAATCCCGTCTGGTGCTGTATCCGTTCACACTCCAATGCTTGCAAATGCGCGATAAATTGTTAAGCGGGTAGCAGAAGCAAAAGTGGAACGTGGAATAAGCCTGAAAACTGAGAGAAAGGATCGCTACATTTCATCTAGACAAAACAGATACTCCCTTTAAGAAAACAGTGTGCGGCCTGTAGCCTAGGCCTACTCTGTACAACATTAGAAGGCATGTAGGTAGCAAAGGCAGAACGTCATTTAACTTTTAAGTAGTCTATCCAATCAATGACCTTGTAACGCATGACTGGAAACAGACGTGGCTAGTAGCTGTGATTGGCCTTACAACTAGTCCATGGACCTCAATGTCACGGGTTGGTGAAGTACAATAAGCCGCAGATGTGGACTTTGCAGTGAAGGTCAACGCAATGAGCATGGTACGTGATTTGCGTGACTTTCGAAGCGAAAAACAGGCGCGCTCGTGGGACGTAGCAAATGGTTTACTTGGACTATTGTATCAGTTGTGAAGCCTATATGATTTAGCACAATGGTGCACAACCTGCGGACGTGTGGCCGCATGCGGCCTTCAATAATGAAATTTGCGTCCAGCTACATGTAATTTAAAATATAAGATTTGTCGGCCGTGCTGGCGTATATTGAAGCAAAACAAATGCAAGGCAAGAAAATCAGTCGACAAGATGCCTAACAATGTGGATGGTGATGTAACAAAGAGTTATAGAATGAATACGCATTAATGTTTGAATGTTTTCTGTGTTGGTTCGCATTTGGCAGTAACCTATTCTTTAATTCAACGTATCTCATAAATATAACTCGAACTCCTTGGCGGCCGTACTTCATATAAATAAAAGTAATGCAGCCGGCAACAGCAAAAGGCTCTACACCCCTGATTTAGCACAATAAGTAGATGCATGATTTTCAGCAAACTCAGGTGCAATACAATAGAGTGCCTTCCCACTTTATTTAGCCTAGTACATCATGTGGCGGAAAACTCCGTTGTTAACCATTGCTTCTCATATAATGTGGTTAGGTTGCATTTAATGTACAGCAAGTTAGAGTTAGTTACAGTATATGCGGTGGTGGCATTCAAAAGTGTTAAGAACAGGTTCTGTTAGAAAAATATTTTTAAAAAGTAAGGAAACCTTTGAAAAAAATTAAGCAAACTTTTGTTTCTGGTGCATTTAAAGACGTTAAGTTTATTGGAAACCATAGATACTTTCTTTGCTAAAATGGCAGCATGCAGCACCGATATAAATATATAAACCTAATTAGGAATTGCATCAATAGTTTTTAATAATGCTTGGTGAAATCAGTGAGCACAATTGTAACGGATTTTTCATGTCCATAAAAATATTCAGATGAGTTTCCATTTTTGTGCAACTACCGTATTTTCAGGACCATAAGGCACACCGGATTATAAGGCGCAGTATCAGAAATTGAATGCTAGCTAGTTTTTTTTGCATACATAAGGCGCACCGGATTATAAGGCGCATTAAATGAAGCAAAACTTAGATTAGTCAAACTGTATTCAACTCTTTCACAATTACTCTCGAGTGCCAGAGTCGCCGAAGTCGTCCAAGTGAATAAGTCGTCGCTGGGAGTTTAATCTGTCATTACATACGAGTGAGTTTAATCTGTCACACATTCTTAATTCGCTAGACACGAATAGAATAAAATATAAGTTGTGTGCATGTTTGATTCAGTGTGCGGCACTGTATTCAAGACTCTGCGGAGTAATATGATCTGTGGTACGTGCTAGCTACTCTCGGACGTTGCTCATTGCAATTGTTGTTGGTTTACTACGCAACACGATGGTCTGTTCACAATAAATCGTAACTAACAATTAAATAAATAGCACCCTATACCACACAAAATTGGTTCAAGATGAGGAAGCACAACCAGATTCGTACATTAGGTGCACCGCATTATAAGGCACACTTTCGATTTTTGAGAAAATTAAAAGATTTTAAGTGCCCCTTGTGGTCTGAAAAATACGGTAGCTATCTTTGAATAGTTACCCTTGTTATGTGGACCAATGAGTCTGAATGAAATGAATGAATTATAAATAAAAATGTACAAGCACTTCTTTTTTTACTATATGAGAAATTTAATAAATAAAAATACACTATTCTCAAGGTGGTTCAGTGAGCACTAGAATCGATATCTTTGAGTGCAACTTTACAAAATTTTCCTGGGTCATGCTCTGGAAACATCCCCAGAAATATAGCCTATGAATGGCTTGCAGCTCATGTCATCCATCATACTATACATTAAAAATGTTTTTGACAGAATCTGTTCTTAACACTTTTGAATGCCACCACCGCATATATTGTAACTAACTCTAGCTTATGACATTATGCCGAACTTACCTGAAGTACGTGCGCAGGCCTTCACAAAGTCCCCATCGCACCTTCCGCTTTATTGTACTTCACCGACCCGTGACGAGCAGCAGCTGTGGACTACTCGTCACGGTTCGTGAGCGTTGTACGAACAATGAAAAGCCGCGTAGTTGCTAATCATGTGTTATGATGTCATTGAACCAATACACAATTTCATTTGAGTAAATGCTACATATAGTTAAGACAATACAGTAATTAGGCTGAGAAACGTGGTTTGTTAACAGTAATACTGTAATTTCTACAGTAGTTCTCCTCACTTGTGCTTTTAACTGTACTGTATAAAATGGATTGCTGGACAAATTGTTTGACAGCTATGCAATGCATTCATTTGATGTTGGAGACATATGCAACTGGAATGAGAGCATTATCACAAACTCTCAACCGAGGTTATGAGTTTTTCATAGAGGAGTAGCCTATTTGAAGGAAATTTCAACCAAATAAGATGGCAATGGCACGTTTTTATGCAAAGCAGCGTGTTACAGCAGCTAAACTTTAGGCAGTGTCTAATTTGTCGCCAAGATGCCAGCAGCAACAGGCTTGGCAGAAACCAAGTAAACACAACAGATAAACCCTAAAACCCCCTAATGCTAACCTATGTTAGCCCGTAATGCTAACCTATGATAACCCTAATGCTAACCCATAACCCTAACACTAACCCCTAACGCTGACACTATCTCCTAACCCCAATGCTAATCCCTAACCCTGATGCTAACTGGTAATCCCTAACCCTAACACTAATCTTAATGCTAACCCCTAAGCCTAATGCTAACCCCTACCAAACACTAACTGCAACGCAAACTGAAGCCTAAACGTAACACCTAAAGGAAAAGTTTGGAAAGTTATGAAAAAAGTAAAAAAAAAGGAAGTCGCCAAGGTGAGAGTCGAACCAAAAAGCAATGGCATAACAGACTTGAAGCATAACCACTACGCTACGAGCAGCACACTGATTGCATGACAAACTGACCTTTTTATTCGAATTGCGTCATGCCACAAGACCAAATGTTTGACTGGCGGCACAGTAGCTCCAGCCGATCTGTTGCCGCCAGAATATTGGCAGTAAATTAGACACTACCTAAACATTATCTTTCCTCAGCCTATAGAAAGGTTGAGAAGCCACATTACCTTGAAATTGAAATGGATGTTGCCTCAAGTCATTTCTGCTGACTGTTCCTGTGTAGCTGGGTAATATTTTTGTTCTCACTGACCAACTTTTAATGTGTTGAGGGTAGTATGCTTGCAAATTAAACCAGCATGTACCTACTGAAAGCAATATTTTTGTAACTGTGTAAGTATTCAAGTATGTCATTACTCATCATCATATCTCATAGCCTAATCAGTAATGTGTTCAGATTTTAGCTTACAAGAACTTGAAACCAGTTAATACAGAAATCAAGTAAATAAATAAAACTAAAACAGTATTAATAACCTGTAAATAACAATTTATTTTAGATTAGTTGGAAAATACAGCCATATTGCAGCTTTTGCTATATCAGTTGCATCACTTTCATGTTCAAGGCATCAAGGAAATTCTTTCAGCTATCTCATGTACCAGTAAAGCACATATTTTGGATTAGTGGAAGTGAAATGGCCTTACAGATATAGAAATGCAGACTTAAAGCTGCTTTAAATAAACATTTTTATCTCCATTTTGAAAATGATGTTTTGAAATTGAAAAGTACCCGTTACTATTACTATCAAAATCAAGGACAGCTGGCTTTAAGTGGACTGCAACGGTGTGATTTTGTTGCGTTGACTTCAAAGTCTATGTTTCATTTTGACATCATGCTTTGGTTGTAAAACATGCTGCCTGCTCATTCAACCTATTATTTTTATTATGCACTCCATTCTTTGTTGAGATAAATGAACAATGTGGAAATAAACACATGAGTTATGAAAAACTATATTGGTGATTTTCAGTTTGATTTGATGTGTGACAGTTATTATTCAAGATTTCAGTGTTCTTTTTGTTCAAATCTAATTTCTAGATTCTACTTCTTGCCAGTATTCATAGCCATTTACATCTTAGGTCTAGAGCAGCTATGTCCAACGCGCGGGTCGCATGCGGCCCAGTCAAGGGTTTTGTGCGGCCCAGTTTAGGTTTTTGCTGTAGTAAAAGTATCCCACATACTGACAACCTGTCCTTGTTTTGATAATCTTTAATTTGACATTTTTGGTGCAGGTGGTCCTCAGAACCACTTTATCACGTCTGTTACCACTGCAGTTGTAAGTTAAATTTAGTTTGCTAAGATCAAAGTAAGCCATTCAATGTGCAGCCCTCAAGAATATGTCATTCAATGTGCGGCCCTGGTTAAGATAGTGACACACTTTTTGGCCCAGTAAACCATTTGGGTTGGACATAGCTGGTCTAGAGTAATCCTAGGCTTGTTGGTGAAGAGGTAATGCAGTGTTTCAGACTGGTTGCATTAACGAAGGAATGACAACCTTGTTTTATTGGTAACATGATTAAAAGTATGTGCACCACCAATCAACATGAAAAATGTTACTTGCATCACATGACTAGAAGCCATTAGCCACCACTAAGAAGGTGCCTCTCTCCCAGCATTTGAAGAACTCTCATAAGTCTGTTTTTCATTGTAGGAAATTGCCTTTCCCTGGCCATAATACATTCAGGCAATTTCCATAAATATCTCTGCTTGTGCCAAGTCTGTTAGTGTATATTGTAATAAAGTAATTTCTGTTTTATCATCTGCCACCACACTTCTTGACTTTAAACTCCATACACACGAATAGTATCAAAGTTTCCAAAGCAATGTTTGATTGAACAGTGTCTGAAATAATTGGATCGTAAAAATTTGTGAGAATAAAACGCACCAACCACGGTTCATTTAGGACACCAAGCATGCTTACAAGAATTTTTTAAGCATGTGATATTGTTTGGTTTTTTAATGACTCTTTTAACATGTATGTGATGATGGGCTATTTTTCGAGTTGTGAATAGCCTACATCATCTTCTTTAAATGACTTTCAGATATGCCTGTTTGCTGGAAGATGAAATTTTTTCTTAAACCACCGTTGGTTGTACAGCCACTGCGGCATTAGGCACAACCCTCAATAACTGTCATTTTCGATTCTGCTTGTTGCTCCAGTCAAACTGCGATGGAACAGCTCCATTCTTTAGCACCCATTTCGTTGGATGGCTAACAATATCTTCATCAGTGAAATGCTTGCAGCATATGCATGAATGAGACATAAGAGAATAAGAGTAAAATGTTTTTTTCTTGTCTGACTTGACCAAACCTACAATTGTAAACAAGATGCAATATTAAAATAGGAAAGTCAGTTCCATTTCACTACATTACACATTCATTCATTTAGATATAGGCATCAACATTTAAAGATGCATTTTGATTGCATGATTCATTGATACTTAACATACTGCACCCAGAACAACCATATGGTAGTTGGGATGTGCAACTGGCAATGGTGCCTTCTTGAAGTAACTTTTCAAAAACATAGATGTTAAATAAACATTTTTCTTCTTAGGAAGATGGTGCCTCCGGTTGGAATCCCAAAGGTAAAAAAAATAGACTGTAAAATTTCTTGTTTCCTTTATCCAAAGTACAGTATACAGCTAGAGAGTCTTAGAATAACAACTGTGGAAAACATAACAGTGTGTTGCTTTTGCTGTACCGGGAAAAATCGTAATGTCCAAGTTGTCTAAATCAGCACAAAAGACAACTCAACTAAAGTATTAGAAAAATGCTTGTAATTGGTATACACACTTAACTGCTGTTATTGTCTAATTGATACTATTAAATTGACTTCCCTTTCTACGGTGCTCATATTCTGAATGTTTAAATAATCATACTCCATCACCATGTGTTGCAGAACAACCAAAAACAACACAGTATTTTACCAAATTGCTTGCAATCTGTTCCTGTAAATATTTTCTTAAGGTTAACAAATATGCAAGTAATGCCCAGATTCTTCTATAAGCTGTATCCTGACAAGGTAGGCTAAATGTTGCAATTTATATAATTGTAAACATAGCAGTGGCTACTCTTTCAGCAAACCTTTCACAACAGACGTTGATTTAGCCAAATTTCTAAACACGTTGACGTGGGTCTCGACTCTAGAAATCTAGGGTTTTCAAAATTGGCATTAGGCTGCTCGCTAATATGGGCACTATATTCGCTGAATCCTATAAAGCTGGAATAGCGATGAAAGGAAAAAATCGCTGTAAACAGGTTTTATACAAAGTGTTCCAAGTATTTTAGCTTGAAATGCAGGCGAAAAGGGAAGTACTGTTCAATCTAAACGACAACAAAACGTCCCAAACCCCGGTTCACCTATTATGGCCTCTGCATGTTGCACTGAATGTTTTCAACGTTCCGCTTCGATGGTTCTCGTTGAAAAAGGTCTATTTTAACTTGGTTCACTTCTTCAACTGTTCTAGCGACAACATTAATCTTAATCTTTTGAAGTTCGTGACTCCTGGTTAGAACCACAAATTTTGTTTTACTGCAATTTAAGGTAAGTTTATTGGATATCAGCCAGTCATTGACATGTTTTATTTTGCCATTTACAGCAGCTTGTACTGTACGCATGCAGTTAGATTTTGAAAAAAGGCAAGTGTCATCTGCAAATAATACAGGTTGGAAGGCAGAGGCTTGAGGTAGATCATTTATATAGAGTAAGAATAGCAGAGGGTCAAGAATCGATCCTTGTGGGACACCACATGTTGTATTAAGGCGTGATGACTCTGTTTCTCCAAATTTTGTAAACTGACAGTGACACCTATTTGAAAGATAGCTATGGAAAAAGTCACTAGTCATGCCATGGACTCCATACTTTTGCAATTTGCACAGTAAGATCTCATGATTCACAATGTCGAAAGCTTTGCTTGAATCGAGGAAAACTGCAGCTACATGCTCGTTATTATCTAATGCCTGAAGGAATTTTTCATGTGAATAATTAATTGCATGCTGAGTGGAATGAGCTGGTCGAAAACCTAGTTGAAAGTTTGATACGATGTTATTTTTTTCTAGAAAGGATGAAAGCCTAACATGCACCAATCTTTCAAAGACTTTTGCAATGTGCGATAGTATAGATATTGGACAATAATTGTTGCAAAGGGACTTATCACCAGATTTAAACAACGGAGTGACTCGGGCTATCTTAAGAACATCTGGAAAAACTCCAAGTACAAAACACTTATTTATCAGTTTTGCTAACCAGGGTGCTATTACGAGCCTAAATTCTTTAATACAAGAACCGGAATGTAATTCAGACCTGTGGCTTTGTGAGTGTCCAAACTATTTATTAAGTTTCTGATTTCATCTTCACAGACTGGTTGGAGAAAAAACGATTCGCACTGGTTGATATCAGACATATAATGGTCGAACCTAAAGTTTGATAAAGGAAGTCAAGCCGCCATTTTTGGTGCAACAGACGCAAAAAAATTGTTGAACTCGTTACATATATTTGCTAAATTTGTTACTTTTTGGTTGTCTTGATTGAATAATCGCATCAAAACAACAAACAACAGAAATTTTCTCAGCCCGATCCATCCCGGATCCGCAAATTTTCAAAAAATTGCAGTCCGATCCAGTCCTGAACTGGCCAAAATTGGCTTTAGTCCTGATCCAGTCCGATCCAGCCCTGATCCGTGCTCATATCTGACATATTGGAGATGCAAAAACAGACATGTGACGTTAAAAACGCTCAATAATACTGTGCTAGTAACGCGCATTTTTCAAGTAGCTTCACAAAACTTTCCAAGAAAAATTTGAAGCAATGATGAAATGAACTTTGCAAAGGAAATTAAGAAAAAGCAATCTCCTCCTCCGCTCCGCCAACAATAAAGATTCTCAGACTCCACCTCCACAAAAAACAAGCGCACGCAACTCCTCTTTCTGGCCACCTGTGAGTTGGAGCGGATGCTGAGTCAAAAAATAGTATCCGTCAACTTCTGAATTGAGCATCGTATCAACTTTTATCATTTTTGATGACACTCAGATATCTATGGTATTTGACGTTGCACGGGAATCGCCTGCCAGCCATCTGCCATGTGTTGTGCCATATGGAATAATTTGCGCATTGTTGGTAATTCGGCTTCAGTCTTCTGGAAAGGACGAGCAAGCAATTGTGTGCGAAGTTTGGCTTCAACTAACGTGAGTAACACTTCTTGTAAAAGTTAGGGTAATTCTGTAAAGTGTGAATTTTAATTACTATTGTAAGTTCCAGTTCGTAATGTCATTGAATGCTATCGAGTATCGATGACGATTAGCCTAGGTGTGTAAGCGGTTACGCTAAGTTTAGTTCTTGACTGAGGAGCACGAGCAGGGGTGCAAGCTGGTTGTTGCACCTGAGTGAGTTCCTAAAATTGGATGGGAGCCGTAGTGAAAAAAAAACAAAAAAAAAATGCAAAATCAGATTAGCATTACCTATTTTTATTTTTTGAAAATATATATATACAGTGACAAGTGAGTAGTAAAGTGAGCTGTCTGTGCACAACCTGCCCAGAACATACCTGCAACTCACTTTTGGGCCACAACCCACCAGTTGAGAATACAGTAGCTGTTCTAAAGGATAATGATTCTTAACTAACAATCAGCAATCAATGTATCTTCTTAATAATCACATTTATTATGTGGTGCATTTTGCTTTCATGGTCTCATTACAAAATATTTCTTTGTATGTTGATATAGATTTAATAGGCAGTAGCTACAGAACCACCTGAGGATCTTCTTATCAGAAACCTTATTTGACCGCCACCTATAATGTGACAGTAATGCAGAATGAGAGTGCCGTAGACTTGGCAGAAACCTAAATGTAAAAGCTAAACCCTAACCCATAAACGTAACCCTTGGACCAAAATTTTTAAACCTAAACCTAAAGCCCAAACATAAACCTTAAACCTAAACTGTCAATCTGAAGAGAAAAATTTGGAAAATTTTGAAAAGACAAAGTGGTATCATGAATTGAAACCTGCAACCAGTGAACCACTACTACCAAAACAAAAGTTGCCAAGGTGAGAGCCAAACCAAAAACCATTGGCACCGTAGACCTTAAATGAATCTGTTATGCTACAATGTTGGTGCCGCTTGAGTGACAATCTCAGCGTTTTATTGGAACCGCGTCATGTGAGGCGGTTCAATAGCTACTGCCTATTTAATAATAGTAGTGTCTAATTTATTTCAGTATTGTGTCCCTCCCCTTTTTAGCTACCCTGACTGCTGCATGGCCTATGATGAAAACACAGTGTTGTGACATGTCATATCTCATTCTTAAGGCTAGTATAGATAGAATTTATTTCTTATAGCAATTGCCAACTGGAGTTACATCAGATTCTTAAGTATATATTAGTTATTAAGGAACTCTGCAAAGCAGACCTGTCTTGTCAAGGATGTCAAATAAAAAGTGCTTTTTTCGATCTTTAAGGTTGGATGATTGAGAGTTACCAGCATCACGCATGTCACCATTTTATTATTTTGCAAATAAGTACAACAAAAACAGTTTTCATGTAATGTTGAATTTTTTTATGCATTAACACACATTGGAAAGTGTACTGTTTAATGGTTGGTTGAGAGAGGTACTTCGCTGGGCTTGTAAAACTTCTAGCTTGCAAACCAACTGTTTCGTCATAGATAACATTGATACGCAGTGAATCCGTCATCTAGCTCTTTTTCATGCAATCAAAGAGAATAGAACTAAAGTGAAATAGTTTTGTAGTATTTTTTTAAATTACACTTTTACATTTTGCGCAATACTTGATGAAAATTGCAGTAAAAAATTGCACGTAAAAATTGAAAAAGTTGCAATATGAAATTCCTGGAATCAGCTCAAAACATTAAACTACATATAGTTTGAGTATTTAGGAAGCCGTTGGAAGCTGTAAAAAAAGTTGCGAAAACTTGCCCTAATAAGCAGGCTGGAGTTAATTTAAAAAATTTCACTGAATCAAATTCCTGGACATTTTGCTAACCGGGACGGGATATCAGGACAGACGTTTAAACTGGGAAAGTCCCAGCCAGACCGTGACGTATGGCAGGTCCAACCTTAATCAAAATCTAAAACCTAAATCTAACTTCAGGTTCATTCGTGAAAGACCATTTGCTCTTTCTTCTCTTCACCAAAAGTGCTTCCCTGGGGCATTGAACCCCCACCCCCCCATGTCAGGGCCCTGACTGAGACCTTTCGATCATTTTTTGCTGAGACATTTTGGTCACCGAGACATTTCAGTTATTTGTCTCACAGTTCGTAACAGTCAAGTGTTCATCAGCATGTATTTTCAGACATTCTGACTAAAATGACTGAACTTTTATCAATCATTTCAAAAACATTTCAGTCAAGACTAAAAAATGATAGAAAAAAACAGGTGGAGAGAAGTGAATGACAGTGAAAAGAAAGCATTTGGTTGTGCGTGCAAAAACAGGGTTTGAGCTTTCATGTATGTGAGTCCCTGATTGTGAAAAGTAGGTTGCATGAAAAACAATGAGTGTGCCGACCAAAACATCACATCTCAGCCAAGACAAAATGTTAGCTTGTCAAGTGCAATATGTAGCGCAATTGTGTGTGTTGTTACACCTATTTTAGGGTCTCATTTTTTATATTTACAGTATTTTTAGCCAGTGCAATCTGTGAAAGCAAAACATTACACAACTAAGTTTCAACTTGACAGTTTAACAGTGGTAGTAGTAAAGTTTGACTACTGAACTGGAATCAAGTAGTCATTCAAAACTGTTTCTGTATGAACCCTGTGTGTTGTTGCATAAGCTAGAGCTGTCAGACTAGTTGCAATTTAAGTTAAGGCAGTGGCTACAGGTCCGCCTGTGGACCTTAACACCTTCACATCTGGGTTAAGCAACTGCAAACTTTTAGTTTGTACTCAAAGTACAAACTATCGTACCCTGGCTGCCAAGGTGTAATTATTTGAAACCTTACTCGTCCGCCACCTGTAATGTGACAGTAACGCACAATGAGAGTGCAGTAGGCTTGGTAGAAATGTACCAAACATAAAACCTAAACCCTAACCGCTAAACCTTCAAACCTTAAACCTAACCCAGCGTTTTTTAACATTTTGCTACAGTGGAACCTGCAATTGTGGATGGAACGCTGTGCAATGATCAAAGTGTCTATATTGCTACAACTGCATAAAACTGTGGGTGCAGATTTTGCCTAAGACAAGTCACAAATTGCCAGTTTCGAGAAAACAGCTGTTAAAGTTTTTAATTTGCATATGAAACACTGGATAAAGCAGAATGTGAATGCACAGATTTAACCTTTAGATGCTTTTTCCATGCTAGATTTTTTGAGAGCATGTTGAGGAAAGTTTCAAGAACACGTTCCACTGTGTAACTCTGTTTACCCAAAAATGTGACTTAGGCACTTTTCGTAGGAGGGTCTTCAATTTACATTTTCTTTATCTTTGTTTAATGACTTCCATTAATCAGTTCCATTAAACAAGGTTGGAAAATCTCAATTGTAATTTAAAACTTCCCAGTAGTGGATAGCTTTCCTGAGAAAACAAGATGGATACTGGGGAGTTTTGGAAAGTTTGCCATGTGTATGCTAGTTTTAGAAAACAACTTGCAACTGAAACCTGAACAAGAACTTAAATTCTTAAATCTGTTATTTTTCTTCATAGTTTTTATATGTAAATATGTGAAATTTCAAGGGAAAAAGATAGTAGCTGGTGTCTGAACAGATGCAATATCTGTCCCATAAATACCAACTATGTAGAGGTATGTAGAACAATAGAGTAAGTGCTAAAATCAAAATTTAAAAATCTGTTTCAAAAGAAAAAGGAGCACTAATTTGTTGTAAAGAATGTACATTCATTTTTGCTTTCATTTGGATAGACTGAGTCAACTTGTTTCAGGTGGTTTTTGTTTCACTGTGGTAAAATAGTAACTTGCTATAGTAAGTTTTTCCCTTTCCAAAAGTGCCATGCTGATCCTTTTGGTCTTCTAAGTATGTTATGGAGTTCATGCCCGAGTACCTTGTTATTGTTGCACAATGTGGTGGTACATGTTACGATTTCAACGAAATGATAAACTACAATATGTATGAAGCATCAATGCTGTTGATTTGAGTGGTTCTGCTGAAATAAAAAAGCATAAAAAATGAATTAAAATATTATAGGTCAGATAGTGCATGCATAATCATATGAACTTGACTCTTTATTATGCGGTAGTGAGCATCTGCTACTGCCTCTGTATGTTTTTTTGCAGATGTGGAGGTGCTTGTTTATGTCGGTGCGTATAAGCTTCCTCATTTGAGTATGGGAGCGTTTGTGGTTAGCACAGTGCCAACCGTAAATATGGCTTCTTGGCAAAGTTTCTAAGAAATAATACTTGGGTTTGGGTTTTGCAGCTACTACTTCGCAAGATGACTCCTAAACTGACTGAAGCTCAGCGAGCTACTGATTTAGCTCCATTGACAGCAGCTGGTTGGACAATGGTGAAAGATCGTGATGCAATTTATAAAGAGTTCGTTTTCAGCAATTTCAACAAAGCATTTGGATTTATGACCAGGATTGCATTGCAAGCAGAAACAATGTGCCATCATCCAGAATGGTTCAATGTATATAACAAGGTATTTTTATTTTCTTGTCTTGTGGCTATGCCTAAAAATAATTTGGCATTTACAACTGATGTTTCTACTGCAGCCTTAAGTCTCTGGCAACTGAGACATAATTAAGTGGGGTAAAACGAATTAAAATGTAACATGTTGGGCTTCTCTAAATTTAGATAGCTATGGAAGATAACCCGTATGCCAATGTTTGTTACAACATTCGAATTTTTCAGTTACCTTGAAACACGAGGGCATTATAATAAAGGAAACATTAGTTTCGTCCAACTATGGGGTGAAAAACAAACGTCACGTCTTGCTATTACAAGCTGAATGGATTATAGTCTGTAACATTATCAAGGTTTAAACCAGGGTTATGTGAAATATAGCTCCATGTAGAAGATTGTTGAAATTAGTGCTCTTAGCAACAAACACTACATCACAATAACCATCTTTTGAGCGCATATGCCCAACCCAATACAAACTTAAAGCCATTCATTATAACCTACCATACAGGAATGAAAACAGCTTAGACAGTATACTGCAGTCAGTTGAAATGTTAAATTAAAATGCAGCTATGATGCAGCGCCTAACAAAGGTTACATGGCCATTGGCCAACAACTTGTGGTCAAACAGTGAAGAATAAACAAATGAGTTTGGTGATACTTGCTATGATATACTATAGGTTGAGAATCTAGGGCAGGGCTACTCAAATGGCGGACCGCGGTCCGAATCCGGACCTTTGGATGGCGACCGCCGGACCTCGTCAGCCTCTCAAAGGTGTATTCTATACCCAGAGGTTTTTATCCCAAAATTTTGCACTTTTGGCTGTACTTCTAAAGCATTTACTCCTCGCCAACTGTGTGATTGTCGTTCAAGCTGTTGTTCAGCTACCTGCGCACCTGAGTTGGGCGACCTACGATTTTTTGGTTCAAAGTAATTGTTTCGTCATAATTGTTCAACAATAGCTCATCACTAAAATGTCTATCCTGGTGAAAATAGTGGATTCAAGGCTAGAATATAGCAATGAAACTTTTTCTTTTCGAAAACAATACAATTATACAAATTTATTTGTGCACAGTTATGAAAGATGCTTGAGTGAGGAAAGAGTTTTGCAGAAATTTTGGTCCTTTAGGAAAAAATTATTATTTTTTTGTGGGAAGTCAACAAAATGTGAAGGAAAGTTGAGGCTTTTTTAGGAAATGATCAAGAAAGGGAAACTGTTTAATTTTTGGCTGGCATAGTGCAACACCTCAATGACTTGTTTGTAAAACTTCAAGGAGAAAAACATAGTCTATTTCTTTTGATTTGATCAATACTGCTCGCCCTTTCCAGAAAAAGTTTAAGATCTTCAAGCAAGTCATTCAAAACGAACTTAGTCATTTCCCGAGGCATTTGGGGAAAAATAAAAATAAAAGCAAGAAGATTCCAGATATATTCGACTTCTTCAAAAGTTGATTACCAACATTGTCGAACAGTTTGACGACTTTCTTTTAGAAACAGTTGCTGTTCTTTCCTCAAAACCCTTTTTAGTGACAGACATTACTGAATTCTCAACTGAAACAAAAAGACACATGCACATGTGTTCACCGAAGATGAAGTGGAAATTTTTTATATGTATCGGAGCTCTGCTGGGCATCTTCGCTTATATTTGTAGGCAACGACGCATCATCCACTGCATTCACTAGTGAAAGTGGCGGACGGAGCTCCGGCAGCTTGACACCACTGGTGTGAATGCAGCCAAAACTCAACTGGAATTAGTTGAATTCCAATAGAATGTAGCAGTGAAAGAAATATTTTCTGATGGCACACCTGAGAACTTGTTGTCAAATAAAGGTATCTCCAAAATTTTTTCCACTCCTCGCAAATAGTCAGTGGAAATTCTTACGGGATTTGGGTCTACCTGCTGCTGCTGGAGGGGCGAATTGTCCCCTCCTGCTGGCTACAGTAAATGTAAGTCTCCTGCCAGCTACAGTAAATGTAAAACTCCTGCCAGCTACAGTAAATGTAAACTGTATCTCCTGCCAGCTACAGTAAATGTAAAACTAGGGCCCCCACTTGGCTTATATTTAAGATTTAGTATTCTTTTGGTTTGCAGTAGTTTTTTTTTGCGTTTTTCGGAGTATTTATTGGTGATTTAGGGTTTTAGTATGGCTATCCACATCCGGATTCACCGTCATTTCTCAGGGTTTTTCTTAGTGTTGCTAGCAACCCCCTTACAGTGGGCAGTGGACCTTATTCATCTACATTTTCCCTCGTGGCCTAAACATCTAGTAACGCCACTGACTGCTGACAGTTCGCACTGTCAAAAAAGAAGCTCATGAAGAACAAGTATTGCATCTGTATCACGAATAAAACCTTGACCATTACATTCTATTCACTGACACTACCTTGGAACAAAAATTTAGGTAACTGCCAAGAAGCACAAAATGCCATTGCTCCCATCAGCAGAACAATAAATAACGCTGACAGCGTTTGTTAATATCGGCATCCATTAACCGGATTTTGTATATCTATATACAGTACAATCGTATTAAAGTATCATATCACGTTTTTTGTTAGAAAAATCCAAGACGTCACATTTGCATGATTTTATGGGAGTGACCGGACCTTGAAAAATTGACATTTGTAACTGGACCCTTTCTTAAAATAATTGAATAGCCCTGATGTAGGGTATTGAATTTGATTTCTTTTGTTAAAGATATTAACACCTAAGCTTCATTTATTGCAAAAATCCATTTTTAAAATAATTTTACGCAGCACTGAGATTTTTTATAGAATGGATTTAATTGGCAACACTCGTGGTAGCAGAGCAATTTAGTGAGAAGGAAACATTTTTTAAGTAAATTAGCTGTGTAATCGGAACAAAATACTGTAACAACATTTAAATCCCCGCAGTTAACAGTCAAACTTGCTGAACTTGGCCTGTTTTGTTATGACAATAACCTACTCTGCATGTTATTCAAGTATAAATACAAGCACAACACACTTGCAAAAGCAGCCTCGGCAACAAACTATAGTCAGATTTCCACAATTGATGCCGAGTTTGCGTATGCTTCAGCCGCATGTACTTCGCCCTCCACGAAGTGTTCCGATGGGCAAGGCAGATCAGGATGACTGGACTTTTCAGTAGGCTACATTTCTTGTCCAAACGGGCGTAAGAACTTGCGGATTTCTTTATGCTGTGCGCCAGGCCCATCCACTTGCACGGCGCTCAAGGGACGACCCACCGTGGCAGATCCGTAGGATTGCGTGGAGCGTTATCAGGCCAACAAGTTTAATGGACTGACCTCACTGATGCATCCTTTAAAGCTAGAACTCGGCTGTGGCCATCTTGTAGTGTTTCGATATAGAGAATGGTCTTCTGATGAACACCTATAAATATTGCCATTTGGCATGGTAACTTGAAAGAGTCCATAATAGAGACAGACCGATATAATCGGCCGATATTTGGGTTTTGCCGATATATCGGCCTAAACGGCCGACTTTATCGCCCTAAGTAGGTGTTGACAAAACGCTGTTATATTCCTCACGCATCCAGACAACTTGTGCAAGGAAGAAAAGCATCATCATTAATCAGATTAATTAAAAATCATAGCAAAATATTGAAATTGCTACAACTTGAAAATTTTTAGCTCATAAATCCTGATTTTTGAAGTTTTTGAAAAAAAGGTAAAGCATAAAACACGTATTTTTGACAATGAAGCAGAAAACAAGATTTAAAAATTTTGGAAATATCGGCTATCGGTCCATTACTGACCGATATATCGGCATCGGCCCCAAAAAAGCCGTATCGGTCGATCTCTAGTTTATAATGGGCCATCATGCGTTCTCCATAAAGGAATTTAAATGTGCCCGCTTAGTGATAAACCAATAACTATTTCACTCTTCATGACATTGTAAGCACGGTGAAACATCGTTGACATAAGTAAAAATGCGTGATGTGGAGCGTAGGTCCAACATTTTTTTCGATTAGAAAGTTGGAAAGTGTTCCAAGTGGATAAAATATGGCGTGTTTGCGTTGTTTTGTATATTTCAGTCTTAAATATAAGTGCGCTTAATTGTATTGCGCGAACAAGCATGCTGATGTAGCTTATAATTTAGTCTGTCTGGTGCCGGTGCCAGTTTTCCTTCAAGCTACATGAGCAAAAGTGTTGGAACTTACGCATTCCGGCAAAATCCATCCAACATCCCCCGCCCGTGGAACGGTTGGTTAATGCGGTAATCACCGCAGTTTTTTAATGGCATGGCTGCATTTGCACTGCCAGCACAAAGGAAATATTGTATATAGGATTTTGTTTGCTGACGAGGAATGGCACATGAAAGTCATTATTTTCTTGATCATCAGGTTCAAATTACCTTGAGCACTCACGACGCCGGAGGTCTGTCAGAAAAGGATGTGAAACTTGCAAAATTCATTGAAAAAGTTTCTGCCTAATTTTCGAAACAAGTTGTACATGGTGGGCTTTGAATGTGCAATCAGATGCAGTATTTTCTCTTCGTTTCATGTGTTGTCTTAATTGTTTTCAAAATCCGTCCAGTTTCCTGTACCAGATGTCTTTGTCTTGTGTCAATCATGGTAGTTTGGATGTGCCGCGAATAAGTTTTGTTTCGGTGGTGTGGTGTGTTAAGGTGTCAATGGATATACAACTGTTTCAATGTCAACATGCGCTGACAAGTTTTATACTGGCTACGTTTATACCCACAGGCAGGGGCGTAACGAGGGGAGGGCAAGGGGGGCATAATTCACCGGGCGCCGAATCACTGCGGGGGGCGCCAAAAAGTCCCAACAGTGTCACAAATACTTTACTGCATTTGCTTCCGAAAGACCTCGGGTTCGTACACGGGGGTGCCAGACTTGCTTCTTGCCCCGGGCGCCATTTAACCTCGTTACGCCCCTGTCCACAGGACTTAAGATGTGTTTAAAACGCGAAGCTGGTCTACCTGTGCAAATAAATTGTGATTTGATTCTATTGAGTACGTCACTACTGTGACTTTACAATTATTACTGATGACTACAAGTCAGAATTATCGCAAACGGATGAAAGCAGAAACCAAGCAGGAGTTTCCCCAAACAACTTGCCGTCAGGCTAGAGTTAATCTTGTTGGATCCACCACGTTACGTTCTCATTGCGGTCTTTCGAAACCTTTTTAAAATAATGTAGCAGGGTATTTCTGCATAATGCACGCATGTTATTTACACAGTATCTATCAAAAGAAATCCAGAACCAGACATCTGGCGTTTACAAAGTATGCATTTCTCCTACTGAGCAGACATTCTGAGCTTTTAATCATGCAGAACTTCATTAAACGTCAGCGAAAATAGTGCTTCTCGGAAGAGCTGCTCATGTAAATGTACTTTCAGCCCTTAACCATGTGGCTGTTTTGTGTGTAATCACTGCACTAAATTTTTATTTACGCTTTTGCTCTTGACACGTGATCTTTGCTAGTGCTAGTACAGTATTCATTTACAGTTTTTTTTTCTGGAGTGGAACCACCAAAAAAAAATTTAACATGTCTCAGATAATTGTAGCTGAAAACAAAGCTACTCGATCACAGCAGCTTGTTACATCAAAGCACAATGTAACCGTTGTTAGTTATATTTTGCCCTGGAAAACTTTCGGCGGACGCCTTTGGTGCGTGACGATTATTTTTTTCATCTTCAAGTCGTGAAACGAAAGTTAAATAAATCTTTTATTCGCCGCAAAATTTTCTGTTTGTGCCTACTTGATTGACGTGCAGTTGAGCAGAAAGTTTCATTTCGTAGCAATCGTTGCTGTAAAAACTTGCAAGTTTTGCCGACATGTTGTTGCATTTGTCAGTTCAACTTCTTTGTTCCTTGGTCGTAAAGGTGCTGGATTGCCGTGAGGAACGTCGAGTCGAAAGGTTAGGGGCGCATTCGTTCATGCATTTTCAAATGCGCGTTTCTCGAGAAGATTGTGAAGGCAAAATCCCAGGAGATCTCAAAACGCCACAATTTTCACCAACCGTAGCTCTGCAGGCTCCCCGCAAAGGCGCGATTAAACTAATCTGATATTATCACGCCAGTGGTCCTAATCTGAAATTATCACGCCAGTGGTCCTAAATTATCGTTTACATTTGTGGTTGAAAGTTATCCGCTGTATATTTCAACCAAACGAATTTGAACATAAAAGTGGGGGGCCTAACTGGGCGCCAGCCAAATATCTGATGGGGCCATGGCCCACCCAGGCCACCCCATAGAATCGCCACTGGTCATTTAAAGGTCTTGGTGAAAAAGTGATGTGTGTGATATACTTGCGTTTCTTTAACACTGTGGTAACATTTACAAAGTGTAGTTGAAGACATAACGCACGATAAATATCTTCTCCGTCAACACTTGCTGCTAATTTTTGCTACCGCATCTTCATGAAATCAAAGCATTTACAATTTTTTGTGGTGTAACCAAACAAATGACTGTAGCAAGTAAAAATAAGTAAAAACATACTTAGCAAAAAAAATCAAAAAAACAGTCGGAGTCTCGTCGGTTTTGTAGCACTTGTACAGTTTGAACAAATTTTATAGGCTCGTCCCCAGTGGCGTCGCGAGGGTAAGTGCCGCCCTTTCCACCCCTCAAATTTGCTTACAAAAATTTAAAATTGAAGAAGATCATATTTCGTGGTTATTTAAAGATATAATAATGATATTTTATTGCGGACTCATGGTCCATATCACAGACAAGAGCACAAAAAGTGGTTAGCTGCACATCAGCGCACATTACAGAAACGGTGTTAGCACATGACCACCACTGGGAGGAGCAAAGCAGTTCATCCTCTCCACAGCTGTATCGTCATTCGCCAAAGCACAGAAAATGGCTAACCATACAGTAGGGCATTACACAACCGGTGTTAGTACGTGTCCAGCCTTGAGACGAGCAAGGCCTATCCCAGCACTTCCTACTTTTTTATGCTTGGTGTGTACACAGTGTCCACATACTTTACTACACAAAAGCAATACTGGTGAGACGCAAACTCCGAAACAGTTCACGGACAACTACTGCATTTGTTCTCCATACAGGAGTGTTGAATAATTGAGGAAAAATGAAGATTTGTAAAAAGCATCAGACATTTGAAGCGATCGAATAAAAAAGTTGGATGAAGATGTGCATCGTATAAAAAATCGATACAAGTTGT
>Ga0210059_1002548_pt1 | contig 28592 bp, 16 predicted proteins | sample Ectturendosymbi2_FD_188042 | JGI IMG/M metagenome (GOLD analysis project Ga0210059, IMG submission 188042) | Ecteinascidia turbinata endosymbiont from Florida, USA - Sample 2 (SPAdes) (version 2) | ecosystem: Host-associated > Tunicates > Ascidians > Unclassified | place: Key West, Florida...
ATAAACACATTTTGGAAACACTTCCACTGCCAAAAGTCCATTCCTAATCGTATTCGGAAACACTGCTTCCACACAGGCAAGCTTTGCAAGGCCTTGACAACATGAGATGACACAGTTTCGCCTGGCCAACCCATTTCAGCAACCCGAAGTCAACAATCAAACAAACAAATCAACAAAACAATTAGTGCTTCGAATTAATCGGTACCCAAGAAGTATCTCTCAGTTTAAAAAAGGTTGGTGATCCCCTAGAGCAGTTGTTCTCAAAATGGGCGGAATGGCCCCCAAGGGGGCGATTTTTAGGGAAAAGGGACGAACGAAACAAAGGGGGCGACAGCGCTCAACTACTACTAATCGATCGCTCAGGTAACTTCAGACAACGATCATTATCTTCTGCTGTGACTTTAATTCTCTCAAAGCAAAGAAACCGCTTGTTGATTAATAAGCGAGGTGATCTACGGCTGTACCTCACTAAAATGTCTCCCAATATTTCGAACCTTTGTGAAGGCCGCCAAGCACATCCATCACACTGAACTGGAGACCATGGTATGTATCGATTTGTTTAAATAAAATTCTTTGAAAATACTACCTTGTGTTTGCTTTATCAGGCTTGGGGGGCGACAACGATGTGTCGAGAGTGAAAAGGAGGCGATGGAACAAAAAGTTGGAGAAACACTGCTCTAGAGCTTATGATGCCTGAAGTTAGGCTTCGTAATTAGTTTTTGTTGTTAAATCCTTGAAATGCAATTTGTTTCAAGTTCAAGGCCTAAATCCTGGGCTCTTGAACTGGGAGGCGTGAAAGGTTCGCAAGGGGGGAGCGAGTATGGCAGAGACATATTGTTGAAAAGCACGATAATGGCAAATTAATTGTTGTGCAGATTCTAGAGTTTGATTTTGGGTTTTGGTGAGGCGCGAGTAACAATGACTAACGCCAAAGGGGGTGCGACTGAAAAAGTTTGAGAAGCTCTGGCTTAAATTAAATCAAGGTTGTGTTTCCCGTGTTTGAATTTCAGACTTGAAATAATGCAGGCCTGTAGTGTTACATACGTTACCTGAATACCAGCGTATTGCATGTGGTCAATTTTTGGTAAATGGTAATGTGGGTGTGTGTGTGCTATTGCTGCATGATCATTGCATATTACCAAACATCAAATAGGAAACACTTTTTTGTGGGCGTAGTTGGATGCAGTAGCAAATTCCGTGTTATGGACCATTTAAATATTTTATTCCCTTACTTATAAATAAAGTCCGCTGATGATTTTTTTTCACAAATGATTGTTTCAATTTCAAGTGATTTCCATGGAAATCTTTCTTGTTTGGTTTCAAAAATATCCAGCGAAAATTTTTTTATTTTTTTGCAGTGATTATTTTCAGTTATAACAATATTGTTTGACAAAAGCGGGCCACCACACACGTGCCCTGGTAATTGTTGTTGACGCTTGGAAATTACCAGCCAAGAAACGCTTTGTTCTTTGCTACTATCTGCAAGACCTTTCTCGTCACACAGACATCCTGCTTTGTTCATCCGCTAAAAAGAACCATTTCGGTGAAATAACCGCGTGTTTGCTGGTGCACAATTGTTTTGCGAACGAACATGCTATGAATGAATCACGTTATACTGGTAGAGTTGCAGGTAACGTTTGAAACTCCCACAGAACTCCAGGGGCTACTATAGTACGTTAAACTGGGGTCTAGTGCGTCTTTCTAAACATACCGTTCGATGGACAGAAGTTCTCTGACAAACAGCAATAAAAAATCCTGCACCGACACCAAAGCATTTGAGTCCACTAGCTTAAACTGAAAGGCAAGTCAGAAGCTTGAACCTTTCGCAAACCACAAATTATGTCTATGATTTCTATGTTTCGTAAGGTACTCCGTTGAAATTCGCCTTTCAAATAAAAGTATGTTGTCTGCCGAAACGCTGTCAAACTAGAAAGATTTTGAGTGAACGTTAGGCTAAACGACAAACTGGTTTGTTGGTTCATTTTCTATTGTTGTTGGATAGAAAATAACGAATGATTTTCCCCTTCCACCGATTTATGAGTGCGGGCATGAGATGAAAATAGCGCAGGTTTTTTTGGTGTTGCACAACCTAGGAGCCGAAACTTGAAGCTTCGATCTACTACAATTACGTCGACAGCGACCGCCGAAGCGTATACAGGGTATATTTGCTTAACTGACGTTAGTTTTCTGCAAGGCTATATTGCCACACTGGCAAACTGGTTCATTTAATTGCGTGGTTTTAGTAAAGGCTTTGCAAATGCGCAACCAGCTGCTGAAGGTTGACAATCGTACAGAAGAAATACCACAACCGTGTGGTAGTAACACTCTGGTTGCAAACCTGCGGCCATAATGCTGCCTGCTGAATGGGGGAAAGAGTTTATGGAAGAAACTGCGTGCATCACATTTTGTCCCCGAAAAACTAGCCTGCCGCTTGCAATTTGTGTTTTAGAAGAATACTGTGAGGTATCCTTACACATAGACCGAAGTAAAATTCACGATAGCCTTTTTGCTTTTGGTGTTGCTTTCTTTTCGAGTTGAACTTTTTGTTGCATAATTCTATAGGAACTTTCTTCAAACGCTAAAACTAAAGGTTTCATGCATGCAAGATGGAGCAGTGATTCGCCTGGGGATGAACATTAAGTTCACACAGTATCTACCAATTTTAACTGTTTTTCAATTTTTGTCATAACTTACGCTTAAAACATCGATGGTTCAGTAGTATTATACTTTGTGGCGATCAAAATCACTACACACCTTGAAGTCAGACCGCGATAAATTCAAGTAAAAGTATGAAGTTCACGCGGCTGAGTGCTTTGTAAAATCAACTGCGAGGTCTTCATACTGAACTTAGGTATCGGTTCCTGCGCGTGACTTGACAACAACGTGATTTACTGCAACTAAGCGGTGAGCTGCAAAGAGTCTTATGATTTACTGCAGGCTGTTCCGGTTCGAAACGGAACTTTAACAATAGCATGAAGGGCGTAACGGATCCAGTTGATAGGATACCAGAAAAGGTGGGGAGGTGGCTGGAAACAAAAGTGATAAAATAAAAATAACAATGTTGTTATACATTACTTCATGAAAATTTGCTGTAGACAGTTGAAAGGTTTTGATCATGCGTTTTCTGAGTTATTGATAACAAGCTGTAGTGTTGAAAATCCTCTTCCTTGCCTACGTCCGTTAGGCGGGTGTCCCACGCTCGCACAAAGACTGTTCTAAGATACGCAGTCATTGGGTTTGCAGACTTCGCAGTTTAGGAGCAACCTTTCTTACATTGCTGTAACCTGCTAAGACAAGAAGACGAGATGACAAAAAAGTGACTGCTGTGGGCATACAGTCGATTGTCTGATATTTATTTCAATTTTTTCAATGAAAGTTATCTGACTGTTACAAATGGCTAATGCTTTCATTATTAAAGGTTTTAATATGCTGATTTCAAAACTCCTTAACGTAGTTGTAATGATGCTCTGCATCTTTATACGTCTTCGGCTACTCATCTGTAGTTAAATTGCTTTGTTGACTGTCGCGGACAATTTCAGGTAGGCCTAAAGCAGTACTGTAGCACTTTCGAGTTCCGACTGCGCGTGAGATCAGCAGTCAATGACTTTGCTTTGGCAGCATTGAACTGCTACTTATTTTGCGGATAAACCTTTCCTGGCGCAGATAACTTGGGCATTAACGCAATTTGGTGGGGGGGACACGGGGGATGTAATATGCCATGTCCCCCCACTTTTTTCTCTTTAGGTTTTGATTTTGGAGAGGTTTAAAAAATAAAAGTGATGCTTGTCACGTTTTGTGTGAAGAGCATTTCATGTTAGATGGTAGGTTACACATAGCCAAGTACATGTTGAAACAGAATTTGGTGTGGTATCACTGATTCTGTTAGTTTATAAATTTTCGTTTCGTTAAAAATAATTTTTAGCATTTTTCAAATTTCTAGTGACCGTGAAAGATGGTTAACTCCTTTCGTCCGACATTTTACACTGTGTGGTATACTGTTGGAAAGGTTATTTTCTTGTAACAGTGAGAGTATTACAGCTGAACATGTGAGAAACCACAGTGCAGTCATTATTTGTTTCGTGCAGAAATTTAACGGGCTTTGCTTTAAAGTTGGTTGTCGCGTATTCAGAAACGGACAGCGTTTAATTTAAAATGATGCTAGTGTACATGTTAGAAAGTTAGATTTTCAGGCAAATCTTTGCGAATCTTTTGCCGAAGGCAAAAATGCAACACTATTGTGGAGACATGGTTTTGGATGGGCAGTTTTGTGACAGACTGTCTTCAACTATTAGTGCACAGGATTTCAATCAAAACGTTGGAGAAGTTGTTTACAGTATTTACCTGACTGTATGTTGACCTATAGCTCAAAACGTACGGACTTGACTCGGAAATAAGGATAAAATATACATTTATCCTCACTTCTGGTAATGTTGCGACAATGGTGACGAACAAATAAAAAATATATTTTTTTCCGTGACTCTGAAACTTTTTGATCGTGCTGAATGCATTGATTCGTAAACCCACAATGCAGCAACGTTTTCATCCAAGTGCGAAACATTTGCTTTACAAGTACATCACACCTAGTTGTTTTGTTGGACATTCTTTTCGTGCTGAAGGTGAAACTTGGTACTTTTTTGCCAATTCACCATTTTGTAAATATGCAGCCAGGTTCGGGCTTGTAATTTTGGGCTCCGGCCGGGTTCAGGTTTAAAAAATGAGGTCCTTTTACAACTCTGTGTGGGTATGTATGCGGGGGCCAACAAGGGGAGATTGAAAGGATACATCTTCCACCCACCAACAGTAAATATAGAGTGAAATCATTTTGTGAAGTAGGCTACGCTAATTTTTGGCCAAATGTTTTTGGTGCTAGTAAGAGGATATCAATGGAGATTTTAGTAGGGGTGGAGCTGCATGCATGATGCCTAGTAGCATTGAAGAGATTTGTAGCTTTTTCAAAAAACGGAAATGTGCAAGAAAAATATTTATCATCTTTGTAACGTTAAGTGACATGAACAAGACAACAAATCGCGCTGTAACCCACACTTACAAAATGCATGAAAGTTGAAGTGCTCTATTGTAAGAGCGATATGGACGTGCGACCAATGCGATTCAGCATTTTGTGCACTCCAACTGACAGCTCTGACAAAACCCAATTGATATTGTCTACTATATTACTGTGCATGCTTGTATCCAAATACGATATTAATGGTAGCAGGCTGAACTACAGTACGGTGTCCAGCAACAAATTTAAGCATATTAATATGTAAATCATCTGCAAGGACAAAGCGTGATTAGCGTTGGTCTCAAAACATCTCTACCAATAAGATTGGGAATCTGTTTATATAAAACGTCACTTCTGCATTGACCCGATGACTATATTGGTTTCAAACCAAGCTGCCTCCCACATTTTACAACAAAATTGCGCCCATGAACATGGGCAAAACTTTACGAAAAGCGCTTGCCGTGCTTTTCGCGAAAAACGAGCTGTTCGGTGCATGCTTGGACAAGCCATCCAATGCCGAACCAGACATACCTCGCGTCACGCGGAAGGGTGGGAATCACGAAGTCTATTTTTTTCTGTATTTCTCTGTATCCCCGTCTCTGACGTCGAAATACGCAACTGTTATCGATGTTCAGAATGGATATAGATCGGTGTCCTGCTATCTTCCCATTCTGCTTCGTCTCTGCTACGTAATGTGAATGCCAATTCTGAGGGGGGCAACGTCGACTATATTAAGACAGCGTAGCACTGGCCGGCGAATTGCTAGCTACATGTGTTCAGTTTTATACAGTGATACCGATTCTACGTTACCTGGTTACGACGGTACATTGTTTGGACAGGTTATGGCAAGTTTTCTTTGGTTGCAAAGGTTTACAGTAATTCCGCTTTGATTTTAGCAAGGTGTTTAAAGTTACAGTATTTGAGATTTCAAAGGCTTCGATTCCGTACTGTAGACGAGGACATCACAGTATCTACTGCATGTTTGAGACAACCTGCATAATGATGTTGTGTACGGAAGAGCGTAGTTTCCTTATCTCCAACACATTGCAGCGTTACACTAATCCACAACTGTCGTGGTACAATTTCGTCTCTAGCTACCACCAAATTTTTATAATATACCTGAAAAGTGCAAACATTTTTAGCAAAGTTAGACCAATTCCTAGGGGACCCTGAATGTGTATGAATCACAGTTTGCTAATACCGCAACTCCATTTATCGTATAAACCAGTGGTTCTCAACCTTTTTTGGCCCATGGACCATCGTTAAAAACAAATCCGGTGGATGGACCACTTTGCTATGCTGACACCACATAAACAACTTGTCGAAATTAAATTGAACGCAAGGGCATGTTCAATCTTAGGATTTATGGAACTCTGTGGACCACTAGAAATTCCAGGTAGACCACCGGTGGTCCATATAGAATCCATTTGAAATAAGACTGTAGGGCTGAAACCGTGTAGTGCTACGTGAAATCGATTTCCTATTAAAATTTTGCTAATTGACTCCACGTGACTCTTCACATGTGTAAAGGATGAAGATTCGTTGTTACAGCAAGTAAAGACAACAGCTTTAATTTCGGACAGTGCAGGATACGAATATATTAGTGCAGTGGACAAATCAAGCAGTAACGATTTCAAGAGCTGTAAGTAGAAGAACAAAAGCGCTTTTGAGAATTTTAGTTAGGTTAAAATCAAGTTACGGCAGAAAGTACTGGGTCAACACCTATTCCTTGGACTCCATATTTCTTCCAGCCTAGTGTGTTTTCTTGAACTTCTGAAAGTGTCTAGCAATCCTAAAACTGCCAACCCCTGAACTTTTTGTTAGACTTGCGTGAGCGGGTCATGCGATGCCTATGTTTGTCCTTACGTCAATTGCGGTATTGAGACGACAACATATCAGTCCTTCTGTCTTTATTCATTGCCGAAATGTTGTGAAATTCATTTTGTTTGTGCCTTGCTTCATGAGCACAAAGCAGCGTACAGGCCTGAAGATAAAAATAACGTGGATTGCTATGATTTTTTTCGTACTTGGTAGATTTTTTGTTTCTTGTAGAGGTCAGTGGAACGGTACGATCTTCTTAATCATCACGGCTGCTGTTAATTTTTCTTATCAGTATATTGCAGGAAAAAATACCTGTAGCAGTTTGATTTTGAACATCATTATCAAGCCTTTACTTTCACTGCAATGCAACTGGGTTCAAACTGCGGTAAGTTCGCAGTCAAAGCCCGTCCATCCCTATTTTCCTGCGAGAACAAGGTGTTCAGCGTTTTAAATTGTTTAACGGATTTTGGTTGTTGTAAGTTTTAATTACCTTGCACTGCCTACGTTTTGTGCGGCAAGTAACCCGTAACATGGCGTTAGAAGATTTTTTCGAATGCAAATTTTTCGAAATGAGTTGGGGTTTTCGTTACTGTTTAGTCACTGCAGTCGATTATGTTGCTTCCAAAATGCCTTTCAGATGTCGCGAATATGATGGAAACAGGCCTTTCATGCAGTGATCGCCAAAGGCGAGAAATATCCAGCCATCCAGTTCGTCCTGTTGTTCACTGGTCACCGAGCACTCGTCTTTTCCGGTGACACTAACAGTGCCGATGCTTCGCTTGGTGGCATTGCTTTTTTAGGAATTAAGCGTTTTGTCTTGTTGATTTCCCACGCGATTTTGCGACGACGAATAATTTTGACGCTATGGTGTTATATATAGGTGGTTGGGAAGCATGCTCCAAAGAATTACTTCACCTCTTTGTCGTAAGCTTACTAAGAATCTGAAGCGTTCCCGCGATAACAAGCTGTGAAACGCTTGTCAGGGATAGTTAGCAAGTTTTAAATAGCATTTAGATTTTTAATATTTTGCGCCCATCTCCTGCGTGACATGGTCTCCAGTTCAGTCTTTTTCCATATCAGCCTGTTGTGAATCAAGTGTTGTGCTTCTGATGGGAAGCTTTTGTTCAGTCGTTTTAGGGTTTTTAAGAAACTTATTGGAACTTCAGTTGGCGGGTTTTAGTGGAGTGTTGAATATGAACCGGGGTGATGCGGATTTTTGAGCATTCATCAAACTTGGTGCCACCAACAGGATGTATCATTCTCTTGTACAACAGGGCGGTTACAAGAAAATCAATGAGTTACTACTGGGGTTTCGCGGTACTTACGATGAGACAATGTCAGGCGTAGGTTAATTTCGGTTTTGGCGATTGATGCTGCGGCACTTTTGGCATTTGAAATTTTGAGTGTATATTCTTTGCCTGAATTGAGTCACGCGGAACATAAGCTTCGCGCAGCTGCATGTGAAAATCTGGATTAGACGTGCTATTCATAAGTGTTAGGTAACTGCGTGGAGCTTGTTGCACATGAGTGCTTGGATACCTTACCGGTCAAGTAGGCTTTCTTCTTTTTGTTTGTCTTTTCTTGGCATAACGCTTCTAACGAGGGAAATAGTGTAGACAAAATCTTCGCTAAGCTTGAACAGTAACTTTTTCCATATTTTCGTGTTGCATCAACTCGATGCATACTCCCTGAAGACAAGTCGGTGGTGCTTGTCCTCAATGTTCCTCCGCGTGTAGCTTTAACCCTACCTTATAGTGTTGTTATGCACAGCGCACTTTTTCGTGTGGTATTTGTGTGAAATGAACGTTCAGGCAACTTCGGCATTGCGTGTCAGTGTATGCGTGCGCGCATGCATGCATGCATGTCCGTGTGCGTCATGTGTTTGATGCTCCGTACCGTTTCGTAAAACCAAGCGGTTATCTAGGTTGCCGTTGTTTTTTACAATATTTTCTGTAAGTATTCAGCATTGAAGTTGAATACCATTGCTACGTTATACCTTGCTATTGAATGGTAATACCACTGTCACACATCTGTGCTACTCTCTCCTTTTGCTGCAGCTGGCAATTTCACACTAGCTTTTTTTGTACGCTTTTCAATTTAATTTGTGAAAGAACCATCCACTTCAATAATATTTTTCCTTTTCAATGATACAGCCACCATCCTTTTCAATGATACAGCTTTCTCTTTTTCTTCTATATGTATCAACAGTGATTAAGACTCTATTTCAGGGGTTCCCAACCTTTCTCTGACCATGTACCCCTTCAGCATTCGAGAGGTGAGCATGTACCCCTTCAGCATTTCAGCAAATAAGCATGTACCCCTTCAGCATTTCAGCAAATAAGCATGTACCCCTTCAGCATGTTGACAGATGAAAATGTACCCCCAAAATTTCCTATAACAAAATATATTATGATGTTCATTCATAGACATATTTAACAATAAGTATGTAATGATTTTTGGCAATAATACTTAGTGATATATGTATAAATATTTGGAAATAAATAATATGTGAATATATTTTTCTCATCTTCTGCTGGCCCTAAATGTACTCCTTCGGATAGGCAAATGTACCCCTGGGGGTACATGTACCCAAGGTTGGAAACCCCTGCTCTATTTGAATAAGAGCTGATGATGCCTACTTTGTAGGCAAAATATATACTCTGTAAGATCTTAGTGTCTGATTCTGTGCTGAGAAAGGATTTCTTTCAATAGACAGTGATTAAGACGCTAGATTTGTGCTTTTTTCAACTTGCGCAAAATATAATTTTGGTTACCCTTACCCTGTTGCAACTTCCAATGCCTACCAATGTGCGGGCAAATGTTTAATGACTGCCGGAAGTAAGCTTAGATCAACTGCAGGTGAAAATTTCAGAAAACGTACTTCAAGTCAGTGATAATGGGCGAGCGCATTGTATTTGCAGGTCATTTTTATGCCGTAATTGCCTCACTACGGACTGGGACGTTTTTTGACCTTTTCTCGTATTGTGGAAAGAGACTAAAAATAGTTGTAGACCCCATTTTCAGCGAAATGACCCATTTTTGAACGTATAGATTCTATTTGAATAAGGGTGTAACACTGATGATGCGTATGGTGTTACGTGAAATCGATTTCCCGTTAAAATTTTGCTGATTGATTCAAACTCTTCACATGTGTGGACACTAGTTACATGAATCCAAAGAAGAAAAACGATTGAGATCAACCTTGCACTTTCTTCGTATTACCACACGAATTGATGGACTGATTGATTGGCAAACGATTGGGCGATGAAGACGCGTTGGTTAGGTCGTTCTATGTGAACAAGTGGTGCCTTTGCGCTTTCTTAGAATTGAAGGGTTCAACAATATGTTGATATCAACATGGCCCTGAAGAGCAAGGTGCAAAGTAGAAATGATGCTCATAAAATAAGTTGAGCACACAATTTAATTTTAACCCCACAGACACTGGTGTTTCATCTCACTGTGTGTAAGCATCAAGGTGAACCAGTTTTGCTCTTTACCGTATTTGTCCATGGACCGACAGCCATTTCGCTTGGTTCAACATTTGCGACATTCGTGGTGAATTGCCAACGATCGCATTTTGCATTCAGGTCTGTTCCTGGCGTCGTCTATTCCAATAATTAAGATTGAGTAAAAAAGTTCATAGCAAGGCTGATTTTGTGTTTTTCACAAATATTAACCTTCGCCACGTTCGACTGCTACTGTTGAAGTTAGCTCAGTACACGCTCTGGAAAGCATTATTGTAATCTTGTGTGATTAAGTAAAGTGTTTCTTTTAATATATGTCCACTGCTGATATTAACCAACGGGTTTTGCATTTTAACTAGAAAAGCGCATGCGTTAACACGTGTTCGCCTTAGTTCGTGTTTCGGTCGGTCACTTCACGTTGGCTGGATCAGTATCCGCCACCTTCAAATACCGTAACGTTAGTGACACGCTCTCAGGAATGTCTTTTGATTTTGATGCAACACCTGTCTTTTTATAGGTTTTGGTTTCTGCATCGACATCTCGAGCAAGCCAAACCTATTGATCCAGCTTACTTTTTTTAAAACTTACTTTCAATTATTCCACCAGTACAGCGAAGTTGACTTTTTTCTACTCTATGTATGCTTTCCTTAAACAAATTCTTGACAAGCGGATTTGCTGGCGTGTCTGTTACTCCGTCTTCAGGTGGGTTTGAAGGTAGTCGTTCGGCCGCTGAAGATCTTGAAATGTTTGTAATTTGGCTTTATGCCGATAAAATCAATATTCCAGGGTTGAGATGAACATAAATCTGTGAATAATTGATTAAAACTACGTGCAGGGTACCGTGTAATGCTGCGCATTCGCTATATGAACAGGCTTCAGATTCTGTGGTTGTAAAGCAGTTGTCTAACACCGAGTTTTCTGTTTGCCCAATAAATTAAAATGATATTTTTGTCACTCGTGCTTCAATATTGTTTGTGCCCGAGGTAAAGACCAGCAGCAGCATCATAGTCAATTTGAGACACTTTCGCGGGATGTTAGTCGAGTCTTTTCCACCTTCCAACACCATTTTTACCGTACGGTTTCAAAATTTCGGTGACCCATTGTCAGTCATGCTCTCTTTACCGGGTTTTTCTATCCTAGGTCTGCTACCATTCCACTTGTGTCTATTGAGAACAGTGATTAATAAAGCATTGAATGAAAACTGGTCTTGAAATCGTCTCGCGAATAACAACTTGTCATTTAAGAGTATGTCGCTGTAACGCGCGTCGCGCTGTCACGATCCTACTATGATCAACAGCGCAGCGGCGTCTCGCGCGCTCTTGTGGTGAACTGCCCTGGCGATGCTGCTGCTGACGTCGCTTGGTGCCAGGAAGCAGAACAACGGGAAGTCGCACGCGTATCACTCCTCTGCACGTCAGGATTACGCGCGAACACACACGCTAAGAGAACAAACACATCTGCGATGGCGCGTGTGATTGGGCGTGCTTCGTGTTCGGCATTAGCATGGTGCGCTGAGCCGCAGAGCTGCTGCCTGGCGTGATGCGTACGAATAAAATTAGGGCGGTGTTCGCTGGCTCTGCTGACTGCTCAGGCAGTCGTTGTTATGTTTGCTTTTTTGCTGGAGTTCGTCAGGTTGGAGTTGCTGTGTTACGAAGTTGATTTCACGAAGTCACTGATACGTTGCCAAGGTTGAGCAACGAAGTGAGAGTCAAATGGATCTATTGCTGTGTGAGATTAGTACTCGCTCGCAAAAGTAATCTGTTGGTTCTTTACTTACAGGCGTTGATAGTTTTGTTCAATATTGAGTGCAGAGCAACAACGTTATTGAATTTTACTTGGTGGTAAGCTGCAGAAAACGTATTTAACCACGAGTCATGGGCTGTGCCGGTTCAAAGTCGGACGCCGATAAAGGCGCCAAGGACGTATCCAATCTAATCGACAAGCAACTGAAAAAAGATGCAGAAGCGGCTAGAAAAGAGGTAAAACTATTGCTTCTGGGTGCGGGCGAATCTGGGAAAAGTACCATCGCTAAGCAAATGAAGATCTTACATCAAGACGGGTTTTCAGAAGACGAACGTAAAACGTTTAAACCCGTTGTATTCGCCAACACTGTCCAATCGATGGTAGCGATTCTGAAAGCAATGGAATCGCTCAACATCGCTTATGGCGATCCGGACAGGGCCGAGGATGGAAAAAAAGTTCGTGCGGCTTCGGCTGTAATGGAGGACATTGATCTCTCCACAGATATCGGCAGTGCCCTTCAACGTCTTTGGAAAGATGATGGCATCAAAGAGTGTTATGGAAGATCACGAGAGTACCAATTGAACGACTCAGCTGCGTATTACATGGATGCCTTGGATCGCCTTTGCGACCACAATTACGTTCCAACTGAACAGGACGTCTTGCACACTCGAGTCAAAACCACTGGGATCATCGAAACTGCTTTCGAGTACAAGAGCCTGCATTTCACGTTAATCGATGTCGGAGGCCAGAGATCTGAGAGAAAAAAGTGGATTCACTGTTTTCAAGACGTTACTGCCATCATTTTCTGCGTGGGTTTATCAGCCTACGACCAAGTTCTCGCTGAAGACGAAGAAACTAATCGTATGCGAGAGAGCCTAAAACTGTTTGAGTCCATCTGTAACAATCCTTTCTTTTCCAAGACGTCGATGATCCTCTTTCTGAACAAGAAAGATCTATTCGAAGATAAGATTGAGAAATCGCCCCTGTCTATCTGCTTCCCTGAGTATGAGGGTGCAAACGAGTACGAACCTGCATCCGAGTACATCCGTGAACAGTTCGAGAATCAGAATAAGCACGGTGACCAGAAGGAGATTTACACTCACTTCACATGCGCTACAGACACTGGCAACGTGCGCTTCGTATTCGACGCAGTTTCGGACGTGCTAATGCGTAAAATCCTTGACACTGTGTTTGGGTCTGGGTGATGCCTGCTTGTGATGGCTGGAAGAATGAAATTCTGGCGGACCTTCCGCTGCCCGACAGTCGAACCGTGCTGTTTTGTTGGGCTAACATAACTGAGAGAACAGCATACGGCTGAAATCGGTTTTGGCGCCGATTTTATGAACTTTTAGGTTAACCGCTTTTCTGAATTGAGCTGCTGGATGCAGAGCCAACCTTAGCAGCAGGAGTTACGGGAACTTACTGCCATAAGGGCTGCGTTGCGGAAACGTTTTGCTATTCATCTTGGTTGCTTTACATTTCGTAGTAACTGACGACCAGCAGAACCGGCAGCGGTTGGGAATGTGCTCCTCCGTTGCATTGCCTGCAGAAAACCTCATGGTTGAATTCACAATAGTAATATTTTTGTGTGGTGTTTGGTTACGGAAATCCTACCACCTGGCCTGGTAGCGTGAATCAGCTGCCGTATTACAGAAGGCCGCGCGCCTGTCGGTTTACAGCAGTGCCCGACCTACGGCGACTCGACGATATCTCACTGCTTATTCAAGTTCATGAGTTGCGTAAGCATCCCGGGCAATGCTTCGCTTCCACATTTTAACTTATTTGTGGAATTGTGTGCATGTTTTTTTGTGTTGTGTGCAATACAACAAATGCTGGGGAAAGAGACAGGCGAGATTTTCGCACACATTGCCCGTCTCGATCTGTCGCATAACAGTTATGTGCAACATTCCTTAAATATACATACGCCTTCAGGACCTCAACCTTGAGTTAGACTGAATACTGCGTACATCACTACACTGACGACGGTAAACGATCGTTTTACCGCTTCATCGAAGTGAATATGTTCACATTTTTGAAGCGTGTAGCGGAATTTACTTTGGTTGCTCCCCCAATAGGCAATTTATTCATTTCTCTGCCTTACAGCGTCGTTTTTACCATCAGACGCGCTTCTGACTATAAGCTATATTGCAACCGACCTTGCAAAATAGCTGGTTTGGAACGGTGTTGCGTCATGCTCACGCGATCATTCAGCTTTATCCCGGAAATGCTTTTTATTGATTCCTCGACAAATGTTAGCCTACTTAAGCTTGAAATTCATGTTTTTTTGCGTCTTCGAGTAACATATTTGTTTTTGTTTAACACTCGTGCTAGTTGCCTGGAGTTAGTTCTGACTGATTAAGTCCCAATGGAAAATTATGCTTTGCATTTGTATTCCAAACTTTCTCGTTAAAGATGGCCCGCGGAGGCTGAACACTCATATTTGTGCTTACGAATGTTGCTACTGTATTTTGATAAACGCTTTTACCAGTCGCTTACGAAACGACTTATAGATGATACGCCACCCAGAGATTTGCTGTAAAACAAAACGTCATGACTCCTATGCGGTTAAACTGTCTGTCACCTTCCCTGCTAACCTTGTTGCCATACGATATTATCGGAGCAAAGCGCGTATTAGAGGATTACACTCAAATCGACCTGCTGACAAACCTTTTATTTGGGAGGCACTATTGTTTCCATTCCATGCTTAACGATGATTAATGCGAATAAGTTAGTGTGTTTGCGATCACATGGGCGGTCAACCACTTGTAACATTTTGCTCTCAAGCTGGTTAGTAGTACGTGTATTTCTCTCTATTCGGCCTGACGTTCTTTGGAAGAAACAGCAATTTGTGACAGACTTCAGTGGCTGCTAGTCAACGGCCATTTACCTAATTGTTTTAACCTGTTTTTCTCCTTTCATGCTAGCAAGAAATAGCACGTTTTTTGACAAAGTCACATCTGTACCTCGTACTAAAGTCACCACGCCGCACAGGCTTTAATGACCTTTCATAAATGTTTTATGTCCTTGATTAGAGGTTCCCAGCCACTTCGCTCGCCTCCCTCAAGCTTGTTCTTTCGCTAATAGTTGTAGGATTGTAATCTTATCGTGAGTGTTACTCGAACCGTCCATCGTTACTGCCTGTTTTATTGATAATGCATTGATTTAACGTTTCTATTACAACCGTGAACTTGAAGTTTGTGGCGTCTTGCAATGTGAGTTGGTGGTGTCTTGCGATTTTTTAGGAATATCTTCGTTTTTTCGGTTTCGTCGGTTGCTGAGCAAGAATTTTGCTAGAAATGTGTCTGGCGACCAGGGCTGTGGAGCCGAAACTCAAATTTTAGGCTCCTCTGGGCATCTAAGTTTTTGACTACTGCTGCAAGATCTAAAAGTTTCTGGTTCCGGCTCCAAAATGTTTTGGTGCATTGAAAACTGAAACCATTGTATTATTTGTACAATTCGCCCCACTCACTAGGTCTGTGGAACGGGAACCCGAATTTCAGGTTTCAGCCTGTTTCAGCCTTCAAATTTCAGGTTTCAGCCTTCGGCTCCACCATCTAAAATCTTTTGGCTCCGGCTCCAGACGTCCAAAATTGGTTGGGCTGCGGTTCCACAGCCCTGCTGGCGACACCATTTTCATTTCTTGCGTTGAACCAACGCCACCCGCCTAGAGACCAATTTCGAATTGACCAATGGAACGTTTCGACACGAAAAAATGCTTTCGAATGAATGTGATGCATGGATTAACTTCGGTTGTCGCATAGTCTGCTCTATTTATGTACGGCCGGAGTTGCGGAATCCCATCTCGGGTGCGTGCAAATTGAGCAAGCTGAACATGAACGAAGTGCAAACGCGAAAAATCATGCGTTAGTCTCCATCTGCAACACTTTCAAGTAACTCAAATAACAAGACAGATGTGACCAGCACATTTGTTGAATAACAATGCTGATTGAGGAAACAAATTATGGTGTCGCAATCTGAAGTAGCAGCGAATTGAACTGCCGCAGACAAGATTAGTGTGTTTGCATGGAAATAACTATGGGTAGGTTTCAGGACCCGTTAGTTATTTACCTTGCCATTTAAGAAAACCTTTGCTGTCTCATTGAACTTCTATACAACTTTTTACATCAAATCCGTGAAAGTAATATTGCCTCTAAAAACTCGAATAAAGATCTTCTACTTCAGCACCTATACTAAACCAGGTAACTTTGCAAGTTGTTACTGTTCAATGGAGTTAGTCAACACTTTAAGGACCACAGAAGGCTCTTCGGCGCGATTTTTGCGATAACTCGCGAACTACTGAAGCAAAGTTGGCAAGTAACCCCTTGTAAGAAAGTATTTTTGACACCGCATATTTTGGAGGTCTGGATGGTGTATTTTTGACGTCAGAACAGGAAAAACCCGAATTTGGCGTAGCCAAAAAAGCTGTGGTTTTGTTCAAAGACCTGTGGAGAGAGAAGCAAACAAGTTAGAAAAATTCATTCTGCTTAAAAAGTCGGCCATGGCCAAACCAATAAAAAATTTAGGCAAAAAAACCTCAACATGTTTTTGGGGGGTTCCAGGGGGAAAAGTCGTTTGTATGGGTATTTTTCGCCTTCGAAGGCCCATATCTCCAGTTCCAAACACCGAAAAATCTGAAAATCGCAGAACATGTTGACATCCACGTCTTACAACATCCTACCAAATTTCAAGTAAAAGGAATAAGGAAAAAAGTTATGGCAATTCAAAGTCTAAAATATTTACAAAAGTTTGGCAAAAAATTGACAAAATATTTGTAAAATTTTGACTCTTTTGTAGGGTTTTTCGCGTTCTTTCAGATGATACTCTCTAAAACGCGCTATTGGCCAACGTTTTGGCGTAAAAACCGAAAAATCGTATTTTTTCAAGTTCCAAATAATGCATTTTTTCTCCCAAACATTGTTCCCCAAAAATGGTAAGCGACGTTTTTTGGTGTTTGTGGTTGGTTGTGGTCCTTGCAAGGAGTCCAAGCCAAGAAAACGCTTTGAAAAAGTTGACAGGTGTAAGCGTGAGCCGATTTCCTGAAGATCAACGGAAATTGCCAAAAATAGCTTACGAAAAAACAAAAAAATAGCTGTTTCTCTAAAATTTCAAATGTAAACATACTTTTTGGGGTTTTATCGGAAAAATCGCTCGCAAACATTTTTTCAAAGGGATTACTTGCCTGCTTTGCTTCAGTGGTTTGTGAGTTATCACAAAACAGCGCCGAAAAGCCGATATATCGGTTTTTGTGGTCCTTAACAGTGGGCAAATTATTCGAATTTTAAACAGCTTGGCTTTTCAGTATGTTCAAGCACTGCACTGGGGAACTTTTCGCCTTTGGTCACAGAAATGAAAAAATCTAAGAAAAATGAATGATAGCAATTAAAATGCTTCTCGATCTACATCAATGTTTGGAGAAACTCTTGTCTATACAAGTGACCGTTTTCTGGTGAATCACCTGGGATTCAAACACCAAGAAAAATTAGTGCTTGCACTCTTAGATAAGGTATACCCTAACGAAGATACTCAGAATACAACAAAAACCGGACATTCAAAAATCTTTCTAGCCCACCAGTATTGTTAGTTTTCTCACTAAACATCAGTAAGGAAAGCTTCTATGCAGAGCTTTTGCGTCAGCCTATTGTCTGGAAGCACTTTTCAGCTGGATTTTTATGAAAAACAAAGACTTCTGGACTAGACGGTTTCTCAATTTCTGACTTCAATTGAAACGGCCTTTGGACACGCACATTTGTGTGCATATATTTATCTGCTAAGCTTCTTAACTGATTGAAAGTACTCGTCAGAAAGAAAGTTGTTGTTATGTGCAGTAAGCCAAGAAAATTATTCAGCAGCAGACCAAACAAAACTTTCAATGTGTGCCTAGCATTCTAATGATTTTGAAAATCGCATGTTCACGTGAAATATTTAAAGATTTGATAAAATTCAAAGGCTTAGCGTTCTGTTTTTTTCCAATTTTTTTGGGGGCAGCGTAATAAGCTTAGCAAGCCACGTGTGCACAGCAGCCAGGCAGTTGTGGTAAAGTTGTATGACTTTCATTAAACTCGCCGTGATTCTGATCGCATGTCGGCGGAAGCTTGTTATTTTTTTTTAATTGATGTGAGGGACTACCTCACTTAGGGGCATTTAAATCGTAGAGGATTTCCTTCTTTAGTTTTTAAATCGCAAAGGATTTCGCTATGCACACAAACCCTTATTCACACGCCCACGCTTTCTCAGGTGTTTATTTCTCTCGGATTGTTGCCGTTAACGACGCAAATGTAATATATGAAATGTTTCCACTCTGCTTGACTGTGTCGTTCAAGCATTCATTCAGGTCTTGATTTGTAGGGAGTGTAGAAAGCCACGGTTGGCATTAACATCAGAAGATATAAGATGAGTCAACTTTGACGCTGCTAAAGCAGTTGCTGACCGGGGCCTAAATTGATCATTGGACGAGTATCTCTGCCAATTTTTTGCCAACTGAAAGGCGGGTCTAATATTCATCGTGTTGAAGAAACGTGTTCCCTATTGCAGAGTCGTTATAGCAATGCGTGAAGGCGGTCGGCTGAAAGGTTTAAGCGTTTCGTTCGGCGTTCCTTAAATACCATTTTTATTTTCCAGATGGCGCTTGTTGTCAAACGTTTTCAAACAGATCGGGCCCCGTCAATCCAAGTCATTCCGGCCCATTGGCTATATCAAGCTTGTCGATCTGTTGTCTTGGCTGTGTCAAGTCGATTAATCGTCATTTGCTAACCTAACTAATCTAACTCCTGCAGCTACTGTAAAAGGAAGTCCTGAGTCACTTTTATGTGTGCATGTGTACGTAAGCAGCCAAATAGGATAATTTGTACAGTCTAGCCATGATGCTTAAGCTTACGTTCAGTTTCGTCGTTAGTTGGCTGCTTGTCGCGATACCGCCCCATCTTCAAAACTAACCAATGCAACATGTTTCCCTTGTGCTGAAAAACTCAACTGCTTGTTCAGTTCCAGTTTGATCAGTTTTTCGAAACTGATGTGATAACGTTTAATCTTTATGCTTTTCAACTACTGTATTGGCAAACCGGTCCTTTGGAGATCAAAGTGCATTTTACTCAATCACTGGACAGTTCAAATGAGTTCGACTTGCACAACATCTGAATTGAATTTGTGATGGGCTCGCCCCGACTCATCAACAGACCGAAAGTCTGCCTGTCAAGACTGTGCACATTACATTTCAGCGAGTTAATTTTTGGCTTCCATGAGCATCAGCTGCGTCGACAATTCTGGATCCTGTGCTGTGGCACGAACTAATAAAACGTGGACACAAGCACGGTTAAACAACGTCGAAATTACCGACGTACATGTTTCAATAAAATAAATATCAAGCCCGTTCCATTCTGTGAAAGATGTCGAGGTTTCTGTTTTTGAATGTAGAGCGTCCTAAAATTGTAATGGCTTCGATCGTAGCATGAACCACTTTTTATTCAAAAACATAGTTTAACCTATTGCGAAAAGTACCTGGTATGGACCTGTAGGAACCTGAAGAATTTCCGACTAAATTTCATATAATTAGAGGTGTTTTGAGCGCCATCGTCAGACGTTGATAATTTCGCTGATTCTAGGGACCCGGTTTCCAATTTTAGGAACCCAAATCGGGTCCCTAAAACACCTTAAAAATCCTGGTTAACAGTATAACTCATTATATTATTTTATTGCAACGCGCACTTTCTGAGCCTTATTTTCGGTTTTGATTGCACGCTCACACTAGAGGCAATTTAATTAAGTTTTACCACTCGCTGCCCCATAGAAACGTTTTTAACGCCCTTTTGTTTCGAGGTCGATGAGAAGCCAAGTACTTCCCTAAGGTTTCGCCCTCTGAAAAGAACTCGGGTCTACTCAAAATATGATTGTGACTATGCTCCAGGCAATTACGTTTCGGTAAACATGATTCGCAACAAATCAGGTCCTTGAAGTCTTGCATCACCGTCTACTCAGTAATCAATCCTCAAAAAGTTTGCAAGGCCTTGTTTGGTTGCTAATGTATCGGTCACAGAAAGCATATTGTGACGGGTGAAGTCAAGTCACATTCACTGAGACATATATAAAGTCACCACATACGGAAAAGCACGTTCTAGATCTTCCCAATATAAGGGCAAGCATGAGACAGTGATGTTGGCGGATGATCTTTATTGCTACTTCAAATCTTGGGTGCCTGAACACGTTGTTCGCTTAGCTAAAAACTTGGCGACGCAGTCAGACTGCACGAGCATCGGTCTAAATCTAAATCATGAGGGTTGAAGATGGCAAAGCACATTTGTTTTTAGTCCGGTTATGGCGGTATGCGTTTATTTGTTATGGGTAACACCATTTTCTTGCGTGTTGGTGATCGTTCTACCAAGCTTGTACATAGCTTCGCAAATAGCTAAGGGATCAGACAAGCGCGACAGACAACTCGCAATTGCGGTGACACGAAGCCGAATGCAGCAGTAACGAAAGCACTCCTGAATATTTCGATAACCCTGCGCGAGATACGAGGATTTGGATCAATGTTAACCTGTTTTGCGTCGACGTTGCTGGAGATCTTCTACGTCTCAGCGCACATGACGGAAAAGCGTGCGTAAGCGAAGAAACGGCCAAACATGTCTTGGGGCAAGTCGGTCCATCGTACGCGAAGCGTAACATCACTTTGCACAATTGCAACATCCTGCCTTCCCAGCCGAATAGTTAAAGAGCGATTGTGCCGTGAAATAGCGTTGTTTTCAATACGCTTAAAGGTTTTCAGCGTATATTAAGCAGCATGGTGAACAGCTGCAACATTTTGCAACGGTTTTATTGGGAGTTCCTGTCCGAAAGATATCAATAGTTAAGCAAACGGTACATTTAGGTTTAACAGAATATGCGCTGGCAACAACGTACCACAAGCCAACTGATTTGTGTTCAGGATGATTGGTATGTGTAAAAGGTCCATTTAAATGTTTATATTGTTCTTATGTATGTCCAGGATTTTGAATGTAGGTCATGGACTTGTGTGATGTGGTCGCATTTCTCGTGTGAATGAACGCTGACTGTTCATGTGCCATGTTTGCTGTTACGCAACGGCTGTTTCTGAAAACGATTTGTTTCTCAACTTATCAGATGATGCGGAACAACTTGGTTGTCTGTAACTGTAAATCTTGAATCGATTACACGGAACAGCAAAAACGCAAAATATCGAATCTATAACACTTTATTTCAACGTAGTCGTGGATCCACTTTTTTGGGTTGTTGAAACGCTTTTTCTCGCTTGACTAATGACGTTTTTCATTCTTGTTTGAAATCGAAGACCAACAAGGTGTTTTGTAAAGGATGTGCTTGGGGTTGGTTGTGGCTGGTTTGTGCAATTTTTTGTAGTTTTTGTCGTTACTGGCAAAAAAACATCCCATCAGCACACAGTTTAACCTATTGAGGAGCTACAGTACGTACCTACAGTGTTTGTAGGTCACTCCCATAACCCTGTAATGCAGTGATTCTTAACCTTTTCTCTACCACGCCTCCCTTAAGTAATTGTCTTTTGTTTAAGCCCCCCTGACTTTTAATAAGTTGTAAAAGTTGCAAAAACGTCATGTTGTAGAGCGCGTAAGAGCTCGCGCCGAACTAATGCCATTTTTTCTTCACCGTCTTAGATTATTAGTTCTGTGACAAGAAAGTGGGTCATTCTACCGCAGAATCACCTTCTATTTGAATAAGAGCTGATGATGCCTACAACGTAGGCGAAGTATATACTCTGTAAGATCTTAAAGTGTCTGATTCTTTGCTGAGAAAGGATTTCTTTCCATAGACATTGTAGAATCACCTTATCATAGGTTAATGTAACCAGGTCACGAGCGCTGGTTCTGCTAAGTTCCACAACACTGTCAGAAAAAAAGAGCAAGAAAGCATTAGATAAATTGGTTGCGGTTTATTACAACTATCAGCAAAGGTCCCTGTTTGATTGGAACGCATTCCAAGACTCGAAAATTTTTTCTATTGCACAGGCTTTCCACAGACAATTCAATAGCGCCTAGAGCAGAGATTCCAAACTAGGGTACATGTATCCCCATTGCCTACGTTTGGTCTTTCCGAGGGTGCATTTATTCTGAGAGGAATGTTCTTATCGAACTCTTCGTTAGAGTAATTAACTAAATTTGGATGTGGTGCATTTTCGAAGTATTCACACTAGTTTTGAATATTTTACAAAAGTAATAATAGATTTACGCTGTTCTGCTCTTGGACAAGGCACTTTGCCCTAATTATCTCTTCCTGGCGGATTCAACGTTTTCAAACAAGGAGCAAGTTTATGGAATACACCACCAGGTAACAACACGAGAAGATAACACCAGATAACAACAACAGGAATACCTTAGCTGCCTTACTAACTGTTAGTTAATTCGTTATTTTAGGCAATAAATTGGAATGAGGGTTAAAGTTTAGGTAAGAAACACATTTCATACTTTTAGCTATCCTAAATGCACTGAAAACGGAAAAAGTTTAATTGTTTACGGTAATAAACATTCGGCATGGGTCACCATCTGAGTGACCCTACTACCTGGTTGACAGGCTGAAATAGCTATGTCCGTGACTTTTTAGCTACTTCATTTTTGATGTCCTGAATATGCTAAATCAGAGCCTACATGAAGAGATGTAACAGCGTGTTTGTTCACTGTATAGCCAAAATCAAAGCATTTCCTGCAAAACTTGGGCTGTGGAAGGGAAATATTGAGTCTGATAGCTTGTCTATGTCCAGTACTTTAATAGAACAATTGCATCAAAACCCTGACTGCAAAGATGAAAACTTAATGAAATCCGTCACTGAACATCTAATGAAGTTGGAAGAAGTTGACGTCCACTTTCCAAGTCTTGATGACCTTGTGCTTCTGAGGATTAATTAGCTTGATGCCAAAATAGGTTCGGCCATATCATTCGCTTGGATTGCTGAATTTCTTACAGTACATGGTTAACATGATTGTATCACTGCTTATTTCACTTGGATTACATTTGTTTGAATGATTTTATGAGCTTTTAATTAGTATAAATCACATACAGACTTCATATCAAAATATAATTAACGATTGTGAAGTGAAATTTTTAGAGTAAATGTACAGTAAAGTGATTGGTTGTTATATTATATGTGCTGAAGTGGGTACGCTGTGCAGAACGGCAAGGTCAGCTTTGCAACTGAAAACATCACGAAAATGTTAGCGGTACAGCCGAACCTACAAAAAGGTTGCTGATGAACAAACAATTATGGAACCGCTGGCCTCGAACGAACGCAATAGCGAAAAAAGTTTTGGCTACAAGTAACCGAACATGGCGCACTGCATGAAAGAAACAACTAATAAAAACGCACTTATCTTGTTTGCAGAATGTTACCTTCACTTTTTGTAGGAGAATTTGGACTGAAATGTGGAAAAACTTCCTGTGACATTGAGCAAGACGATAAGCCAGCGAAGGCAGGTGCGTGTTAATACGCACTTGACTTCTGAATCTAATCAGGCGAAGCAGTGCTTGCAAACAAGTTTATTTTGCCTGCAACGGCGTAGAATGACCAGTTCCATGAAATCCACAAAAGCCATCACTTTTGGTTTCGCTGACTTCGGTTCAAACTACCCCGTACCAGTATATATTTTAATATATTTGCGAAGAGTCTTCAACTCAGTTGAAGTATGCAGTCAAGTTGATATCGGTTGTTTAATTAACTCAAAAATTGTTGTGGTTAAAAGAACGTTGGAAAAAAACAAGCGACGCATATTTCTATCGCAACTTTAAATATTGGAGTACAGACAGCTTTTTACTTCCATTTTGAAAAAAAACAACACCGCAGCTCTTCTTGGCACGATCCTCTTCACAAATGTAAACAAGGACAATATTGTTAACTCACGATCAGTTTCTCGATGGTAAAGGAGTATAGAATGTGCTGCAGTAGAAGCTTGTGGTAAGCAGGTATTGGCTGTGAGACCAATAAAAAAGATCGACTAATCCTGTCTATTTGATACCAGCTTCAAGCGTGCCGACGTTCGTCAGCGCGTCACACACAAACAAGGTAGCAACCTAAACGTGCAGTTGGCGTGGTGAAATAAACCCAATAAACTGGTCGGTTGTGTGGTATCCTGTTGGTTCTATTTACAGCAAGTTTGAAAGATGAGGGTTTTGCGAATCGATTCTACAAAGTCCGAAAAACGGGAAGCAGTTTGCGCTAATTTCACGGCATTCTGTTTCTTGTTCGAAGTTCCCGATGTGCTACCGCACTGTATTTTGCCTATTCATAATGGTCCATTTCAATTTCCTGTCATGAATCGACTGGTCAATGCGCATAACGACAACCAGTTTCACGAGTTTTCGCACTGACCAAAAGTTTTATGTTGAAGGGGAACGCTATACTCTTTGTCTGGGAAAGCTGTTGAGACGTAGTAATGCAAATCACTCATTGACCTCTTTCGGAGATCAACGACTAAACAAGGCCACTATGTCTTTTCTGGTCGGCCTTGGACTAAAGCGACGACTGCAAAGTTTTCGCCTAATCAGAAAACTTATTCGCTGCCTACAGGAAGTGCCTGGAGCTCTGAAAAGCTGAATCGCTTCCAGTCTCGCAAATGTATGTTTGTCCACATTTTTAGCGTCCGTGCAATAGACAAGCTGAATCTCGGGCGTGGCATTTTCATTGCATTACCGAATTTTATCTGCTTTGATCAAATGGCTTCACCGACACTGAGACGCAGATCAAACCACGATTGTTGACAGAACGTCAACCGATTGCAGCCGATACATTTTGTGGTGAGATCAGCATTGATTCTGGTTGGCCTCGCGCATTTAAAAGTTTGTTTCATTATCTTCGCGCATCGTCTTTTTCTCCTATGCGCACGAGGAGAGTTTCAGTTGCATGCAGCAGCCCTTTTCGTGGAGGTAGCAATAGCTGTGCGTTTTTACGCATCTTCTGCCTGTCAAAGAGGTTTTGCATAGCTTTTCAAAATCAATTTTAAACGCATCTTCTTCGTCACATGTTACCAGCTACCTGTCGTTTAGCAGACACCCTGACTCGGATCATCGTTTCTGCGAATGCGCATTTAGAACAGTTAGAGCGGAAACTGCTTGACAGCTGCGCTGGTTTTGGTCTTCTGAAATTCTATTTGCGGAACGCTTACAAGAGCGCGTTTCGCTCTGCCTGCTGGCTAGAAAAACATACAGTCTGATCTGATGACGTTGAAGTGGTGCTTATTTGTTGTTATCATCCTGTTTGTTGTCGTCATTGATCGAGTCTTAAGCATAGAATTACAATTGATTGCTCCTGACTAAGTTTCTTCAGACAAGTTGTCGATCCAAAACCGCAACTAGCGCCTATAAAAATAAATCAATGTGACCTATTGGGATGCAAAATGACGATTGCAAGTATGGCATACGTTTTGCCCAGGAAAGTATGCTGCGGATGATTGAAGCCCAATTACGTTCTTTACTTCAAAGTGTTTCTTACGACTTGCACTGCAAATACTGGTGCAGGGAGTAGTTTTCAAATGGATACGCGTGTGCGATTCTTCAAACCAGTCTACCTATTGTAGCAAGTAACCTGGTGCTCCGTAAATAACTTCTGCTCCCCAGGATAAACTGAAAAGAATCTTTTCACAGCCACGAATCGACACTATTGTTTGCAGAGTATATGCTTCGCCTACTGAACAGATACCTTCAGCCAGGCCCGTAACTAGGGAGGGGAATGTCCCCCCTAGAAAATTTTTAGCCTCCCCTGGTAAAAAGTGTTGGACACACTTTGAAATTATTGTACATAGTGTAAAAATTTGGGCCCCTCTCAGAAAACACTTCGCCCTAGCGTCCTAAGCTGGTTACGGATCTGCCGTTAGCTCTAATAGAAATAGAAGGATTCCTCTGCTTCACAAATATTTTGAACCTTCGTGTCCGGTACCAAGTTGCAGGACTAACTGGAATATGGTCTTTGAAGTTTAATGTAGAGTTATGTAACCTAAAAAATAATGCTTGTTCTTTACCACTGTTCAAGCGCTTGTAAACCCACAGGGATGGGGTATGTTATGTTATTACATTTTTATTGGGGAGCTCTGATCAAGTCTGGCAAACTGTCATGTAAGCTTTTACTGTAAAAGACGTAGCTTTGTGTTGCGAAAGTTTGTGTGTTCGTTGCTTTTCTTATAAGGTTTTCAGCTCTGTTTACAATAAGATGCAGAACAATCCCTTCATTGTCAACTCGCTAGCAGCCATACAGCAGTAACCGCATGTTAGGAAGAGCTTTTGCAGCAGAACATATTTAGTGCAACTGCGTTTTACTGGAGTCATTGTCTTTTGAATTGACTGGTGAATGCACGCCTCTTGCTTTTGGTTTGGCTGCTAGCATAAAAGCGTCTGCAGAACATTTAAAGGCCATTGGCTGTGCAGCAATTTACCCGACTTCCTTATCGCCTAACGTTGCCTCTGGTGTTATGAATGTCAAACTGTTCTCATAACGGTCGAAAACGACACCAAGAGAAATAATTTAGATCAAATTGCGATGATGTAGTGGTGAGCGACTTGAGTCAACGCAACTAGTTTTTATCTCGCCCTCAGTGCTTGACGCTTTGTAGCCTCTTCACTGTGAAATGCAACGAATGATTTGAAAACATTGCGCTCCAGCTTCTGTCAGAGTTAGGCCTGCGTCGCGCAGATTCATTATTACTTCCGTTCGGAAAATTAAGTTTGAAATATTGTGCTGTAATCAGTCACTGAGAAAAAAGAATGAACTTGTTCGATATAGCCCAAGGTTTCACTTCTCGCGCTGAAATCTGTTTCTTTTTTATTCCCATTCATTCAGCTAGCATGGATCAAGTTCACGCATTTCTTCAGAGCTACTTGGAAATTACTTCCGTGTGATTCTTGCAGGAACTGTTTGTTTGTCCTAGAGTAGTTTTCGATTTGTCATCCTTATTTTTCCAAGCTTATCAATTGTATGTCTACAAATGAATTGTAGTGTCCTACATGGTGAATTTATATGAATAAGGGCAGGCCTGTTGGATTTTCTTGCATGCTCAAAAAGAATTAAAACCTTGGTCGAAAACATACAAACAACTTATGCTCGAGTCATGAATGTCGCTCGTTTGTTTAAACTGTTGTTCGAGCTTCCATGTTTCGGTGGCCATCGATGGACGTCACTTTTGAAACCGAAACGTAAATTTTCGATTCCTCGTCGTCTGCTTTCAACATGCAATGTTAAAAAGTTTTCAATATTTTCATATCTTGAGTCAATTTCGTTGATATCTTTGCAAAGTGCAAACCAACCTCATCGACAGTATGTAACTGTTTTTATACGAGGTTGTAAAAAACTTTTTTCAAGCGACATAAAAATACCACTTAAAACGGTAAATCTATCAACATTAAATGCTGATTTTATTTTACTGATTTTTTCCCCATTTCAATACACGATTGACTATAGACGACTTTCTATGCCAAAAACATAATTATGTCGCTTCTGATGTTCGAAGAACTCCCAACCGATTGTCCCTCGCTGAACAGATTCTGCAGAAAACAAAACTCTGTTCCTACTACGTTCGTCTACGACAGTGGTTCTTCTACTGCAGAGGTTCTCAACCGGGGGTAAATTTACCCCTTGGGGTAAATTTTACCTATCCTGGGGTAAATTTAATGTTGCTAAAGTAACAATACTTTGATTTTTTCTACAGCGCTAGTGAGTAAACAAAAAACAGGGGGTAAATTTTATGTTAGAAAGCTGGCATGGGGTAAACGGGAGAAAAAAGGTTGAGAACCCCTGTTCTACTGGGTAATACTACGTTCTGGAGACGAAATGGAAAAACAAAGTGACAATCAATGCAGGGGGCGGTAGGGGAAAACTTGTATAGAAGACAAAAACACCAAACATCGTTTGACTTACTTGGATACAATTCGTAATGCGCACAATCAATTGCTTCGTTTTTTTGCTAACTTCAGATTAATATTTGGGCCTAGCTGATGAAGGAAGAGGCTAAAGAAGTTAAATCTCTTACTCGCGAAGGTCCACCTTGCTAAAAATTTTCCCAATATTCGAAGTTTTCTGAATGTCTCCAAGCACATCCATACTACTGAACTCGGGTTCGTTCTTTGCGTTGATTTCTCTTATTAAAATGAAAAATGCTATAATATTTTTACTTCGCTTTGTATTGGGTAGTAGGGCGATAGCGATATGTCACGAGCACTAGCGTACGGAGTGGGGAGGCCACTGTGCCACGGCCACTACCTCAGACACTAAAAGTAAAAAAATGTAAAAACAGTACTGTCTAAAGCTTGCTTCCAGAATGCACAAAAATGCGTATGTTTAGGTGCAATTTTGCAAAATTTTCCCGGGAGCATGCCCCCAGACCCCCCTAGAATGGTCGTGCCTTCGGCACTTCCCCTAAAATTTATTTGTGACGTCACACGATTGTGAGGAAACTTGCCCCCCTCGGAAATTTTCTGCATACGCCACTGGTCACGAGCGATCAAAGGGCGGTGTGACAAAAATTTGGGAGAAAAACTGTTTCGCGGGAAGAACAGAGTGGGTCGCGAACCGATTTTTAGCAAGACGCTGATGTTGGAAACGCACG
>Ga0210059_1002549_pt1 | contig 28591 bp, 19 predicted proteins | sample Ectturendosymbi2_FD_188042 | JGI IMG/M metagenome (GOLD analysis project Ga0210059, IMG submission 188042) | Ecteinascidia turbinata endosymbiont from Florida, USA - Sample 2 (SPAdes) (version 2) | ecosystem: Host-associated > Tunicates > Ascidians > Unclassified | place: Key West, Florida...
AAATGCTACAAGCCGTGGACGGGATCAGCGCGGAGACCCTTCAGAAACCAACCCCTGAATTGTCATCCAGCAGTTGTGTTTTTTTCGTACTGTCAGCATCGCTATAAGGTTGTCATTTGCCTACCTCCACCACCCAACCCTGGTCAGTCACCATGCGGTGGTAACTTGAACACACCCTGAGGCTGCAGAAATGCTACAACTCTTGCGCTGTCATCTAGCGGTTATGCTTTTGAACGTCGTACTGTTGCTAGAAGTTTTGAGTCTTCAAGCAAAAAGGTTAAGTAGCCTCGAGGTATTGGAGTTGGAAAAAAATAGACGTATTCTTTATCACATTATTGGAAACTCGAACACCCCCTGGGATGTTGTGGTCCTAGCGAGACTGCAGAAATGCTACAAGTCTTGTGCTGTCACCTAGTGGTTACAGTTTCGTACGTTGTACTGTCGCTAGACGTTTTGAGCCTGTCAGCATTTGATTAAGTCTTCCAAGAAGACTTGGGCGGTCAGGATGCAGGGCTAACTTACACCCCGCGGACGCAGTGAGTCTACAGAAATATTACAATGCTTGGACTGTCACCTAGCGGTTGTGGTTTTGTCACATTTGCTGCTTATACAGTTTGCTTAAATGAACTGCTGGTCAGCTTTTGCTGCGTTTTGCTTTAAATGGATAAACATTTTCATAGTTGATAATTTCAATTTTGATTAACCTGTCCTGTTTGGTAGTACGACTATTAACATCGCAATCTGAATTTTTCTTTATAACCTTGTCTGTCTGCTAAAAGAACTCTTGGTGATCTATGCTGTGCATTTCCCTTAAAGAAAAACACCCTAATTGTTCAAATGACATTTTGCAAAACGCAAAGATAATTCACAAATGCAAAGGAGTAATTGCAACACGACGCTTCAAATAAAACAACACAGTCCTCCAGCTTAATGAATCGCTGGTCAGCTTATTCTATACGTTTCAGAAAATTAAGCATATTTTAAATTACGAGACTTGCGAAAATCATTCACAATGGCAAAGGAATAATGGCAATACCACGATTCACATACAAATAAATAACACAGTTCTCGAGTGTAATGAGTCGCTGGTCAGCTTATTCTATCCATTTCAGAAAATTAAGCGTATTTTAAATTACGAGACTCGCGAAATCATTCACAAATGCAAAGGAGCAGTGGTCATATCGTCATCACATATGCGACGCTTCACATACAAATAGGATAAAGCGGTTCTCGTCTGAGTATAACTGTAAATTTGGTTGTTTTTAACACGAAACGCAGTGTTAATTCCTGAACCATCAGTTTGCTTTTTTAGAACGTTGAGGTATGAGTCAAAAGTGAAACGGTTTTTGTGATTACTTAAACCTTTGGAAGTTTGTTTGTTTCCACCCCCTTGAACAGTGGGATCCCTGGAAGACAGACAAAAATATGTTTTAGGACATAAACACACCATCCCATCCCCGCTCCACTCGAGCTTGAAAAGACCTGGTGTCCGTTTGTCATATCGTTGGCATTCTAAGCAACACGGTTGAGGAGACTATGCTAGCCAGTGAACTTTGTTAGCAATGAAATCACGTCGGTGATAACCGCAAGCTTTTGCTGGAAGCCAAAGATGGATATTATTATAGAAATGTGTGCGTTTTTCAATTTTAACAGCTTCTTCAAGAGTTGAAGTCGCGCATGCAAAATAACAAGAATCAGTGTTCATTTCCATTAATGCAAACGATTTTATATCGAAGTAGTAATCAAGAAAATTGTAGTAGAATTGGAGCATCCTAAGTTTTGCGTAACCGTAGACAAAGAAGCCAATTTGAAGTGGAAGATCTAGTTTGACAGTTTGTATGAATGGCTTTACCTCATGCAAGTCGTTTGAAAGAACATTCAACTGGGTAAAGCATTTGCTGTTGATGGCATCATTGATTGTTTCATCGTTGCAATAACTTACAACTCTGTGCTTGCACTTGTCTGTAATTGTCTTACCATAACTGGAGTTGCCCATAAGCTTTGAAGATTCTGCAAGAATTGACTTGGATGGATCTGCATCTCCTGCGCGCCTCGCGTCAGAAACGCTCTGCCCAAAAGCCTCGAAGCTTTTGCTTGGATGGTACTCGACAAACTGATAAATTCGAGTAACCTGCAAACCCTGTTGCAAATACCACCTGACAAGAGGGGTGATCAAAAATACCTTCTCTCCGAAGTAGCTGGAAATAAGACTTTTAACAGGTTTGCGAAAAATGTTATGACTTTCCGCGTATGCTCTCATGTGAGGCCCAACATCATTTGCAGAGACCAGATCGTTTTTAAAGATTGGACAGAATTCGGAAAAGTGGTCTTTCAAATGATCGGTGGTGTGAATGTCGCACAACAGCACCCCAAACATTTCACCAGTTAGAATGCCGTTCAAGATTGATTGGTGGTTAAGGTTGCGTTGGGGTCGGACAATCTTAACAGTTTTTTTCAGTACCTCCTCAATGACACCATTTTTTTATTTGTGATTAAGCCATTGACACTCGTGTATTGTAACCACTGCATAACCCTCATCATGCGGATAGTTGGATATGTTTTCAGTATCTTTGCGCAAAGTGGACATTAGCTTTCCGTTCACTTGGTTCAAAATTTTCATATTGCCGTGTTTATCTACGTTTAGTGCGCACTGATGACCATGCCAGTAACAGCCGATGAACTGGTAAATTGTTTTTGTTTCTTTGCAAAACCCATCCACCGGAATCTGCCTGGAACCGATTACTTTTTCACCTTTGTTAAAAGCGTGTTGGATTTCGATGTGGTTGGATATTTCTAACCAACTAAGCCACTCCAAAGCGAGAAAACCGTATTTTTGGCATGGATGAGGTTTATAATTATCCCCCTCTTTGTGCCTGATGTAATGTTTGGTGGGCAACTCCTGCATGATTGCTGACAAATACAATGTGTTAGCGTCGTACCCCAACATTTTTTTGCAAGGAAGAGAATCCCGGTTGTTCGTGTGTTGCCGAAGAAATGTTGCATCTTTTTCATGATAGCGATGGAAGATTATTGAAGGACCACCCACAATATGCTCTTTGAGAAGCCAATACAAATCAGCGTCTGTTCTGATGATAATAGTGAAATAGTCACCCTTAGGAATGTTTGAAAACATGTACGTGAGTGTCAACCCTGGAAGTGAAATGCCATCCTATATCATGTCAATGTGCCTTTCTTTGTAGAAACTGGTTGCAGTTTCCACAGCTGTGAGAAAAAGTTCTACTTCAAGATTGTTGCAGTACACCAGCATGTCCTGCATCGATTTCCAACCACATTCCTCCCCACCCGCTGGCAAGGTTGGTACTTTTCGGCAGAGATATGTTTCTTCTTCAAAGAACTGTAAAAGGCCTCATAGGGTGGAAGTTTGTCATGCTTTAACTTTTCTAAAGAATCAAACCACTCATAAGGAAATAAAACTTGGATTGTGATGCAACATACGCTTTGATAAATTATTTGTATGAAAACCCAGGAGCAATGTAGTTTTTTATATCAAGAAATTTGAAGATGTCAGTTTTCAAGCACATGAAATCATTGTGTTTTACAATAGTGAAAGAGATTCTCGGCCTCAAGTGCTTTATGATGAGTGGTTTCACAACATTTAAGTGGTATTTACCCGAATTGAAGCCGAGTATCATATGTTCCTTGAGGAACGCGTCGAATGTGTTTATAAGTTCTGCCAGAACAGGATTGGTGTGTTCTTGAAAAGTGAACACATACTGAAATTTGTTTTTAAGTAATTGATACGCTGTTAAGGCAATTTTTTCAAGATATTGAAGCATGCGAAGAACTAAGTTTTCATCATTGCCTGTGTCATTAACGAAACAGACAGGTGTTTGAAAGCCTGGAACGTTGCTGCAAAAACTTACAGACAGCGGGCGATGCAAGGAGCACCACGTGGTTTTGTCGGTGTTTTGGGGTAAATTGCTTTTGTCCATGAAACTTTCATAATCGAATGTAGAGCGATATGGATAGAATCTGTCATGTGCAGGTATAACGACACCATGGGCGTAAAGTTTTACATAAATTGTTTTTGGATTTTTATATATACCACCAGGACACTTATAACGCACATCAAAATTACAACTTTTTGCGTGACGGTGATAGTCCCATTTGGCATTCCACATTTTACTGCAGCGAAATCATGCGTACGAATGGGCATATTTCGAGAAATCGAATATATAACTAAACTGCTCGTTGTACAAATTTAAATTGACAGTTTCAGCGTAAATCTCGCGACTTCTTTGAATTAAGCGTGCCACAACACTACCAGTTTCATTACTTAGCTCGTACACCATGATATTAACCTCAAACAAATCTTCAACAGCACACAACTCAAACAAAGTAACGCCCGGAAAAGAAGTTGGGTTAACAGAAAAAGCCTGAAAGTACTTTTCAAAGTTGTGGTGTGTGCTACGTTCGCAATTGCCAACGTCCTTATCTTGATGCAGCGACAAGCATCGAAAAAGACAAAGGTTATCTTCATAAGCTACACCAGTTTTCTTGTTTGTTACTAGTGCGTAAAGACCTCTGTTGCTTTTGACGTAATCGGGGATGACTTTACCACACCCAATCGGGTGATCCTATAATTTATTAATAAAAAAGACAATGTTTGTTACACACACAAGCGCCCACTCATAGTTTTCGTACTTTGTTTGGTTGCGAAAAGACAGGCCAGAGAGACTGTCCAAAAACTCTTTGAAATCATCTCTATTTTTCATCAGAATCAGGACTTGCAGTTTTCTCCCGATGTTTTGACAGGAGTGGTAGAAGCGCAATTCGCCAGTTAACTTGTGGCACAAGATATAGCCTAAACTATAATTCAATTTGAACAGTGTTGCCTCCTTGAATAAAATATCATTTAGGACACGCTCACGAATGTCTGCAAACAAGGTTCCGATGAGGTTGTAGTTGAAGAAATCTTGAACGGGGCACTCGCTTCTTATAAAGTCCCTTATGGCATCCCAGCGGTTCAGAAGCAATTCTCTGCAAAGAATAAAAAAAAGCACGTGTGAGCCAATATGGTTAACCTCGGTTTATGTTCTTTTAGGAAAACTTACATTATTTTAAAGCAACCATCTTGCACAACCTGAGTAATTTTATGTAACCCCAAACATCTTCATGAGAAAATATAGAAAAAAAATAAATAAAACAAAGTTACCTTAAGGCGACCTCGTCCACATCTGCCTCGTCTTCCAAATATTGATTTTCGAGCAGTCTAAAACAAAGGAATACTAATAACTGCTACTGCTAAGAAAGATTAATTGCTGTTCAGAGCAAACAGACATTTTTCGCATGTCTTTTTAATGTAATTGAATGTTCAGACCAATAGCAAATAGAGAAAACTCATCGACCATAAACTTGAAAAATGATTTTAACGAGAGAACATACTTTCTTCCTCGCTATTTCCCATCCAAGGTGGTCGTTGTTCTCAGCACCTTGAGAAGCGTTGTTCAGCATTCTACCTCCTTGAACACTTTCCGCAAACTCACTGCGTAAAATTAAAAGATTTTTGTTAAGTGGCAAAAGCATGCCTCTCTCCCATTATCAGTTAAATGACATACCGACAAATTTCATCATTTTGATCTGATTGTAACGCCGTCTCACAACCAGGTTCCGCGGTTTCGTTAAGAAATTCACTGCCGAAGAAAGAGAAACAATAAGTCTTACAATTATTACTTCTAAACGGTAAAGGGTTTCACTCACTGGCAAATCGCATCATTTCTCTGCTCCTGGGATCTTGTTTCACAGCTTGAATCGACATCAAGGAGCGCGTTTTCTAAAACCGTTTTGAAAAAAAACAGCAAAAGAATGGTAAACGACAGATGATAGATTTCATGTTAATTTCTCTCATTCAGAGTATAACTTATTGACAAATTTCACCATTTTCGTTTCCCTGTTCCAAAGGCTCTCCAGATTCGTCCACTGGGATTGTTTCAATGGACACCAAAACATAATATTGTAAGCATACAAAATTTAAATCAACAGAATTGACAACACCCGCAGGGAACAGAGTTTAAAAGAAATTAATCGGTTTAAAAAGAAAAGAGCTCCTTAAGCAACTTTACCCTTGACACGTTCGCCTACGAACACATTTAATAAAAGGAATACGAAAGATGGATTTAGCAACCAAACACAAGGTTGTAACAACAAACTATTGTCTTTGTGTCTGAAAATGTCAACGTTGTTTCGGGAATGATACATGCTGTTTAGCAACATTAAGAAGGAAAAGCGTTTAGAAGTTTGGGTCGGGTGTTACGAAACAGATTTTGGAAGGCGTCACAGTTGCAAAAAAAGAATCGTTTAAGAGGTTGGGCACGTTGAGATCTCGTAGACTCCAAAACAAAAGCAAATGGTGCACTGTTCGACCGAGGGTAGTAATTATCGGAGATCTCGCCACCAACATTGCTTAGAACAAAATTAAAAAGAAAATGAAGTAAACGGTCGCACGATTGTTCTGCAGAATTGTGGGTTTGCAACAAGTGCTCTAAATCACCTATCAAAGCAAGAAACGTGATGTTTGACGTATCGTGGTAATTTCAGAAGACTCGACTTTGAATAAATCACATTCTATCGACAATGATCAATAATTTGAAAGAGAAAATTAAATTTCGGTATTATGTCACGAACACCGTAAAATATCGAGAGCAGGAGTGTTTCGTATATTGTTAAAATTATTAGACGATTTGGATGACGGCCATTGTCTTGATGTTGTAAGTTGATGTTTCAATATTACAATCAGTCAACATAAAGAGCAAATGAATTAACCCAACGAGAAGTGCAGCACAACAATACCTTGATAAATCAAAAAGAAGACGCTACCTCTGGACCAAGCAATATTTTTTACAATTTAACGGAAAATGTCATAGCCAACCACAAAAAAAATTAGTGTAACAAAAAATGCAGAATAGCGCATTTCAGCACAGGAACGTTAAAAAATGTTGTTGTTTTTCAGTGCATGCGCGCAACCCAGCATCCAATTCAAAACATGTGCTTTTTTGGTGCGAAACACGTGGTCTGCCCAAATGGTTAATTTCTTGCAGTTCAGGTAAAGTCAAAAACAAAACCGATCCGGGAATTAAGCAATAGGTTCATTAAATGGGTTTAATCACAAAGTGATTCCAAAGCGTTGCTCGGTAAATACCGCGGGACAAAACTAAATATTTCTGCTATTTTGCTTGAAAACGCAGTAACCTACCATCATGTAATTTTCCATGCCCCACTATTTGAATGCAGAATAGCGTATTTCAGTTCAGGAAAGTTAAAAAAAAATGTTTTTTTTAGTGTCTGCGCACAACCCGGGGTTTAATTAACAACACGTGCTTCCTGCGCAAAACACGTGGTCTACCCACAACCATTACATGCGGTTAATTTCTTCCAGTTCAGTGATGAAAAAACAGTTTGGAAAATAGAACCAATACTGCAATTAAGCGATAGAACATGGATACTGAAATTGTTGTTGGCAAACCATTGCATAAGAACCGCGCAACAAAAACTAAATATTACTGTTACCTCCCTATAACTGTTTTGCAGCTGATACTTTAGTTCAAACACTGGAGCTAGTGAAACTAAAGATTCAACTGAATTGCAAATCTGGTAACATGTTTCACATTTCAAAGTTGTGTCAACGACAAAGGTTTGACCACGCAATATGCTGTGCTAAGTGTTTGAAAGCGTTTGCAAGTCAATCGCTGCCCAACGCAAATTCTTTGAATTTTGATCACGGAAAAAACATTAGGTAATTGCTAAAATTATTTTGCAGAAACACAGTCCTTAAGATTTTCATATAACTCTCGGATTTACGTGCGAAATTACCGCAGATAACTTTGCGTCCTTTAACACAGATGAAATTGTATATAAACCAATGTTGAAATAGATATTTCGACAAACACGTGACATTTATTTACATCTGGACCTGTTCTACGACGAAAACCGCTAAAGGGTTGTTTTAAACATTCCAAAGAAATCGAAAATAAACAACTTACCCCGGTTCCTCTGCGTCAATCCTACTTTTCTTTGATGTTCTCTTTCTCGGATGCCATTCTTCGACGTGACTTTGAAATTCTTCCTTGCGTTGAAAAGTTTGCTCAGGAAAGCACTTCTTGCAGACGCAGCAAGATTCTTGATGACGTTTCAAACCATAAGCTCTACAGAATGAGGCGTCACATCTCGCACTTACGAATTATTTTCTGGGCAACTGATGCATCTCGGTTTCGTGTTTCTTCAACTCTTCAGGGTTTATAAATTCTTGCATGGGAGAGCACATATGACACTTGCAACAACGTACCTTATGTCTCAGTAAAACATCTCACATGCTGAGAGTTGAGTTGCATCTATCGCAGACAAACATTTTAGAGCTTTTACAATTCCTGCTAGCTTCACCGACACTGTTTGCAAATGAGGCGGGTCTAATGCAACGATATTCGCAAAGATGAAATTTTTTTCTCCTGATAGCAAAGGGTTTCAAGGACTGTTGCGCAACAGTCACTTGCAAGACAAAGACCATTCCAAGAAACGTCCATTCCGAATGCCCTTCGGCGTTTACACTTACTGCATGTTCTAAACGAAAGGCAAGATCTGATTGCAAAACTAAATTAATTTTCTTTTTATTTAATTTAGTATTTATAATATCTAAATATAACCATAATTTTAATTATAAAAGTATACATAAGGTTTATATATTATAGGTGCTGCAATAAAGTCTTAAGCCTTGACCAATCCTAACCGCGTGAAGACGTTTCATATATTTACTTTCTCGAAGGGGGCATATGTTTTCAGTCGTTGGGCCTGGTCCGGCCTGCCTGTGTCAAGACTCTTTGAGCGATACAAAAGAAAAAACAAAGTATTAGAAGGTTGTTTGTGAGCATAAAACCCAGACTTTCATATACAAATTTCATTATAAAGTATGGCAGCAAGCTTTTCAAAGACGGCACTTGTATTGAAACAGCAAGTAAACGTTTTAATGGAGCAGATTTTAGAATCCGAACCGCATACGTCTTGCTACGAAAGTCTGTTGGAATGTCAGAATCTTCAAAATCAAATAAGCAACTTGCAAGTAACCGCGAAGCGAATCAGACGTCAATTTCAGGATATCTTTAAGGAGGACAAGTCGATACCAGCTGGAAGTGGTCGTTTGCGTAAGGCGAGGATCACAGCACGAAACAGGCGAGTCCGGCTTTCGTCACAACAGCTGCTGCGTGTCGTTGAAATTTTACTAGAAGACTCACCGAGAATCGTTTTCATTCCTAATTTAGACCGGAGCACATACGTCACAGTGTTGTTCTGGGTAACAATTGACAACAAGGGATATTGTACAAGGATGAGGCATATCCGCTCTATACAGCAAGAGGTTTTGGAAGACGGAATAAAACTCTGCTTCCAGGTTGAGGCGGTCTACGCCCTACCGCTTTTTGTCAACTATATGTTAAACAAATGTATTCGATACGATGTATTCAACTGTGCTCCAACCTGCTTGTCAGAACAAGATGGAAAAACTTGATTTTATCTTAGAAATTTTAAACGGTCAATCGCAAATATCTAGTGCTGATTCTGCTGCTGTGAAACGAACATGAAATGACGCCTGCCTTGTGCTTTCATAAATAAAACAAGCATATTTACACCGTGTTGTTTATTCTCATGCGTTTATAAGTTCAGCACAAATTCTTTCACAGAGTGGTCGTTTTCAAAGAGATTTCTTGAAAATCTTGACACTATTTCAGACATAGTAAAGCCACGACTTTTGTACAGCAAAAAATATACACAATAATTACCACAATGCTAGAAAACGGAGCTTGCAAAACCGTATCGTTAAAAGTCCAGGTTTCCGAATGGCTTTTCATAAATTTTATGAATTGTTTGTGAAACGGCGGAATCCCATAGCTGTCAAAGTAACTCCCACGTCGCAATGAATCAAAGTACACAGCGACCCAATGTTCTCCAGGTCGTTTGCTTGTGTCGGTGTTGAGCACATAACTTGACGGATAATCTACTGTCCATGGTAATTGATCGCGAGGGTAGACACCGTGAAAGTCCATGCTTGAATAGACATATGACAGAACAAATTTTCAACTTGAATTGAGTTCATCATGAAGAATAGTCAAAAATCACGTTCTTCGAGCGGTCGATTTGCAATAAATTATTGAACTCAGCATGAATTATTGTATTGATTGTCGCCGTCAATGCTTGAGAGAAATGAATTTCTAGACAAATGCTTCCATGCTTCACAAGTTCCCAGTGCCCTGAGGCGGCTCCCAAGTCGGCAGTCAAATCAAATGCAAACAGAGTGTTGCCATGAGGATAATCATTTCGTGTGGTGCCGTTTCCTTCATGTACATAATATTGGTTCGTTTCTGTAAACAAAGAAAGGTAACTTCGAACGAATCGATTTCGAGCAAAGTCTGGTTGAAGTGGTTTAGAAAATATCTGCTCCCCATCTTTGTAGATTGCAATGAAATTAATGCCGTAATTCTGAAAACGAAACGGGTTTTTATTTAACTGTCCATTGAACGCCGTGTTGTCAACAAAACCAACCACCATTCGTTTGGGAAGCTGACAAAGAAACACGTTTTCCTTGACCCAACTCAGATTACCTTGAGGAAATAGTAAACGTTTTCACTTCAACCCTTTGCAGGGGGTAACTTGCCATACCTAACTGCAGAGCCTTAATGTGAGCCAATCTGATGGCGTCGCTTGGTCGCACCTTGCAACAGAACAGTGACACCTCCTTCAACAAAACCTTGAAATCTCCATCGCCCATAAGACAAAGTCCGTCTTTGGAGCCAATCAACCGTAATTTAAGTTCGACTCCGTTGAGCAAAAATCTTTGCTGAAAGCACATATCTGAATGCAGTTTACCAAGCATGTCAACTTCAACACTTGATGCAATCAACCACTTGCGTTTTAGGTATCCGTTGTTACGATTTTCGAGGCTATCAAAACGGTTGGCTGTATCTTTGTACCAAAAGCAAGCTGACAGCTGGAGTTTGCTGCGGCAGATCCTAAAGTTAAGAGGGTTTCAATGTAAGCACGATAAGGGTATGTATTGGAAGATTTCGTCACCAGAACGTTGTTTAAGCTCAAGTCAACTTGAGACCACAAGCTGTGCAACCAATTGTTCACAGGTGCTACTTGAGCTTCGGCTGCAAGTTCTTCACCGTTTGAAGTTACCACACTAGCTCTGACATATAGCAAGGAATTAGCAAGATCTATGTAGTAATTTCCTTCTTCTGAAATACAAAGCTCTGCAGGAGCACCATCCATAAGGCTGTATTGCGAGCAATGTTCTACATATTGCCCGTGAACGTGGCTTGTTTGTGTTGGTGGTACAGCAAATAGATCCAGTTCACTTTTCACGCTTTCGCAAGACTTTTCACGAATAAGGCTACCCATCATTCGCAAATACACTTAATCAGGTCATTGTCTGCTGTTTCTATTATATCACGAGCAGCTTTTGGAGAGGACTTGCAAAGAACTCCGAGCATCGGGGTTTGATTTTGCAAGCGGACAGACATAATTACAACTAAATAGGAACAGACATCACATTTCTCGTCTGGAAAGATTTTTGAGCGAAGACAAAATTTCTCAGGTGTGCTCTGCTTGAAGTCAAATAGCAAACAACCGTAGGGATCAGATGTTGCATCAGCAAAAGCTTGTTGAGCGATTTTCGGTCGAGAGGGGTAGGCTTGTATTGCCAAATGAATGATCTGAGACGAATCACGTGGGTTTTTAAAGACAACGATATAATGGGAGTTTAAACTTATGGTTCTATGCTTTTCCTTTGTTAAACAGGTTTTGAACAATATATATCACAATTATATTTCTATGATGACTCCCTTTTGTGAAAAAAATCTGTCACGCTTCGGTTGGTTTCATTCATGAGATCATCAATTATTACCAACGCTTTTTCTCGCCTGTCAAAACTATCTTTCGGTGCAAGACCCTCAATGAACTCAACATCTCGGATTTTTTCAAAGCGTTTTTGCCATTTTCTGTAACACCATACAATTTTCTCGGGTACAGGAACCATCATGTCAAAAATATTTTTAATTAACTTTGCAACATATTCAGTTTTTCCACTACCTGTTGGACCAGATACAACACAGGTAAACGGATGTGCGAAACGTACGTCCATTGTTTAAAAAATGAACTGTAACTGATATGAACGATTACGACAAGACCACCTTTTTCACTTTATGTACAAGCACACGACAAATCGGGCATTTATCGACTCGAGCAGCACAGTGTAAGCAAGCGCAAATGTGTCTGCAAGGTGAAAACAAAGCGTTCAGTTCTTGATCACAACAGATCTTGCGCAATAAAGAAGACTGTGAGTCTTGGTGTTTCACTTCAACTCTTTTTTCGGACGCGAAGACATAATCCTGACACGCTGCACTGCACACAAAATGATAGGTAAGGCTAAACCAGAATTAACAAACAGCAACAAATACAAAGCAGTACAAACCTTGTCAAGAGAACTCCTGCTTGAATTGGAAGTTGTAACTTTCTAGACAGAGACCAAAATTTATGAGGATTTTCACTATTTACAGAATGAACATAATCGAAGAAGAAATGTACAAGTCGGATACCATCTTGCATGGTCAATGACCATCAAGCCACGGATCGTCAGAAGGGCTCCAGTTATGAAGACCACCATCGCAATATAAACATTTGGTTTTGTCCCTCTCACCATAAAAGTACAATCCAGCTTTGGCGAGTTTCTCAGGTGATGGATTTCCATGTGGCCAAAAGTTTCAAAGCGAGATGCAAAGTTTCTCAAGTCGCGGCAAATTGGTGAATCACAACTGAACAGCTCTGCATTTGAAAGCTGCCTGGAGTTTGCCATTACTTACAACTTTCTGACTCGAAATGAATTATGTGATAAAGAATACGTCTATTTTTTTCCAACTCCAATACCTCGAGGCTACTTAACCTTTTTTGCTTGAAGACTCAAAACTTCTAGCGACAGTACGACGTTCAAAAGCATAACCTCTAGATGACAGCGCAAGACTTGCAGCATTTCTGCAGTTTCAGGAGGTGTTCAAGTTACCACCGCATGGTGACTGACCAGGGTTGGGTGGTGGAGGTAGGCAAATGACAACCTTATAGCGATGCTGACAGTACGAAAAAAACACAACTGCTGGATGACAAGTCAGGGGTTGGTTTCTGAAGGGTCTCCGCGCTGATCCCGTCCACGGCTTGTAGCATTTCTGAAGACTCACCGCGGCCACTGCGTCCAAGGGGGTGTTCGAGTTACCCCCACATGCTGAGTGGCCAGGGTTTGTTGGTGGAGCTAGGCAAATGACAACCTCATAACGGTGCTGACAGAACGAAAAAACACACAACGGCTGGATGACAAGTCAAGGCTTGCTTTCTGAAGGGTCGCCTCGCTGATCCCGTCCGAGTGGGTGCATATTTTACTCACATGGTGACAGTCGGGGTGCTGACAGTTACAGGTCCGCCGCATATCAAAGTCCCTAACGGGGCCTGAAAACCACGAACTATACTACTGACATATTTTTAAACGAAACACATTTCATGTGGATGGTGTGGTGTGTTATTTAAATGAAAGTGAGCTATTACATGTTTTCGAAATATAAAATCCCATAGACACAGCAATATATCAAGCCCTGATTCAAAAACAAAATGCTAATTAAACATTTTCCACACCGTTATCAAAGTAAAATCTTCTATGACAACACCAAACTGAATTGTCTTTATTTTTTCCCTCTCTATTCTCATGAAAAGTTGCTCACACAATCGATCCTGACTCACTGGGGCTCGTAAATACGAAAATTTCAGTTTCACTTCACTGAGAGATATACTAAAGATTCTGCTATTGCAGCTTGCAACAGAAACAGCCATCGTCAACGCAATTGCCAAGGCAACTCGAAGATTTGAAAATACGCTTCCATTTCCATATTATTAACAACTATGTGAGGAGGTCCTCAAAGACACTAATTTGTTAATACATGCTATAACTTTTATGAAGCATCATTAAAAATAAGCTGGTATGTGTTTACCAGACATAGGGCAAATGCAATCATCAATCGTATTCGATTACACTCAATTACCGTTTTTGAGTTATTGTAATCGAAATCACTTGAACTGACTACAAATGGCATGTAATCGTAGTCGATTACATGACCAATTTATTCTTAATCGACGATTGTTTTCGGGAATAAACTTGACATTCTTCACCCAATGTCACTGTGAATTGAGCCGTGGTTTTTAGATTGGTTTTCCTAGAGTACTTCATGGTTGGTTTTTATGGTTATATCTCAGGGAACACATTTGCACGTCTGTGCGCGTTAAATCTAGATCAATGTTTCTCAAGATTTTTTTATTCCATCACCCCTTTTCCACTCACGACACGTCGTTTTTGCTCCCCAAGCCTGATAAAGCAAACCGAAGGGAGTACATTTAAAGAATTTTATTTCAACAAAATTATAAAAAAGGCTGAACCAAGCCATGAAATAGCTGAAATGAGCAATTGCAATATCACGCCAACATTACGTTCAGAATTCTTGTGAAAATAATCCACGCTGTATCCGAGCACATAGATGATCCAGAGCAAACTATTCGTGGGAAAATGCTTTAGCAACAACAACAAACGACTATCATAGTAAATTAGATTTGCTAAAACTAACAAGTCATAACAATAGGCTAGTGAAGCGGTCTCAATCATCGATTAGTGTTTGAGCAATGTCGCCCCGCTGGTGATATTTTTTCCCCTTATCACCACCTTTAGTTTTTTCACCCCTTTGCCGGTCAATATCCGTCAACTTTGAGAACCACTGATCTAGAGTCCAGCGCGAAACATAGCTTTTGGTAGCGAATTCTCGTTTTGTTCCAGGTAGCCTTCCAGTTGGTTGCCAGGAGTAATGTAGTGTCAAGTGACCCTGGGCAACTGACATAAGAGCTTTAGTTGAAAACTTGCGACACTGCAGTTAGCATTTCAATTCGAGGAAACATGTTCCTTTCATTTATATGTATTCAGAGTGAACCTATAAACATAAGCGCTGCAGTAGACTATGCATATGATTAAAGGTATTAGAACAGTTTATACAAAATAGCATTTTTCAGAGGAATAAGGCAATTTATTCCAAGTTCGAAGGCACCTTTTAACAAAGCCGATAGCTTGCATGCCCACAGAAATCATCCACCAGGACAAGATGCTGATAAAAAAGCTCAACGAAACCAGTGAGATTTTGTTGATCGTTACCTTTTTGTACAATAGACAAACGCGCAGCTATATTGGTATCACTGGTCGTTTCAATCGAAATGAAAAGGTACACAATGCTGTGCTTGCTTGCAGACGATCCAATGGCCATCATACAACCAGTGGCATAACTGACGGGGGCAGAGGGGCAAATCGCTCTTCTCTGGTAAGCTACATGCCTAAATCGGCCCCCATTTAACTAATAGTTTGGTTTTAGTATATTTTGGATTTCACTTGGTTGTTGCTTTGTGTTTTTCGGAGTAATCTCCGTAATTAAAGGTTCTAGTATACCTATCCATATCCGGATCCACCAGGCTAATGGCCCCTTACAGTGGCTGGGGGGCTCCTTTCAGCTACGTTTCCATGCTGACTCAAATCTCTAGTTATGCCACTGCACACAACTGAAAGCATCGCAGCCCAGTTTGAAGAAGTAAGCAAATTTTTTATTACCAACAAATGACTTTTCAGCGTTTCTGGACAAGTGTTCAAGCCTCATAGATGTCGTATGACTGATTAACGATGTGAAATCTGGATGCTTATCAAATGTATGAAACATTTTAAACATTGAATACATTTGTTGAATCAATATTTTAAAGTGTTTCTTGATATCTCAGCAAACATTTAACGTCGTTTTTGTTCATTAGGTGATTATTCCTTAATGAAACGCAATTTCGTCCACGGCATTCGCTCATATCGTATATTGTGCAAAAACACACTTACATCAACCCATGCAAATGGGTTTGCATTTCCTCTGAGGATGTTTCAAGTCAAATGTAATCGCGATTGTTGTCATGATTACTTTCAATGCAATCGTAATTGATTACATTCAGGTGTTGCTTATTCCTAATTGCAATCGAGCATGTGGCAAGTAATCGTTATTGTAATCGATTACACTTGCGATGTAATCGCCACATGTCTGGTGTTCGCAACTAGAGTGCTTTGCAAAAGAATAAAACCACATGCGACAGCCAAATCACTGAAGAGAAGAACCTCAGCACAAACAAAGAAAACAAATATTTTATCTCCATGAGTTAAATTTTTTTCAAATCCTACGGCACCTATGCTATCTGTTGATGTTTCGAAGGTTAATAATGATTCATGTCATGAGCATCCAGAATGGGACATGGTGTTTAGCCTAATATTTATCGGACAATAGTGACCATCGAAAAAGATTGTAAATCGGAGAGGACCGCCGCAGCTTCAAGCAATTTGTAAATCTGGGGAAGTTTAACAGCAGTTATTTGCGTAAGAGTCAGATTCACAAAGTCACGGACTTAAATTCGTCTTGACAAGATTAAGACAAATGTACTTTTGCCTGAAACGCAGCAACTCAGACTGACTTAGCGTTGTTTGTAGCGTTAGCCGGACAAGATCTTCTTGAAATATGAAGGTTATTGCTCTGATACAACGTCGAAGTATCGTGTTGTTTCACTAATACATAGTTTTGCCAACATACCTGTATTAATTCGCTTGGATAAAAGCAGTGTATTGATCCTGATTTGTAGGTAAAGGCTGTATGGGGCCTAGAATAGAAGTAAGAGAAACTGAAAGTCACAACATTTTGCTTTTCCCAAACAATCATTCAGTCTCCACCAAAGTAACACCTGTAGCACAAGCCATATCTGCCATACCCTAGATACGCCATTGGAAAGACTCTTGTCTCTTGAGTTGAAAAGGAATCTCCGTAAGCAGTTTTAAAAATTGCATGTGTAAATGGATTCTTCCATCATCGACAGATCGGAGTTGTTTTTGTTTCAAGTAACTGGTTTCAGTAATCAAATCGTTGTCTTTGCAGGAGCCACCGTTAAACGGATTTGGTTGATGGATCTCGGGAGGTTTTTGTTCGGCGTTGATGGAGAATCGATCACTGTGGCGCAGAACACTTACGCCGTGCTATGGTTCAAGGGAAAGGAGCTCAATTTCGTGATTGGTCTTCAGCTAAGCATATCCACAATTGTACGTTTTTTGCATTTGGACCAAGCGATGTATTAATTGTGATGTTGATCCCTTGGATAACAGAGCACGATTAACACATTTTGATTGCTCCTCAATCGTTTTGCTTCGCTGCTGAGTTTTAGGAAATCAACTCATTTTTCAATGAAGTGGTTGCTTTGGGTAAATTGCATCGACGTTAGTTCAGAGTTCTTACACTGAAAAATGATTTATAAAGTTGGCTTGATATTTCCAAGACTTTGCAAAACTTTCGCACTTCTGCCAAAAGAGTTCGTGGGTGTTCACATATTTAGAAAGGATGATAGTCGACGCAGAGAATATCTGTTAATATCAAGTTTTTGTGTGTTTTCCGTTCTTACCAATAACCAGCGCCACTGTAAAATCAGTTCAATGCATTGTATCTTTTACAAAAATTCAAACATCAGGCAAAAACAAAGGTGTACGGGCAATAACAACGGTTTATCTTTGCGTTCAGGTCATTTATACATCTATGTTTACAGTCAGTTTTTCATAAAAAGTTTATCTTTTCTGTTCTTTGCGAAGTTTTTTACAACCATTATTCAAAAATTTGAGGTTGCGCTCAACAACCAACTTGTATTTTTCGATATAGTGTCAGTTGTATTTTCCCTGCCAAAAAAAGAAGGCCTTCCATTTTTTGTCCACATTTCCCGCAACGTCTGTCCTTGCTATTTGGCTAACAGGCAAGCACTGTGAACATGAATGTGATGGGACCGCTCTACAACGCCGTCAAACGTGGAATTCACTCAGACACAACTCTCGGAATCTCACTTTTCATTGGTAAATGAGAGATGCACTGATTGTTGACAGGAAATTCCAATGACGTTTTTCTTCCGGTTTGATCGAAATTTGATCTGGTCACTGACCAATAAATTGTGTCTGGCATTATGTTTACCATACTGCATCCATTACAGTGATATTCAAATGGGGGTACAGGAAGGTGCTCCAAGAGATTCAAGAATGTTTCTAAATGTTTCATAAGAAATTTTAGGGTGACATAAAATAGGTACATTTCTACAGCAATCATTATTCTCGTAATTACACTCCTTCATAGACACAATATTGCGAAGATAGTATGTTCACTAAAATGTCGAGAACCACTGATCTATAATATTCATTTTACCAATTCACTTTGCTTGCTTCATATACAAGATCAGAAAACGAAAATCATGTGTTTATGTACGAACATTTGACTTTCCATGAATAAAATTATGTCTTTATGTGCCAATATTTGTCTTCCTCGTATCGCACCTTACTTTTGTTAAGTTCATTTCTCCAAACTATTAGAAGTTTATAGTTAATTTAATTTCGTGTCATAACGACAAAAGCATTGCCATTGCAAAACAATCTTGTCATAGTTGTAGGAATGCCGTGAGTCACTGAACCTGAACGAGAAATCGTACAGTGCAAAAGAGTTCTTTTTGCAACGATGGTGTACCTCTTCATGGAAGAAGTGCAACAAAACAAGCTCTACCTTTGCCAACAAAGATTTGTTTTGACAAAGCTTGCATTGTAGTTTTAACAAGCAGTCCTCTCTAATCACAGCTGCATTGACATGTTTCTTCTCGCTTGGATGTGCCTTGATCATGGGGTATTTGGATAAACGAGCTGAAAAGATGTTACATCGAAAGAAGGATGTGACGCAAGAGAAAGTGAAGTTCACTGACATCAAAACCTTCCCGCTTCAACTCTGGCTCATTTTCATTTTAACTGTCTTTTATAATGGTGCTGTGACTCCATTCATCAGCGTTGCCAAGTAAATACTGTTTGCATTTTTATAAACTTGTTTTACGTTGATTATTGAGATCGTCAAAATTTTGGTGCAGGATTTGCAACGCTATAACCCTCAAGGCGATTGAGCTACAAACTGTTCAAGCCATTTACGCATTCAGCAAGTCTTTTAGTTGAGATTGAAAAATTTTTTTTTGTTTTGGGTTTGTGGTTCTCTGGGGGATGATGTCACAATGAGAGTGTCTTTTTCATTTTTTGGCCTAGTTTAGGCTCAGTTTACATGGTCCTGAACGCCAATGTAATAAGCAAATTTTTTCGATAAAGGTTTTTTTCGAAACTAAGCTGCCATCCGAGTATTTGGAGCACTTAATTTGCTTTGTAGCCTATCTGGATCCATAATTAATCCACCCAAACCAATAAAGGTTGACATTTTCTACCCTATACAAATGGAAACCTGGGTTGAATAACAGCCAATTTGGATATCATAACTCTCCTCCACAATAAGCTAGAGAGCTGTTCAAGCTCTCAAAAGACTTGTGAAGACTTGTAGTTTAGACAGCAAATAAAAACATTTAGTTTGACATCTCAGGTTGTTTATTGATGTGTACATAATGAGAGGTTGTTCTTGAATATTTGCTGACTTTTGGATGATGACGTTATATCGGGGGAGTCGATCAACCCATCAGATTTTGTTGCTTAATGTTTTTTTTGGATTCTAGGCTACAATACGAGTATTTAAGGGATTTGATGGACTTTCTAGCATTTCTGGTGCAATAGTTATGGCAAAATAGGCCTAAATTAATTAGAGGAATCTCCACTACTTCCCTAGGGAATCCTTACAAGATTAAAGGGTCTTATATCACTAACTTTGGCTCCAGAAACGCCAGAAAGTCGATCTAGGCTTATAAAGTGTCATATTCCAGCCTAGAATACAACCAAATTTTGAGCCACAATTATAGCCTTTTGTCCTGGTGATGACGTCATAATAGATGAACCAAAAATAGCCAAATCTTCCATTTTTCTAATGACACCAACTGAAAACATCGAACCCAAATCTCAAAATTATTTTTGTTCAGTGCAAACTACAAGAATTCACGAATCTTTGGAGGGATTGAATAGCTCGCTAGCAGAATCTTGTGGCGAGGAATTGCTATTCAAAATGCCGCCAATGGGAGACCCAATGCATTTTCTGCAATTTTCTGATTTTGGGGTACAGTGTGGTTTTTGGGCAATATTTTTGGTTCCTGACATGCTAGAAGGTCAATCAAGGGCTCTATAGACGCGACTGATCGTGTAGTTTCCGTAAAAAGTTTGTGCCATGAAAATAGCTCATGGATATAGCGCCCAGGACCAGTTAACTTGGGTCAAAAATCCGAAAACATGCCTTATTTGTGACGTCACTAAGAAAAGACCTCTCACGTAAATCAAATAATGTTTTTTTAAATCCAAACAAGAAGACATGCTGAATCCGTGGATAGTTGGAACAGCTTTCCAGCCCAATCGACTGCGGAGTTATAGCATTTTGATAAGATTTTTAAGCTTTTCAAATGTGCGCCAAAATTTTGGCAGGGGTGGGACTAAATGGGTTGACTCAAGCAGTATACATCCATACAGTCTGAACAAATCAGGTTTTTGTAAGGTGCAACTACTTGGGTATCGTTGTGCAGATCAAACCTGTGGATTGCTAAGAGGTGATTACCCCATTTTTGTATAATTCTTGTTAAACCTCTCAATTAGTGAATGAATTCTGTAAAACTGTGATGTAAACTTATGCAGCGTTTCTCATCTGCTGGCATACTTCAAATAGGGCTCATGTGGTGAACACTTTGTTACAAGACAATGTGTAAAGTGTTCTTTAGTGCCATTGATTCCTACTGGAAGGAGGAAATATCTTCATACAATCTAATCCCATGAAATGCTCCAACAATTGCAAAATGTCGTCAAATCAGACAGCAATAACACAATAGGATAAGTATTCAAGAATTATTGTCAGCAGTTTTTTTAGATGATTTGAGCAGATTGGGCAGACCGACATCGTTTGGAAGAAAATGTGGTTGTCATTGGTTGCACGCAGCAAAATTTCAGAGAAGATACCTATGTTTATGGAGGCTACCTGAAGACTAGCGACAGCCATTAGCCTCAAAAATGTGAAAATTTGCTGTTGAGCAGTCGATATTGCCATTATGGAGGTGTTCCACAGGCAATTCTGCAACTGTTTATCGCAAATACAGGTGTGTGTTTCAGATTTTGTGGTATTGCACAGCCAAAGCCTCACTGCAGAAAGTGCATTTGTTCTCTATATAAAGGTGTGATGCAAATAAAACATACAATGTATATGACGTGCTTTATTTCTTCGAGTTTATCAAGACAGGGCTGAAGAACATTTCGATGTGCCGGAACTAAGCATGCATGAAGTTGACGAAGGGTTTTATCTAGAGCAAGACATACTATAAATAGAGCACAATTAAGCGCCTTTGCCAGACAGGGGTCAAATAAGCAATCGAGATACTATCATTTGGTTGTCTAAATTTTGGCTACAAAGCGGGCGTGCATGTAAACGAAATAAAATCAACACAAGGACAACAGCCTACTATACATTCCTTCTTGGACGTGTAGACGATGCTAAAGACTTGTTTCAAAATTTATGGGCCGTTAAACTGTTGATCAAAGGAAAGTATGAAGCGTTCTTCGGCATTTGCTTTTGAGTTGAGTTTTGAAGGGAACGAATGAACTTTTAACAAATTCGTGAGATACAGAATATGGACGAAGTGTATTTTAGAAGCTTTGGATAGAACCAATCTCAATGAGTCATTCGTTACACACTTTTGATGACAAATTTTGAAGGCCACTTCGGAAACAATCTCACAAGTTCATGCCAAGTCGAAAGTTGCGGAATCCAGTGATGGGCAATTGCCATACATCCCACTTTCGTCAGTCACGTGTAGATGAGCAGTTTATCCTTTGCAGATCAAGGTAAAGTCTTCATACATTCGCGGTTAATTGTTTGTCCCTTATTTGGACTATCATATTTGCAGTACATTTAGATGCCCAATCATGCAGTACATGCCCCAAAAGTCAAAAACGTTTGGAAGGAAGTTCTGGGTGTTGTGTCATGCTAGCACCTACTGCATTTTGAGAGTCTTTCCTTATCTTTCAAAGTAAGATGGGGAAAGTGGGCTTGAGAACACGCAGTAGGCCAATGATGTAACCATGCAACAAATTTGGGCTCAGTGTAACTACTGACAACTTTTTTAAGTTTTTGGCTCTCACCTGAACGTTAATTGACGGAACACTACAATCATCCGTGCTATGAGATCCAATCTCTTTGAAATCCCTTAAAGAGTTCAGCTGGGAAAACATGCACCACTGCACACTTCAAAATTCCTTTTCCCATCACCAGTGGAAATCATCATGCTTCTCAGTTATAATGCGAAAAGGAACAAGGTGGTATACCTACTTTCTTTCACAACTTTTATGCTGAGTGTGTCCTTCATGCTTGTGATTCGTCAAGGTAAATGTGTTAGCGCCATCAAGCCTGTGCTTTTCTGTTACCACAAAGTTTCTATCTTTGTATTCTTTCACGTATTTTTGTGTTCCTTGTTACTACCATGCATGCTTAAATCTACTGCATTGCGTGTTGAAGTGAAGGCGTTATATAATATGCCAAAGATGGCGAACATGCGGCATGCTGCGCAAATGCAGCCCGCGTGAACATTTATTTGGCCCGTACCTGAATTAACGTTACCTGTCTTAGAGTACAGCATCACGTCAAAGTGAAGCTCCATGATAAGCAGGTACTTAGACAGTACCTTAAGAGAAGTCGTTCTGCCTTTTTGTTACTTAAAGGTAGAATTTATGATGAAATGAATTGACTTTGCAACTCGCCAGCGATAGTATGCAATTCATGTGGCCCGCAATAGCAAATGGAAAATCGGAATGTGGGTAGATTACTCTCAGGCAATCATTTTGAACACCGAATTGGACGCTTACCTCTTCTTGCACAGATGACTTGGTTCATAGTCTTTCTGAGTACGTTATCTTCTTGACATTTGACCTGCCTTCCATGAAGGTACTGTAACTCACTCAGCCAGAAAGTACACTGCGCCCAAAGAAAACGTATTCGTTTTGGCGCCACCAAAGGCGGCATCAGTTTTCAGCGAGAAATCAATCGCTTTCTCAAGGAAGAAAATTAACGGATGCCTACGCCCATCAGGATGACATAACAGTATGTGGTTAATCACAGGAAGAAAACGCCTCCAATGTTTTCAGGCGTCACGCATTAACGATAAATGAGGACAAATCCGTAGAATCATCCACGCAAATCAACGTTCTCGGTAATCAAATCCAGCATAAAATCATCAAACCAGATCCAGGTCGCTTGAAACCTCTGCAAACCTTTCCTCTTCCACAAAATAAAAAAAATCCTTTACCGGGTGTTAAGAATTGTAGGCTATTATGTAAAATGTATACCGAAGTTTTCCGCTAAGTGAAACCACATGCAGCTGTACGGTATTTCCCAATGAACACACAATCATGCTGCGCTTTTGCTGTTCGTCTTGCGAGACTTCATTCTAGTGATGAAACCTTCTTTTCGTGGTTGAATGCGACGTGTCAGATGTGGCCACCTCACGTACACTGAACCAAGGCAGGAGATCAGTCGCATTCATGTCCCGAATGCTAGTAAGATAACCGTTGTATCCAGCTGTCGAAAAAGAAACAACAGCAATCAACGAAGCTACAAGAAAATGGAAAAACCCTTTTACGTCAACACATCCAATTAGTCACTGATCAACAAGTTGTTGCCTTCATATTGGATAATTATCGCCGAAGTAAAATAAAAAACAGTAAAATTCAAAGTTGGAGATTTGAGCCGACGTCCTGAAGTTACAGTATTCGCTATCGGCCTGGAAAGTTCAATGCTGGTGCAGAATCCCTAACCAGAGCTTTCAGCGCATCGATCCAAACATATCAAGTTGAGGAGATTCACCCTCACTTATGTCACTTTGGAATAACGCGATTACTGCATATTGTCAGAACAACGAACTTGCTGTTTTCCACATAATTCCACAAAGCCTGTCACAATTGTTGTAGCTGTGCAGAAAATAAGCCACGATTCCAATAATCGTCACCACTGACTCTTGTCAAAACAAAACAAGCCAATGGGGCATCTAGTACAGATTTTAAAGGACCTTTGCCATGTAAATCCAGTATCCGATGCATACGTACGATTATTGATACATACTCAAGATTTCCATTTGTCTGTCCTTGTCAAAATATGAACGCTTCCACTGCTATCGAATGCCTCAGTCAGCTATTTGTTTCTACCGCCGTGCCCAAATATATTCACTTACACCGAGGCCTATCATTTGTATCCCAGGAAGGGCTACAGCCTTGGTGTAGCAACCACTAACTCGACTCCTTACCATCCGACTAGAAATGCGTAAGTGGAAAGTTACAATGGCACTATTTGGAAACTGCGTTGCTAACTTTGCAGTCTCATCAGTTACCAGTTTCACAATGGGAGTGGGTTTTACCTGACGCCTTGCACTCAATATGTTCATCGCTGTCTTCCTCAAGCAATACCACATCGCACGAACGCTTTTTTGCACTTGCTCCCAGCTCAGCGCACGGCATAGCCTTTCCCACATTGTTGGCGTCAACAGAAAAAGTCATTTTTCGTCGTTTTGTGCGTACGAGCAAATTTGATGCGGTAGTCGACGAGGTTGAGCTAATCAACGCCAACCCCATCCATGTTCACATCCGTCAAACCGACAGAGGAGAATCGACCATGTCACTGTGAGATATCGCTCCTTGTCCGCCTTTTAACAATGATGATGGTGAAAACAGCATTTTTCAAGTTTACTACAGTCCAGTGATTGAAGCATTACTTTATTATGCATAACGTAGTAACGTTTACATCAACATGTTACATTGCCAAGCTGAACAGTGTTTCATTGTCGGGCATAAATTTATTACACTTTTGTCGGTGCGGGAGATTGTGACAGTGATGATTATCAACTACCACCTGATTGATCGCATGCCGCGTGCATTCCGATCGTCAATGTTTCGAGCGTCCTCCTGTTGAGCCAGTAGTTGACAAACAGTGTGCCAGTATGCTAATATCTGTGATAATGCGGCATTATCTTTTTGTTTTCAGTCCAGTAACGATATTTTTTTATCTTGCAGATAAACTTTCACTTTGTGTTCAATAAATCTGATATAAACTGCTATTGATTTACTTGCCGCCATCTTTCTGGTTTACACTGTGAAAAGTATATATGCTTGCAAGTTTTAATCATCGCAAAAGCAGCCTAACTGTAGCTTTCACCAAAATTTCGATGATATCATTTACAAAGCCAAAGGAAGACCATCTTTGGAATTAAAATCTGGTAACTTTGCAGCAAGAGCCTGTTCTGCAGCAACATGCATATCACAAAATGACATGGGGAAAGATAGTTTTGATCAATAGCTGTGACACCAAGACAACAAGCGTGTAAGAACATAACATGCGGTTGCAAAACCATTTTTCTCTGTACTAGATGCAGTATACATCTGCGTCTAAACAAGCATACAAATTTTTTCATACCCTATCACCAGTAATGTACTTCAACAGTCATTCTAGTGTATTTTCCAGTGCTTTCAAAACTTGCAGTGGACGTTTATACGCTATTGGGTAAATGCAATGGTGCTTTTGACCAATTGTTAACCATTAAAAAGACAAAAATTTCTAGCAGTTTTATAATGATTTCTTTAGATACAAAGAAGAAAAATAACTTTTTCGGAACAAAACTGCAATGATTTTGAAATTTCTAAAGCGTAAAATGGTGACGAGGTTTCAAGAAAATATGGCGTTCGTCTTTACATGGCTGCCGTTTGTAGAGCAAATAAATTCAAGGATAAATAGCAACCATCTCATTGCAAACTTCAATGCAAACTGATAGCAAATCATGAAAAGAATTCGAAACGACTCGGCTACTCAAAGTTGTTTGTTTTCGGCGGTGTTTTTCATGTAATTTTAGCTTTTGTCTTATGAAATGTACTGACAAACATATGCTTCTTTTAACTCAAAAATCCATGCACAATGGCCTGAAGTGCAACGTCCCCAATTTCACACACAAACCCATTTCCACCAATAAAGCTTACAATGGGATTGAATAACACTGACGGGATGTAAAAAAACGGGTGTGGGAGCTTCGTTCCAAAAAAAAAGGGGGGTGTGGGAGCTTCGTTCCAAAACAAAATAAATAATCAGACGAGGTGTTGAAGAAAAAAATATCATTTTTGATGTTACAAACACTAATTACACAACCATGCTACCGTGTTATACACGAGATAACTTGTCATTTATTAATTTATGCTGCTCCAGGCGCTACATCTAGAATTTGAAATGAAAACATTTTAGATCATTTGTCATAACTAGCTGCAAGCGTGTCTTCGATCAACGAAAGCTAGGATTGAAGTACTTGATTGTCGTTTAGAGTAAAATGCACTAAACTGAACACATTCTATTAATGTCCGATGCGCACCTTTACGTGGTTTGGTGTTTTTACATGAATTGTTATATATCTAACTTTTGCTCAGGCCGTTCTTTGAGAAGAAGTATGGATTTACAGCAAAAGCTGCGAGTGCGGTCAACAGGTAAGGAAAGTATTGATGAAGGAATAAGTCACTGTAAGCGTTAGGATTCGTCGCGCAAGCGTTTTGTTGCGTAAGCGTTTGGATTTTAATTGCAATTTTTCATGGGAGATTCCTCGCGCAACAGAAGGAATGCTAATTCCACTGCAACGGGCAAGCAACAATAGAGTTTCCCCGTCAGACCAGGTTCACTGTATTGATGCTTAAACGTAGCTGCTTTTTCAAAGCACTTCCTGACTGTGCGATTTAGCCATGTGAGGAGATGCGCCGTGACAGCTTTCTTTGTGGAGTAAAAACGTATGTTTGGCGCGTTTTGTCACTGGAAGATGTTAAAGCATTGTTTGGTGGCTGCGGACACCGGATATATTCTTCCAGTACAAAGTTCCTAACTTTTTATTTTCAACTTTTTACTCGTTATGTTAAGTGACCTACTATTTTTGGCACCATCGTACCTCTTGCATTTTCTTTACCAAAGCGGTGTCATACTTTACATTCGGAAAATTTTATGTGAAGTGTTATCTTATAAAGTTTGAGTTGAGATTTATTCTTTTTTTTGTGAATTTGAAAAACCTATTTGGCAAACGTTAAAATAAAGGTTGAATAAATTGTCATACTAGTATTTGTGGCGCAGCGCCACGCAGCTCCAATAGGAAGTCGTATAATTGTATATAGCGTAGTGCAACCCAAGCAATAACGAGCGAACCTGTTCGACCGAAGAAGCTCTTTTGCTTGTGTTGCCGAAGCCCCTGGGCCTTGCATTCTTATTTCGGGTCCCCAACAAGCGACAGTTCCAATGTAGGCACCGAGTTGTTCGGCGAGAACGCCAGACTGGATTTGACCTGCGCGCTGTCACTGTCGACCGCGGGCGTTAGCTGTTTCTAAAGTGGGAGGAATGTGATGCCCAGTAACACAACAGCAAGCGGAAGTGATCTCATTATTAAATGTGCATTGAAGCGCAACTCACAAGGAGTGAATCTGATCGAGGGCGACTCCCTCTTTGTTTATATTATCGAGTCATCACTTGTCCTGGATTCCGAGTTCGTGTCCCCAAAAGCGTCACCCACAGGTCAATAGCCACGGGGGCATTCAAGGGCAGTTGGCCACAAATTTTGTTTCCCAATTTTTTTATGACCAGAGAAATTCATTTCAAACAAGTCATAAAAACAAAAATCTTCTTTTGCCTCTCCAAATCTTGAAATTTGTTTACGGGACTGGCCACTCACCCACAGACATGTAATTGAGGGTCCGCATCAGTGTTTCGCAAATGTTGCTTGTCCATGCGTTAGGCAAACACCTCAAAGTCGTTATGTTCCCTGGTCCCTATCACCAACAAACCTTATCATTAAACAGCAAAGACGTATCAATGTATACGAAGCTTATGTTACCGAGTATTGAAAACCAGCCATCAAACTTTATTCTCAAATTGCAACCCAAAAGAAAATCTTCCTAACTAAGGAGCGTGCTCCTCACATTGGGAAACACTGATCTACATTTTGAAAGGTTTGCTGAGCTGCGCATAGTTGGTTGTTTCAAGTGTGTTTATCACTGTTGTATCTATTACAGCATTGTGTACATCCTGTGCGCTGCCTGTTCTCCGGTGTTTGGCTTCATCATTGACAAAGTCGGATACAATGTTTGTTGGGTGGTGGTTGCTCTCGTCGCAACTCTTGTATCTCACATTCTACTGGGCTTCACTTTTGTCAATCCGTGGGTGCCGATGGTGAGTGTTACCCCTGTTGGGTGCTGGGCAGAGATAATCATGGCGCTGCGACCTTTCATTGGTTCGTCTTGGAATAGTCGTTTGACAAAATAGGGACAATTTGTAGCTCTGGTTATGCTGCAAACTTTCGAGGATTCAACCGACTGGGTCTGCTTCCTTTGCTTTGCGATGATTCAAACTTGCACACATCCGTATTCATGTGACCAGTCTTCACAAAGACGACGGAAGTTAATCGATCAGCAAAAATTTGGAACCGATTTCACAGAACAATTTGTCAGTCCTGAAAGCTTAAAGAAAAAATA
>Ga0210059_1002550_pt1 | contig 28590 bp, 13 predicted proteins | sample Ectturendosymbi2_FD_188042 | JGI IMG/M metagenome (GOLD analysis project Ga0210059, IMG submission 188042) | Ecteinascidia turbinata endosymbiont from Florida, USA - Sample 2 (SPAdes) (version 2) | ecosystem: Host-associated > Tunicates > Ascidians > Unclassified | place: Key West, Florida...
GTACAAGATATTTGTGAAGCATCGGGCCGTTGCCAATGAATATCAGTGTGAACTGCGCGGAATTTCAGAGTCATAAATCAAATATCTTCTTGAAATCGTAGCAATGGTCATTGTTTTCGGTAATGTGTAGCATAGTTTTTCAACAGCAGCTAGTTAGGGTAGAGAGGGCTTAATTTTGAAGCTGTTTGGTGTTTCACTTATGAGCCTTTCGTATTTGGCAGGTCAAGTCTACCTGCAGTAGTACCCACTTATTAAGCCCATCGTTAATAAGCCCACCCGCTTATCAAGCATTACGAACATATTTGCGTTGGGTGAAAAAGCGTGGCAACTCACACTTCTCTGTTATGAATTCGACGGTTTCACAGTTTGTTACGCTGCTGACCTAGTTCTTAATTCTACTGTTTTGTCATAGATCGTTTATTTGTGCATAATTCGATAGGCAAGATAACTGGCGCCGCGTAGAATTTGTTTTCAAAATGGAGAAGAGACATGCCGATGAAATTGATATTGTTTTACCGTAACAAACAGAGAAATTTGCTCGTTGCCTGTAACTTTTGTGCACCGTGTTGATAGATTTAACAACTTGAGACGATAGTACAGTGGGTTATGCTCATTCATTTGCATAAGAATGGCGAAAATTTGTCCCCCGGTTGATCAGCCCACCCCCTTAATAAGCCCAAATTTGTCCGGTCCCGAGGTGGTCTTAATAAGCAGGGACTACTGTACGAGCTTTTTCAGTATTATTCAGTTTCCCTCTGAACGAGAACTGATGAGGCAACCACAGGTCGGCACAAACGTTTGAAATAACCTAGTTAAAATTATTATGCGAACTGAATGATTATTACAGGTGTGCAAAAAATATCAGTTCCTTGAAACGTGGGCGAACAGAATTCTTTTTCAACAACAGATATTAACAAGCCTTTTGCAAAGTAGCCGAAGCGACAGTGAAGTAAGTCTCGTGATGTTCTTGTGGTGAAAGTTACATCATGAAGTACTACCGAAACAAGGATATTGGCATCAATCTCACACAGACTGGAGCGTCGTAGTTCCTGAGATATAGTCCAACAAACTGGCAGCTGCAAAAAGTGAAAAGGCGTAAAGGTGAGATGACTTTCGTGGAAGTTTTGGATGCTATTGCTACTATAGTACTTGCCTGTTTTGAAAAATTTCTACAAAGTAGGTTTATATTTCGTGGTAAATTTGAAATATAGGTTACTTTATATTTTTCTTTGGTGTTGGAACAAAAGAAATTTCGAACTTTTCCCGGAGTAAAATTAGTAGTCTAATACAAACACATGGTTCCGTGCTCAACTAGTACAGTCATGGCTTTAGTGTTGCAGATGTATAGGCTACTAGATCGGTAAACCTACCTAACTTTTCGTCTTGTTTCAGCAAATTCGTTCTAGCTCTGTTCTTCTAGCAAAGCGTAGTCCAACTACTTTTGACCTGGGAGCCATTTTACAAAAACGTGACAACTTGCGGGACACTTCCAATAAAATGATGTATAAAACAACAGATCCACAAGATTTAAAACTAAAAAAGGCAATATAAGTTAGTGCGTCATTGAAGTTATTGCACAATACCAATTAGCAGTTTATTACAAATCTTTATCAGTGGGATGCCTGTGGTCGAGGCTTCTTTGACACTATCCTTCTTTATCAATACCAGTGTTAGTGGTGGCAAGTCGGAGCTGCGAGACTATGGTCCAGTGTTTCGTCTGCCATTCGATTTCTGCTTCCAGATTTGACTTAATCGTCGTAAAAGATGTACGCTCACACACGTATGTGTTTCCAAACATCGAGTGCATTTTTAGTGCGAAATCTTTCAGTTTGGCAAATCCATCTTTGCTGAGTTCATTGCGCCAAGTACTGAGTTCATTGTGCCTGATGTGCTCTTCAAGACAACGAACGCCGGGGCACCGAAAAAACTCACAGGTTATCCAAACAGGTTATCCCAGCGGAAGGTTAGCAGCGATCCGTGCCTTCCAATTTCATCGCAGAATAAATAAATGAAACCAAACGGCACACAGGAAAGGTATCATTTTTTGTTCTTGCATAAATGCACTTTAGCCAGCGCAAGCAATTCAGCAAATGTAACCTAGCACATTTTTCAACAAATTTCAGATTTGAACATTTTCCGGAATGCTTCCTGAGGCCACCGAAAACACTGTGGCGCGGCACATGCGGCCGGCGAGCCTGTAGTTGGGCCATACTGTTCTAGCATGCACTTGAATTTCTATCACAAATGAAGATCTAAAACTTGTGGGATAGCCTATATCAATGATGAGGGGAACTTTGAATGTTATCATTTCGGACAAAACGGATCAGGTGTCTTTTGTCTTTGGCTCATAACGGATCAGGTATGTTTGGGTTAATACGGCTTTTCTGGCATCCCCGAGTTGTGTGAAAGGTTTTAGAAGCACGTTTAAGGCCATGAGCTTTCAGGGTTTGCACTGGTTGCAAAAGTTAGGGTCTGGCAAAGCGTCATTTGAAGCCAAGTGCTGTAGTAGGTAGGTGCGTTCAACACTTGACCAGCACTCATATGCCACTCCACTATACCCTTCTTTCCCAAATCGTTTTACTGGCACCAAACCAGGAAGACACTAAAACAAAAACAATCCTCACGCTAAATTTAGTTATAAACTATCAGGTTTAGAACCGAACATGCAACTAAACAACACTTTTTAAAGAAATGTATTACGTTAACATTTGTGATCAGGCCCGTAACGAGCTTGGGATACTAGGGTGGTGGCGAAAAGTTTTCTGAGAAGGGCCCAGATTATTTAAACTATGTCCAACACATTTTTACAGTGGGGGAGAAGCTCCCCTTGCTCACCCCTTGTTACGAGCCTGATAGTGATCCTTTTTGCCTTTAACAAAAATAGTCAAAAGGTCGTAGTAGAAAAAGCGGTTTGACTTGGCCACAAACATTTTTAATAACAACCAACATCTCAAGATTTTTCTTATCACATTGAAAGTTTCAGTAGCATGCACGGTTCAACAGTACCCTAATGTTATACAGTTTCATGAAGCCAAATTGAGGCTTGTCTCAAAAAAGGGGTACACGAACTAACGGATAAAAAATGCCTTAGAAATAGGCCTACAAACAATTTAAACTATCCCCCAAGTTTTTACAATTCCAGCATTTATGGTCAGGGCCGGATTTAGCTGGTGCGAGGCCCCGCTAAACCACTTGTGAGGCCCCATCTTCGACTGTTACGAGGAAAACATGGAAAAGCGTTGATCAATTTGCGCAAAGCTGAAAATGACCACATTGACGCTTTCAATGTAAGGTCAATAAAAATTCTAGATCATTACTAGAGTTCCCCACGATTACTGCGCTTGTTGCTGCCTTCGACAAAAAACGGTTTATGACACGAAGTTGATGAAATCGTGCTTGAGTGGCGGGAAGAGGATTATTAATTTTTGCAGGTAAACCAACCGAAACTGTCATGGTTAAATATTAGAAAAAACACATGGCCTACGTTTTTTTATGTTTCACATCTGTTTTTTCTTATCTGTGCTCAAAAAACATACATACTGCACATACATGTGACGGCATAGAAACGAAATTTCGAGAATAAGTAAAACAAATATTTTGACGAATGTTTCTCGAACTGATCATATACTGGCAATTGACTCCATGCGTACCACAGTTTGCTGCAGGCCCCCGTGGATCTTGAGGCCCTAGGCTTAAGCTTACATAGTCTCTTGGCAAATCCGAACCTGTTTGTGGTTAAATACCAATCATTTACGAAATTTTCGATCAGATGGCCTGTCTCAGGACGAAACTTATAAGGAGATAATTAACCAGTACTACAAGGAGAAATTCAACTAAAAATTATCTTTAAAAAGAGAATATTTAGAATATAAGAATGTAAAATTTCATCTTTTTTTCGGACATTTCTGCAAATCTCAAAATTGCGACGCAAAGTTTTGAAATTTTCAGGGTGGTCAAATGCCCCAAATGCCCCATCCCTGGTTGCGTGCCTGTCCATTATTGATTTTAGGGTCGAATTTGGGCTATTTCTTTAATAAGATGTTGTTTCTATAACAAGCTAAACACCATGAGTCAAAAACCAAGAGACATAGACCTAAATATTAAGATATTAAATGGCAATCAAATGAGGGCTAAAGCTAAGGCAAAAAAGGCCGAAGCAGAAAAATAAAAAGGTGCGTTGGACATTTCTTTTAGCAGAACTAACTCAGAAGCGCTCTGCCCAAAATTCGTTATCTAAATCTTTTTGTGGGTGTTTCATAAGCTTTGGTTATGTTGAATTTTACAAACGTTTCATGCAATAAAAGTAACTCAGAAAACACAGAAAAATTTTACGTGAAACATACCACAATGAAAATTTTTACAACGTAGGCAACCAGCCTGATGATGTGGCGCCAGATAATCAAACCTGCTCTTTGGAAGAACAGAATGCAGTAATTCATGGATGTATTGGGTGATACGAGCGTTGTTCACAGAAGTCTGTCGGAGAGGTGGAACTCCCACAGCTTGGAATCGACACGTAGGGGCTTGTTCTTTCACATCACCCATTTCCACAAATAATGACTTGATGTGCCCCTCAAAAATTTCTGCACACGCCACTTGGTGGGGTCCTGCAAAAGTGCTTCCAAACGGATCCCGCACTTGCCAAGGCAGGCCCTGGTTGCAAGATGTAGCATTTAATAGTTGGATCGTTACCTACATGGCTGATTCAAGAAAAGCCTACTGCAAAGTTTGCAATGGTGCAATCACAACAAAACATTGTGACCTTAGACGTCATGCTAAAAGCAACAAAGCACTCACTTATGGCTAAAGGACTTTTGCGTGGTCCCAAATGCAAATGACACAAAGTTTCGAGTTGCAAAGACTAGAAATAGAAAGTTTTAGACCAACGCTCTGCTCAGTCTGTATGTCGCTGAGCTTTGTTCTAAACACATGCGACTATTTGACAGGGACTGTCAAAAGTGTCTGTCATTGCAAAATAACGAGGTAAGCAGCAGTTACTTTGCTCAAAATGTCGGTGGAAAGAAATTTGTGAGACGAAAAGTGTGCTGACCATGATCGACATATTCTAACCTTGTTTAATGATAAAATGTTGCAAGTGCAAGACCAAAAATGGATTCAGTAAATTTCCCCAGTAACGACTTCGACTACAACGACAGTTCTCCTTTAACGACGCTTTTTCATCAGTCCCGGCAAAAAGTCGTTATGTGCTTATTATTAAATATATCCATGAATAATCATGATAACATAATTTGTCATAAGAAATTTTAGGGGTAGATATTCATCTGTCGAAATTCTGAAGGGGTTCATGCTTATACGTTGAAATGTAGTGGGGCTACATGCTGTTGAGGTGTCTCTCGCTCTGTAACTCACAAACACGAGCTGTGAATCTGATTCATGCTGTTCTATGCGATGACGAAGGCGTTACACTTGACGTGCCACTCTGTAACACGTTAGCGCGAGCGGCGAATCTGATTCCCGCTACCCTATGAAGTCGTTTCTCAGTCTCGCGGCTGTTTGAGACACGAAACAGGCAGGGGTGTTGAGAGGTTACACTGTACAATTTATTGCCTCGAGTTCTGCGCTGGTTTTAGTGACGCAAAACGGCAACATCTATCGACTATAAGCACAAACAGAGGCATGTCCTTTACGACGATATAGCAGCAAACATATCGCAGAAAACAGTTAATGGATCAGACAGACGACAACTCGCTCACAGCACTACCGACAGAAGAGAGCGCCAAGTAAGGGACCACGCGGTCGTAAATACATTGCGCAGGAAGGCGAGCAGAAAAACGCATTCAACGAACGGCGTGAATATTGCGTCACGTTTTATGACAAACGCTGTGTGAACATGTGAACGGTTTGTGCCCAGCCGGATGGCTCAATGAGCAGTCTATCACAAAGCACTGGTTCCAGTCCGTACGTACTTGTCCATATGGTTGGGCCACTGGCCGCAACAATGCTCATCTGTCGGACTGCTGAAGGAGTGCTGAAGGGAGGCAAATCGTTTCATGAGTTTTGTTGTACTGTACCAGGGAATGTTGCGAGTGTAGTTCTTCTTCTTCTTTTGAGCGTGTTCTTCTTCCTTTATCCACTGCTTGGCCGCGCTAGATTTCGGGGCAAGTGTTGAGCAGCCATTCGGTTGTCTCATCGTCCAGAACCGTCAGGCCGCGGAGAGTATGTTTTGTCGATTAGAAGCGCCAAATGGCCGTTGCGATCTGGTTTGTTGAACAATGTTGTAGCTGTGTTTCGTGGAGAGGTTGTAATTGTACTCAATTTTTGCAATCTTGAGTTTTGATCCTAGCAACAGTGCGTAATTTTTTGTTTTTGTTTGATATGTCGACTTTTACGCTGGACTGATAATGTGTAAGACACACCAAACTAGTTTCCTTACGCCATAAATTGCGATCGACTCGCTTGGTGTGGGTCACTGCTGTGACTTTACAATTACTTTTTATCCCAAGTGATGATTTTTGGAGATTAAAGTATTTGGTATATTGATAATTTTATGAAAATGGCTCAGTTGAACAGAAAGTATCCAAGTGGAACAGCAAAAAGAACGAAAAAGAAAGGAAGGATAACGGTTGATGAAAAATGCAAAGGTCCCCTAGACTAATTTGTTGTTGCAAGTGGTACTGATGAGCCTACAGAGGAGAGTGCAGCTTCAAGCACCCAAGCTGTTAATTTAAAGTTAATAGCAGCTATGTCTGTCTAGTGCATAACAGATGTGCCATGCACAAAAACTCAAGTTCTGTACATATGAAGTTGATAAATGCATGCTTTAAAACATTCATATTTTCATCCAAGGATAAGTATTTCTTTTTTATGTCTCTGAGTTGAAAAGGTAAGACAAATTTCTCATTCCATGTGATGTTGTACCTTAGTGAACATTTCCATCAGAAAATAAGACAACAAGCAATTGTTATAGCAGGGGCCACACTACATCTTTTAATTTATAGGACATTTTCGTCTAGTTCACAAAGTCATTTTGTATTATTGCTGTTGTGCTGCAAAGACTGTTAAAGCAAGGCTACATTCCTGCTTCTTACCAGGTAGCAGAAATGTCACTTTTTGAGTATTACGAGTACTCATTTTTTCTACAGATGTTTCAGGTATTTTAGGTGGTTTGAATTTAGCCTATGCTTGAAGTCACAGGTTGTTTGGACCTTGACAAGGTTGGTTTAAGGTAGACTTGGAAGGTGAAGTTAAATTTTTTGGCCAGCTCTTAGGCAATATATCTTGAATCGTTTTTTCTTAGCACATATTTATTCAATTGTGTAGACTATTTGCTGCATTAGAAATGTTTGCGATAAGGTATATGATGAATTATTTCCCACTTTTGCACATTTTTCAAAAAACTAGTGTCAATGCAAGATGAGGGAAGCCTTGGCTCAATCAGCCTCAGAGCTTTCCAAAACAAGTATCAGGTTGGATGCTTTTGTATGCTATGTTCTTGTAGCATAAAGGATGAAATTTAAAACACATTTAATGTTTTAAATCTTCTTGGTTCTTTGTTTTTAGTTTCATGGATTCGCATAAAGACATGAATGTGAAAAAATTCAGGTTTCCAACAACCAAGCGTTTTTTCAATAGGGGAAGTGTGAAACGTTGAAAGGGGTAAACTTTGTATTTTTTGATGGTGAATGCAGAGAAATGGGATGCGAAAATGAAGAATTGGAGACGATGACAACTTGCTTATACCTAATTTTAATATGTTGCCAGCCTTTTCTTCCCAACCTTCAGTGTTTTCAAAGTTGTGTATCATGAACACCCTTTTGCATTTTCTCCTGTAATGTCAGCCATGCCGTAGTCTCAGTAACGTATCCTTGAGTGGCTGTATCTGAGGCTTGACCAAAAATGCTTACCAAGGTTGGCTGAATATGATGACGTCATCAGAGGGCCCTCTTTTTATTCTTGCCTCGGGTCCCTCCAACCCTAAACACATCTCTGGTTGCAAGTTTTCTTTATAATTTGAAGTGTGAACTCGGCAATGTGGAGCCGCCACAAAAACCTTTTGTGACCGAGTCGTGACACGTGAGAAAGCATCTGAGCCGTGAATGGGATCAGTGTTTACTATGAAGTCATATCCAACTCATTGTTTCCGTCACGCGTCACTGCACGTTTTTACGAACCTGGCAACAACCAGGCAAAGGCCATGGCTTGTGTGAGTAGTGCGTACTGTGGTGTAAGGCAGGTATTGTTGCGCCGTTCTGCAGACCTTCCACAAAATATAATACTCTGCGCCAGTTGCTGATAAGCGTTCAAGCATACGCTTTAGCTTTTGCGCTCTTAGGATCGGTTTTGTTTTTGCTGTGTTTGCTGATTACACATTTTCTGTTGAGGATTTACAGTACAAAAGTAAAAGCAGATAGTAATAATAGGCCTCTCGTATCCACCAGTTTGCCAGATTTCCAGGAGGAACTACCAAAAATCTTGTTTTTGTTGACTTAGTCTAGCGCAGTCAAATACTGTGAGTGTCCTAGCGTCACCTCAGATAAAATGACGCCAGAATTGGCCAGCGACGTAGTATTCAACTAATTTCAGAAGATAACCACCAATCCTTGACAGACACTGGTTTAAAAGTTATTGGCATTTCTTTTTTTAGCACTACTGCACACCCATGGCACTACGTCACAATAAATTACAGAGCAGTTTTAAGTTACGTCTTTAGTAATTCCAATAGACGGCCAGATATTAATTTCATGCTTCTGTTGCAGCCTCTCGGTTAGCGTAGCGTTGAATGTGCGATTCCCCACGAACGGGACGTGCGCGATGAATAACACCCATGCATATGTGGCGCGAACAAAAAATGACAGAGCGTTCGTGGTGGGTACTTGCAATGGCATGTGAACGATTGAGCGAAACGACTAGCGCACGCGAAACGTAATCGCCGGGGGTGGTTTCTATTGTTGCTTGCTGTCTTGCGTACTTGCCCCTCCGGCTTTCCGATCGCAACAAATAAAAGTAGTGCTGTCATTAGGACGTGAAGGTTGTGCCAGGCAATGTTACCACTTTAATATTAACGAAAAGTACGAGATATCATGATAAAAAGCACTAGATTCACATAAAAACACTAGATTACAAACTATTGATTAGTCTTCTAAAGTAATTCAATGCGAGCTAGCTGTAAAAGCAAAATTCGTGCTTCTGCTTATTAACTGGGTCATATGAAACAATAAACCATTACCATTTACGCAAAATGAAAATAGCCAGATAATGCGTTGCGATGTAAACAAAGACATTGCGCTACTAATTGGAAACCAGAGACAAAGAAAGCGGGAGACAGCAGCAACGCTTGTGTTTGTTTGTACAGGTCACTGAAACTTTTTAAAAGTGACCACGGTGACTTCGCAGCGGTTTAACTCAAATCAGTGCTCATGTGTAATTTAAGATAAAATAAATTAAGAGTTTATGTGCTCATGTGTAATTTACGATGTAATAAGGAGAATTTTTAGCAAATTACAATCGTACAAAATCGAAAAGTCTCAATTACAGTTACAATTACACAAATTTTGCGATTAATTAAAATTCATCTCACTCATAAAAAACACTAGATAGCTACGAAAAACCACTAGAACACAAGATGAAATGCAAAATCGCTACATCTAGTGGAAAAACACTTGGCGTGGCATCAATGGCGACAGGTTCAACCTTCACAATAAGAACCTGCGATTGGTGTGGGTCGTTGTAAAAAGGAAGGGATGTTGCTGCAACTTCCGGGTTATTGTAACGTTGAATGTGCGATTCACCGAGAACAATTATGCTTGTTTCTGTTCACCAGCAATGTTTACATCAAAAATGATAACAGAAATTATCGAAAACTTTTCTACGTTTTCTGAACGCACAAAAATGTATAATAAATTTTTCAAGTTGATCTTTATAAACCATCAAATCACCTAAGATACTGTTAAGAAAAAGCAGCTCCTCCCCCTTTGCCCCCCTTTTCTAAAGGCACGGGGAACTGCCGCCGTCATGCCCCCGCTCTCTGGCGTCCCTGGGGTAATTTATGGAAACATTTTGGAACCGTAGAAGCAAGAACAGTGTTCCGTTTTGTTGCGTAGACGCTTAACTGAAGCTTAAATGTACTCAACACCATCCAGCAAAGTCAGATTAACAGAATCGCTGATGTGCCGGCTACGTACGATAATTTTTTAGCAGGCTTTCAGCAATACTTTTTGAAAAGGTGAAAGTCAATCCCGCCAGAAATGTCCTGAGTTCAAAAGTTGGGCAATGTCTTAGTAGAAAAAGTATGCTCTACGTATCACAACATATATTATGCTTTTTGCTCGGTACAAATTTTTGAGAAATTTTGTTACGAAGCACCTATGCAGGGTTGATAACAACGATGCAAACTTTTCTTATAAAACTGGTTTGACATCATGAATTGCGGTGTTTAAAAAACCAAACCAAAATGAAAACGACCCAAGATTGGAGTTGTCGGAGAAAGAAATTAATCAAGCCTTGATCGATTTGAAAAGCGGTGCGCAATATTAATGTCAACCAGAGGCGGGCAATTAATTTTGCTCGGGGGACACTTTCGGAAGGCCGCGTTTAGCGGGGTGCTGTACCTTAGTCTCTGACAAGTTAGCCTCAGCACTAAGTTGGGGAAATTTTAGATGTGAAGATTTTTCTGAATGCTTCCGCTGACCACTGAAAACTCTGCAGCGGGCCACATGTGGCCCGCGGACCGCTAATTGCCCACCCCTGACGTAAACTAATAATTTTGAAATGCAAATATTGTGTTACAAACAATACACAGAATGATGTTGCCAAAAATAATCGTAAAGGAGAGTCCAAACGCATTGAGGCTGATCCTACACTGCAAGTTTTGCTTCTTACAAAAAAATAATACATCGTATTGTGTCAAAAGCTGCTGCGACTGCTATCTCAGTCCTATGTCTGTTTGCATTTCTTCACTCAAAATTTCCTGAAGGCCTTTTTTAGAAATTTGGTGAACGTTGACATTCCATAGTTTGATTATTAAATTTATTTTCAAGAAAATTAATTTTTTAGTATGTCACGAAGGAGTTCATGGTACATGTAATATTTTGAGACGATGTGATAAAACGTCTCACAATCCGGATGTGGCACAACTGGCCCAAAAAAACGCGTGGACATCTGTTTGCAATGATCTTCTTCCCAGGAGGAAAAAGAATAACCTCGTTGAAAAACAAACATTGTTCGCGAAAATTTCAATGCAAATAACTCCGTTTCTTTCTGTGAATTATCGTACATAAGCATAAAATAAAGATGCAAACAATCAAACTAAAATGTTTCCACAATTCTTTGCTGGTAAATTTGTATTATTTTATTCAGCCTAAGTATGCGCAGTGGTCAGTTGAGGGAGATGCCGTTTGACACGACTGTAATAAAAGTGAGCGCAACAAAAATTACCCCTAACCCTTTCAGTCCCGCGAAAACCACGTTTCATGCAGAGATTTCCAATCCTATACTCGCCAGGCGATTGAGCTAGAGAGCTGTTCAAAACCTCTGCGGATACAGGAAGTCTTGTAGCCTAAATCGAAAAATAAATTTTTTCGTTTTCGGTGGGGGTTTTCGGGGTGGAACGCCACAAGTAGGGGTGTTTTGGCTACATTTACCTGGCCCTGGGCCCCAACCTAATGGGCCATTATTATGGCTCAAGATATTAGCGGAAACTAGGCCAAAATCCGCGTCTTTTGAACTTGAATGACTTTCTAGCAAATCTGTAGCCGAAATTGTGGACAAAAAAACAAAAATTGGTGAAAATTTCAGCACCCACAAACCCCAGTCTGGGCTGGAAAACACCCTATTTCTAAATGGCCCTCACTCGCCAGCAGATCGAGCTAGAGAGCTGTTCAAATCCGGTCTGAATGGGGAAAGACTTGTAGTTTAGGCTGAAAAAAAAACTTTTCACAATGCGATTTCGGCCTTTCTGACTATGTTTACAAAACCACAGGTTGTTTTGACAGGTTTCTGTAAACAATCGGTGACGTCAACAGCACGTGGGAGTGTGTGAATCGAGTAGAATCAGCGGTGCGAAACCGCGCGAGATTTAAATGCATTTTAGGTTATAGTAATAGGTTTTGGAGGGTTTGATGGACTTTTTAGCATTTCTGGTTGATGAGTTATGAAAAAAATGGTAGAATATTAATATGGGAAATCCCCTGAAGGCCCTTGGGAATTCTTGACTTATTTGGGATATTTTTGGCATAACTTTTGAACCAGAAAAGCTAGAAACTTGATCAAGGGCTCTAAAAACGCGTATTTTAGCCTAGAATCCCAAAATACTGCAAGCCACAATATTGGCCCGTGGGATCGGATGATGACGTCATATAATTAACCAAAAAACATATCCCCATCATGAGACCATTGGCCCAAAACCCCCCATCCAAATTAAAAGAATGCTTTTTTTATTCTAAACTACACGAAGCCACTAGTCATTACAGGGTTTGAACAGCTCTCTAGCTCTATCTGCTGCCGAGTTATGGCTGGCCAAAATTTAGCCTGAAAGGGCAAATTATGCTTTTTCTGAAAAGTTAGGATTTAGGCTAAAAACTTGATTTTTGGCCCATAATTTTGGCCACAGATATGCTAGCAAGTCAATCAAGGGCTCTATAGACGCGGATTTTCACCTAGTTTTCAAAAAAACTTTGAGACAAAAGAATGGGTCAATGTCAATGAGCTGGGGTCCAGGGCCGGCCAAAGGTTGTCTACTTTTCCAAAACATGTCCTCTTTGTGACGTCACCTTCAGAAAACCTCCACCGAAACCGAAAGTTTTTTTTTATCGATTTTGACTACAAGGCTTGTTGAATCCGTAGAGGGTTTGAACAGCTCTCTAGCTCAATCGCCTGGCGAGTTATAGGATTGCAAAGTTCTACAAGAAAAGTGGCGCACGCGGCACTTTAAGGGTACTGCTAATCCTGTTCTGGTGGCCATTTTGAAACGATTCACAGTGTAGACATAGCAATAGGCATTGGACAGTAATTCTCATCCAAGAGTCCAGGTGAGACAACATGGCGTAAAGGAATTTCAACTGTAGTTACTCTATTGATGATAAAAAGTTTTAATCCGTTTTTGAAGATATGTCCAGGGAGGCCATGGATCAGCTTCAATAAAAAAAACTTCGATTTTTTGTTTTCTGTGGTGTACACACTACCGCATATGCATTGCTAGACCATGAACCTCGGATTTATTGGATCGGAACAAGAACAACCGTTATTATTATATTGATCGACTTTCAGCTGCCTGAGTACAGCAAGTTTGCAAAGATTCATCTGCTTCAGGTAAAGATTATCTTCCCACACATACATCGGATCTTTCTTTAGATTTAGGAGCGCATTAGCTGGTTACCTTCAGTAGCGAAGTTTCTTTGTTTTCGGCAATGCAATAGCTGTCCTGAGAAGAAGAACAGTCGGCACTGTTTTGGCTAGGAAACATCACTTTTGGTATATAGAAAAAGCATGCGGTCTTCAAACCCTGTAGTTAACCTGCAAAAATAAAAAAATTGGTAAAATATGCACATTGTGGGTTTTTAAAGAGTGCAATAGCTGATAATTACGCGAAGCTGTACAGTTTTTACAATGCTTTGACCCAACCAGTAACGGGCAAACCGAGCAATTTCAAACCCACGCCCGAAATTTTTGCAAACATGATGGCGTTCACCCGGAAAATTATTTCTCGAGACTGCGTTACCTTTACTTGAACTTCTCCAGACAACTTTTTCGCATGCGGTTTTGCTGCGTCATATAGGATAAAAAATTAACCAATCAATGTACCTCCTTCCGAAAACTCCCAAACACCCAACCGGAGACAAGCTTCAAGGTGCTAGTTGTGATGTGAAAGCATCTGTTTCCTGAAAGTTACGTTGTGGCTGTGAATGTGACCTCACAGAGCAGGAATCCATAGGCTAGCAATCGTGGCTACTATGAATACAGACAAGGGCGCAATTAGGTGGGGACACCTGGGACGCGTTCTCCAACTTTTTCAGACACTGGGGATATAATATGCCATCATGGGTGGCGGAACCTTTTTCAAAGTGGGGGTGCACAAGTGCACGTTGAAAAGAAGCTATAGCAAATTTTGTGGTTTGAATCGGCGACTGTGACGTCACAATCATTGAAATATGACGTCATTGCATATGCACCATATGAAGGTCTAAATTGCACTATTTTAGACAAAACTACACCACTATGAAAACGTATCGCTGAACCACCTGAAATTCCAATTGGCTCTTACAGGGGCGACCCAGGTTATCAGCGTCACTCGGGTTAATCATACGATTCATTCTAACTGACTGAATAAAACCGTTCGACGCCTGCGTCACTGAAAGTTCCATTTGCTTTCACTTTGACCGGCATTAATGTTGCCCTTTGACGTTATGCTATGGAACAATAAATGAGAAATTATTATGATAACTTCTCCATTGTCGAGTAACGTACGTCACAGAGCAATGATAGCGCCACAGTAGCGGTTCTAAGGGGGGGCCTGGGTGTGCCTTTATTTGACGTTCAAGCTCGTTTGATTGATATATACAGCAGATAACTTTCAGCCAGCAAAATTTTAAACAATTTGAAGACTTTCTGGTGACTGTTCCGACGATATTCACAAGCCTAGTTGGGTTTGATAGGTTTAACCATAGCAAATCAATCTTCATTAGAGTGGAAAATGCATGAGATACCGGAACGCAAAGACATGACCAAACATACGTAGGAACTAGCAAGTCGTCCGTAAGGATGCCAACTTTGTTGCCAATGCAGAAATAAAATGTTGCTATTTAGCGTTGACAATAAAAAAACGCAATTGAGATTGATCTGTCAAATATTTCATTTTGCGAATAAGATTCAGTAAAATTTCACTATTTGGAATGGTGTTAAAACGCTTGAAATTACCCAAAGTTTTTAATGGTGTGACACGAACGTTTCCTAAACGCAAGCATATGTGGATGTTGGAAGAGGGGCAGGAATTTGAAAATTTCAGCAAAAAGGGCTGTTTTCTTGATTTTGCATGGTAAAAAACAAATTTCACCACTTTTGGACTCCCGCAGAAAAACGTTTGGAAAAACCCACTAGTGGCCCCCCTGGAAAAATTCCTTCTGACGCCCATGCACACAAGCATGTAAAATGGCACCACGCTTGTGATAAAATGTGTTGTATTGCACCATCTGGCAACACTGTTCAACAACACCAATGCGGCAAGCAATCCACAGCAAGGTGACAGATTGTGCACTGTATTCTGCCAAACAATTACGAAATCCTGCCAAATTACAAATAATGTTGGTAATATTATCGAGAAAATACTGCCAAAATTCTGCAACGTTTTTTTTTGATTAAATGATTTACTTTATCACCGGATCTAATACTAATTGTGTTACTTAAAGTTACGATATTTAGGCAAAAAGTAGGGGGGCCAGGCCCATGCGGTCCCTCCGGTTCCGCCACCTATATATGCCATGCCCCCCACATTTTTCTCTTTAGGTTTCGCGATATTTTAGTTTCACACCAAGCTGTCCCCCTCACGTTTTATGACAAAATTGCGCTCATGAGTACATAACGCAGTTGATTCTTGAAACATCCCTCTGGACGCAAACCTGTAAACAACTTTAAAACGGTTGAGTAAAGCTTGCCGGTACTCAACCGAGAACCAGCCTTGAAGCTTTCGAGTATTTTGAAGACAACGCAGCTTCAGTTTCACTACAGGCTTGTGTCGTATAAAGCTGCTGAGTTCCTGTCCTATGTTATTAGATGCATAACCCAAATACGGCAGTTGTAATGAAACATATTTCGGTGAAGGATAGGGTTCAGTCGGTGAGTCACGACAAACCATTTTCTTCTGGTGGCTTGCAGGCCTACAACGTACCTTGCTTCAACAAAACATATAACCGCATACCGCATGTTATACTTTATACTCAGAACAAGCAACGTTCACTTATTACTATAAACTGTTTCCTTCACATGAAAAGTAACTTCGTCCTTGGGAAGTCTGCAGCATAAATGGCCCCGCTCCTTCGCAGCCCCCCATCACCCCCCATGCATTCTATAGATCGGTGTATTTGGAAAGTCATCGCAGAACTACATTTTGAAAATAGTGGCTTCAACCATGTGCATGCCTTTTGTGCTTGTGTTTCATCAAATTAAATGTATTATCGCCATCGAGCCTATGCTTTTTACTACTTCCACGTATATACCTTCGAGTTCATACATGTTTTTGTGGGTTCCTTATCACTGAGATGTAGGCTTATACCTCGCGCGTTGCGTGTGGGAGTGAAGACGTTATGCACAATAAACCAACTCTAACTGTGCTTTGACCTGCAAATGCATTCGTGGAATAAAGTCGCGCTGATGCGTGACCATAACAATTAAACAATGGAGGTGGCCATTAATTTCATAGAAATCACTAATCACTGGCAGGATCAAGTATTGCGCCATCTGCAGCAATCGATGGAACTCGTTTCATGAGTTTTACTGTGGAGTGTTGCGACTGCAGTCAGCTCTGATGTCACGCCTAGTGATTTTTCACTAGATCTGTCGATTTGTAGACTGACTTAGTGATTTAGTGATTTTTCAGTGAATGTTGTGATTTTTTTGCAAAGTATGTGTTTGAAGAAGATCGTTTGTCTTTTTCCGACTTGTTAACTTTTCAGCCTCATTTTGAAAGATTTTCAGACTATTTTAATCCGTAAAATCGTGCGCATAGATTTTTTGACTTCCGGTACGTGCCTGTCCTGCAATAGCTACAATCATTTATTTGCCAGTCATATTTGTCTTGGCAATGTACCGTACCATTTACTTGTCTGCATTACATTTTTTTCACAGACATTTCTTGTTTTCCTCCTAGGGGGCTTTAATTTGTGTATTTTGTAGTTTGCTGTGAAAGTGAAACGTGCAACAGTGCCTTTCACTCGATACTGAAGTGGAGGGAAAAGCACAGCCGAAGAAATTTGCTGCTGTTGTTCATATACAAACTCATGACCAAGACATAACCGTTTAATAATCTCTATGTGTTATAGTTCCGCAGCTCATTTCCAAATATGGTTATTTGCAGGCCCGTAACCAGTGGGGGCGAAGCCCCCCTAGATAATTTTTCGCTCGCCCTGGAAAAATGTGTTGGACATAATTTAAAGATATTAGACAGAGTTCACAACGTTTGGGCCCCTCTCGGAAAACTCTTCGCCCTTCCTGGTGTCCCAAGCTGGTTGCGGGCCCGGTTATTTGCTGTTCGAGTTTCACTGTTTGGATGCCCGGGGCCATAAACTTCACCACTTCACCCCACCTTTTGCCATTCAAAATTTTCTACGAAGGAGTGGATGCTTCATTAATGATCATTACAAAAATGAATCACCTTTAGAAGGTTTCCGATCAACATGCTTCCAGTGGGTCCAAGATCCTGTTTCTAACTTTCCCGGATAAATATTGTGGGAATAATTTTACATTGACCTGTAAGATAATATAGTTTTGCATTGACATGTAAGATAAAGATTTATTCTATTTTTACATAGTAAATGCGAAATAAACTTATTGCAAAGTCTTGATAAGGTATTCATTCTTTTGCAGTAAAATGTAGCAAAAATATATGCAACAAACATGATAAATATTAATAAACAACTGGTCAGGAACAATAGTGAAATAACTTCAAACATGCATTTTCATGAACTCGTTTGGTTGCACGTATGGCCAATGCAGTGATGCTACGAAGTGCAGTGTACGGCAAAAGCTTGAAGAAAGGTTTTCAGTCTGTATGTCAAAGCGCCTAGTACAATATGTCTGATTCCTTAAGTCCAGAAGAGAGACAACTTGCTGAAGAATTAAAAAGTCAGTGTTATCCGAACGGAAAAGAGAAGAACCCTCAAGAATCAGCTAAAACACTTCATCAGTTAGGACTTTTGTACAGAAACAAAAGTCCAGACAAAGTTTGTCTCATTCAAAGTGTTGCTTTGCTGACATCAGCCACAATTAGGAAACCAGACAATTCACGGAAAATTCAACTTGATCTCAAAGAAGTTTGTGGTCATATTTTAGATCTAGCTGATGCTTCAGGAAATCACGAATCATTGCAACAATTTGTGTCAGATTTAAAAAACCGTGTTGAAAATTTCAGATCACAGACAAAAAAAAAATTAGAAGCGTTTCACAAAATTCCTGACGATGTTCCTGAAAATAAACTCCCACCAATGCACATGAGAAAAATAAAAGATGTCAAAGAAATTCAGCTTTATTTAACAGACTCTTACATGCAATTAATGCAAAGCATATGTAGGTATTGTTGCAGTACTTTAGGAGATCCTCCTTGCAAATTTGCTCTAGCGGCTATGGGATCTTTAGCCAAGCAGGAAGTAACCCCTTACTCTGACTTTGAAAGCCTTATTCTTTTGGAGGATGAAGTCAAAGATAGTGAAAATTTTGAAGATTACTTGAACTACTTTCGATGGTTTGCAATGGTGTTTCAAATGATTCTTGTGCTTTTGGGTGAAACCGTTTTGCGTTTCCTGACAATTCCTTGTTTGAATAATCCTGATGAACCTGAAAATGATTGGTTTTATGATGCGCACACTCCCTGTGGCATCCGACCTGATGGATTTGCTCCTCATGCTTGCAAGAATCCATTAGGAAGGCAAACACCAACCTCTAAAAAGAAGTGGACTCTGGAGTTGATAAAGCCAGTGAGTGAAATGGGTGCGTATTTGGAACACAGCGAAGATTTGAAAAACGGATATCACTTGGCGGATATGTTGGTAAGCACTTGTTTTGTGTTTGGGGACCAGAGTGTTTTCAATTCATTTTCGGTTTACATTCGCAAGCGGAAGAAGAAACTGCATTGTGAGAACAGTGAACAAAACAGAGTTTATCTTCAACAGATCCAGGATGACCTTCAAAAATTTGATTTCCTGCGAAACATCGACAGTTACTTTGAACTGGAAAAGATTGATCTGAAACGGATGTTTTGCAGGAGTGCTACATTGTTTATTTCTTCCTTAGGCCAGTTGTATGAAACGGAATCGTTGTCATGCTTTGGTATTTTGGATGAATTGAAAAAAAAAGGTATTATGTCCACGCAAGACTTCTTCAGGCTCTCATTCGCCGTTGCTATTGCTTGTGAGTTTAGGCTGAGGTGCTATGTACAGTTCGCAACACAGGGTGACATGGTTTTGCAACCTTTTGTTCTTTTCCTGCCTTGTGCCATAGACGGCGTGACTGAAGCTGTCGGTGCTAAAGCTTTTACGCAAGCCTCAGCTATTGCTGCAGCATTTCAACGGAGTCTGGAGAAATTTGTTGCTAGCACCGGCAAAATGTGCGAAAAGTTTGATTTTCTCCCAGAAAAAACATTGTTTTATCTTAAAATTTGCTTGAATCTGACATTATTCAAGAAGGCAGTTGAACTTTGTCGTCCACTCATTCAAAGTCAATTTGCGTTGTCGTTTTTGGACAAGCAACATCTGTTTAAAGTTTATGTCACTGCTCTGCAAAACTGCCGCAGATGTAAGGAAGCTTGTCGAATAATCAAACTTAACTTGGCTAATATTCGAAAATCTAAGTTGGTACACATTCTCAACTACGCCTATGCGTCTTTATGTAGGTGCTTGCTTGTGATCGGCGATCCCAAAACTGCTTTAAAATACTGCAAGAAAGCGAACTGTTTATCATTTTTTGGTGTTGTTATTCCCGCATCACCGATCCCGCACGGATATTGGGTCAGCTGTTACATGCATTTGGGAAAATTTGCCAAAGCCTTGAAACACCTCAACAAGGAGTTGGCAGAATACGATAAAGAAAAAGACAAACTCCACAGTGGGCACTTTTGTATGGCCATGCTCAGCAAAGGAATTTGTCTTTTAAATCTGGATCGCATTCAAGAAGCAAAAGACATCTTTGAAAATATCATACGAATGAGACGAAGAAGTTTTTTGTATGATGATAACGATCACTGGACAAACTTGTGTAAATTCCAATTGAGTATATGCAAGATGAAACTGGGTGAACCAGAGCAAGCATTAAATTTGTTTGAAAACATGAGTGATAAAGATATTGTTTGGAAGGAAGATGTGGTAGATCAGACTAAAACCCTTTTGAGATGCAAAGGGCACTGTTTGCTACAATCGAAAAAGACAAGTGAAGCTTATGAATGTTACAAGGAACTGCTCCAGCATTATGAAGTTGGTTGTAAAACCGAAAGCAATTTAGGCTTAGCACAATGTCTTGGTAAACTGGGTGTTTGCGCTTATATTCTAGGAAAACTCGATGAAGCAGTTGGATACTACCGGAAACAATTGATTGTTTTGGAAAACCTTAAGCCTCGTGCTCATGAGAAAATTGCGAAGGCTAAATCCATAGTAGCATTGCTGCTTTCCAAACTAAATAAATACGACGAAGCAATCCCATACTTCGCTGACAAAGCTGTATCTAAAGTCAAGCTTGGTGACAGCCTGAGCTTTGACCGTGATGTCGAACATGCAGAATGTCATATGTTTTGTGGTAATGTAACTGAAGCCATTCGTTTGTATCGAAATGCTTTTGAAATTCTCGAAAAGCTTCCGAAATCTGGAAATAAACGATTGTGCAACGCTCGCGACTACAGCAGCGATATCGCTAGAACTGGAATGCTCACATGTTTGTCAAAACTGCAACTCTATGACTCTGAGGCCATGCATCATGCTCGCGAAGCCTGGAGGGAGTCAGTGGAACTTGGATGTGAAACCAGATTCACAAAGAGGAAGGTTCATGCTCTTAGGAATTATGGATATTGCTTGTCGCGCTTAGAACGCTACCCTGAATGTGTTCAAGCTCTTAAACATGCATTGTATCTTGCCCAAGAAGCGTACGAACAACCTCACTTAGACGAGGACTTCTTTTGTGCAGCTAAGACGTTGATTAGTGTGCCCACCTTTCAGGGCAAAGAACGCGAAACACGTTTTTACTATTATTCTCCATCGGTATATTATCGCTGTACGTGCTGCGACACTTTCACTGATATTCCTGAGGCAAAATGTTCGTGTGATAACAATGTTTCTGAATCCACTTGAACTTCATTTTCAGGAGTGAAAGCACATTTACTGGATTTCTTACAGGAAAGATCCCGGGATTTGTAAATACCGTCCTGAAATCCCAACCGAAATATTGCGAAAGCAGTCAAAAGTAAGTCTCCTTTCGGCCCAAACTGTGTTGCAGGCATTGACACAATCCAAAATTTATGCTGTACTAGTCCAGACGCGCAACCAGGGGGGAATAGGGGGCATTTTCTTCTCCGAAAATTTCAAAACATTGCATAGCAATTTTGACATTTGCAGAAACTTCAAAAAATAAAGATACAAATTTATACTCTAATTATTTTTAAGAAACGTCCTATTTCAATACGTCTTTGTCCTACTGGTTAGTTATTTCCTTACAAGCAGGGCCGGCCTTAAGCCGATGCAACCGATGCAGCTGCATTGAGCCCTGCGCCTCTGGGGCCCGCGCCATGGTGATTGTTCATTATTGCCAGATACACCTAGCGCTTGAGAATTTAGTAGAAACGCCATATACCGTAAATTTCATTGTTAACAAGGAAGGCTCTCGCCAGAACTAGCGAATTTCCTCTATTGTCGAACGTTAGCAAACGTGCTCAATTCTCGTGTTAGTGCCTTACATCTGCGCTCTACCACAATCGTAACACGGTTGACTGAACACAATGATGTCATAAAATCACTGCTCAGAGGGGCCCCGCGCCCAGGTCTTGCATTGGGCCCCGCAACTGCTAGGGCCGGCCCTGCTTACAAGATTTATCTTGTTGGTATTTCTAAAGCATTTTTTATCCTGTTGTTCGTGAAACCACTTTTTTTCTGAGACAGGCCTCAACTTGGCCTCATGAAACTTTATTACATTAAGGTACGGTTGAACCGTGCAAAGTGCTGAAACTTTCAAAGTGAAAAGAGAAATCTTGGCATGTTGGTTGTTCTTGAAAACGTTTGTGGTCACGTCTAACCGCTTGTTCTTCTACGACCTTTTGATAATTTTTGTTATGGGCAAAACTGATCACCATTATTAACGTAGTACATTTCTTAAAAAAACGTTGTTTGGTTGCACTTTCGGATCGAAACTTGATAGTTTTCAAAGAAATTTACCGTGAGGACTGCTTTACGTTTAAGTGTTTTCCTGGGTTGGTACGAGTACCACAGCTAGAGAAAAAGGGTTCAGGAAAGTATGATAGGAGTGCTAGTCAAGAGTTGAACGCACCTACCTACTACACCAATTTGGCTCAAAATGACGCTTTGCCAGATCCTACCTTTTGCAATCAGTGCAAGTCCTGAAAGTTCAAAGCTTTAGACTTGCTTCTAAAAACTTTCACAAAACTCGTGCATGCTAGAAAAAGCCGCTTTGCCCCAAAAACACTTGATACGTTATGGACCAAAACACAAGACACCTGGTCCGTTTTGCCCGAAATGGTAGCATTCGAAGAACCCCTTACTCTTGACATAGGCTATCCCTCAAGTTTGGGATCTTCATGTATGAGAGAAATTCAAACACATGCCAAAAGAATAGGGCTAGAAAAAATTGGCTAAAACAAGTTGAATAGTTGGGCATGTTTACAAGCAGCTTGTGCATCTGCTATACCAAAACCGTGACTGCACTATTTGAGTACGGAACCGTGTGTTTGTATTAGGCTACAAATATTTACTCTGTGCTGATCGTTTGGTCTGCATCTTGAATAAAACTGAAAAGTTCTAAAATGTGTACTAAATTGTGCAACGTCTTCACTCCCACACGCAACGTGCTAGACTTTGAACATGCATCGCAGTAACAAGGAAGTCGTCACAAAATCGAGAAAGAAATTTCATGAAAATTGCTCACCCATTTTCTCATTTTCGGAAATATTATGTTGCGAAAACATCTTTATCCGTGACCGTTTCCGAAAAAGCTGTACCACGGTTGAGTAAGCACGATGATGTCATCGAATGAACTTTCATGAAAATCCTCCCTTCCCTTATTAAAGAGCTGGTTGCTCCCCTATACTAGTCTGTTTTGTTACACGGCTGCCAAATAAGGAAATTGTCAACCGTGTAACCAATCATGGGATTGTACCAGTTTAAGTTCTTATGTAAATGTAACTTATTTCATGCAATTGATAACTAGACCAGTTTTGCTAAGTAGTTTTTCTCACAACTTGCGACACCATGGCGTCTCAGCGGAACGCCGTGTCGGCAATAATTTTTTGCCGCAACGGTGTTCCGGCTTATACTTTCGCCTCTCCTGGTGCATGCCCAGAGACATTGCTTATTATTTTTAAAGCGTTAGCATCATCTTGCTCTTTGCTTTCTTTCATCTGTGTCCAATCGTGGTTACTCGTATATGAAACCTAAATCATGCCTCTTTTAGGCATTACATCATAATCAGAACACAGACGTGTGGTTGAAGCGAAAACTGATTGCTCTGTTTCACGGTATCCTTAGCTTCAATAGATTAAAGCAAAAATATTTAAAGAAATTCGGAATTTGTTACTATTTTTCTCCACCTGCGCTATACTATCGCACTTGCTGCAACACGTACAAAGAGATTCCTGAGATCAACACTCCGTTTAAGTGCGATTTCTAGATAATTCTTAAATTCATTTCTGTATTTAGAACGTTTGAGGTTTTGAATCCGTTTCAATCCTTCCATAGTACTTTGTTGGAAAGCAAATAATATCGAAGAATTCCCGTACATCGGCAAATCTGTGTATGTATTTAATTTGTTCATATTTTAAATTTATTTGTGTTTTCTTCAGCATCGGAAAAAATGTGTGTTATAGTTCAACTGTGGGCCCAAATTTGTGCAACCGTTCAAGGATTAAGATTTAGCACGATTGTTTGTAGACAAATTTCATTTTTTTGCTCTGTGGCCTGTGATGATTTGTATTCGACTCCCACATTGGTATGTATATGTCATGTACGGCGGTATCAGTGCTACAGCTCTTTATATGATGCTCCAGGTTATCGAAACTTGTCCCCGTGGCAACCATTTATTAATCATTGCTTGAGACTCAAATAGAACAGGCGGTTTGGTAGTCTTGGAACGTGATGGCTGCCACCCTGCAATCAAAAGAGAAATCTTGGCCGGACGAAGGCCCACGGTACCTCACAGACGGGGGCTGGCAAAAAAGGGGCCCCAAAATCTGAATAAGGACTGTAGTCAGGGCACATAGACACACCAGAACTCAACTTACCAAGAACTGATTTTACATCTTTCCCCTTTCAACATTCCTATTTATCCAATACGTCAAAGAAATAAATCTTCCCACGACCCATAGAAACCTGTTCTAAGTCAAGCAGCCAACCATTTCGAAATGCATCGTGGATAGCTGCGTTGTCAGCATTTGGTTTGGTAAGCTGGAAGTTGTGTGTGTAACGTTGCTGAATCCAGGTTGATTGTTAGCATTTTTAGTATAGTAGAAATTAAGTTGTAAACCAGTTGCGTAACTAGAGGTTTCGGCCAGGGTGGGAAACTTAGCTGAAGGATGTCCCTGGTCCAATTTCCAAGACTCAGAAAAAGGTTGGGAAATTAAAGTATATCCGGGATTGGATTTCTATACTGAAACCTGAAATCACCGAAAACAGTCAAAAAGACGTCCCAAAAACGCAAAATACAACAACCTACGGAAAAACAAAAGAATACTGAATATCGAAATATAAGCTAACAGGAGCCCGGTTTTTATATTTAGCTTGCCAGGGGGAGGTTCGCACCCGTGCACCCCCGTCAGTTACACCACTGTTGTAGACCTGTGTTTTATCCCTTTACTCTGCAAGAATAGAACAGCCGGTTTACAAGGTATACTGTGATGTAAAATCGTATTCGTTGCCCGCGCCTGTAATATCCGGTGTATCTTGCATTAGAGTTGTCCGATGAAAATCTCAACAGTTTACACCAATGAGAAATCCTGTTACTTGAAGTGTTGCGCCGGCTGCGTGGCATAAAACATAGGCTACTCTAACAACTATAGAACATTGATTGTTTGACGTTAACAAGACATTGTTTTTGTCATTATAGGTTTATGACAACAACATATCATTCATATGTTGCAGATAACTAAATACCACATAAGTTTAAAATCGGGTCTTCAAAAATAAACACGGGCCTTTAATTATGAGTGAAACGGTGTTTGGGGGCATCATAACGAAAGTTTGCCGATCACTGCTGAACGCATTACGCAATACTGTTGAACGGAGGTTCAGCAAGGTAAAGTTAATCAAAAAATTTCACAGATCAACTATGACTGAGGAAAGACTAACAAATCTGGGAATAATATCTATTGAAAGTGAAACTGCAAAAAGATTAGATATGACTGAGTTGACAAAAATATTTGCATCTTTGAAAACAAGAAAAAATCCATTTACGTAGCTTCAAATATAGCAAATGCTGAAGTCTGTCTGCTTTATATGTTGTGTTGATTCTGTAGAATCATGCTTTCATAATCATTTGTTAAAATAAATCGACGTTTTCATTTATACAAACATTATGCGTTAAATGCAATATATAGTATATTAGGGTCCTTGAAGTCTAGGCTTGCGAGGGCCCAAACCACCTAGTATCGGGCATGCCTGAAATATTGTCTATTTGAAGACACTGCTTGGTGCGAATCAAATCGGCTATCATCCTGACAAAGCAGTCGAACTGTGTAGGATCGTCCAAATCGCATTTGTGACGTGATAGTTAAAATTGCTTCTGCTCAATATAAAGCTTTCAAATCGTCATGGGATGTTAAATTGATTGATCGCATGAAGTAATAACTGAATCAATGTCGCACTGGTCGTTGCAGTGCAGAAATAGCAGTTATTATGCACTCCCTTTTTAGAACAAATATCAAATTTACTTTAGAGAATATCTCAAAACATCTGAGCGAAAAGGTAATTGTATTGTTTGTGAAATTACTCATTCAGCTTAACCACAAAATGAAGCCACCCTGGAATGCAGTAGCCTACGTCCGAAGTAATCAGTGATCAAGTAATTCGAAATACTTTATTAATCAACGTTAATGATACTGTTGCATAAAATGCAACAGCTCTCTAGCTATGACACTAATTTTTTGCCTCCTCCACAACCAAAAGGTAGCTGAAAATAAAGCAAAATTTTCTAGACATTATCGGAACTGTTCAAAAGCTTTTTACATTTCATATTTTTGCAAATGAAAAAATCTTGATTCGCAGTAATGTGCAAGTGAATAAAATTTATTAAACAAGAAGCAGATTACCATTGCACGAACGTGGGTTATCCTGTGCAGCTGTGCCTTGGCCGCACGTTCTTCATTGACTACGATTAACCGATGTGTTAATTCGAAAGTTTGCATTTCGCAATTTTTAGCATCACGCTAGTTAACCGACCTGACTACAACGTCATTGGAGAGACGCATGCATCGAAACATTTGATTTTTTGTGAGATGTGGTCAGGTCTTGCTTGAATATTGAACATTAAGAACGAAAAGGGCGGTTTCAGAGGTCGCGAGGCTTAACTGAACCGTCCGTTTTTGTCTAATTGGCTTATTGTTAGAGTGTGCACTCAGCTTTGTCATTAGCGGTAAATGTTCGTGGATGTTTGGCAGTTTGCTGGCCTTGACGAACCAGTTGCGAGTTTTCTACGCGCTTTTTCAAAGTTGGTAACTTAGGTAGCAAAAACTAATATTAGCGAATAATTGACTGGTTTTTCGACTGATTAAATGCAAGCCTGAGCCGCAGTTGCATTCACTCAACGCTGAGCTACAAAGTTGATGCGCACTGACCGTTATGCGTTTCTTCTTTACCAAGCATTGTACGTCACTCCGAAGTGTATTGTATCTTTTCTTCGTCGCCATTTAACATATTGTTAAAATTCATTGCAGAGTCAAACCCACACAAACATCTCTTGATTGCTTGCATTTCGTAATTTGCGCTTGATGGCAATTTATGAAGTTTTTTTGTTGCATTGCAACCACCTCGTACATTCCTGGATTCAGGGATGGATCGAGTATGTAACGTCAGGGGGGCGAGGGTGATTTCAGGAAGATGTGGTAGTCAAGTCTCATAGCGGCTTCGTTACTGCATGAGAAATAAAGTATACTTCACAAAACTGCGGTGACAAAACAATGGACGACACAGTAACTTTTTCACGCAAACAATGAAACAAATTGAACGTCACGAAAGACTTACTCGGAATTGGTTTTGATATGTTATTTGCCGAATTGTATAAAATCATAGTGAACAAAGTTACTTTCGTACGCTTCATGGAGAGCGATCGCCCACCCGCCCTGCCTGGAGTGTTGATATGCGACGTAGCGTAACGCCGCTGCGGCTGTGTCCACACTTTTGGCGTGATGCAATACACGGGACATTGCATTTATTCGCCCCAGCCAATCGTCGCAACTGTATTTTTTCTGTTCTCTAGCTTTCGCAACGGCGTTAGATCGAAATGGCGTTGAATTGGTCAACGTGCAGGGCAGGGTTCGCATTTTGAATATCGCTTACATGCGTTATGCAGCATTACCTGGTATTTTGGCGACAGTTTCAAATATACTTGTACATTAGGGCTGCCACATCTGCAGAAGGAAAATTGCTGACAGTCTCAATGGCTACGTTTTGCGACACCAAACAAGCGCTGTGCGGCACTTTTCAGAATGTTCTTGCAACTACCAATCCGCCGCAAAACAACATCACTCTTACAGAAGGAAAATATCACAAAATTGTTGAACAATATATTTTAAAAAGGATAAAATGCAAGGGGCATGTTTTCATTCCCAATCCTGAATATTCATATTTTTCAGAGGATGTGAAGATTAGGTCCTCCGAAACTATCAAAAATCTGGACATCAGAGTGTTTTTTTGAATTATTTCTGGACACAAATTTTAACACCGAAATTCCGGATATGTCCGGGAAATTCTGGACGTATGGCAACTCTTTTTTACATTAATTGGTGTGTTTTGTTTCAGCTTTATTGCTATGATTAAATTTGTACGTTGCTATCTCCCCATGCCTCATACTTCACAAAACAGGTCAAACCACTCTATCGTTCTCAATTACTGCGTATTCGTTTCCCACATCTTAAACTCATGGCAATAACCAATGAAGCGTGAAAAATTGCTTCATGGCGTCGACGTGTGTACAACTTGCAGAGCCGGACCAGGCCTTGGACGGGCAGCCACAGATGTTTTGTTTCATAGCGCGTTTGAACCTGTTCAGATTGTTACAACCGACATTGTAAGAAGGCTGTTGCGCCAGAAAGCGTAGCAGGTGCAGCCAAAGTTTGGGTTGAGCACTGCAATAAGAACTGGTTTGCTGACTGTGCAAAGTAACTGGCGCCCAAGCGGAATGGGCTACCACGAGCAACAAAAATCCACGCGTTTTCAAAACTGTGCTGCCAAACAACACAAAGCAAACTATTGCTGCATCGTAATGTCTTTCCACTTGTCATAAATTATTAAAGCGGTAACTTTCAGTCGAAAGCAGCGTTTATTTCACGCTTACCCACTTATCCGACAGTAACGTTATTATGCAGCACTACGCTAAGACAGTGTCTCCCAGTGGCGTGGAGAGGTCTGATGATGCCCGGGGCGACTGCTCATTGGATGCCCCCCTTACCAAATTCTAGGATTGAGCAGTGGAGTGTGGTGGTCATTGTTACTGGCTATACGCTGTTTG
>Ga0210059_1002551_pt1 | contig 28589 bp, 10 predicted proteins | sample Ectturendosymbi2_FD_188042 | JGI IMG/M metagenome (GOLD analysis project Ga0210059, IMG submission 188042) | Ecteinascidia turbinata endosymbiont from Florida, USA - Sample 2 (SPAdes) (version 2) | ecosystem: Host-associated > Tunicates > Ascidians > Unclassified | place: Key West, Florida...
GATGAAAATCTCTATGCTAGTCGTTCCTTGGAGTTAGATGAAACAACAGTCCGTGACTGGGAAAGTGCATCCGTCCCAAACTTCCGTTGAGCAACGAGGTGCCAAGTTCATGTGAATGCGTCGAACAATCGTCGCAGTCGAGCGATCCGGCGAATTAGTGTCCTGTAAATCAAGTCCTCATGGTTGATTATTGGCTGGAACATGGTTTGTAGCAATGTCAAAATAGAAGTCTATCTGAAAACTAACCGCAGACGATATTATCAGCCATCTGCTAATCAGCCAGAGGGGTATCACCGTTAACTGACAAAATGCTCTTTATTCTCGCTGGACTAATGGAGACATTCATCACGAAAAGGTTCCTTTGTTGTTCTTCAAACAGTTCTACATATTGTCACTACTACTCACTGCTAAACAAGAACGGTGACAAGTTTTCTCATCAGGATTGATTTTCTTTCTTGAGAAAAGTTCGTAGTAAAATTGTAGCTCATGAACAAAGCGAAGTCCACAGAAACTGCATTCTGGAAGCTCGTGACCGCGGTACAGAGGCTGGTCGTGTGGACGGGGCTGGAGAATCAGAGGCTGGAAAGCAAACAATACTGGTGTGATGTGATGCATCCTGTTGTATCTGTAGTCAGTTCAGATCCCTCCGTGTGAGAGGTCTTGTATTGCGAGAAGGCGACGACAAGATTGGTTGAAAGAAGAACGGTAGTTTCCTTGGGTGCATGGAAGTAATAGCTGTATTTGGTCTCTTTTTATCGCAGCTCAATTTCGGAAAACAATTATTTCGGAAACAACGGAAAAGGTAAACGGTATTTGTCCTCAACTGCTCTCAGTGAATTGATACAGATGATAGCTCAAGAAGAGATGAGCATCATTGTGCAAGAAATGTTCAGAAGCAACTATTATTCAATTTCGGTCGATTCTTACACCTGATTTATCTCACAGTGACGGTTATATATGTCTTGGATGGCGTCCTGACCGAGAGTTTCCATGTTTTCTTATCGATTGAAAGTCACAAAGTTGCAATGCAGACCATGTAAAATATTTACTTGAATTTTGGATTCACAAAGTGTGGATATTATGAACTGCCAGGGACAAACCTATGACAACACAAGAAGTATTGCAGGAAAATACTCAGGTATGCAGGCTAGAATAAAGCAAGAAAATCCTCATGCCATCTTTGCTCCACGTGCTGCACACTCATAACCTTGTTGGAGTAATGTAGTTGATTGTTAAATGGAAGCAGTCAACTTGTTTTGATTTATGGCAGGTGACAAGTCTATAACGTCTTTTTAACATCAAACCACTCCTGGGACAATTTTGACAAAACATTTAACCATCAAATGTTAGCAGTTAAGTCCCCGTCTGAAACTATGTTCTATTCGCGCGGACGCGACAGCTGCTCTTTGTGAAGGTTACGAAGACAAGAAATGAGCTGGATCAAATTGCTGATCATACACAGTAAATGGCATTGACTCGACATGAAGCTGATTGCCTATCTGAAAAAATGATCTTGTTGGAAACAAATTTCTCAGCAAATTCTGGAACAAGATGTTGATCAGATATAATGCCACCAGTAAAGGGTAGAAAGTGCAAGGATTAACCTGCGCGATGCTACGGATCTCTTGACTTCGCTGAAGAGTTTTCTCGGTTTCCTACGTGAAGATTTGACAGTTTTGAAATAGAAGATCGTGACGCATCCAGCAATAGCGCATACAAACCCAAGCGTGTTAGATGCTAATCAACCGGAAAGAAAGGATATGACATCATGTGTGACAGACAAACTTAGCTTTGACACATATGCGTGTCATCGGTTGCGTGCCTGTCAGCTTTAATTGCCAGAGCAGTTTTTAAAAGTTTATTTTCTCTCAGTGCTACTTATGCACAAGTGCATGTCCACACTCTTCCTTCTTGCTGCTTAGTGCGAAATAGTTTTTCTTGTGTACTTTGGTATTAACCTAGTGATATGATGATTAAATCCAACATCAGCAAATAAACGAATAAAATCAATTAAGCTTGATATGCGTAGTCATTTTTTGAAACAACAAACTGGTGGCAACGTTTAGCATTATTCACAGCAACGAAAAGTTCCACAAAAATTATTTCAACAAACTTCCATATTATGTAACTTACGTAACTGTTTAGAGGAAATTAAAGTGTTAAACGAATTTTTTAGGTGCATAGCCATCTGGTTGCATCTATCCTTCATCTAGGATGAAGTATTCTGCCGCAAAATCACTCTTCTAATTTTTAGGAAGTTTCACCTCAACAGCCGAGTTCGATTAAAAAGCCACAGCATGCCTTGCATGTTGCACATATCAGAAACATCAAATATGCATCGGGCCACTGCTGCCGATTTGCGAGAACAGTCGCGTTAATGTTCGAATGAGGTCTTTCACAGCAGTTTTTATGACAGAGATGGGGAAGTGTTCCTAAAATCGAGCTTAACTTGTGAAGTTGTTAGTCACATGTAGAAGATTGCGAAGCCCTGCTTGTTGTTTTCGTAGTTGGTACTTTTCTGTCTTCAAAATAGGGGGCACGATCACAGTGTCCCTCTAGGCTCGGCCAATGCACGCGATGTGTTCATTTTCTTTGTTTTCAAGATTCACGAAATATTGCTATCGTCAACTCGTCCGTTAAAAGCGTGTACATCAATTCTCCTGTGAGGAAGATCGAACATCACCCAGCAGAAGGTATTAACTGTTAACTTACGTCTGTTAATTGCACGTCACACATCCGATACCGTAACTAAAATTGTTGTGCAACGCTTTAAAACTTGAAAAGCAAATAAATTGTACGGGATAAGAAAGGGCAGTTTATCAACTAAACGGGTTTAAACGTATCGAAGGACAACAGGAGTGCGAACGTTGCTGTGAGTGTTCGCAATATTTGCCAGTAATATTTCCGTTTTGGGCACCACCCGTAAAAACTTCTGAAGAAGTTAATAATAGCAAAATCTTCAAGTGTTGCCACTTTGCTACCTCACGAACGTGCGTGGTCGACGATTTATTTAAAAAAAAAAATAGTAACAATATTAAATTAAATATTCAGGGCTTTTGAATAAAATTTATTGTGTTTCCACAAATCAAGCAGCATTATTGAAGTCTTATAACTTATTGTAAGTAGATTCTACTTCTAGTAAAGTTGGTTTTAATGTAAGACCTTGCATTGCACAAGCTTCTCCTTGGTCTTCCATTCATTCTCCATTTTACCACTGGAATGGTGAAGCTGATTCGTTTAACTTTCTAAACATTACCCTTTCACGCTTACAACTAGAACAACTCAAGGCACAAAGGCACATATGAATAATAGCAGCTCACTTCGTGATTTAAAGTGGCTGTTGTCACTTTATTTCTGCAGTTAAATAATTGTTTGTAGTTCCAGCCAGTTGTGGTTTGGCAAATCGAATAAGAGGCGATCACGTTGCTTGTAGCTATGCACGTAAAGCAGCAGTTCTTTTCGGTATGACTTGTTAAACTTTAAATTTATAACTTAGTTTCATTTCAAACTTGTCATCTTATTTAACCAACATTCTGTGAAAGGATATTTAAGTTCCAGTACTTTTTCTTACAGTGCAGGAAGTCCTGTCATTTCCAAGGATCATCAGAAGACATTCTCAGAAACGAAGTAAATTTTCTTTTATTAAAGCTGCACAGCGTTTGTATTGTAGGCTTTGCGTTCATGTGTGCATTTAGTTTTTAGCATTGTGGAAGATGTGATGGATCGATGATTTTTCAGAGTTTTATCATCCAACATACTTAACTTGGCAAATGGCACGATTTTCGAATGTGTAGCCATGCCAGCAGCCAAAATAATACAAAGTGCCATTGCATCACTTCATGCAAAGTGGTTGAATGCCTCGCTTCCATTAAACTTGGGTTTAATACATTTTATTTGCATGGTGTTATAAATCAATTACGTCAACTATTTGAGAATATTCAAACTTGACTTTCAATCACACCGAGCTATCAAATGATAAAAAAATTTGCTATAACACGGTGTATTCTACGATATAATCGAACTCTTGTGATTCTTTATGTTAGTTGACTTCTACCGCAAAAATAAAAAGATAAGAGCTCATGCAAACTATTTCATATTGCAGAAAAGCAAGCTCAATTTCATGCGCTCTTGAAAGATCAAGCCAGAGCAGCTGCTGGCAAACGAGATTCTCCCGTAAAACTGGACCAAGCCATCAAGCATGTAACACTCCAGCTAACCACCAGTGCAAATATAGAATCAAACGATTTGGACTTTGAGGGGCAACTTAATAAAAGGGAGTTTTTTGATAAACACCCCTTGGAGAGAGAGGGAAATATTAAGTTAACTGACTTGCTCTCGTCAGCAGTTAAACAGGCTGAGCGCGATTCAAGATTTCAAGAAACTAATGAAGCTCGAAAGAATTTCACTGAGAGGCATGGAAATTCAGTTGCCCTCATAGGACAAGCTGGCATTGGAAAAACCACCTTGGCAAGAACGATAATTCACTTAATCTTGCAAAAAGAAATTTTTCCCGAGTGCGATTATATCTTTTTCATACAATTCAAGGACGTCGATTTCCGTCAGCGGTTAAGCTTCATTCAGCTGGGCTTGGCTTCCGCCGAAGGTTCGTGGGACTACATTTCTCGGGTCGATAGGGCCATTCTTGAAAAATTAAACAAAGGTGAAAAAGTGGCTGTTGTGATGGACGGTCTGGACGAGGCAAATACTACTGCATTTTCACAAGCAGGGCCACTGTCACCTCTGCGTGGTACAGAAACTCCAGACGTTTTTATCAAGCATCTTCTTTCTGGCAAGCTGCTTCCTAAAGCCAAAAAGGTCCTTACAAGTAGACCACGGCAGTTTTTTGAACTTGCAACGGAATATCGTCCTTCCTTCGTAGTTTTGATTTTAGGATTGGACGGGAGTGGTCGGTCAGAAATTATCAGACAGCTGTGTCGGGCTCAGAGTTCGCATACCTTTCTCACAAACTTTCTTGGAAGCAATAATGACATTGCTTCCTTGTGTGCAGTTCCCGCCTTGTGCATTCTCATTTCCTTTGTGATGGACAGGGACTTCATTGAAACAGGCTCCGGTGAAGTTCTTTCCCTAACCGACGTCTTCGTCAAAGTTCTGAAATATTTTGTCGGCAGCGGGCACGTGAAAGGAAGAGAAGGTGACTTAGGAAAACTAGCTGCCTTTGCGTGGTCTTGCTTGCTGTATGGAAAAGTGGTTTTCACAGAAAGCGACCTTAGACAAAGTGGCATGGAGCAGAAAGCAATGCAAGATTTCCTTGTGACATTCCTGAGTGAGAACCAGTGCATAAGAATCTTGGAGGGAGACAAGAAAACTAGTTTTTCCCATCTAACATGGCAGGAACTTTTTGCAGCCATCCACTGCGTGTTTTTCATGCCACCCAGCCAGTTTGCTGGAATTGCGTCGCGATTGGCTGAGAGCAAATTTGAAATGGTATCAAAATTTGTCTTCGGCCTCTTTAACGCAAAAGTTGCGTCTAGAGCATCTGCAATTTTGAACGCTGTGTTGAACGACGACTGGCAGAGTAAGCGGAAGCAAGCCATTCAACTTGCTGTCAACGTGGTCAAGGACAGGAAGCTGAGCAACGCATCCAAGTTAATTGCCATCAGCGGCTGGTTGCACGAACTCAAAGACGAAGCCATTTGTCGGCAAATTGTTTCGAATTTTCCTGTCGAGGTCACTCTTCAAGGAATGATCCTTTGCTCCGATGTTTCCAGTCTTATTTATACACTGACATTCGTGAATGAAATCACCGTCACTACCTCGTCTCAAACTGGTCAGTACTTGAAATTCTTATTTAAAATGCATTGTTGTGGTGTTTCACGAATAAGTAATAGACTTAGCGAAGTTACGAGGTTTCGTTTTTTAGCTTAAAAGCTCACTTACCATCTTAATGCAATAGCTATAGGTTCAGCTAACAGGAAATATTGCTACAAAATTCGCGCGAAATATTCGCAAGCAGTGCATCGGTTGTTCTAGTGTTTGGCGCACATGCTTTTTGCTAAACATAAACGGTAAGAAGCATTTCTGCTCTGAATGAAATTTCACTGTAACGGAGTTTCAAAAAGAAAAAAAAACACACAGTTATCCTTTATTTAGACGAAGCACCAAGATTCACAAAAGAAAGCTTGGAAAAGTTTCTGCAAGCGATGAGCAAGACATCCATTAAGGTAAAAAACATCTTTGAGCAAATGCTTGCTACTACATGACTTAAAATTAGTTATATATAAAAGACCGTTTTTCTGGGATTTACGAAATATTTCCTTCTGAGATGATCTTGCGCGTACTACTCGAAAGTTAAATGAAAAGTTATATCAACAGATTGATGATGTCATCTGGGCACGCCTGACGCTCTTCTAGCGGACCCCTTTGAGTTCAGAAAGGGAAAACATTTAATTGGCCACCAGATGTAACCACGGAGAAGGGTCAAACAAAGGTGAAGAAGTTTGGTCGCTGCGCGCCTTGACACCCCCGGCAATCGGAGGCAGGGGGGCGATGTTTTTCATGAACTGGGTTTGAGAAATGAACAATTATATCCAATTTAGACTGTCAAGCTATACAGATATTTAGAAAATGTATGTTCCAGTGTTTATCAGAACTAAACTAGCATTTCCAAAAGATGTACAACTTTCATGATTATATTACGTTTTTGAAGAAACAGAGCTGTTCTAGCAATTGGCTGATCTTGAAATACTGATTTCAAAGCAGACGCAATGTTGTAAAAAGCTCACACCGGCTTGTACACCAATTGCAGTAATGTGATTCCCGTTGCACACAAGAGAAACTAAGAAAATAATTTGAATCGTCGAGCTAATTACAACCGCAACTCTTGCAGGTTGATGCATGAAATTATAAAAATATGTCTAATCTTATTCTCAAAATAGTATTCCTGCCCGATTCTAACCAACCAGATTTAAATATTATTTTAACAATTTGCACTGACAGCAAAGTTGGCGCGAAGAAGTAAATGAACAGCGACAATTTCCTTCGTCGCCGAAATTGAGAAACGCATGGAATCAGTTTCCAAGAGAGATGTAATCGTTTGTGAGGAAGTCTTGCTCCAATAGAATTCGTGTAATATTTCCTCACAAAACAAACACAGTTGAGAATTTCTTTCTCCAGAAGTGTGCAAAGCGTCTCTCTAGAGGTGTACAAAGCAAGTGTAATCATAACCTTAAGGAAACGGGGGTGTGCAACGGTCGCTTTCTGGAAGCGCGAACTCAGAATGCAGGGTCCGTGATGTTTCGGCAGCACAAACAATAAACGATTCCCCGCTCGACCAGGTTTACTTTCTGTTTCCTGTGCTGCTCTGCGCCTGCTATGACTAGATGACTTCATACCAGGGTTGCGGAGCTGGAGGTAAAATGTCCGAATCCAACTCCGACCTTTCCAAAATTTCCCACTCCGACTACTTAACGTAACGTGAATCAAGTTTGGCTGTTAACAATATTGTAGCAACTAGCAATCAACAGAAGTCGTGGTACGCAGCAAGAATTATGTGTTTCCATAAAAGTTTCAAAATAAATTGTACCATTACAACAGGATTTCGTAACTTAGGAGTGCGATGTAAAAATGATTCAATTGGGTTTCCGGAGTCGGATAAAAAGCCGACTCCAGCTGCTGGTGTTGCCCGGAATCCGACTTCGGCTCCACCCAAAAACCTCCGACTCCTTGCGACTCCGAAACCGACTCCGCAATCCTGGGCGTCCCAGGTGCGGGGGATGCGGTTTGCACCAACACCTTAGAAGTTTCCGAAAAGTCGGGCAAAATTTTTCGAAGGAATTTTACAATTCTCCAATAATTATGATAGATTAACGTATTTATCACATTTTGAAAAAAAAAATACATTGATTATGTTTTTGAGATCGAGTACAGCGGTTGCACAAGTAATTGCAAACCCTTTTTGCTATTGACGACTGAACAAATGTCAAACCTACCTTTGAAAAGGTGTTATGATAGTTGCGTGTCCGCTCAAAGCTTGATCCCTAGCTATCTCCGTGTCCCGTGTTGCAAGTGTTGCAAGACGCTAATGGTAACGTTTAAGACTTCTTTTTTTCGGGCAAAAATCAAACCAAACCTTTTTTAACACCAGGAATGTAGTGCTCACAAAAAACGTGTGGGAACGCACCCAAAATACCAGCCATTTTTAAACAGCTTCAAATTCATTTTAAAGTAAAACTTCAAAAAGGCGTGGGAACGCGGTTCCCACGTGTTCCCGCCCCACTGCACCCCTGTTGGTTACCCTACGACTGTGAGCACATGATGAAAGTTAACATGAGCACAATCCGGCCGCTATAAAACAGTAAAACACAAATGTGACTGAGTATCTGCATATCAACAACGACCGTCATATCGACTCCTCCGTACCCGAAATTTTTGCCACCAAAATGAAATACCGAGCACGGCTTATTATAGAAACCTTAAATCAAGAACCTTCCCCTGAATTACAGGTTAACGAGTCCTCGACTGCCCTTTATCTCCCAACACCTAAAGCAGCCCCCCAGAATTATCAAAAAGTCGCAGCACGATATGAGCCAAGAAACGTTTTTCTTAAAATCTTCCCCCGAAACTTTAGGTGAGACATATTCAACGTGGTCGTGCTAAAAGCAAGGCGTGAGCGAACGCTCTATCCAGAGAGAAACTGGATGCTCTGGCCTCTGCCCCAAGGTTGGAATTAAGGTGATATAGCGCATTCGCTGGAGTTGAGTGGAACATAAACTCTTATCTCTCTGTGAAAAATAAGTATATACTCTCCAAGTAAATCAAGAATTTTTGAGAATATATAGATTAACTTTTTTGTTTCTTGAATAGTACGATTCGTATTAGATTTTGGCAAAATTAAAAAAAAATAAGAAATTGAAATAGAAAGCATTCGACCTGCTTCCTTGCGCAAATTTAAACAAGGGTAACCAGAAAACCTACAACCGATCATCTCCGGTGTTCTTTTCCGTGTCATGGAAAATACTGACTTTTACTCGTCCAGTGGCATATGTACTTCTTGAAAGCGCTAAGCGAGAATTATCAACATAATATAAAATTTTTATATGTTAACTGTTCAGTCAGCTTTGCAGATGAATCGATATTGCACAAAGTATAATTACAGTGATAACAGATAAGACCAGCACATTCCATATGAAGCACACGTTGCTGAAAAATCTCTGTAGCAAAGTTAATATTAGAGGTTGTAACTAAGAATTACAAAAAATATTGAATTTTTTCCAGTAAATGTAAGAGTATTGTAAACACGAAGGTATCTGCGAAAAAATGTTATTTTTGCAAAAACAAGTTTGTGAAAATGTTTCCTTCGAGACAGATACCGATATTCAAAGGCGTAACTTTTTTGCTTAAATTTCAAAATCGCGCTCATTTCTATGTAGTGCCAAAACAATTTCATGTGTTTTCCTGAGAACAGGAAGCTACTAGCGGTTTTATGTTTAACCAACAGGTTTTCCAGCGAGGTGCGTTGAACTTGACATTTAGTGCAAAATGTCAGGTTTAAACAAAGTATTGCAAGTCTCTATGTAAAGGATTCAAGACCGAGACCTGCATTCTTCGAGGCCAACACCGTTAACTCAACAATGTCTCAACACTCGTCTCAAAAACTCAATCGTTGCTGCTATCTAAGGTTTACGTTATTTCCAGACTTCTAACAAGCGTCCCAAATGTGAAAGGCGTTGCCAAAAGATTTCAAGAATCACTATCTTAAAAATAGTTTGGTATCATACCTCTCCACTGTTACAGAGCTGTGTATGTAGCATAAAAAATTGACTTTCCGAAAATATATTTTTCCAAAACACGAAAAATCATTGTAAACTGCATATAGTACGCACCTGCGGCATAAATGTAAGTGATAAAAGTTTATCCATCATATTCATACATACTCTTCCGACATTTTTGGGAAAAAATCGATCAGTTTGATGTACTGTATATTACAAAGATTCGTTTGTAATGAATCTGAACTGAAGGCGAACGGACTTGCAGTGATTGCGGTTTCCCTACCCAAAAACATGCAACACGAGTTTCACATGTGCCAATTTGCATTAACATTTTCTGGTTCAAAAGCTATAGGTCGTTTTATCTTGTTTTACTGTAGAAAAATTACAAGCATTGCAATTTAACACAAATGCGTGGTGTTATGCTGAAAGCAAGGGTTATGTTCATGTTGTAAGTGCAAGCATACATAGCATTCACCTGCTGTGCTATCTCAACACGCCACGCACGGAATACGGACAAATGGATTAAATGTTTTGTTCTGAGGATTTCACAAAGAAGTCACAGTCCTAGGGCCGATTACTTGCGCCGCATACGAAACGAAGAAAGCACCGTTTCTCTTCCAAACAGAATGAGAATGTTGGTGTGCCCTTTTGGAAATAACTATGACATTTGCTGTGCACCACGTTACTAATGTTCCCTGCTTTGTTTTGCAGTTAAAGAACTTGCACTTGCACCGACAGATGCTAAATGACGATGCATCTGCATATCTCATCGCGTGCCTGGAGAACATAAGTTCACTAGAGTTGAATAACTGCGAAATCAAGGACGTTGGGAAGTTGGTTGAAAAAATCAAACTACTGCCGAAACCTGTAAGGATCTTTCTAAGCAGAATATTGCGTCTGCCTAAAAAACTTTTTGAAAACCTCACAGACAAAGCCGTGAAAGAAGAATGAAGATAAATTCATGATAAGCCTGTATGTAACTTCTTTGAAGGTATCAACTGACGCATTTCACCGCAATGTAGAAAAGGGGTAAAACGTTCTACCGTGTTTACGAGTACATAGCATCTTTGCAAGTTTGTTTTGTAGTTTCCAATTTTAGCGAGCGCATTTTGCCTTGGAAGTAGGTCTTGTCATAACGCTAATTACCTATAAACAGGCATTGCGTGTCATATCAAAACTAAAATTTTAGTACATGAAAACTGCAATTTAGTGTGACTTAAACGCTTCTGCTATCTTCATGTAAGTGGTGTAGAAGAAAATACTCAACGCAAGTCACACTGATGCATGAAATAAACACTTGAAAGTATTGGAAAACGTGATTTAGCAATTTTACGTGGTTTTAACGGTTAAAATTTTTTGTTTTTTGCAAATGAAACTTGTGTTGCGCTATCTTCACAGGGAAGGCGTTCACACAAACATCATGCACAGGCTGTATTTACAACAAATCAGTTTCGACCTAGCATCGTTATCGCCTTCTCATATGCGCAAGTGTTAGATAGCCTAGTAGCCTACAAGTACATTATCTACACCGCGCTTCTTATCTATTTGGTCTGTGCCCTTATCTGCATAATGCGCTTTTGTCTGTTTGCGGTTGGTCCACTTTAGCTTTAGTGCACCACGTCGCTTGTTTTAGTCCGATTTTGTGTTTTTCTTGTCAGCACGCCGGTTTTTCCCCTCTGTGGCTTATTTGGAGACAATGTGTTATAGAGACACGGCCGTTTAATTTATCGTTTTTTTAACTTTAGGGAGTTTGTAAATCCGTTGTGGTTAGAGATCCTCATATCTAAGCGCATCATTGGAAATGTATCTGGAGCTTGGGTATTTATGACTAGTTGCTTTTAAGCATTGATTTGATACATTTCACTTCCGTTATTTTCATTTTCTTCTTGTAGGCTACCAGCACTCGCGCATATGAGAAAGCGATGCCGATCCTAGATCGAGACACATTTTTTCGTCAACAGACTACAGTATATACATATTTTTGTATTAACGCTTTCCCTGTAAAAGCAGTGCAAAAGTCGATCTCTAGATACGTACTTAGGAATCGGCGCATGAAATCACACCAAAACTATCCTGACGGTCGACAGATTTAGCAAGAACTCAGTTTAACACTAGAGGAAGCAGACGTGAAAGTCGTCTTTGTTTTTCTCAATACATAGTCCTCTTTCCGAATAACAGATAAATACAATGGAAAATGGACAAAATATATGAAGTTATCCAATGAACGTGTTCCTTGGTGTTATTTCGATGGGTTTCAGCTTTATTTCAATAACAAAGTAAATGATCCAAGGTTTTCAGATATGGCAACAGGACTAAAGTGTTTCGATGTTTTCGCTTCAGGTGAAAGATTAAGTTTCAGCGAATTTCTTGTGAAACTGCCAGCAGCTTTGGCTCTGCAAGTCTTTACACTAAGCGTGATAACCAGCAACAACAAAAGTTTGAACAAAAACAAAAAGAATTAAGATGTTCAACAACCACCATTGCAGGCATTTTCTGAACACATTCAAGCAAAAGTGTAAAATTAGACTTCACCACCTTCACTTGCATCAGTAGCTCCTCGGTTGTGCTGATGGTTTGCATTCTGTTTTGTTAATCTCGTAGGAAGAACTTTAGGTCCAAATCTTTTACAGCTGGTCAAGTCTGAGGTAAACAAATCCTTGGTGAAATATTCAACGTAACTTCAATGTGTGTTTTTTCTCTACATGCCGTGAAACCCTCACAAATTCACAACTTACTTTGAACGCAGCTATCTCTTGCTTTGACAAGCAATCCAGTGGGAAACAAAGGAACTGCTAAACTGGCAACCTGCCTGTACAACATCTCCTCCCTGACTCTGAAGGACTGTGGCATCACTGACGTATCTAAGTTGTCGAGCAGCGCGAAAGCATTACAACACCCGGTATGAATTTTTCGTGCTGCTTACAGTGGTGACTTTAAAAATGTCCGTAGAACATACAATTTATATTGCTCGCGCTAAACATTATGTTGTCAGTTATCCTCAGTTTGATTTACAAACATCTATTTCACAAAAACTTCCATGAAACTAATAAATTAAAATTCCTCCCTGCATTAAAAATAAAAAGGCCAAGTTTTGCGTGATACAACTACTTATTTTGCAAAAGACTGGAAGCGGTGCTCTCAATGCTTGAAATTAATCAGGTTTTAAATTGAAGGTAGTCCAGTCCTCAAGAAATCTAGAATGAACCCAGCAATCGCAACATCTTGTTTCCACTAGATTTATCGGGTTTACTTCATTCACTTGGTAAGCTCAGCTAAACCGAACCTCGTCAAAGTTGGGATTCTCTGAAGGTAGCAGGAAATTATAACGCAGTGGGAGAAGTCGTGAAAGGTTAATTGCAAAGCAAAAAGTATGTAGCTGTTGCGTAACTTTTGTTGCTACGAAAATCGCCAAAACTAAAACACAAAGCCTGACAGTTTGAAAAACAAATTCTCTGCATTTTTGTACAGATGAATGTTCTTGACCTGAGCCTGAACAACATTAAAGACAATGGAGCATCGAAAATAAGTCTTTGCGTCCACAACTTTAAAATGTTGGTACTGAAAGGTTGCGGCATAACGAAGATTGATATGCTGGCTGAAGCGATTGGAAATCATGTTAACCAGGTATGATGCTTAAGTTTAGAAATGAAGTTTTGTCATTAGCTTTGTCTTGGTTGCAAGCTTTTCTAGTCCTTCAGTACTGTATCTGCTTTTAGCAAAAAAATGTGAGTTGAATAAATGTAGCAGGAACTTGGACAATAATTTATTGGATTTTCATGGTGATGAAAAAAGCTACTTCTGAAATGTTGAAGATGATTTCATCTGAGCTATTGTTTACTGAATTTTGTTTCTCGTTCAGCGTAAATAAGTGCTTAAGCCTTGCAACATAAGTAGAGTTTTATCGTTATTACAGCTCACCGAACTTGATTTGAGTCACAATTGCTTGGGAAACAAAGGCATGTTGAACTTGTCTTCCTGTTTACACCGCATTGAAACACTGCGAATCGCAAAGTGCGGAATCACTGAGATTGCAGCGTTGACGGAAAAGATCAGTCATCTCGGAAGAACGGTAATATTAAATTTGTCAACCTGTAATACAACACAGGGATGGTAATGCAGCATTATTTTTCGTCTAAATGCAGTTTTACCCATTCAAAAACGCCTATTTTTTGACAGCACAGCAGTATTTTGAAAAAAAACTTTGTGCTTGAAATACTGCTGAAGTTACAACTGTGCTGTGTTATTCAGTTTTCAAATTTTTTTCCTGGAAATAATTTCGAAAAAGCATGACCGGTTTGGATTTTTGTTGCACTAACACAATCTTAGGCTTGTTCCAAAAATACGGCCAATTAAAAAGCAAAATCACATAAATTATCAGGTCATGCTCACCTTGAGTTGAACAACTTTTGAAATGTGCCCAGTCTAAATAACAATACTTGTTTAGGCTAACTTGCTAAGGTAATAAACAAACAGAACTGAAATTTGAACTTACATATTAGGATGCACGTTTCAATTTTTTTAATTTCACCTGCCTAGCACGCAATCGCGCTGTGTGCAATTTGGAGACTTCAGCCCAGTCCAATCACATCCAAGCGTTAAATCAGGGACGGTTTAGATGCGTAATTTTAGTAAGGAAAAGTTTAATGGAAACATTAAAGCAAGTGAAGAATTATTTCAGAACTAGTAAACCTAAAGTGAGGTTTCACAAATAACTAACAGAGTTACCGCTCAAGTCACCGAAACAAACGGCGTGATGAGTTGCTTAAATTAAACCAAAAGTCCGTTGCCCCTATTCTTAAATCCATATCTAACTAGCAGTTCAAAGCAAGATCCTGAGTTATAGCAGCATCCAAGGCGATCGGGTTTCTGTTTTGCTAAACCAGTCTCTGTTTTCAATAATTGACTCACCACAAAATGTCAAAAAGCAAAACTGAAAGTGATCAGTGGCTGAAACTGAAAGTGATCAGTGGCTGATCATGGTTGAGGTAAAGTGCCTGAAGAAACTTGCTTTTTCACGACTATTTGTAGGTCAAGGTAGGCTACCTCATGCATTTCTGATTGAGATTGATTGCTTTCTTCGGTTTTTTAATTAACAAAGAAGAAAAGCATTTTTTTATTAAAGCAGGATAGGTAAGGCGGTAATTCATGAGAAAGTTTCGGTGTGTTAGATACGGAACAGGACAAAACTAATATTGTATATTTTTCTTCAGATAAAATTTCTCGACTTAAGTGGCAACTCGATAGGAGACAGCGGTTTGAGGTGTCTTTCCTCATGCATTCACAAGATTGAGGCGCTGGAGCTGTGGAGCTGCGGCATCACATACGTCGAAAACCTGGCGACTTGTTTGAAACAGAGACCGAGTCCGGTAAGTGAAGTAAACGCACTACCGGTTGTAGGTCTAGTTTCTATTGCTAAGAGATAATGCGCGCAACTCTAATACAACACTTCAAGCTTAACCTGCCTAAAACTTACATACGAAAGGAATGATGTGGTAGCTTCAGGCTTGATTAGAAACAAATGAAAATCCCTGCAGTAACCAGATGAAATATTACTTTGCACGATATCCATGCAGAGCAACAGTAAGTTGTACAATTAAAATAAACTTTTGGAATCAAAATTCATGGTAAGGGATGGCCAAAAAATGGCGCTGCTACAGCCAGCAACGTCGCTGTAGTCATGGCTTCAATTATATTGTTGCTAAGAATTTTCTCAGCAATTTGTGATCTCGCATATGGATGTTTCATGAATCTTTCATGATATCGATTAAGGTCACTTCAAATTTCAAATATGGGCAAAACACCATTTTATACAATAACGAAGTTCCACAGTTTAAGTTTAAAACCGCCTCTACTTAATGCTTTCCAGATGGAGCGTTTAAACCTAAGCAGTAACAGAATTGGAGATCGGGGAATGTGGAAGCTCTACCGCAGTATTCACAATATAGATTTCCTAGATGTTTCTTGGTGCCGTATCAGTGCTTCTTGCAAAGACGACGTTAGGAGCAGGCTTGTGCGGGACGAGTTTTCGGTAAGACATGTGAAAGGGTAATCCTCCCGCTGTTAGCTGCACTCGGCAGTTGGTTTTGTGTCAAACCAAATGTACAGTAAGATTTTCAGTTAGTTGCTTTGTTACAGGAAAACCGCATCGAGATGTAGAAACTGAAAGCAAAGTAACCAGCTATGAGTTCCAACCTATCAACAAAAAAAGCAAAGTCATTTATTGCGTCGAAATTCGTCCATGCGTGCCGACGAGCTTACATCGTACATGCAGTTGTTGTCGCCAGTGTTTTGTCAAATGTATTTTGAGTGAACGAAACGGTTTCTCAAATTTTCCAACGGTCTCTAAAAATACAGTAGAATTGAACCTCGCTTTACGACCATTACCAAAATACACTAGAACCTTGCTTTTTGATCATATCAGTGTTTAGATGAAATAGTTACGATCTGTCAAAATCTCTCTGGTGTCAACAAGGTTAAACCTTGAAAATAAAACTGGTCGTCACACTCATGACGACCTCGTTGTTCATCACAATTCCTACGAACTCAGACGCAGGATGTCTAACCGGAAGCAAAAACCGGTTAAATTTTGGTTCCAGTTTTCATTTGCAAGCGATTACAATTTTGCTCCGGGTTAGGATTGTTGAAACGAATCGGTTCAGTTAACGGCAACCAACTGCATTTGAACCGATTCAGAAACGGTTCAGCCTAAAGCAGTGCTTCCCAACCGGGGTGCCATTTGCAAAACTCAGGGGTGCCGCGAGAAAAGACGTTTTTCACTATGTCATTAAAATGTACAATTTCACAATGTCATTAAACCTTAAAGCAAATTGTTGTGTTCACCATTGGGTGCCGCAAATTATATTTTTCTGCTGTAGGGTGCCGCAAACCTAAAAGGCTTGGGAAACACTGGCCTAAAGAAAGAGCCTCAAAGCGTAACACATTAATAATAATTTTTACGTGCAAGGATTGAAAGCTCAAAGTATTGAAAACGCTGTTTTGTATGATGAGCGGATCGGAATCGCACTCGAAACCAACATCACGCAATTTGTTTCTTCCAAAAGCGTCATGTTAAAAAAAGCGCCACAAGCTTGTTGTTCAAAAACTTACGGAGGCCAGGCTTTTTGAAGATGTACATTGCCAAAAAGCGGATTCTAGGAGGACCGCGTAGAAGTACTCCTGCCAAAATTACTTGTAAAGTGTAATTTTTCTGTTACGACCTAAAGAATTTACGCCAAAATGTATCGAAGCTATTTACAAAAGCATGACATCTTTATTTTTTATAGCCATTCTTTTCTTATGTGGAGCAGAGTTTTTTGTATTTTGTCGCGCATTTTTAATCACGGCGATTTCTTATCGAAAAATGAATAAAAGCTGTGAAAGATTGTATGGTCGAAATAAACTGCTTGTTTGCTCAGCCTGACGTATTTGTATGTTCAGTGTTAATTGAAGTGGAGCTAACTGCTGTATATACTGCTTACGACGTACCAGTACGCACACACTGTACAGCGTATTTTTTGGTGCAGTTGAGTCCATTGTTCCTGGAAAATTTATCAGAATGTGTTACTCTTAGATCGAATAACAGTTTTAGTCGAACGCAACGCCATTTGATAGAGCTTGACTTCTGGCAAGATCTCACTGGTACAGTGAATACGTGTAAGTGTAAGAGATATGTGTCATGGACATCCGGTGTCAGGTGCATTTTATGTTCTGAACAAGTAAGGACAGAGTTTGACATTCGTCTTGGAAACGCTTTGCTTACTTTGGTCGTAGGGCAACGCATTTGTAAAGCGAACGTTGTTGAGGTATTTTAAGGTGTACATATGTAAATTCCGTGACTATATTTTTCTTGTAATAAGTGGCAACATTCCCGCCCACTGGGGGATGGCCTATAATTGTACACTTGGTAGTCCTATACTGCCACGTGCAGTCCTCTACTGCCACGTGTAATATGCAGAACGTTCATGATTTCCGGTCAGTTTTTATTGAAAAAAGGTTTGACCGACGAGTGCTTTAAGCTTGACAAAAGTAAAAGTGTTATTGCAGTCATTTTCCATGAGATTATGACTTTTCGCAGTATCTCACTGTTATAATGTACGCTGTAAGTATTTTCCAACGCATACATCACTGCGACACCGCGTAAATGTTATTTCCCACACAGTTTGCAATATTATTTGTAACGACCTTTTTGAATGCGTTTAGAATTAGATTGTGGTTGGGTTTGTGTACGTCAGCAAAGGTCAATTGTATCGTTAATGCTGTTTGTGTTCTGTTCTCACGTATTTTGTTGTGATGTTACAGCACCGCTGCTGAATACCTGTATGCAACATGCTTTATAAAACTCTTCTGATTTGCATAAACACAATGAGTATTTGTTTAATTTCAAACAAGCAGACGATTGTGAGCTGGTGTGCTAAAAATAAAATTGTAAACTAATGACCAACAGGCCTTTCTGGATGACTGTGATGTTTTGTGAATTTACATGACATTCAGCTGTTCAATCGGTCACCTATAAATACAAGAGAAACAAATATTCAAGTAGAGAGTTCTCCATGGGTAAGTAATGGTTTGCGTACAAACTACATATTCAAACAAAGCAGCAAGTTGACAGGCAGAAACGCCTGTGGTCAAGGGGCTGTCCATGGATTACGTTTGAGGAATTTATCCGCTATTTAGTGCTCCCACATTAAGGTACCTGAGCTTTGATGTCAACGTTTACAATTTTTGTAACGTTTTTGTCCCTTTTTTTCTGCACAAACAACTGTGGGAGCGGGTTTTGGAGAGCAGTAAAGTGTTTCCCAGTTGGAACAATCTGTCAAGCTTCTGTTTCTCGTCGCCAAAACTGCAAATTTAATTCACCGCCTTGCATTTCTTAGGTGTTTGTCCAACTCCATGCTCTGCTAGCCTTTTGTAATTGCAAATGGTCTTAATCATACACTCTATTTAATTGAATGTGTCAAGTCTTAAAGCTCGTCAGCCACAGATAAAGTTCTACCTGTAACTTTTCTGGAAAACACGCAGACCGCAATTTGGTTAACTTTCTTTAATATTTTGGGTTGTCATTACATTGTAATCGGTGTTCACCTGCATTTTACGAACAAGCAAAATCATATGCTGCCTAGTTTAGAAGCCACTGGCTGACTCACTGAGTCAGAATGACACCTTATATAATGGCTTACAAAAGGATCACTGTGTATGTAACCTAGATCAGGGGTTCTCAAACTTTTGGTGTTATGGAGCCCATGAAGAGATTGACCATAATTTACAGAGCCCCACAATAAATTTCTAAAAATAAAAACCAAAAAAAACATTGTTACTTACCGATTGATGTTCCTGAGCAAATAGGAAGTGCTTTATTTAATTGTTCTTTGCGGTTATTGCTTCTTTGGACAGTTGCAAAATTAGCCAAGTCAGTATTTTAATAAGTAAACGAATAGCTCACGGAGCCCCGAGGTTTCCCACGCGGAGCCCTGTGGCTCCGTACGGAGAACTTTGAGAACCTATGGCCTAGATGATGCATGCAATAAGCGGGTGGGTTTGCTCGATTAACTTACGCGGGTACTTGTATGTAATTGAGAGCTGCAATCGTGACATGAGAACAGCAATCTTCAAACATCTTCACCTCACGGAATTGTTTCTGTGTTGAACCTCGCCTATGGACGTCATTTTAGATGACGAGCAAAACCTGTTTTTGCCATGTTCTCTATGACAAGAGACCATGGTTTCCTGAGCCAAGTTAGAGTTTATAGAATATCATAGGTGTAGGAGAAGGCAAACTTTTGGAGGTGCGAAAGATTTTTGTATGAATTTCCACCAAATTGCCCGAAAAATTTTGCGAAAAATTTTCCCCCTCCAAATTTTCTATTACGAACTCTCACAAAAACAACATGAAGACGGTTTACTTGGATGTCACACAAATAAATTTTTTGGAGAAAAAAGCCAAACATTCAGTCTCATTGATCACACAAATAGCAAAAAGGTGTCAAAGTATCTTCATCTCTGCCCAAATTTTCAAGGATTTTTCCCGGATTTTCGACAAATCAAAAGTTTTGGGGATGCGCTTGCAACCATGCACCCCCAGCTCCTTCACCACTGTAGAATATTGTATATCTTCTCAAGATGACTGTGTCACCAAAAACAACACACAGGGACCTTGGGCGATTACAGCACGCGTTTTCCCAAAACCTCGTTTCCATTTGACTCATGGCAGCTTACTTCTGTTCTTCTTTGCTGTTAGTTTGTTACTATTTTTGTAATTCAGTGCAAAAAGCATTGGCATTGCACTTACCATAAGTTGATCGCAAGCTATAACTTTCACAATTTCAAGTTACGCATGAAGTCTGAACTAAAACCTCAAAATAAGGTGTACTCACTTTCAATACTGACAATAATGATATGACGCAAATAATGCAATTCTTTGATCCTCCGGCCAACATACGAACGATCCATCGCCCAATTACCGGGTAGCGCAACGCGTTTAGAACCTTTCAAGCAGGGTTGCGGAGTCGCAGGTTTTTGGGTGGAGTCAGACTCAGAACCCTAAGAACACAAGGAATCGGGATTTTTTATCCGACTCCGTAATAGACCGGGAGCCCAGAGGGTCTAAATTAGCTGGAAAGGTACCCAATTTCTACTCGTATCACATCATCTAGTATGGTTTCCTGTACAAGGAACTGGTGGTCTGCCGTGTCACAGCTGGTGGGTGTGGTCATGGGGGGTGTTTAACTGCACCCCCAAAATTGAGCTAGATCAGCGGGAAAGGTAACCACTTACAACCTGTTGCAAGATGTCAAGCATAATCCCAGGAACACTAAATGGACAATGCCAGACGTTTTAAGTGGTGGGACACCTCCGTCAGACGCCCCCAAAATGGCTACTCCAAAACGGAGCTAGATTAACTTGGAAGATAACCACTTGAAAGCTGTTGCAAAATGTCCAGTAAAACCAAAGGAATCGGGGGCGCCAGATGCTTGAGAGGGTTTATCACACCGATCACGTCGCCACGGGGAGCTTCTGGGGGCTTAGCACCCCGAACAAAGGTTTGAACCCCCTAAAATAGAAATGGAAGCACAAGAACACAATTGCTTTTCCCGCCGACCCGTTTTCTGTTCTGTCATTTTTTTCAATCTGTTTCTGAAATTGCGCTATCACGATATCGTCGCGCATTGCAGAAAAGATTGAATGGAGGAGCAAAGCAGTATCATATAACATTTATTCACCGTAAGCTTCACACTTTCCTCTGTGACCAGGAATAACATTGGCTCATCATTTTTCGTTTGTTGTGATGTAATAAACACGTTTGAGGACAAAGCGTCAGCAATCATTGTTTTGAGTGTTTAACGTGAAGTTGCCCAGTTGTTGTCGTGCAAAACTGCGACTTGTACTTTGTCAACGTATTTGACACAGTGATGTGGCGTAACGGTTTACCTTAAAGTTAATTGACCTGAGTAGTGTGCTGGTTCACCCATTGTCTTTGTTTTGGCAAGACAAACTACACAAACCAGTGTCTAGTCCTATTGTATGTCCGTAATCAAACCGAGGAAGTAATAAGAGTGATTGAGTAGGTAGAAAACCTATATATCCAGTGGTGTGTTTAAGGGGAGGCGAGCGAGGCACTTGCCTCGGGCCCCCCCTTTTTGGGGGCCCCCTCTTGACGCATTACGCGCATAAATTTTCCTTATTTTTGGTGAAAGACGTATTATTCACTCACATAATGTGCTTCAAAGCAGATCATAAGCAAGTATTTTGCTTTCAAAGGGCCCCCTACAGAAATTGTAATGTGCAGGTACTTTGCTTTCAAAGGAGCCCCAACAGCAACTGAAATATGTATGTACTCTGCTGTTAAACTTCATCGAAGGGGCCCCTAAAAGAAACTGTAGTGTGTAAGTTGCAAGTTCTCTACATTCAAAGAGGCCCCCAACAGCAACTGTAATGTGTAAGTACCTTGCTTTCACAGGGGCTCCCAATAGCAATTGTAATGTGTAAGTACCTTGATTTCAAAATGGCCCCCAACAGTAACTGTGATGTAAAAACCATTACTTTCAAAGAGGCCCCAACAGCAATTTTAATGTGTAAGTACCACGCTTTCAAAGGGGTCTCCAACAGCAATTATAATGTGCAAGTACTATGTTTTCAAAGGGGCCCAAAACAGCAATTGTAATGTATAAGTAGGCCTACTATGCTTTCAAAGGGCCCCAAACAGCAATTGTAATGTGTAAGTACTGTGCTTTCAAAGGCCCCCAACAGCAATTTTAATGTGTAAGTACTATGCTTTCAAAGGGGCCTCCAACAGCGATTATAATGTGTAAGTACTATGTTTTCAAAGGGGCCCAAAACAGCAATTGTAATGTATAAGTAGGCCTACTATGCTTTCAAAGGGCCCCAAACAGCAATTGTAATGTGTAAGTACTATGCTTTCAAACGGGCCCCAAAAGTAACTGTAACGTAAAATTCCCTGCTTTAAAAGAGGCTGCCAACAGCAACTTTAGTGTGTAAGTACTATCTTTTCAGAGCGACCCCACCACCATCTCCAAGGTGCAAATCAAGAAAAGCTTCAAACAACTTCTATAAGCCTACCTAAAAAATTGTGGGTTAAAATTTCTTCCAAAAAGTTCTGAAAAGACCCTATCAAATCAGAGCAAATATTTACACCAAAAGATAACGTTTTATACAATATGAAAATTTTTTATAGCAAATGATGATTTTTAGAGATTGGAGTGTTTAATTTTTTGAAAATGCCACAGTTTATCAGGAAATATCCAAGTGGAGCAGAAAAAACAAGGAAAAAGTAAGAAAGCATAAAGGTTGATGAAAAATGTAAAGGTCTTCTGGACAGATTTGTTATTGTAGCAAGTGGTACTGGTCAGAGGACAGTGCAGGTTCACACCCGAGTTGTTAGCAGTAGCTATGTCTGTCTAGTGCATAATCAGATGTGCCATACACAAAACTCAACTTTTGTAAAAATGAGGTTGATAAATACATGCTTTAGATCATTCATATTCTTATCAAAGGATTTCTTTTTTATGTCTCTGAAATGAAAAGGTCAGACAAATTTCTCATTTCATGTGATGTTCTACCTTTCTTAGTGAACATTTGCATCAGAAAATAAGACAACATGCAATTGTTATAGCAGTGGCCATACTACATCTTTTAATTTATAGAATATTATCTTTTTAGTTTACAAAGAAATATTGTATTGTTGCTGTTGTGCTGCAAAGACTGCTAATAAGCAAGGCTACATTCATGCTTCCTATCAAGCAGCAGAAATGGCATTTTTTGAGTATTATGAGTACTCATTTTTTCTACAGATATTTCAGATATTTTAGGTGGTTTGAATTTAGCTCATGCTTGAAGTCACACGTTATTTGAAGCTTGACTAGTAAGTGTTTGGTTTGTGGTAGACTTGCTAGGTGATGTTACATTTTTTTGGCCAGTTGTAAGCCAGTATAACTTCAACCGTTTTTTCTTAGCACAGATTTAATCAATTGTGTAGGCTACTTGCTAGAAGTATTTGCGATACGGTATATGATGAATTATTTCCTACTTTTGCACATTTTTCAAACAACTAGTGTCAATGCAAGATGAGGGCAGCCTTGACTAATCCAGCTTCAAAGATTTCCAAAACAAGTCTCCGGTTGGATGTTTATGTGTGCTATGTTCTTGTCGTCAAAAGGATAATATTTGAAACAATTTTTTTGTTTTGAATCTTCTTGGTTGTTGTTTATGGTTTCATTTATTCCCATGAACGTGAACAAATTGAGGATACCAAATACCAAGCATTTTATCAAAGGGGGAAAGTGTGAAACTTTCAAAGGTTAAGGTGTAAACGTTGTGGTGTATTGATGGTGAATGCAGGGAAGTGGTGCGTGAAAATAAAAAAGTGGAGGCGATGCCAATTTGCTATTGCCTAACTTTTATGTGTTGCCAGCCTTGTCTTCCCATTTTCCAGTGTTATCAAAATTTTGTATCATGAACACCTTTTTGCATTTTCTCCTGCTATGTCAGTCATGCCGTAGTCTCAGGAGCGTAGGCCTATCCTTCAGTGGCCGTACCTTAGGCTTGATCAAAGTGCTTATCACGGTTGGCTAAGAACGATGACATCATCAGAGGGGCCCCCTATTTAGTCTTGCCTCGGGCTCCCCCAACCTTAAAACCACCACTGTATATACCCAAAAATAAATTTTCTTGTTGCACACAATGATATTAAAATATCACTGTATAACAAATGATACGTTCATCGCAGTGTTGATGTTACCTTAGAAAATCCAAGAGTTGTTTTACGCAAAATACATAATATTTCTGTTCTTACACTCATAAAGTCCGAAGGACATTTATTATTAGTCTTGTAAAATCAGGTTTAATGCTGCAGTTACAGTCAATTAACATTGTCTTTGATGAATTAACAAACATCATATTCGCAATCGGAATCATCTGAGTCCTCACTCTATTCCTCTTCATCAGAGCTTTCTGTTTCAGTGGACTCATTTAACTTGTCAGTGGTAGCCAGGTTTCCAACTTCCTCTTCTCTGAATAGATCGTGTGGAATTGCTAGCCCAGCAAACCAGTTTGGTTGCAGCAGTCCTTCGATTAACGCCCAACCATAATCAGTGGGCAACCAACCATTTCCAGGTGATGGTGATGAAGCACTTCAATCAACTGGTGAATGCTTACTATTTTTCATCATGTGGATATCAAAGGAGTTTATGTTGCAAAACAAATGTACTTACTAATTCACTTCATGAACTCGGTTCTTTCATACTTCCATAGTCGCTTGCACTCTGATTTGTTTTTTGTTTTGCATCCACATTTCACACATTTTCAAATTTCACTTAAAATACAAAACTGCTTTGAAAAATTTTCAGAAAACAATTTTTCCAATTGTACTTAAATTAATTAACATAAGGTTTGTCTCAAGAGCAAGCTAAATTGGCTGGGTTTGTCATGATGAAGCATATTCTCTCTGTAGTCCGAAATATGTTTCCACATAAACGCGTAGCAGGCTTTTGGTTTGCAAGTAAAATTTGTGACGCAACATTATTGGAAGGATTTTGGATTTAAACATGGTCAAGTCAGTAACAGCAATTATTCGGAGATTTCGTGATGAAATGTAAACAACTAAGAAACCTGAATCCACCATCCGCGCTGTTATAGCAATACTGTTGCAGAAGAAACAAATCTGCGTTCGTAAACTCTGCTTAAAGGTGAACGTGGTTGAAAACTTAATATCATTTGGTATTGAAGACCACACTTTTGGGCCAACAAAGATGAGGGAAAATTTTCCTGAGGAAGAGTTAACTCTAGGTAAAAATAGGTTGTCAGAGGTTGCTAGTCTTGTGGAATGAGAATGAATTGAGCTGATTGGAATGAAATATTCATCAAAGTGGTTTGGAAGCAGTTTATTGTGATAAGAGTGCATGAGTTTGCCTACTGAGAAAGTATAAATTTTGGGAAGGCTTAAGGTGTTTAAGAGTTGGAAAAGTTCTTCTAGAGATTTCGTATTGGTTGGTTTTATTATTTTTATTGCTTTATTTTGGAGCTTAATGAGAGGCTGAATAGTTGCATTTGAAGCACGTCCCCAATTCAAGATTGAGTAATTAAGGTAGGGGTGGATTAATGAGTTATAGACAACCTTCAGTACAGACTTTGTTGTATAATGTTTAAGTTTGGATATAATTCCACAAGCTCTTGACAGTTGAGTTTTCAACTTTTGTACATGAGGTTTCCAGCTTAACTTATTTTCAAGAAGGACACCTAGGTATTTAAGTTTTTCTTCAGGAGAAATGCTGTGGTTATTTATAATAACTTTAAATGAAGTAGGATTGTGTTTTTGAGAAATTAATAGCATAAAGTTAGTCTTATTGTAGTTAAGAGAAAATTTGTTGGCTCTCAGCCAGTTGTCAATTTTACACAGTTCAAGGTTTTTCACACATTTCAATTTTACACAGTTCAAAATAAGTATTTCGTGGAAGTGGATGACTTCAGTATACATAGAGCACGTTTAACTTCGATGAAAATGCAATCATGTGGCTATGGTGTCCTCAGTTCATAATGTAACACATTGATTAACTTAACATGTGTCATAAACGTTTATGGAATAGCCTACAGTTGTATAATTTGAGGTAGCCTACAACACCCTATTGTTCATCGAGTACACCTGTGATTCACTGAGTTCCAAGAAACCTTATGTAATATTTGACATTCTTTTTTAGTGCATTGCTAGAATATAAACTTTTTAATAATGACTGATGTCAATCCAATGAATTCACAGACTTGTGCAACAAAATGTAAAACTCCCATTTTCTGATCCGAAAAAGCTATTCAAACTTTGTTAAAGTTGCTTGAAGAGTGCAATGGCATACAACTGATAGATGGCAGGCGTGTACGCAATTCAACAATAAATGAAAAAATTGCTGAAGAAATGATGACACATGGTTTCAAGTACTCAGGGTAAGCACTTATGTATTACATGAAAATATATTTTCAATACATATTTTGGCATCACTTTAATGAAGTTTTATTAACATACTATGCTTGTAAACAACCTGGGATTAAATGTTTCTGCTGCACCTGTAATAGCCTACATTTTTGTAATCAAGACATTTTCAGTCATTTTGAAAAGATTCAACTGTATGTAGCATTTTTGTTTGCTTTTTAGAACAGTTCCTCGAGAGCACTGGTTAATTTAACAGGAACATGTCCTAGGCACGCCCAAGTTTACAATTAAGAAACTCAGACTCGCCCTTTGTCATTCGACTTTGCGCTTAGTTTAACATCAAACAAATTTGTATTCACTCAAGGTTTTATTAATGTAACTTTAAGCACTGCGCTATTATTCTCAACTATATCAAGAATGTATTCCGAAACAACAGAGATAAATGCGAGTTCAATCTTTTCATGGAGGAAGAGAGTAAGCCCTACTGCCATAAATTCAATAAGTCTCAGTCTACCAGACTACCTGTAGACTGCTCAATAAGTTTCCATTGGGACACTTCTTAGCCAGTGGGCTAAGGTTAAGGTTAGGCAGTGGCTGGACGTGTTACTGCTGAAGCAGTTGCTCGAGACTGACTGGACTTGGCGAACGCGCGAGTATTTATGCTCAGCGCCGCTGCGGTTTCCTCGATTCTTATTGGCTGATCTAGACGTCGCGCAACGTCACTCTTGTTTTGGACGAATCACGTTCGAGAATGGTTTTCCGGCGGCACCGGTGGTTCCGTTTACCGTTTTCGCCGTAATTCGGAATGTTTTCCGTTGTTGTATGTTTTTATCCGTTTAAATCGAGAATATCGTTTACAAATTTATATGGATTGTTAACGTAAATAGTTTCTATAATGTTTTGGGTTACTCTCCTCCTAATTGTGACTTACAATAAGGTGGAAATACAAATAAACAATAGTTCAAATAAATACACATTACAATGTCCTTATAGACTGAATGTTTTTAGTCATTGCTTTGTTACAGTTTCATTCTCTTGGAATTCAGTCCATTTTTCGTCATGGCTTTAAATATCGCAAATATGGCTTTTTATTGCCCAAATTACGCAAGCTTAACACTTTCTGACATCAACGAGACTCCAGTTTAATCTCCTCCTGCACGGCAGATATTTAGATTAATAACCTACCACAAATTTTGTATTGCACGTGTAAGTATAATTATTAATAAGATCAGAATATTGTGGAGGTAAGATGGCATCTATAATTCACAAAATTCGCTACTCTGTCGCGATTAGCTATGAAATCATTACTAAACAAACTTAATCAACTGACACACAACTAACTGTACATTGCTGTATCTGTTGCACAAGTAACTGTATATTGCTATATCTGAACAGCAGACTGCCCAAAGTTCAAACTTTTGTCAAGAGCATTAATAATATCTAACTTTGCGCAAAACAAAATAAGAGAAGACTATGGGCAGCAACGCACAAACAATACTTGCGTTAAATACATTAATACAGTGGTGATTCTGGAGTTATAAAAGTGGGGGGGGGCACTTTGGGGACAAAGAAAATGTAGGGGGAGCCAACATAGATGTCTATCTTGCATGATGATTTTTCGTTGTTTTGAAGATTAAGTAGCTGTGATTAACCCTATCAAACCCAACACAGACTTGTGAATATCGTTAAATATGAACAAACATGAGCTAGCGTTTTTCACTAGAGACACCTAAAAGGACACTGTAGATGCAATCACACACGTGTACCGCTATGTCGAATATTCTGTGCTAAAAATGCAACTTCCCACAGCACTGCACGTGTTAAACGAAACACCATTTCCATACACAATTTTGCCGATACCACATGAACGAAAACAGCTCGACGAAAGTGAATAAAATTTACATGAAAGCGAAATATGTTCCAACAACGAGTTCCATCTTTGGTACACGAAAAGCGGAAGTGCTGAATAGCCTTATAATGAATATGACGGCCAAAGCAGACGATACAAATGACATATTGCAAATGCTTCGATAACTCCTGTTATCATCAACAGTGCATAGCAGTAGAACTGCAGTGATCTTGATGCAGGTTCTTATTGGTCATTCAGGAGAAAAGCGCTGTAAAAAATGAAAAACGCAAAAGGCTGTTTCGGTAATGACGCAGTGGCGCGAAGCATACGTAGTCACATGACTCAGCTGGATACGCGCCAATGGTGATGGCGCGTGACGTCACGAGTGAAGCACGAAGCCCTATTACAAGTTAAAAATGCATAGAGGCATCGACCGGATGTTTGCATTCAGCAGATTCTGGTTTGTGTTCTTGAATCAACAAAGATTCAAGAATCTGCAGCCGTCGCCAATTGTTGTCACTGCCAATGACCTCAGGGTTGTGAAAGTCAACCCGATGATCTGGGTTGGCTTGCAAGTGTCTGC
>Ga0210059_1002552_pt1 | contig 28576 bp, 13 predicted proteins | sample Ectturendosymbi2_FD_188042 | JGI IMG/M metagenome (GOLD analysis project Ga0210059, IMG submission 188042) | Ecteinascidia turbinata endosymbiont from Florida, USA - Sample 2 (SPAdes) (version 2) | ecosystem: Host-associated > Tunicates > Ascidians > Unclassified | place: Key West, Florida...
TGCGGTGCAGGTATGGCTTGCCGGAAAGTTTTACGTCACAAGATCATTCGTCAAGCGCAATGTCTTCATGTCACAAAGCTTTCGCTGTGGTTCGCACAAGTTCATAGCGTTCAAAACAATATCTCAATGTCCGCGATGCACAGATCGGTTTGCATAATTGCAACACTTTTAGGAATAAAACTTTAACAAACTCCAATAAATTCATCCATATTGTAAGACTGCGTCACAATAAAACCATCATTAGTGGTGAAATGCTCGGTACCCCCACCCAGTGTCACACTGTTGTGATATATGACGACACTGGTCAGAAAACACGTCTCAATTAATTCCATTCTGTTTGACAACAACAAGCATCATTACATAAATTAGGTCTCTTAAAAACTTTGTTTTGCTCCTGCACAGACCTCAATGTTGACTCCTGCTCCGGCTCTAACTTAAAATATTGACTCTGGCTCCTGCTCCAGCCTGAAAACTCCGGCCGGAGTCCACTCCGGCACTCGGGCTCCGTGTTCATCTCTGAAGTGCACAACAGAGAAAATGAAAATGCAATGGCGCAATAGTCATTGTTGCCAGATTTCAAAAAGCTTTTTAGCTAAACGTCACAAAAAATTAGCCAAATATAGCCAAAATTGGCAAAGAATTCTAGACAAAATTGCCAACTCTGAAAACTAACAAAAATAGTAAAAGTTACTAATAACTGCAGTTTGTCAATTCTGTGGACTGTGAAAAGTTACACTCTGGCGCATATAGGAACCATGTAACCTTTGCAAAACCAATTGCAAAGACGGTGGCTGCAGATGGTGTACATACTATCGCATCTTAGAGGTAAAGATTATAACATGTATCTACAACCTCCGCCATTTACAAAACGACTGTATTTACAGATGCAAAGCGAATCAATGATTACTGCTGTTAGAACTTTGTTGAAAACCAAAGTTTAACAAGTCACCAGTTTTTTAGAACAAACTATGCTAGAGACCTCGCATGAATAACGTGATGACCCAATTCCAGAAATTTGTAGAACTTTGTCCAGAATTGAACATTTCACAAAACAATTTACACAAATAATAGTTTACAACTCATTAATGTACAGCAGGGTTTTCAAACTGTTTTGCCGGAGAGCCACACGACACATTAACTACTGCACAGCAGTTCGAGGGCCGGACATCTTACGTAACATGATTGTTTCGAAAAGAATCCTGAATATTTAAAACTCAGTCCAAGTCCAACCATAGTCCAAAAAGGTTAAAAAATTTAAAATCCAAGTCCAGATAAAGTCCAAAATATTAACAAAATACAGCTTTTTCATAATTAAAACGTCGCAATGATTTTCCATTAAATCAGTCCAAAATTGGCCCGGATCCTAAATTTTTGAAGCAATTTACAGGCCGGATCCAATCCAAATTCATCAAAATTCGTCATAGTCCGGATCCAGTCCAATCCAAGTCCAGTCCAATGCTCATCTCTGTTCCAGGCTGCACTTCGCTCCACTTTACGTTGCTGTAGTGTGGGTCTAAACCAGGGATGTGGAAGCGGAAAATGAAGCGGAAGCTGGAAGCGGTCCTTTTCCTGTGGACGCGGAAGCGGGAGAATTCTACCGTTTCCGCTTCCACATAGGTTATCTGACTGAAAAGTAAATTGGCGAAAAAGTTTTGTCCATCTTCCAATGTGGATTAAACGGTGAAGTTGCACTATAAATCGGAATGAACGTGCGATATCTGTAGCGCGAGAGAACGAGTAAAGCATAACTACAATCCATGGCGTTCTTCATAGAAGGACAAGCCATCGTGCAGCATACCGATTTTCTTGGAGGCTGACTTTTCAAACCTGGCTGCAGTCTGCTAAAATGGTAACAGTTTGAATGTAGAGCAATCTCCCGAATATGTTCACAACTTGAATCTGAGCTGTTTGTGCGAACTTTGTGGTAAGTGCGAACTTAGCAGTTGTGATTTTAACTCAACCGCAATAGCAAACAGATGCTGATCATCAGGGCTAGTGTTTGGAGACTGATTGATGCTTTGACTGAAGCTAACTTTTCAGCAAAGCATATAGTCATGGTTTTTTAAGGTGTTTTAAGGACTCGATTCGGGTCCATAGAATTGAAAAGTGGGTACGTAGAATCAGATAGAATCATCATCGGGTCACTAAAATCAGAGAAAATCGGGTCTCTACAGGTCAGAGAAATCGGGTCCTTACAGGTCTATACCGGGTAACCTAACTTTTCCTCAAAAAATGCGCTGATATCATATAGTATTCACTTGCATTATGCTATTCACTTCACAAACAATCAGTGTTGCCAACCTGGCGGTTTCCCCCCCAATTTGGGCTTGTTTTTTGTGGAATTGCGTTTTTTTTGAAAATTTGCGGGTTGCTCGTTTTCATTGAAATTTGCTCGTTTTTCGCAGATTTCTCTTTTGCAGATTGCTTTTTTTCATATTTTTTGACGCTTTTGCTATTTCAATTTACTGCTTACGGCATATTGGGCGTGTTTTTATGAAATTTTGCTCATTTTGGGCTTGTTTTTTCGGATTTGCCTCTCTTCTTTTTATTTGATCTTCTTACTGATTTTTCGTTTTGTTGAATTTTTCTTCCAGCGCATGTTGGGCTTGTTTTACGGTTTAATTTCCAATTTTTGGCTTGTTTTTCAAATTTATTTGCTTGTTTTTGCAAAATATTTTGGCATCACTGCAAACAATGTTAAGCAAACCCAAGCGTTTAATTGAGTCATTTGGAGTCAAATCATCCAACTGATCCAAATTAACGAAACATCGCACGACAGTACGGAGTGAGGCTGCCGTAGGAAAGTCTGTGCGAAGCGGGAAGTTATGTGCAAACGTTATTTGCCCTAATGTCTGAAGACACACACACAACAAAGTTAGTGCATCTGTCCGCAGATTTATAAAGCTGGATAGTAAGGTATTCTTTTGGATTGGTAACATGCATCGAGCAAACTGCCCCTTCCACCTTCACTAACCATTTTGAAAAGAAACGAACTTGCTGAACAATTATATCAAATCATGAACTTTAGCAACATAATGTTTCGTGTTTAACATTTCTTATTACCAGTTGTCACAATTGATTTGCTATAAATACCAATAAATTGCTGAAAAAGTTAAATCCAGATTTTTTCATAACTTTGTGCGAACTTAACTGGGATGCGAACTTAAACTTCTGCAAACTTAACTTAGATATTACCGCACATATGTGTTTGCCAACTCAGTCTAAAAAGCTTTTAGCAGATGTAAAAAGTTTGTCCAAAACCTTGCGTCCTTAATTTTTGCTCAAAGCTTTATTATGACGTAATAATGTGTGACAATCAATGCGCTTTGAAGAAACCTTAAACCAGTGGTTCTCAAAGTGGTCGATATCGACCCTCAGGGGTCAATTGGGCCATACAAGGGGTCGATAAATAGTTACGGGGACGAATGGGGTCACTGAATGCCCCTAAGTTCTGAGCATATATTCGGATGGTGTACTATTTTATCATGTATTTCAAGTAAAAAGCACTCAAATTTATTTTAACACATACTTTTATTTTATTAGTAACTGTTGGGCTAGGCCACGGGGTCTACAGAAAATTGTATAGCCTACTTTAATTGGGGGTCAACGTGCACAAAAGTTTGAGAACCACTACCTTAAACGGTACGCTATGCAATTTAGCTTCTTATTTGTTAGGCTAAGGTCAGGTTATTGTAAGTGCTGTTTGTATTGATATGTGTTGAAGATAGTTTTCTGGGTAGTTTTCTAAAGGGTTAAGAGCAGAGTAGCAGTACCGTGCTGACAGATACTAACTTATGCGATTATTTTAACTAGTAATGTGCCCTTGTAAATCGTAAGCTGCTGGTTTTGATAGTCATGCTTGTCAGCAAGTTCATAGATGAGATGGAGCCCAGGCTCTGTTAGCGTCCAGGCTCTGACAGAGTCCAGGCTCTATTGGAAGCGGAAGCGGTTGGCGAAATAGCCGCTTCCACACCCCTGGTGTATACCAGCCTTAAAGTCGAAGGATTAGCGATGCTTATGAATGGTGATGTCCAATACATTGTAAAGGCATTTCACTGAGTTGTCCTTTATTTTCATCAGAAATGGTTCACATTGCTGTGATAAACTTCTTGGTTGTTACTAAGATTTGTGAAAGTGACGAGTATCAGAAATTTTCCAGCGCGATTTTGTTGTTAAACTATCGCACCTTTTTTGATGGGCAAGTGTGAACACAGCTTTGATGCACGTACAATAGTAAAGCTAGCTTGCTGGATTTGCTCAAATATCCTGCCGAACAATTATTGTTTTAAAAGAATTGATTCACTTCCCTGTGATAAATTATCAAAAAAGAAAAAACTGCAGACTTTAACTTGATTTGAGAAGTGTAAGCAAGCACTCACTACATACTTCAGTACAGCCATTTAACGCTGAACGTTGTGATTACATCACCGAAGACTTTGTATAACTATATAGGTTACCAATGTGTCGTTGATATGAAGGAATTTGTTCAAAGTTTTGCTGTGCCCGTTTTCTCGCGGTTTCGGAAAAAAGTGTATATATTCTTGACGTAGATTTTGAATCACTCCCCGCAGTGTCGCTGCATAACGTATGAATTTTTAAAATACATATTTGGGTTGCGGTAAAACGAGAAGCTGTTATCAAAGGGATCATTGTCATTAATACCCACCAAGAAAAACATTTTAAGCGCATGTTTTGACTCGCGCTGGCGCAATAATTTGAAAAAATATAGCTAAAGAAACGTGCTGACTTCTGTTGCATATTTGGCTGGAGAGTGTGGATGGCAGTGGTGTACAGAGTCTAAAGTTTAGACTCTAAACTTTGTGACTCCACTCCTGCTTTGGCTGAATATACTCTGATTCCGCTGCGACTCCAAAACATTTTGAATTTTTGCTCTCCGACTCCTACTTAAACTCCTAGTTGAATGCTATCACCTATTCAAAATATGTTCAAAAAATGACTTCGGCTCCACTCCGACTCCGGGTTATCCTGTTTTCGAAATTCGTTCAGACTCCGGCCGGAAGCCACTCCTACATCCTACACTCCGGCTTCTGTAGGCTTACACCACATCTGAATAAATGACTTTGTTAACAAGTTTTTGCGTGGCGAGCAGGGTTCCCTCTGATAAAACTTTGTATTGAGCACATGTTTGTCTTAGTGAGCATGCAATTCTTGAACCATGCAGACACACAATCGGTGAATCGTTTGAAGCGGTAAAAGGGCTATGCGATATACTGTGTATACGAAATTAAATTTGGAATGTTGCAAGTGCACAAGAATGAGATTTCACGGTACAGATGGTCTGGTGGTATTGCGCATTTGCGGAGTTGCGCACATTAGAGGGAACATTGGTGGCGAGAGTTCATATCATTTTTTCAGCATAATACAACATTAATATCTTACCGGAAAACAGTTTCCAATTGACCCATAGTCCACAAGCAATTAAAAATGATACATGTTTGCAGGCTAATTTTATAACAATGACTAAAATTGAAAACCTCTAAAATTTCCATGACTTTCTAAATATCAAGCCATACGCCTGAGTTGGCTTTTTATTTCCTACCATAGGTAATTCTGTTTGAAGCAGATTAAAAGTTTGCATGCATTTTTATAATAAAAATTTCATAATCCTACTCCAGTAATACATCTATTACCAAACATAACGCGTCAACATGAATCAACCAAATAGCGAGTCGAACAGTCGACCCTCGGCATAACAACAATAGAGATTCCCCCGCTCGACCAGTCTCACTCTGCTACTGTCACGAACTCATCTTTGGGTACGCGAGTTTTCAGTCTGGCTGAACCGATCAGGCCGATTGGTATGGCCCAGGGCTGTCGCCAGCGGGGGACCAGTGGTGCCCGGCCCCCCATTTGAAATATGTTCCCCTCATTTCACGTTTGGCCCCCTGGTTGCTGCATACATCCAATACGGTATTTTAAAAATGTGGCCCCCTTTCTGGTTTTGGCTTCCACCCGCTGCTAAATCCTGGCGTCGGGCCTGGTCTGGCCGTTTCGGTCTGGGCCATTTCGGTCACAGGACATTTCGGTCGAGACGAGAGCAAGAAAATTCATTAACGAAAAGTGAGAGTTAGAATCTTGAGATGGAAGCTTCAAAGACATTTCTTTTCCTGGCAATATTCATAACGAGCACATCAACATTTCTATTTTTCAAACATTCAGACTGATCCCTGGTAACACCCCTTTTGCTCTTTTCCTGATTCTGCCTTCCTGGCCTTACACCTGATTTGAAGCAGCCAAGGATAGTGGCACAGTGAATTAGAGAGAAATTGGCTCTGCTGTTCAAAACCGCGGCCTGGGCGCAGTGGGCTTTAGTTTTCGCACTACCTGTCGGCAAAGAAAAGCACGGCATCATTACCTTCACTTTGTGGCTGTTGCGACAGAACCGTCGCCAGAAAATTTTCAATAGGGGGGCTTTGAAGTTCTGCGGGGGGCTTTGCGCTTGTGCTGCGGGGGCTTGACGTTATAAAATTAACCAAACTTCCACCTATTTATAATGTTTCACGTTTCAATTTGGGGGGCTTGGAGCTTTGTTTGGGGGGGCTAAGTCCACCAAAACCTCCCCGTGGCGACGGGACTGTGTTGCGATCGACAAAAAATTATGGAATTTTCAGGAAAGAAAAATCTTTGATTTTGTTCCGCACTTTCAAATGTTTTCGAAAGTAGCGCACCGACAATTTGTTTGAGATTTCGTATGAATAATCCAAAACATTTTGTCAATGCACAAGTAAGACTGCGCCTTTTCCAAATTTAGGGTGAAAACAAAAAAGTTTCGCTTCCTACTCTGTAAATTCAATTCTTTAACCACCATGATTTCATACCCAAAATGAAGCTTTGAAAAGATTTCATTATTCAATCGCCAACAAAATGAAAATCAGGATACTTTTTTGTACACAGCATAATAAAGACATGACGCATAAAACACACAAAGAAGCGGCCGTGTCAGTGGATGAATGGTAATCAGTGTTCATAAGTGCAGTTTCTTCGGTCATCCATGCAATTGATACCAGCGGTTCATAAAATGAACCTGTTGGCAAGCGATGGTACCATCTTTGGTAGTTTATGGATGAATTGTAGATGAAGATACGGTGATGGGCAAGGTTTTTTTACTTTCCATATACTGCAACAAAAAACGACGGAGTAAAGAGCGGCCAACCTTCACTGTTGTACGTATAAATAGTCAACACTGGTTAAAAACTTTAGTATAGTTTGCTGGTCAAATGGAATAGGCATTACTGCGTGATGTGAAAACATTGGGCTAAAAGTGATGTTCAACTGTTGTAGATACTGTCTCTTTTCAATCCCAAGTTGTAAATCAAAAAGTGTTTTCTGGAACAATCAACGGAAACAGTTTCAAACAACGTGCGTTAATCATGTATAATACATTTTCTAACATGTAATTGAGCGTGTAAGCAAAAATCATGGTCAAACTAAGAGCGACTATCTATCAATCTTGCAGAAAAGGTGTTTGTAAATACGTATGAAATTCATCGTCAAATCCAATAACGCCATTTCACAAAAGATTCATGAAACCCATAAACTTTTCTACCAATTTTTCTTGTAAGGCGCATAAAACCCAGATTGGGAGGCATTGCTTCAAACGAATCGGAACCTGAACCTAAGGGTCGGTGAGTGTGCCTCACAGATTCTTTTATCACAGTAAACGCAAGACGATCGGCTCGCAATTCAAAAAATCACAACCACCGATTTCATATGCAGTGTAAACGGTTATTACAACAAATATTTTTCACAATTAAGGTGTCACTTACACCTTTGAAAAAAGAAGAGAAAATATGAAGGATATAATTATAGGAGGATAATACGAAAGATCAGTGTGTTTTAGCTCGTAAATTCAGTAGTGTTTTGTTTTTTCCTCTGGGCCTGTGTTACTTGTTCCCTAAGTGTGACGTCAGTCTGATTATATATTTATACTGATCCCGTGATCTCTTCTAAACAGAATTTCATCAGTTTTCAGATGTATGTGTGTTTCTACACATGTTTTCTATATTTTTTAGCTGGGATCGCTGGTATTAACAAATTTAGAGTTTTTCGTCTGTTGCCAGCATTAGACCTTTGCTTTGTACGGGTTCACAGACACAAAACTACTTTAAATACAAAAATGTTTTGTCTCCAATAGTAATTTTCTGTTATGTAGAACTGGCTATTCTACGGATTGATATACGGAAACCATCAGCGGGTGCAAATTGCTAATCTATACAAATGCTGTATCATTTCGGTTAAAGCTTATTTCATCCCTTAGGTGACTATAAATTGAGTTGTATATGCACTGTAACAACATGCGCTGTTATTTGGAAGATAAACATTTAGGAAACTTCAGTTTAACCCGCTTAGCATTCATCCTGGAGGAATCGGTTTTCACAGCTTCCTTCGAAAAATTTTAAAATGGGATTTACCTTGTCATATATTTGGCAACATACGAACAAGGGCGTACAGAGGTCTGGTGATGCCCGGGGCAAATGTGTTGTTGTATGCCCCCTACCAAATTCTAGTTTAGTATTAAGCCAGGTGAGAAATACAGGCATTTGAAATACGTAAAACTAGTGTTGACAAACAAACAAGCCTCGAAAAATCAAATTAAAAATATTGTAAAGAGTATTTTTTAATGTGTTAGTCTTTAATAATTAGTTTTATTCTGTGAGCCTGAGGCATATCTTTATAAGTAAGATCCTTCTAGTGTTGGGTATGCATTGAGGAACTAGATAAGAAATTTATGTATGCAAATAAGTATGATAGAGGCCAACCAAAATGAGGTATCACTTGCGAGACATGATAAGAGGTATTGATGATTTTTCTATTATAAACAGTATCTGAAATTGTACAGCTACGCAGTTCGATACCAGATAGCAGGAATTAGCCAGTCTAAAAAGGGGAAAGAGAGATGGGGTGTAGTATCATTAAGATAACATCGGCTGTGCTTCATCTCAATCTTCGGTTACTTAACATATATTTGCATGCCGCCTCAGGCAGGTTTCATCAGATCCACGCAACGTGCGTTAGTAGCTTGCAGCCTTACAATAAATACAAGCGTACAGTTACAGCAGCGAAATTTGTAATAAAATTATATTTTTGTAATTTCACTCTTTGGATGCCCACGCTTTCACACCCCGCTGCACACTTCTGCATACCAGAAATAATTGCCTAGACCAGGGGTCACCAACGTGTTGCCCGCGGGCACCAGGTCGCCCGCAAGGACCATGTAGGTCGCCCGTAGGCCTGTTCTGAAAATGACATTAGCATGGTCAATGTCTTCACATTAACGAATGTCAATACTAAAATAATTGAAGGTAAATTGAACAAAATTTTTATTTCAGGTGTGTGTATCAAAGTAGTTGCCCTTCGCATTAATCGGTATGCAAGAAGTAGCTCGCAGTTTCAAAAAGGTTGTTGACCCCTGGCCTAGACAAAGCGCGCCGTTTAATGATGATGAGTAGATTTCTATAAACAAAGAAACTATTGAAATTTTATCAATTTGTGAAGGCAATCTGGAAAAACGTCTAATGTCGAAGTATTTGCAAAACGTTCTTAAAATTTCCTGGTTCTTTTAGTCAATTACCTTTGGAATAGAAATGATAAAATTAACCATTGCAGCGTATATTTGCACTAAATAGAAAATTCGTTGGTCATGCTGCCCGCATTTTGCTGCTACAAAAATATCGTCCATAGGCCATTACGCAATTTTTATTACCTTCTACGCAGCATTGCATTCCTGCCCGAACTCTGGAACAGAGCCATCAGGACATACACACAAGGAATTTGGTCCCAACGTTCCACTCTGGCACGTGGCATGCAGAGGACAAGGGGGGTAGCAGTTGCCTGATGAACCTATAGCATATACGTCGCCTGAATAACTGAAGCGCGCTTTTGCAGACTTTATTAAAAATTGTAGGCACCACTTGGTGCCTTCGAAAGCAATTACAAAGGTAATCATCAATTAATTTGCGGTCACTTGTGTGTTTTTGAGGCCATTCTTGTTTTATGTGAAGGACGAACCACTATACGAAGCGTTCGATTGCTCAGGAATTAGGAAACTAATCTATGAACTATAAGATCCAATCAAACGTTGCGCGTTTCAACTTTATTCGAAAAGCGTCTGGTGGCTAAGTTTCAGGAACGGTCAGTACTCGCAAAATTAGTTAATTTACTCAAAACAAAGTTAAAATAGATGCTTTCGTCTATCAATTCAAATGCAAGGTTTTAAGCAGGTTTGGTTAACAAATATCCAGAGTTTTTGAATGCGTGGATACTGGCAATTACCGTAAACTACGTTTTGCTCGTCTATGGAGAAGCAGAGTGACTGGAAGCAATAATACCAGGTTTCAAAAATCATATACAATGGTCTTTGAAAAGTCACATACTTCTGGAAACATTTAATTTTGCAAAAAATGTCCGCCAGCTATGAACTGCAACGAATAAACGTTTTTCCTAATTTAGAATTAAAGCAAATATTGACAAAGGTCATTAGAAGTTGTTTGGCCCAACATATCGGTGCAATTGTTTTGCTTCACTAACTCATATACTGTAGATGTCAACAAACAATTTTTCTCAGTTGTACTGTAATGATACGATTATATCGATCACTATAAAATCGAGTTCATTTTTACAAGTTTCGTGACTAGTGCCCCAACACCTTTTCATATGTGGTAGAAATGGAGTGAAAAAAATCATGATCCTGGTGGTCATGGTAAAAACGTCCTAACACTGTAGCGTAAAGAATAATTTGCTTAAATATTTATTGCGAAAAAACGTTTGAAACTTCAGGATATCTTACGACATTGGTTTAAAACTTACATTTCGTACCAGGCCTCAGGCCCGTAACCAGCTTGGCCTTGGGGCACCAGGAGGGACAAAGAGTTTTCCAAGTTGGTTTCAAATTTTTTGAACTATGTCCAATATTTTAAAACTATGTCCAACACATTTTTCCAAAGGGGCGAAAATTTTTCTAGGGGGTTTCGCCTCCCCTGCGCCCCCTGGTTACGGGCCTGGCAGACCTTTGGTGATAGCAATGGTAATTGTACTTTATTATAAATCCATGACATGCAGACTCAGTGGCGTAGCGAGGCTGAGTACCGCCTGGGGTCGACCATAAAAGTGCCGCCCTTTCCACCCCTAAAATTGGCTTACAAGAATTTAAAAGGAAAGAAGATATTTTTCGTGCTTATTACAGTTATATGGAAAAACAAAGCAAGTTGAATATCACAGTCAAACACTCACAAACTGAAATGGGTTTTGTTTTTCATTGCCGATTATAAGTCTTGCTATTTTATCTTGTCGCCACCTTTCTCACCATACTCTTCCGATTTTTCTGCATTGTTTCCATATGCATATATGGACCCGACATACAGTATTTCAAGTGTTCTTTCCTGCTGGCTCTTAGTCTCCGGTTAGCCGCTAAAATTTAATCATTTACTCATTCCAGGAGGTCAAACGAAAAAGTTAAGAAAAATGATGGCGGCAGACCTACTTTGCAGATGTAAACATATATGTATGTCAATATTTCGTGCAGTATCCCCGCCTGTAACTAAAGAAAGTACATATACTCCATGTAGTAGGCTATGCCATTGTTTCGTACAAGTGATCTCTCCTGCAAAAGGCTATAATCATCCGCTTTGCGCGTGTGTGAATGTTTCATGGAAGCTTCATGAATGTTTCCTGGAAAAAATCATGAACGTTTCGTGGAACCTATTACGTAAAATATTGATAATGTTGCATAGCTAACGAATGGAATTGTGTGTAAAAAGCGTTGCTGAGGGTGGGATGATTGCAACTTGCATACCTTTGATAAAGTGAATAAACATGTGTTGGTTCATATGTACCAGATCTCGTGTTACCCTGTACCCTGGATTCTAGAGTTGTGCTCGATTCGCTGCTTTTCGCAAACTAAACTAGACCACCATGACGGGTAGTTTGATGCTTCGTTATTTTTGCTTTCATTGTATATATACAAAGGTCATGGACCCCTAAAAATCTATCCGTGAACCCCTAAGCGTCCATGTATCCCCGGTAATAATATGACATATGACATCAGTGGTGTAATTGTAAATAATTTTTAATTGTTCACTTCACATTTCAGTTATGGTTTAATTCTCTTGGAATTAATAAAAGGCTTAAAAAGGCACTTGCTCGTGGCGCAATATTTTTGGAAATTCGGGTAAAATATCTTTTGCACCCCCAAAAAATTACCTGCTTGTACACCTTTGATCTCTAGTGCCGATGGGTGTCAAGTTAGGTGAATATGTGCTGTTGGGGTGTTGCTAAGGATCGAACGATAAGAGAGCAAGGATTAAACCAGCCTTGATAATTTACCGTGATTTCATGCAGGGTCTTTTTTCTCAGATTTTGAGTGGATGGGCAACAGAGACTTTGAAATATCGGATCAGTAATGTTTGCTAGTCTGCGGTCGAATGTCATCTCTGTCGTTTGTTCAAAAGACTTTTGACAGGGGTAGGGGGAAGTATCTTTTTTGGAGAGGAAGGTGTAGGCGCTGAGGACAATTGCCCCCAAGTAAGTACGGTACTGTAGGTTAAAAAGACCCTGCTTTCAAGATAAACAAATACTGGGGCACTTTAGCACACTGAATTTGAGCCAAACCTTTGAGTAAATATTTAATGAATTTGCTCATATTACAACCACATTTCCTTGTTTTTAGGCTAGCCTACCAATTTAAGGCTTCGAAACACAAAAACTGAAGAGTTAGAACTTTTCAAATTTTAAAGATTTTTAAAACGAATATAGAAGAGTTAGAATTTTCAAACTACTTTCAAAATTAACTTTATTCAACAAATTTCCGTCCCCAGAAGGTGCCGCCCGGTGCCCGGAGTCCCCAGGGCCTCCCCTTGCTACGCCACTGCATGCGGTATCGACAACTTTAATCGGTTTCACAACGTTCACACCAGGAAGAACATGATCCCTGTTAATTCATACCGCTGAACTTTATCAAATTATGTTGATTAAAGCCAATTACTTTGTCATTTTCCTTGCAATGTCACATTTCACCAAACAATTCATCCATTTGCTCATGATTCATCCCACTGACAAATTGTAGAATGCAATGGTCAGGCAAGTCAAAACACTTTGTTCCAAGCTAGCCTTAGCCGTGAAACTTTGCTCAAGCTAATTGTCAGAGTCAGGGACAAATGTGCATCACTTTTGGAAGCTGTATTATTTACTGTGTCTCGTTATTTAGCATATCCCGGACCCTATCCCGTGAGTCGAACTTTTTTTACCTGGTGATAAAACGCATCCAGAGGTTGGGTTTCCTTGATATCCACTGTCGCACTGGCATTGAAATCTTGAATACATTGGAATGTAGATGCATGAAGCATGACTGCCACATACAGGGTTGCAATTTTGTCTGGTGACACCTTTTAAAAGAAGAGGTTTGAAGTAAAATGCAGATTTTTGAAAACATATTGTACAGTAACGGCAACCTATGATCAAGCGATGAATAATGGGAGACATTACCCCAGCAACCATAAGTGAAATCCCGCATGTAGCTGTCGGTTATTTTGATCAGAAACGCAAATTCAGATGTTTAAATACCACATCAAATATGTACTATTATAATTTTCAGAATACGAAAAACTGATTCAGCCGAACTGTATCAACAGAAATACATTGTAATCAAAGGATTTTCAAGGCAGTCCACCTTTGCTTAATAAGGAGATAAAAACAAACTTCTCATCAATCAGTAATAAGGAGCATAGAAAATACACATGCGAACAGTATCACTGCAAAATCCAAAGCATCACATAACAAGAATTTTTAATCTTCGAACAAAATTCGCTTGTAGGTTTATCATCCTTACAAAAGAAAGTACATTGCGTTCACCTTGGTTCGAACCTGCATTAGGAGCTCCTGGGTATACATTGTATGGTCCACCTCCATTGCCTCCGTTTGGGGTAAGTCCGTAACCTCCGTACGGTGATCCTCCGTATCCGGTGTATGGTCCTCCCCCATAACCTCCATTTGGCGCACCACCATATCCTCCGTTTGGCGCACCACCGTATCCTCCGTTTGGCGCACCACCATATCCTCCGTTTGGCGCACCACCGTATCCTCCGTTTGGCGCACCACCGTATCCTCCGTTTGGCACACCACCATATCCTCCGTTTGGCGCACCACCGTATCCTCCGTTTGGCGCACCACCGTATCCTCCGTTTGGCGCACCACCGTATCCACCATTTGGCGCACCACCATATCCTCCGTGTGGCGCACCACCGTATCCTCCGTGTGGCGCACCACCATAACCTCCAGGTGATCCTGGCCCTACTGGTGGAGGTGGAGGTGGTGGTTGGTGTACCCCACTATGTCCTGTCCTCAAGGGAAAGCATAAACGGGGTTGAAGATTTTGAATGTTCGAAGCAAAGTCAAAAGGGTTTATTGGAATGCAGTTACACAGTTTGTTTCCAAAGCCGCCATATCCACCAAGGCCGCCATAGCCGCCAAGACCGCCAATGCTGGAAAGACCACCAAGGCCGTTAAGGCCACCAAGACCAGCTAAGTATGGAAAACTTGAAAGAGGGTTATTAGAGCCCGATGAAAGTAAAGAGTACAAAAGGGGGTTACTAGAAAAGGGTAAACCAGGAAATAGAGAGTGGTAATTGTGTGGTACTTTAACGCACAGTTTTGAAGCTCCGCAGGAAGGAATGCATAAATGAATTTTATCTGTAAAAAAAACAAACGAACAAATCGTTAGTACTACAAATTGTCTAAATCTAAGACATTGTTTACGTTTGGGATTCGAAACTTTCAATGCACGCGTCATTAAATTGATTTCAGTTGCTGCACAAGTTAAGTCTGGGTGTTAGCCTTAGCCTTACCAGGGACGTAACGAGGTTAGATAGCGCTCAGGACAAGAAGCAAGTTTGGCGCCTCCATGTTCGAACCTGAGGTCTTTCCGAAACGAATGTACCGTATTGAGGAAAGTACTTGGCACAATGTTGGGGCTTTTCGGCGGTCGCCGCCAGTGGCGTATCTAGGGTATGGCAGGCATGGCACGTGCCATGGGCGCAACTTTCAGGGAGGCGCGAAAATTGCTTGGCACACATAAAAATTTTTATTTACAGTTTCTTGAACCTCTGTGTTGCGCCCCATACAACTATAAACTGCGAAGCTACTCGGCGCACCCAAATCTAACGTATTAAGTCGGGCGTGCTGCGTCAGCTCTGCCAAGCATTATGACAAAACTGCGGTATTGTGACACAACACGACGGTCAGATATTGTGACAGAACAGGAAGACTCGCTTGCCACATCTACAAGGTATCGTCCTTCTCACGGTATAAGAAAAGCCAAGTCACTCTGTACTGCTGTATTTCAGGCCGGAAGATATAAGTCGGCATCTGGTTGAGACGAGTTTAAGTCCGCGGCTATGACAATCTGACCATGATGCAAACAACTGGTGTTGAGGTCATATACAGATTTACGATTAACGTAACTGCTGAGGACTGCGGCTCACTCCTACTTTACGAAATTTCTTCTATGGCCATTAGTGTCCGATTAAAAAGCTAAACACAATGGCCAAGTCCAGAGACTAAGGTAGAGAACATTAGTTAGTCCTCGAAAAATTGGCATTTAGTATTGTTACCGTTCCGGTTGAGGAAAAAATTTTAACTCATTAAGGAAATGATTTGTTACTCGTGTTTAGATCTAGCTTTTTCTGTCCAAATTTAGCTTTCTGTTCGATGTCCAACGCCTTTGTACGGTCCTGACTGTGAAAAACTAAAATCTATGTGTGACAATTTAGGAGCTCTGCACAGTTCATATGTAGATGGCAAGCAATTGTACGAGAATATTCCAGACTGCAAAATGCTGGTTTCAAGCCATGCAACTTAAAATTATCGCGTCCTGAAGTCCTCCTGACATTCTTCGAATTGCTTTACAAAATACGCTGACGATGGCAGTACCTCTAGCAAGCTGCGAGCGATCTTTCTGCAAAGTGAAACTGGTCCTTTCATACCTCCCGAGCCTCAGTGACGAAAAATAAGTCAGGGCAGATTGTGTGATCTAGCTTTGATGAGTATAGAAAGGGACATTTTGTGTACTTTAACCGGAAAAGGCTGGCTATATTGGTGCTTCGATGGGATTGCGTTTTTTTGGAACATAACCAGGTACATGATTTGCATTAAAAATTTAAATTAAAAAACATTTATCATAAAAGAGCCATAAAATTTTGGGTTATTGTGAGTGAAGGCAAATAGAATAAAATATTTTATTCATGAGATAACCAGCATCAACCCTTTTTATTAAACGAAATAACTTCTTTAAAATCAAAATTCAAAATGTGTGTTGTACTGCAATTGTCAACAATTAAAAGCGCTATTGTTACGCGCGCCGCTTTATAGCACTCTTAAAAGTCACGATATAATCTGAACTGACATGGGGAACAAAGCCCTCTATTCAATACAAACGAGTAGAGGTAAAAGCACAAACACTTAATTTTTCGTCATGCTCGCCCGTTAAAATGAAACACAGTATAACGGTGTTACCGCATTAAATTCTTAAACGATGAAAGCAGCGGTGTCAACCTTTAAAATTGCGGATAACGTCAACAAACAAAGTAAATGTTTTAGTTTGGGTAGATAAAGGCTTGACCGATTTTTTATTATTTTTACTTGGTTTCATGCAAAAAATCAATTTAAGTTTTGGAACGTACTGGCAAGGAATATTGTACTGTGTAAACAAGCGTAGGTGATACATATCTGGTATAAGTTTGTTGCAGGCAGGCCCGTAACCAAGGGAAGCGAAACCCCCTCTGCAAAATTTTTCACCCCCCAGAAAAAATGTGTTGGGCATAGTTTAAAACTATTGGACATGGTCTAAAAAATTTGGGCCCCTCTCACTCAGAAAAAACTTCGCCCCACCTGGTGTCCCAAGCTGGTTACGGGCCTGGTTGCAGGTCACCTATGAACTGTTTTCACAAAAGTATTGGTACGTTTTAAAGCAACAAGCAAGAAATATCTTCAAAAATGTCGAAAAACGAAAGCAGTTTTTGTTCCAAAGAAAAACTTTACCGTTTGATATTTTTCCAGGAAATTCAATAAAAGTAGCATCCACAGCATGATCTACTGTGAAACTATTGTTGCAAAATTTTAATTACGATAGAATACTTCATCACTTACCTCCAAACAGAGATCCATAACCTCCATGTCCATATGGATGTCCTGCACCTGGCCCTCCATGTCCGTTGAAGTAACCTGACGCTACCAAGAAAGGAACCAGCGACGATGAAACATTTGGTGCAAGCGCTGATAAAAGAATTGGATTGAAACCAAACCGCGCTTGAATGTCAGTAGCATTAACTGTAACATTTACTGCACTTGAAGATTCTTGTTCGCTGCCATCTTGAGCCTTGGAATGTCGTGGGGCAAACAGTAACACAAAGGCAATCGCCGCTATTTTGGTGAGATCAAACATGACTAAGCAGATTTCTTTCTGAAACAGTTTCATAACAAAGGTAATTGTTTGCATACATGAAAACAAGTAGAAAACTAAAGGAATATTGAAACAGCCTTTAAGAGACCATACCCTTTATTTCGCGGTTAGCAAAGGCTTTCGAAAGAAATACACAGAAGAAAAATTGCAATGGAGAAAAAGTCTTGGCATAATTCATACAACATTTGTGTGATTTAAGATAAGCTTACCAGCAAACTTTTTTCTCTACAAATTGCCAGTAAACCTGATAAATTCCAACGAAATCAAAAGATTTTCTGCATTCTATTGCAAATTTTTCCAACAATGAGCAAAGAGCATTTTTTAAAAGTGCAATGCAGACGATTTGCCTTGTCTTTTTCTGCAACCGTCCATTATATGGCTAATTCCCCAAAACGGTTTCCAAGCCTCATGTCATGTTCTGTAATAATGCGAAAATGCAAAGGCGTACAGAATGTTTCATAGCCTTTTGCTCTGAAAAGTTTGCTTTTGCCGAAACTCCTACTTCGATAACACTTTTTCAAAGGAATAGGATCTGCATCGTGTAAAATTTAACGGAATTTTAGTGTGTTTTTTCTCTGAAAATAATGTGGAGACTAAAAGAGTCATATTTTTTTGCGAAATGCAATTCCCAGGATATGTCCCCACTTCACTATGCTTTGGAAGCATGATTTTTATTATCCCGCAATTTACACGTTTTTTACGCGTTGTTTTCTTCGTTTTGCAGTTGCCGCTACTGCGTCTGTCCTGCTGTCACAAAACATTTTCGTCTTGAAATTTCACAAACGCTCTCCACATTAGCTTGCATTTGACAAATTTTGCAGCGATAGGGGCAGACGCTGCCCTAACCTCCGGGGTCGTCCACCTACGTTAAACCCACTACTTTTTTTATTTGCAGTTCCTATAGGCAAGATGTCTAGTTAAATAAGCTTCGGTAAGGAAAGCATGCTCAACGTTTTAAGCACAGTCTTAATCGTTTATAAATATTTTAAAGATTTTGATCAAGCGTGTGAAATGTTAACCGTTTAGCAGACGCACAGGATTGCTTTGTTCATTGTCAAGATCTGCGGTGAAACACCAAACTTTGCAAAAACCTTCGTTTTATCATACAGAACCAAAAGCGTTGCACTCTACCATATCAAGTCAATAACTCACTTTGAACGAGCACGAAGCCCATTGAAACCTTGATTATTACGAGCTGATTTACCTTCGATATTGGGACCAAAATATATAGCATGAGCACTGGCTGTGTCTTGCCCAGAGGGTCTTATGTGGATTTTTCTAGTCCTATTTACCATTGTGGCCACGTCATTCGCACCAAGCGTGTAATCATGTACCGGTCGGGAAGAGGATGCGGCTATCACGGATTTATAAAGAAGACTACCTGTGAAGTTTCAACTTTGCTGCCGCAGGCCATCTAATAGACCTAACAGGAAAAATGACAAACGCTTGAATGACTGATAAACTTTATCAACTGAAGTCACGGATGTGAACCTGCGCGCTATCGCGACGCGCCAACCGCGCGTTTGTGCATTTAAAATTGCCGCAAGGATTTTGCTAAAATGGCTTATCACAAACGTGATTGTTCTTGGGCCAAATGCGTATGCTTGTATCAATTTCCAGATGTGGTACGGTGAAGCAATCCTTACTGAAAATTTTTCAAGGCTAGTGAGTAGATTAAATCGTGCTTAAATTTTCTTAATAAAAATCGCCGCTTTCTATTTTTATGGGTTAAGTATATACGCGTAATCACATGTATTGAAGCTTTGGATGTTTGTTGCACTGTAGCCAAACAAAAAGTTTAACTTTAACCTCACAAGTTTCTCTCTCAAAAATGCCGTCTAGAATAGTAAGTATAGGAAAGCACATATAAAGGATCTATTCTCACCGGTCATTTCTGTGATCTACACTTTTGTAAAACATTCAAACTCAACGCGTTCATTTCATTGTTATTTATGAATCAAGCATAGAAATACTATTAAATAAAGTAAATAAAAGTAACATTTGTTCTATGGATTTACGTTCACAGCTCACGGTAAAAATTACATATCTTGAAAAAAGTTTGTCCCACACCGCAGAAGCAAAACAGCAGCTAAACTGCAACAGCGGTACATCACACCTCCAGCATGGCACCATGGCACCGAAAAATTGTTCATGAAGACATATAAATTTCAAACCTGCTTTTGCAAAATTTGGATGTCAGAGAAGTACTGCGCAGTAGCTCCTACAAGAAAGGCGCACCATCTGTATGCAACTTTGACAAGTGAAGAAATGATTATTATTTGATTTCAATGATCACAAAGTTTTGAAGTTATTGACTGTGTCAAATTTGCAAAACCATAGTCAGAAACTTTTGAGCCAGTCAAGATCTTAACGGCTACGTGAGCGTAGAGCAGGGGTCTGCAAACTACGGCCCACGAAGCCATTTCATCCGGCCCGAGAAGACATTTTGTCAATAATGAAAAAATTATATTATAAAAATTGTTGGTTTGGTAGAATGTAACATATCACGAAACAACCACATTACGTCAGATGTCCGGCCCTCGGACTGTTGTGTAATAGCTTATGTGGCCGTCGGTCAACAAAGTTTGGAGACGCCTGGCGTAGAGTAAAATCGATTGTGGAATCGTGATGATGCAAAACGTACAAACAGGTTGTGTGTAATCCGTTGATAAAGGGATGTAGCCGTGAAGGATGATAATCATTTTATTCTAAAATGTGCATCAACTGTTTGTTTTTAAATAACAAACATCTTGGGAATATGTTGTTATTTGTTCTGCGAATGCGTGAAACGCAACAACTTCAAAATACTTATTAAGATTCTCAAAAATTGAGAAATGCAGCAACTTCATAAAATTGAGAAAATTTGAAATTTCCGCAGTTGTCAAAATTTTTTGAGTTTATACTTGCGGATGACGTTTGGAAAGAGTCGGCTTATTGTTTTGAAATTCAGTACCTGCCAGAGCATTATCATTTGAATGGGACGCAAGATGAAATCTCTTTTTCTATTCGGAACAATTTATTTTGGACACCAATGAAGAAAATTGCTTATGACGTGTTTCAGTGACACCGTTTATAACCAAAAGAGCTAGCCTTGGATATTATTGCTCGGGATAACGTCATTACAGACTCAGGTTAATATAATGGAACTTGTTTCCTGCTGAAGATATCACTCAACTAAGTGTGACTGTTCCGCACGTAAATGTTATTTTTGGAGTGGCTTCGTCCTATTCAATCATAGTATCTCGATTGAATCGCCTTCAGGCTACGCGCGAATCAGCCTTTACTCGGAGAATAAATTGCTGCTTTAGATGAAGTAATTTCGCACCAACATGAATAAATGATCAGCTTTCGTTAGGAGATGCTGATCGAATTCATCATCGAAATAGGTTTAAAAACAATACTGACTTTGGTTAATAAAGCGGTTAATGAAAACGCAAGCGAGATAAAAAATGGCAGCAACAGTTTTCTTTGCTCCAGACCAATCACTGCGCACAGCCTTTGTAAAAGATATACTCAGCTCCTTTTTCTGCAACGTTCTCAGCGAAAATATATTTTTATTCTGAAAGTTCCTACAGTTCCCTAAAATTTCCGGAAAGAATCTTCTGTTTCGCCGAAAGTCATAAGCCAGCCACCAAGTTTTCTGCCGAACTTTTTTAACAAACCTATTTTCAAAGCAACAGCTAACCAGGTCTTTTCAGTTACTGTCTACACTCTACAGAAACGATAGTTGAAACCATTCTTGAGTTTATCACCCTGTAACAGCTGTACTGTTCATCATTATGCAGCCAGTTTAAATTTTTGGGGTGGAAAAATGTTTCCGGTTATAAAAATCTCTAAATTTTACCAAAGAGCAAGGAGTATTGGTGTAAATTTTTACCGGTACTGCAAATTTTTTAAATGTTGGGAATTGTCCGGTTAGCACATATTGTTCGTAACCGTAATGGGTAATACATTTACTACAGTGTTTTTGTATTTGGCCAACTAGCGTTCAACAATAAGAGAAAAAGGAAAAGTGATAGTGCGATGAAACCACCTCCTCATTGGCAACTTCCAATAGCGCCACCTCTTGGAGTCTTTGCAATCACTAGGGCACAAGAGCGCAAGCCGTAATAAGGCAGTACATTTTATTATTCGATGAGAACGTCGACCTGAAGAATGTTGCTAAAACAAGAAGGTGACTTACCTCCAGATGAACTTCCGCAATCGATGTAGAACCGGAGGGATGTAATATCTTGCCAAGTCTACGTGTACTGTTGGATGCACATAGAGGGAAGCCGAACTACTACGATGACCAGACTTTAAATCCTAAATATAACAAGACTGTATGTTAAAACATAGAAGAAGCTTAAGATAGAATTCTCCCATATCTTGAGCAGGCCTGTAAAATATTTCATGCTGCAAGGGATTGCTGGAAGACTTAGCCACCAGCAGTCGAAGGTCACCGACTGTGCACCAAAACAGACAAGATCCTGAAGGAAAACAAGACGTTTGAAATGAATATCTAGGACTGAGAGTGAATGGATAACCAACACATGGGTAAAAACCCAAAAACGCTTACCTACAATGAACGCCTATGCTACTTTTTCCCTTCGAGGGAGAAATGGCTTACTGGGTCCAACAGGTTTGGCGTCATAAGTCTGACGCACTTACTCGTGGTAACTGGTTACTTTTTACGTCTGCGACAATGACAAAGGTCCACATTCTACAAGATGATTGAGACGACTATGCAAATGAATCCTCGATCGTCACTTCACACCTTCTAAGAAGAAGTTCGTCAAACGGTATGCAGACAATTGAGAACAATTCATTTGAGACCATTCATTTGAGAGCACTTCATTTGAGACCACCATCATTTGAGACCACATTCATTTGAGACCACATTGATTTGAGACCATATTCATTTGAGACCACGTTCATTTGAGACCACATTCGTTTGAGACCACATTCATTTGAGACCACATTAATTTTAGACCACATTCATTTTAGATCACATTCATGTTACGCCATGTCAAAGTGAAGCTGTTTTGATTTACTGTGAATCACATTTTTATAATCTACCTTCCACTTCTTTGCGGGACTTGACGTTATCTGCTAAAACAGTCGCGTTTGTAGAGATCACGTGTCAGATGTTTTGCTCATACGCAGTTACATTTCTCTTCTAAAACGCCACGAAATTTTTCTCCTGTGAGTTTTTCGACCAACGCAAAACGACATTTTTTCTCGTCTTTCATTTTTAGTTGAAAACTAAAACTATTGTGGCGCCTCGATAAAGGAAACGGGTAGGAACGCAAAATATAATTCTTTGACGTGGTCTAAATTACATTTTAGAGGGTGCAACGCTCCATTCCAAGCCCGAGGCATGAAGAGTTTTCTGGCCTCTGCGGTGTTTTAAAGTGGGCAGAGCCGAATTAAATGGTAGTGGGGCGAAATGGTTGAGAACCACTGTTGCAGAAGTAAGAAACACCTTAACTATCGCAATATCTTACTTTCTAGTCAGAATGATCAAACCAGGTCTGTAATAGAGTAGCGATCTGAAAAGAACTGAGCTGTAATGAGTAGGTATATAATAAATTATCCATAGCTTTTGTAGCTGTGTAGTCATGCTCTTAGCAAGGTGTATGATTAAATTGTATTATAAAAAAAAAATCTGTTTTCGGCACGGTAACCCGTTCCCACGCTAAATTGTGCATTACTTTGCGATTCATCACTGCTTATTATGAGTGCAAAAGGTAAGAACTCAGACGTTTTCAGCTATATTAAAAAATTCAAATGTGAATTTATTGCTAGGAGTCATACTTTATATTCGAACAAAGGGCTTTTAAACACTTCTTCGCATTTTTGTTGATGAAAATGTGTGCGTGTTTGAAAGAACAAATGACAGTCCACTGTGTGTGTTTGCGCTCTTTGCATGGTTTACCCTGGCAGCGCTGTTAGCTGGAATCGTCAAGACTGCAACAGACAAAGTGTGCAACGAGTGCAAATGTTCGGACACAAATGTAGTTTTCCAAAGAGCCATTTTCTTGATTCTGGTCGTAAGAAATGACAAAAAGTCCTCAGGCGTTGACGGTAAAACCAGCGACTGCCCTTCCAGAAATTGTTAATATTACCGTTTTCTTCAGATTCCTTTGTGCCAGTAACTGTTCTCTTAATCGTCTGCATTTGTGATTGTTTTTTAGCTGATTTCCTCATGGTAAGACTGCTGCTTGCAAAAAAAAACTACCAGATTAAATTACTCCAAGGGGTTTGGCGTATTTTCTTAGTTTTGGGTACTTGATTGAATTCAATTTCCACTGAACTTGATGAACACCGAGACAATTAAAATAGTAATGTGTGAAAACGAACAGAAGCCGGAGCCACACTCATGAAAACCAAAAGCTCCGGAGCTGGAGCCATGTTCATGAAAAGAAGAGCTCCGGAACCGGAGCTGTGTCATTTTTACGACGGTTTCGCAGCCCTGAAAAATCCAAACTGTAGCCGGGCACGCAGACGATCCTGAGTAAAATTTAATAGATAAATTGCTTTAGCAACAACCTCAAACGATTCTTCATAGTAAACTAACATCTGCAAGAAACTGACAAGTCATAGTAGTAGGCTATTGAAGTTAACTCAATGATCGATTAGTGATCGAGCATTCTCGTCCCTGTTTGTGTTGTTTCGCACCGTATCGCCCCTTTATTTTTTTCGCACCCTTGCCCATCAAAATCGCCCCCAAAGGGGCGATTCCGCCCACTTTAAGAACCACTGGGTTAGAGAGTGACTCGGCAAGAAACGACGTTAACTCAAACCATAAGAAGCCAGAGATTACAAACGCAAACACCTGAAAAATAACATGTCAATATGGCCAGCCACGCTGAGTGCGAAAAGTGCTTCGAAGCTTATGTTGTGATTTCCACCTACATTTTCAGGTGCTATGGTTAACACCACTGCTTTAATGTTGTTGCTTGAAAGCTTTGCTGAAAAACAAACGTTTCAGTCGTGAGGTTTTAGCTAACACCGCCAGATTCTTGCGCTTTGCCTCCTTACAAACTTTGCGCATTGTAGCTCCCGAAACCATTGCAAATTTCGGCATCGCGCTAGCTAAACACTTTATTCTCGTTTTCTGCTCTTTCGTTCTACAAATCGACTGATTAAAACCTTTTCTGAGGGAACACGCATAGCATATGGTGCAAATGGCTTGACATATTACCACTTTCGTGTGTCTATGATGTAACACAACGATGGTAGCCATCGGAAGAAAAGCGTGTTTCCACCATACATTGTCTTTATGATGAAACATAGGCCACAGTTCCGCTGGGCAACCTCTAGAGTAGACGACACAAGAAGTTACGGGATCGTTTTGATATTATATAATATATGCCAATGGTTCTTAACCGGGGCGACGCGCCATGCTAGGGGGCTCGAATAAATTTCCAGGGGGCACGAGACCTTACGCCACTGCAATATGGAAAGTTTGATCAATAAATTTACCAATAAATACATTTGTTTGTACAGCTTATTTAACGTCAGGGTTGCTTGAAACAAATGACAATCACTTTAAAACCACTTCTGTACACTAAACAGCAACCACAGCAGGACTAGCTTTAGCACGCCAGTATTATCGTGTTCGCGACTTTGTGCAGTAGGCGTGATGCACGAGTAGATAATCATACTCATGCCAAAAGACCGATTATTAGAAAAAAGTTACAAGTAAAATTCAAATATATTTGCATTGAACAAAAACAAAAATATTTACATTCAGTAGTGATTACAAAAACTGGCAGTAAGTCAGAATTGTAGAGAAATCAATAGATGTCGGCCTACTCACTGCAACATCGGAATATAAATTTGTATTCTTGTATCGCTTCCAAATCACAATTTTTCAAAGGAGTATTTTATTTGAAATAAACAATTATCATCACGGGGTATCCACTTGGAGTGAGGGCCCGGGTCAATTATCCCCGCTTCCCCCTCTTGGTCTGGCCCTGAGTGCGGGTGCATTTACAAACCAACGTGAGTCACCCCTGGACACGGAAGGGCGCAACGTTGCAAAATTTCAAATGAATAGTCACCTTGGAAAACTTCAGGTCTCCCGCAAAAAAAGTGAAAGGCAGATCATAAAAAGTGATACACAGTACATCAAAACAGCTTTTCTTTAACATGGCGTAAAATAAATGTGATCTCAAATTAATGTAGTCTCAAATGAATGTGGCCTCAAATGAATGTGGTCTCAAATGAAGTGGTCTCAAATGAATGTGGTCTCAAATGAATGTGGTCTCAAATGAATGTGGTCTCAAATGAATGTGGTCTCAAATGAAGTGGTCTCAAATGAATGTGGTCTCAAATGAATGTGGTCTCAAATGAATGTGGTCTCAAACGAATGTGGTCTCAAATGAATGTGGTCTCAAATGAATGTGGTCTCAAATGAATGTGGTCTCAAATGAATGTGGTCTCAAATGAATGTGCTCTCAAATGAATGTGATCTCAAATGAACAGGTCTCGAACGAAGTGGTCTCAAATGAAGTGGTCTCAAATTAATAGGTCTCAAATGAATGTGGTCTCAAATGAATGGTCTCAAATGAATTGGTCTCAATAGTCATGGAACCTCGTCAAACATTTGCACCTGTCAATGAAAACTTGGTTACCTGTCTATGAACCATTATTGTGAAATACGTTATACCCTAACTTCCGAAAAATGATATGCCAGTACAGTCTTCCAAAAATTATGTTATCATTATGCAGTCCATCAACTTGACTAACAATTTTTTCCAAATAGTCCCAAAGTTTAACAACATGTAAAGACACACACAACTGAAAATTTCAAAGACACATGACTCCAAATTTCATGCTTTACGTATCATGCGTTTATCTTTTTAGGTACTGTATAAAAATGGTATTTTACCAGAAAAGGTACTCTGCGTACAGTGTGCTTGATTGCATCCAAACAAGACAGAACAGCGTGCATTTGTAAAGCAATTCCATGAATTATCAGCAACTGCAGTACAGATTTGGAAATGGTACAAATATTTCAAACGGGAAGGTTGTTTGTGTGGAGCCAAAGGTTCTGAACGACCATCAGTATCGTAATGGAACGTCGAGAAATTTCAGGAAGCATTCGTGCGAAACAGCGAAACTCCAAACGAAAAGCAAGCCTGAAAATCCAATTCCTCTAACGAAAGCTTGGTGTCTGGCAAGAAAAACAACTTGCAAAGGACATCCTTCAAGATGTCAAAAAGTGCGCCATGTGTACATGATTTCACACCACGAGATTTTTCTCCGCGGTTATTTGAAAGCTCTTGTCTATATGCCTTTTCTATTAGTTCTTCCCATTTTTTGTATAAAATGTATAAAATTTTACCTGTTCATGTTGGTTCACACAAGAAAAAATAAGTTTAGAATCATTTTTGTTTTTCATTTTTCTTGTAATAGGCCTGTAGGCATTCCCTGTAGTATAATGTAGCAAACATTTTTGGGTGAATCCCACCCACCGGGAACTAACTGCTGTACTCAGTCATCAGAAATGAATTCCTTCAAACAATGAAAAACGCATTTTTACTTTTTTGTTTTTGCATTTTAGATTTACAAACAAGCGGAAATTAGAAAAAACTGAATCATATTGATATTTCACTTAAGAAAATCAGGTCTATGGCGGCAAAAATGGGAAAAGCGGTCCTTGCACTTGATATAGCTCTTCCTGCCTCTTCTTCCCAATAGTATCTTTTGGTTTTTGTATCTTCTGTGGTTTTCATCATACTCAAATCGGTGTATAAGTTGGTTCCAGTGTTATTGTCTAATATTGAAAGGTGTTGTCTGATGTTAAAATGTTTCTGTCTTTGAGGAAAAGTCGCCAAACATCTTAATAGCAACTGCTTTTTTGAAATATTTTAAAATTGTTGCGACATTGTCTAAACTTCCACTAAAACAAGCTGAAACAACTTTTCACGAAGTAAACAAGTTTGCTGGTGCCATATCAGCAGAATCCCAAAAAGGCCTACAAAGGGACTTCGCAAGATTTTACCCGTCAAATGTATACGCTGTTGTTTTCTAATCCAAACTACCAGTTTTTCTCATGTATTTGTTGTGCCTTTTACTCATTACAATAATTTCTGTTGATCCCAGATGTGGTGATACTGTCCCATTTCTGACATAGGTAGCATATGTGTGGAAGTATCTTGTTGTCGAATCATAGCGACACGGGTGCATAAAATCTCTTTGAGTTGTTTTCTGCTGTATGTACTGTTTGATCATGTGTAGTGTTACGTTCGAATTTTGTCATTAGATCACCAATTGTCTGTTAAAAAATTGGTCTCGTGACAATTAGGAACGCGGCATTATAATGGTTGGTCCGTGGACAAATTTCCAAGCTCTGTTCTGTGCCGGATTCTTTTTGTGCGGAGATTGATCAATATTCTGGAAAATGCGTTTCGTCAGGCGATAGAACTCGTTAGTCCAGTTCATTACAGGTATAATCATGATCATGGGCACAATTTTGTTGTAAAATGTAGGTGGACAGCTTGGTGTGAAACGAATATTGTCATCGGGTCGATTCAGAGGTGAAGTTGTAAACATACAGATTCCCAATCTTCTTTTTTAGAGGTGTTTTGAATGCAACACGACTCACGCTTTGCTTTATACTTACAGATGATTTAAAATTAGTACACTTACAGTTACATTTGCTACTGGACTCAGTACTATAATTCAGCATCAATAATCAGAATTCCAAACTTTGACAAAAGTGCAGCGTGATCACATACAACGACATCTGCTGTTATAAGTAAAAATCACGAACTTGGCAATAAGTAATGTCAACATTCAAGATTAGGCGACAATTTAGTACTGATAATCAGTGGCGATTCTAAGGGGAGGACTGGGTGAGTCATGGCCCCCCAGATTTTTTGTTGGCCCCCTGTTTGTCCCCCCATTTTTTCTTAATTTCCCGTTTTAAGTTCGTTTGGTTGACATGTACATGAGAAAACTTTCGGCCAGAAATATTTTAAACGATAATTTAGAAACCCTTCAGCCTCCATTCAATATTTCCCAACTGCATGATAAACTGTGTTGTTTGTGACGGCCGGGTAACAAGAGTTGTTTATGACCACACACACCAGAGGTTGTTCGGATGCTGCGTGA
>Ga0210059_1002553_pt1 | contig 28571 bp, 20 predicted proteins | sample Ectturendosymbi2_FD_188042 | JGI IMG/M metagenome (GOLD analysis project Ga0210059, IMG submission 188042) | Ecteinascidia turbinata endosymbiont from Florida, USA - Sample 2 (SPAdes) (version 2) | ecosystem: Host-associated > Tunicates > Ascidians > Unclassified | place: Key West, Florida...
TGCTTGCAACGAAATGGTGGACATTTGGAACACATCTTGGGAAAGCCATAAATTGACTAAAAATCGACAGAAATAGTTGAAACTCTGGTGAATGGTCTTCCATAAACTGAATAATGTGTGGTTGTAAGTTGAAATAAATAGCTTTTTAATCAAAGTCACAATTGAAATTTTCATGGGTACACATCTTTTTGGGTCACCCTGTATGTTCGCGGCATATCTCCCGCCATTTTGCCTCTTCCAGAAGCACTTACTTCAATGTCGATCCGATTGAATTCGTCAAAACAAGCCCACGCTCCAGAACTGGCTAACCCCTTGAAAAATTTCCCCATAGCCATGAAATCCAGTTGGTCACTGCAATTGAAGACAACTGTCTGGATAGCCAAAGCTTTACCGAGATCTTTAGTGGTCTCGGTTTTGCCGGTTCCAGCCGGTCCTGCCGGAGCGCCGCCAAACTTCAGATGCAGGGCGCCAGTAAGAGTCAAATAGCACCTGCCGAACATAACATGCTTCAATTAAAGATTTACGACGCGGCAGGCACAATGTTCTGTATCATGCCGCACAACGTTTTGGAAGTGCTTTGTTTGTTGAAGAGGAAGCTCAAACAGATCAGCATGATTTTAAAATCCACTTTTCGAATTAAGGAACTAATTAATCCTTCTAATTTTGTCAATCCCCAAGTTTCAGTAATAAGTGCAACAAATCAATATGTTTGTACAAATGGCCAAATCTTTGGTAGTACGCACGAGCACGATGAAAAGAAGACTGGATTTAAACAAAGGCATTTGCAACGAAAGTAGAAATATCCAGCATATTCCATACCTCTGGTTTCGAAAAACGCGGGGAAAATTTTACTTAGGAACGAGAAACTCGACATTTCAAGTTTCATAAACAACCGACATTGGCTGGTGATGGCAAATGCTGGTGCAAACCTTTGTGCACACCTTCCTTCACAAAATAACAAATGCTTCTAGTTTAGGAGAACAGTACGCTACAGCACCACAATTCTCCATGATTTGCTGCAGCAGATAAACACAGCATGGGCAAATCTGTTTTCCTGAAGTAGGTTAAATCCAAGTGAGTCAGATGTCCTGAACAAAAACAAATGTCTACTTCCTTCATCAACATACCTATCGGTCAGGGGAGTGATGACCAACCGTCCGGTGTTTCCCAGGTACTCGTAACCGTACGGGAACTCAGCGTTGACGGCTCGCACGAACAAGTTGTTTGAAACCCAGTAATAGCTGCAAACACAAGTCAATCTTTCTTGGTCAACGTCAGACGGCCGGCAACATGTCCTATGCGATCGCTTTCTAGACCACGAAAAACAAAACATTAGAGCACAAATTTTCACTGCAAACAACTTGGGCCGAAAGGTAGTGAACCAAGTTCACGTGAATCTATTGTCTTCTTTTTTTATGAAAAAAACAAACCTTTACGTATAAACACATGGTAACAAGGTATAAAAGGCCGGTTTTCCATGACACTCCACCATTTAACGTTTAAAGTCTGCTGGTCGCATCAGATCAACCATGAAATTGTTGGGATGTAAAAAAGAGCCTTCTAAATGAATCAAACAGAAAGACAAAATTTGAGCTAATCTTACCGCAATTGGCTGATCCACTCAAAGTCGTTTACGGTCTTAACGTTTTCTTCGCATAGGTTACCGACAACATCACGGGCGTGTACCTGCGCAAGAACAAGAGTGAAAACGCCAAACGTTACGCATGACGGAAGCAATCTTTCAAACGATTTCAACAACAGATTGTATTAATAGTTGCGTTAAAAACAGGGGTGTAGTGAGGCGGGAACGCGTGGGAACGGCGTTCCCACACCTTTTTCACGTTTTGCTTTAAAATTAGTTGGATACATCCCTGATTTATCCCTGATTGAAAATAACCCATAACCAACAGTCAGGCAAGAAGAAAGAGGATTTATACGAGCGGAACATGCTGGAGAAGAAGTGTTGTCTTGAAACATGTGCAAAATTCTAATGCTGAAAAGGAACAAAAAGTTTGTTACAAAAAATTTGCGCCAGATCTATACGCACAAAACAAGACCATGCGATATGCGTTCACTCTAGTAACAGGTGTGTGTGCAGAGCATCGTGCATGCAGCAAGCCTCCATAGTTATACAGTGCACTGCTCTTTTCCACGAAAGCAATCGTTTCACAGCAGTCAAACTTGCTCGATACTGTTCAAAAAAACTATAATAAATTATCATCACAGACTCCACCTCCAACTGCAGTGTGATGAACTCACAAAGAAAACAACGCTTAGCGAAATGAAGAAACGACGCAGACCTCGATGACAATCAGGGCGGACATCATCATTCGCTGAAGCGGAGTCAGCTTGCCTCGCACCAAACCAACCAGATCGTTCAGCATGGAGATGAGACGCTCGTGCAGCTGTGGTAGTTGGCCTGCTTCGATGGCTTCTTCGACGTACTTTGCCCAGTAAACTTGAGATACGGCGATCACAACTTGACCTGTTTTTAATCGGATGGTCTCTTGAACTAGAACGTATTAACGACTCACTGCAAGCAAAGCTACGCTATACAGTGACGTTACTATACAATACAATCAGTGACGGAATCAGTATAATCCAACAAAAGCATACTCAGCCAATAATCGTTGACACACCTTGCGTTTCTCCAATTCACGTCAAACTTACCCGGCCATCTAAGAACCCATTCGGTTCTGGGTGTTGCCAAGTAATCTTGGACAGCCTTTTCACACTGCATGCGCACTGACTCGGTCATGACACGCTCCACTTCACCCAGCCAATCCTCGACGTTGCCTGGAAACCAGGGCAGAGATTCAAATCCATGCGGTTCTCTTAGAAAAGCACTGAATAATAACAGCGTTTACGAAACGACAAAAATATTTTTTTTAATTGTCTAACTAGAAGTAAACAGAACTAGGCAATACCAGTAGGATACAAATCTTCAGAAAAGTCGACTTTCTCCAATTCTCCAGAAATCATCTGCGTCATCTTCATGTCAGACTCGAAATTGATCTAGACAGAAAACAAATTTTTTTACATCCACCTGAATTTAAGTCGGATGATGACACCGATAAGACTTGCAGTAAATTATACTTTCGCTTATAAGCGGAACAACAGGAAAAGGATTTAGGAATACCGGCGTTACCATACCAGTTAACTACAAAGAACAGTGATGTCGTCCATTAACTGAAAAACAGTTGAAAGACTTGCTTTATTTTCACAAAATAAATAGTTATACAACGGGTGACGGGCCTCTAGCTAGCAGAAACACCATTAATTTGTACCGAAAGATGCAATAGAAAGAGTCGCAACCAACCTTGAAGATGTTTTCGAAGCACTTGCGCAAATGCGGCTGAACCGCGGTGGGATCTTTGGTTTGCGAAAGGATTTCAAGAAGCTCATCATCAGATAGGAAGTAAAACCTTAAACATAAAGTTTTCTCAGACGTGTGGTTGTAAAAAATGCCGAGACAGCCGAAAGGCACAACGCAATTAAAAATGTGCAAGATAAGTGAAACAGCTTCTCACGATCAAGACAAAAACACCCAGGCAGTTACAGAGCACTTCGCACACAAGTAACCTTGGAAATGCAGCACGTTTTGTTTCCAAGTATTCGCTGAGTCCCTTCTGGACCTGCTCCAGTAGTTTGTTGCATTCGCGCAAACTTTCCAGCAGTCTCGCGTCAGAACAAAGTGATATGACCTGACAACGACGAAAAAGTAACGAACCGAGAAAAGAACAACTAACAGGACGACTGTAACCTTGAATGATCTGATATTTGAAGTACACTAAGCGTTATTCACAAATACCAGAAACCCTAAACTATTTTTCTTGCAACAGACGCTTTAATACGCTTATAGGAAAATAAAACTTAGTTATATCAATAAATTAGTTCAAAATATCATTTAGGTTAGTCGGAAACAATTAAAAGGAGAAGACACACCAAATCAACACCCAGCTCATAAGTCAAGTAGGGTGACAACTTAACAATGAAATAGCGTGTCACCATAATATGCAATTGTCATAACAACCAATTGTAACTTCACAAGCAAACGAATTATTTTTCTCACTTGCGTGTTTTCATTGGCAGATTTCATGATTTTCCTCCACATTCTTTCCATGGTTTGATAGCGCTTTCCCTCAACAGGCAACTGTCTATTGATGTCCTCCGAACTAAAAATGGGTTCCAGGTATAGCCAAGATCTCTGACATACCAGCCATTCGTCAAGAACATCCTGCGACGTTCAAATATGCCGAGTCGTTAGCTCCTTCGCCAACGTCATCGGCCAGTGACGAAGTACGATTTCGACATACTAATAGTATCGTTATTACAAAAACAGCGGCCAATTTTTTAAAAACTAACTCAAGAAATGACAGGCTGTACGTGATCTTTCATCAACAATTGACTTTGATCCACTGACGCCAGTTGTCGCTGTCAGAAAGAGACGTTGATGAAATGTTACGACGCATGCGGAACACAGAGCTTAGTTACTTTCGTAGCAATCTTTTCTTTTAAAGTTTGCCGTAAATTTTTTTAGTGTAAAAAACAGTCGATGCACATTTTCAACAATTTGCCAATTATCAAAATTAAAGTTTCATAGGATGGAGTTCACCCAATCATTCAATGATACAAATGTATCTGTCACATTTATTTCGAAACTCAATGTCTGGTGTAAATGAAATGTTTTAGGCTGAATGATGCAAAAACTACTGTAAAAAATGAAGCACAAGTCTGAAGATCCATTACAAAAAATTAGAGCTAGGACATCTTCGATCCAGAATTTGAGGTAGCATCGTGCATTGCTGCGGTTGAAGCAATGCATCCCAATATTTGGCCTATCACTAAACTTCTTCAAGAATATTGTGCATTCACAGTCATCTGTATTATTAAAAATTTAACAATAAAACGAATCACCTGCGTCATGTTAAGTTTTCCTTCCCAACCGCTTATTCTCTCCTCGAAGGGTTTTTTGTAAGGCGAGAAGGACATCGTTTGTGTCATCACAATGTGGTCGTCCAGCAGTTGCGACGCTTCTTCAGGGGATTTAATTATGAACGTTCCCGTTTCCTTGTACGGTTTCACCTGACAGCATAAGGCGAGCTCGACAATGCTCATCGCCAGCTTTCATACAATGTCCTAGAGCGCTTTTAGTTTCGCGCAGGGCTTATGGGACACACGACTGTACATGACGAGGAAGAAAAATTGCAGGACATCAGTCGTAATCTTGACTGAACTCGGTTCAGAAGCTTAGAAACGGCACTCGTTGATGCTATACGTTGCTGCCATAAGCCAAAGTTATTTGTTTTTTAACATTAGGTCAGCTTTAGTAACCAACAGTGCGTTTTCATATATTAGCGCTTTTTTGGTATACGAGTTTCTACACAACATACATTTTTGTTAAATAAATAAAAGCTATTAAACAACTACACGGAACGCGGTGAATTTTTTCGCATATCTCCAGCACTTTTTCGTGCATCCTTTTTTTCCATTGAACAAAACAGCGCTGGTGGAGTCAGACACGCATATGTTAGGATAGACAGGCGTTAGAATAACAACTCGCAGTTGGTTGTGGAGTATGATCTAAGCTGCTAGCATGAAGTGGAGCTTCTCAACCAACTTTTGAAAGAAAACCCAAAACTGAAAGAAACTCAATTTTGCAGTCCGTAATGTACAAGTTCAAAGACATTTTGAGTCAGGTAATTCCCTAAAGATTGGCTTTCACTCAATGATACACATGTATTGACTTTTTTTTAAAGTCGCGTTTCAGTACAATGTAACACGAAGCGCAAGAGGTCTGCTGTGAACCATTTCATACAATAGCAACTTTCCAAGGATACCTAGTCAGCAACGGATTTGACCAAACAATGACACTGTGACTGCAAACACAGCGTGCATGAGATGGTCCAACTATTAACTGATAATCTTAAGCGTTCCCAAATCTTGCACTTCGGTTCAACAAACAATAAGCTTTGTATCAATACAGTAAAGGTAAAATATTTAACATTAATCAATTTCCACAATTAAGATGAAGCACATATTTTTCACAGGAGCGATGCGAAACTTCCCGAGTGATTGTACGTGAAGGGTGCTAGGCAGTGTTCCCTCTAACAAAATTTTACACTGAGCAAATGTTTGTTTTAGTGAGCATGAATATTTTAAAGCTTTAATTAGCAGAGTTTTAGATGAATTACAAAGTTTGTGAATTATTAGAAGAAGTATACAATCTTGTCAAAATATGAACAAAGTACACATTTCATTCAAATAGCTTCACCTTCTTTTTGTGCTTTTCCAATGTTTTGGAATTTTGCAAGCGCGCGAGAATGAGATTTCACTGCGCAACTGTTCTGGTGGTACCGCGCATTTGCGGACCTTGCAACCAGGGAACATTGGTGCTAGGGTCGCAGCAGTGGAAAATTTTGGTGCCTGAACCATGTTACTTCTAACCTCGAAGTTAATGGGCTCCCATTCCTTCTCCATCTTGTCGAGAGCCTGCTCGATGCTGAACTCTTTGCCAGCAACTTCGGCAACTTTCGCAATCTTGTCGATGTGATCGGCGAGATTCATCTCCAGACACTTGCTGAACGTTAACGTCGCCTGGGCGTAAAACAAAAAACAGAAAACAACAGTGAGGAAACTCGCAGAACCTAAGGGGAGAAAGTTCGAGAAACTTATCCATGGTTGTCTTCGGGAAGCTTGTCATTTTCGTAGCCATCCTGAACTGAATTTCTCAAGGAATGCCTTCGATAAAACTTTTTCGGTATTGACAGCCTGCCTGCCACTGTACTGCTCATCTAGACGTGTGAAAATCTCGCTGCAACTGCACCTGGTCTAAGCTGATGTACTTATCTGATCCTTTTCGTAAGCTACATGCTAATTACAAGAGGAGAAAGAAAACTTTTGCAACTCCGTTATATCATTGCACGGCTGTTCTTCACCACGGATATGCTGGCGTTTTTCGCGTTTTCAGGCCTGGGCATGTCAAAGTCGACTTGCGCGCGATTCGAGGAACGAAGACTCATTGACTGTAAAAGATGACGTACACGTTTAGGACTAAAAAAGGAAGTTTTTACAAGAACGTCTGCAACGCTTGTGCTCACCTTGGGCTGGACAGAAAACCCGAGTTCTTTAGAAAGCAGATCCCAATGTCTGATTCTCATTCCAGGGTTTCTCAAACCTTGTATGAGGGGAATGTAGGGCTTGAACTCCTCCACCTGCCCCTTCATTTGCAAAGCCACCTGCTGGACTCCTAGGAAGAGTGATAAAAGGCTGTTGTTGTTTGATGAGCAATGAAAAGAGCGAAAAAAACGGACAATAGCGATTTGAGTGTTGATCGCATCGCAAACGGCCATCTGCATGGAGGTCCAATGCATCTCATTTGACTTGCTTAAATTATTTTTGCATCGCTGCACAGTAGAAAAACACAAAATGCCGCAAAATTTCATTGCGAAAAAGTTTCACCACCGCAAACATATTTGTCTTAACTTAACCACGAAAACGAGAGTTGCGGTGAAAAATATAGGCTAAAAGGTAACATGACTTATCAGAACAGAAACTTCAATTCTCTGGACAGGCCGGACGGAAACCCGCAAACAACACTCTAATAAAGCACAACACTCCAACCGACCAGGAATTTCCTTGAACTGCTTGACACACTTGTGTAAGGTACGGAAGCTTTCGTTCACGTTCCTTTCCAGTTGCTCAGCGTCGATCGACGTCAGCGGGTCGTTCATCCACGACTCGTGCCATCTGATCCAATCAGATGTGGTCGTCCACAAGTCGCGATAAGGTTGGAAGTCTTTGATCAGCTTACTCAGTTTATCGTACTGTGCAGGTCGTGGGCGTTTAGAAAACGAGAGATGATGAGCAAGTGCGTTTGAGTCATGCGAAATGTTAGTGGAATAAGCAAAGCCACATGAAAATCAGGTTCGATTAAAATAAGCGGTTTCATCGTTCGAACACAAATGAATGATCCAGTATTGGCGGCAACGGACGGCAAGAAAAGATGATAAAAACAGATCGCAACGTCCGCCGCACCAAACGAGAGAAGTGTTAAAGCGCCAGTCAGATGTTATGCCGCGAACGTTATTGGCAAGATTAATAACAAGCCACCGTGGAGTCATTCAGCAGAAGGCGTGTAGCAGGAAGGAAGCCCGCCAACACACGACAGCAGTTTGATGGAAATGAAAAGGAAGGCCATGGAAGCGAGGAAGAAAGGATGAAACCGTTGTAGATAATGATCACCGTGATGATGAGGATGATGATGATGATCACGTACGTTGAGAAAAACATGAAAAATATGAACATAATATTACAATCAGTGCTTTTCATGTAAATATCGTGCAGAAGTAGCAAAATAATGATACTCTTACCGAAACTGTTTAATTGCTATATTCTAGATTTCTATCTAACACAGTAGCAGCAAATTGGTTGGTTATCACATTTGAAATTAACTCCACAAATACATCAAAATTTGAAAAGCGCAAGTCCAATCAGCTTCCTAACCTACTTTACCCAGTTCTAAAAATTCTTTGCAAAGTGCAAGCTACGTCTTTTCATACACAGCATGTTTTCACGAAAAGCCAAAAACATTTACTCATATTTTACGCACATGAAATGAGTTATTTGCTCAGCTAATTTCCAGCAGGTGTATCTACATTCTAAATGCTTATATTAAAAAGTTACTGATAGAAACAAGAAGTGTTGAAAATTACACATGACATCGACTGAAACGCGCACGACCATTTCACAACAGCTTTGCACTTAGAGCGACCGCCAACCAAGCCACAGACCACCACAGAAGATTTCAAACTTCCTTGAAAACTGTTAACTCTTGTGCCTGTGCTTGGGTAACCTAAACCTTTCATAGAATATCGCGGACCGTTTCACAAACAAAAGATATGAAGTATTTTTGTTCAGTGAAAGACTGTTTTCGACACAGAAGGAAGATTTTTGGACATCTGATAAATATCTTTGAAGATTACCACACAATCGAAAAGAAGCTTAAAAATGTTTTTCTAACCGTTGGCGATAACAACTAGCTTATAGCAGCTTTCTGAACTTCTTAGCTCAAAAAAGATGACAAATGTAGTTCTTGAGCAACGGTTAGGTTGACGGTAAAGACTTACCAAAATCCTTGTGGATATCATTTGGAGAAGAGACACCTAACCGTAGAGTGGACCAAGTTCATTTGGACGGAAATTTGGATCATATGAGATATGACTATTACAGGAAGCAAGAGCACTAGATCTTTGTTATGACAAATTTTCAAACCTCTGCAACAAAGAAAAGCTTCGGACCATGTTAACATGGCCCATTTATTTTCGCGGTATCAAACGATACAGTGGAGTATGTTTAGATGGGCCAGTCTACAAACAGTCGAAATGTGAAAGTTGCTGTGTCGTTGAATGGACCATGTACATTTGGATTCTGGTTATTACTATTTTTGAAAAACCTTCGCGCATCTCACGCTAGATTAAGTTTACCTCAAATGACTTTGTGGCTGTTACTGCTTTAATAAAAATTGTTGATTGTTCCATCAAAGTGAGAGACGATCTGGCAGCTTAAGATGTGGTAACATTGCTGTTTGATATCACAAATGCAGTAACTGTCGGTTGTTTAATCACAATAATGTTTTTATTGATATCAGAACAACAGTCAGATTGCAGGCAGGTTCACACGTTTAACTTATGCAGAGATGTAAGCTGACGCCCAACTTGACGTTTACTCCGACAAATCGGTGGAATTTTTTTTATACAGAAGCTTTGTTTTCAGGTGAACTTAGCTTCCTTGCCAGACTTCATGCTCAGGTATGAATGAAACAAGTCTCTGAGGCAAAGGCCTGGTTACAAAGTGCAGTTTTGCAGAATGAAGTCTGCTAACGACTGAGCTTGCTTTATTTAATCAAGGTGAAGAGGACATACTTCAGTTGCCTAAGAAACGTTTTTTCTTTCGCAGGTATTTGTGGTATATAGTATTTGTATTTAACATTAAATAGTTAAAAATGGATGCTGACACGGCGATGTCCAACATTCCCAGTTGCGTTAGTTTAAGAAATTTTAACAGCTTAACAGATGATGACATGTCAAGTGATGATGATCGTCCGTTACTAATAACCGTTACGCGAAAGCAACTTACTTACGTTTGGAACGAAAGGCAGCGCACAAAATACAAGGCCAGAGTACTTAGAAAGGATGGAAAATATGCAAAAGTCCATTATATCAATTTCAACAAAAGGTATGATGAATGGGTTAATTTGGTTTTGATAAGCACAGAAAAAGATGAGCTTGGGAAAAAGTGGAAGAGTAAGGAAAGTCACGTTGAAATTCCGGCGAAGTGTGGTGAAGTCAGCAAAAGCAAACGGATAGCGAAGGCAGAAATGAGGAGTGAGTTTTCGAAAAATAGTTTAGAAGAAGCGAGTGGCACTTTATCTGAGGTGGAAGCCAGCGACAACGTAGTCACTTTGATGGAGGCACAGGATGAGGAAGATGAGAAAAAGACAGAAGAACTAAAGATAGGAAATGAACATGGCCGCAGCAGTAACAAATCTGTATCTAGTCGTTCAACAGACTCAAGTGGACAAGAGGAAAAAGACATTTACTACGTTATAGATGATAATGGAAACTACATAGGTGAGATGAAATACATAACACCATGTTTTGCAGTGGTACTGTAGATGTGTGCATATTTATTAATATTTTAATGCAGGTCAGGCAAAGATTGCAGATTAGACTATCTGTCGTGGTTACACGTTAGACTCTGACGAGGAGCGGATCTTAGTCATAAGCGTCATGCCTCAACCACTGATTGCTTTGCCGGAAGAGTTTTTGCCGGGAACAATTTACGCTGGAAACGTGATAATCTACGAAAAGGTTAGCGTCAGTTTAAAAATACTGGTAGTAAAGTGTAGAGAATGTTATTCTTGACCATCATTTGTACACGGCAGAATTAAGGCAACAAACATCATGTGCGAAGGAATCATTTGACAGCAGAAGAAAGCGAAAGCGTAACTCTGGCCAAGAGTACGAGACACGAACCAAAAAAGGGATTAAATTAATGCCCGAAAAGCAATTTGTGGGTGAGTTGATTAATGCAGTTTCTGTTAGCAGTACTGACATAGTTAGATTTAATCTTTTGAACATTTCTTGCGCAGATTTTCAGTGTAACTGCCGCTACAAAAATGCTCTGATGTCACAACAGAAGAACGAAAAAACAATATGAAGAGTTTTGGAAACTGGGTGATTTCAATGCCCAGAATTATATTATTTTACACTGCATAAAAGTCTTTCCTAGAAAGTCGCAAAGAATTAGATCTCCAAATAACTCTACAAAATCACAGCCAAAGCAATATTCCAGAGAATACAATATAAATGAAATTCCTGTATGCAAAAAAGTGTTTGAAGCAACATTTGGCGTCAGTTCAGGAAGAATTAACAGAATACGCGCACAGTATGATGCCTACAGACCAAAGGGGAAAGCATAAAAATCATACACATGTGGCAGAGAAAATCAAGGAAAGCTTGTGCAAGTTGATCGACCGAATTCCAAAATATAAGTCTCATTACAAAGACAACAGTAAAGTGAAATATTTATCACCTGGAGTTCACAAAATCGACGTATATGAACTTTGGACAGAAGAATGCAAAAAAATAATTATCCCCGGTCCCTTCATATGAGTGGTTTTTGATATTCTGGAAGAAAAATTTTGATCTAAAAGTTCACACGCCCTCGACTGATTGTTGTGGTACATGCGACGAGCTGTCGAATTGTGGCCAACATGAGTTGTTAGCTGCGCACCACAATGAAGTTCAAAAAGCAAGAGAAGTCTTTAGAGAAGATTGCTCGAAAAATTGCACACTTACTTTTGATATGCAAAAAACACAACCACTTCCTCACTTGCAAACTAATAAATTTTAACCTGCGGCAACTGTGGTTCTATAATCTTGGAATACACCACACTGCTGAAAAGCAAGGGTATATGTTTTGCTGGATTGAAGGAGCAACCAAACGTGGAAGTAGAGAAATAGGCAGCTGTTTGCTGAAGTTTATACAGCAAAACTGTCCTACCTGGGACGAACTGGTGTTGTGGTCTGACAGTTGCGGTGGGCAAAATTGTAACCGGAACATCATGTGTCTTTTGCTGTCTATCGTCAACGACGATTCACTTCAGTTGAAAAAAATCACTCACAGATTTATGTGGAGTGGTCATTCATACCTTCCCAATGATTGTGATTTTAGCCACATAGAGAAAAGAAAGAAAGCAGCTGTAGCTATCACAAGACCTCAGCAGTATATTCATTTAATGAAATCTGCACGCAAGTCAAAATCGTATCATGTCTACCAAATGGAGAAAGAAGATATGCTGGACATTTCAAAGCTTGCAGGAAATTACTCAAAACCAAAAAAAGATTCCAGAGATCAACCGGTCAAACTTCTTCAAATGCATGAAATGATATACGAGAGAGGTTTTTCTGGATACCACTACCGGCATTCATTCTTTGACAGCGAGGTAACCACAGTGGAAATTCAGGATTCCAGGCAATGCAGCAGCAACTGCACTATCACTTCATTGCCTGTGGCATATCCTGATGTAGTTCCAATAAGTCACAAAAAATACCAGGACCTTCAAGAACTTATTAAGTATGTTCCACCTGTTGATCAACACTGGCTTGTTTCACTGAAACATGATGCTTCCAACAACGATCCAGTGCATCCGGACTTGCAGTGAAGACTGTGTTCTCAATGTTGTGTTGTTACTTCTGTTCTTTTCGTTCAAATTCAAGTTTTGCCGCTTATACAATAAATGTTTGGAGGTGGATATTTATGCCTATTTTGAAATTTATTCCAGATAAAAAAATCACAGATTATTGAAATTAACTGCATCGGGCAGCTGATTCATGAGCTCCTTGAAAGAAAGCCTGCCACAGCCAATGTTTTTTAATGCTCGGTTGCATGTTTGGTGAATAAAAGCGGCTGAATCATTTTTTTTGTGAAAAAGGTGAACTTGGTCCACTTTACGCATAGGACAATTTCATTTTTGTACCTATCCAAGTAAACTTGGTTCAAAAAATTTGGTAGTTTGACGAATGGTATAGTGAACCAAGTACTTCAATTGAAAAATTCAGAAAATGATGACGTCACACAATGCTAAAACAGTTTTGACCACAAAGCTCTCAAAGCAAACTCATGGTTTGGTAGTGCTTTCAACGGAATTTAAGCGATCTTCGCTCAAAAAAACGCTTTCGAAGCGCATAACTTTAACCTCATTTTTCTAAAAACTATGATTTTTGACTTGGTGCAGTCTACGATTAGGTGTCTCTTAGTATGGAACTAACGAATTTAAATCTGCTTGTAAAGCGTAGGTCACTGGTACTTATCGACCTGTGCCTCGATTGGCGATAAAGTGGATAAAGCTTTACGCCAAAATTCTGGGTAACTTTATAAGTTGTGGTCGTTTGAAAACTGCGCCGAACCTAGCCGCGACAAAGTTGAAATTGATTTGTCTTAAAATCATTCGAGACGTAAAAAAGCGTAAAGATTTTCCTGTGCAAAGCTAGTACGAGTGAAATGAGGCAACCGGTCAAAGGTATGTCGCCACAACATGACAAGATCGGACGTGTTTCAAGCAGTCGCGTCGAAATGCGGCAAAGCCAGGTAGCTGAAGTCCACGCCACGTTTCGTTTATTCGCCTTGTAAAGAGTAACGTCCTAGTGTTGGAGATTAAAGTGCGGTTCTAAGAACAGTATGCTGAGCGTTTTTCGCCGGTAAAGTCAGCCCCCAGTATCGCTCAAGTAACAACGTTACAGTCAAAACACGCGGCACTTTATCCAAAGGAATCGAATTAAGGGACAAGCCCTGATATGTTGCCACCGGTCGCGTAAGCGCCTTAAATAAATCCATCAAGCCGAGGGAAAATGTCATTCTGCGCAAATCCAAAGCAGAAGCGCATCTGTCGCCACGAGCGCCCGCCCATTCGCGACGCGACTGCTGTGAGACTGACACGAGTCGCAGATGGAGACTCGCAGGGCCGGAGGAAATCAGATGAAGTCCAGGCGTGTCTCGAAAATATACAGTGAACAAGAACAGCGGTGTATTTAGAAAACTTGAGCAGTCAAAGCTATAGTCGAAAGAGCGGAAGCACAAATTGATACAATCAGACTGCGAGAATATGTTGCTTCAAACGGGTTCCACAAATTAGGACGCGGTGTGCTGCGAAACGTGAATGGTCGCAAGTTTTTTTCGTTTGTCAGTGCGACAAATCGGCATCAAAATCAACTCGAGCATTTATTCAAGCTATGTATCTGATTGTAATGTGATGATGAAAGTTTTTTAAATTCCTTTTTCAAAAAGGCAAACGTGAATAATTTATAGGTGGCTTTTCGGCAAGCTTCCAAGAACCTGAACAGTGTTACATGTAAATGTGTCGAAAAATGCCCACTGGTTTGCAGCTATGAGTTCCAGCGCATGCGAGTATAACTACCGAAAAAACGCTCTTATTCATGACCTATCCTGGTTTGGTGGAAATCACCTAAATCAGGGGTGGACAATTATTTAGGCTCGGGGGTCATTTTGAGAAGGCCGCGTTTAACGGAGGGCCGTACCTTCTGATGGAAATAGTCGATGGAAATAAAAGCAAGTTTCGGTTCAAGTTGGACGAAATTTGAGATTTGAAGGTTTCTCCTGAATACTCCCGCGGCCCACTAAAAACGCAGTGGCGGCCACAAGTGGCACGCGGGCCGCTAATTAGCCAACCCTGACCGAAATGACACGAAATGTGCAGAAGCATCAAACACTATCGTTTCTCTTTAGCAATAATAGTGGTAAAGTGAGGAATAAATCAACGTTTGTACCACTGTTTTCTAACCCCAGCGTGTTGCAAACGCCACAGGCCTTGACGTGCTGATCACAGTGAATCTACTTTGCACGAGAATTCGGATTGTGTTATGCTTTGTCGAGTGTATCAAGGTTAAACAAAGGAAACAGCGCGATACTTTCGTAACAGCATCGGGAAAAGCACTTTTCCTTGGCCACCATCAGAAACAGATTGCTCAGCTGCTTGTTTTCGCAAACTCATGGACTTAAGTAATGGTCCTAGTACAGCGGTTGTCAATTGGGGGTGCGAGAAGGGTCTTCTTGGGGTGCGAACTTCTCCGATAATACAAAAAACAATACATCAAATGGTGCAAGGGGTGCAAAAATGATTTTTCCTTCCGGACGGTGTGCGGGCTTCAAATTGAATTGAGAACCGCTGTCCTAGTACGTTGCTCTTTCTATAACGAAAATGTCGATGGATTTAGTCCGGCGCGTACAATAGAAGCAGTTTCGCGTTTCTACCGTTTGCCTGCTGCAACAACAATTCATATCGTAAGCAGGGAAACTTTAACTAATGAAGGCAGTGGCGGTTGCACTGGTAAAAACTTACATTCGTCACTGGCATGCCAAAGAGCCTTTCGCGCTGATTGTATACTTGCGCGAGGGTCTGGCATTCTTTGAGTTGCTTGTTAACCCGACGAACTTCGTTGGCGACTTCGTGAGCCCTGAGAATTTCGTTGTGAGCAGCGAAACCAGCGACGACCATCTGTATTTTGGAAAAATGTCAATGAGAGGGGAAAACGTTTAAAAAACTACAATAAATGCCAAAAATCCAAACGATTGAACTAGTTGTCGATGAAGATGAAATTTTATTAGAACGGCATCAAAGTGGAAATTCAAAATACATTTACAAGAAACCAACAAAGTTTGAAAGCTTGGCACCTGAAAGCTGGGTAAAAAATCTAAAAATGACTTTTTGCACTCCCGCAGTGACCGTAACACAAGTCTAAGCACGGTGACGGCCGATGGAAACGAAGTAGAAAAATTACCAGTAACTTTCGCACTGGTCTCTATGCTGAAACAAAGACCATGCATTGTGTTCGACTAACGCGAACAATGACCTGCAAGGTGTCAAGACGGTCCTGGAAATTGTTTTGGTCGGCCAGTTGCAGTTTATGGAAATGCTCCTCCAATTCTTCCAAAGTTTGATATGTCGCTTCCATTTGGTCTTCCAGCTTCTTTGGCCATCCAATCGCTGTCCATCTAAACACATGAACAGATTGCGAGTGTTTTTATCACTCTTGGAATTTTGAGGAACTTCGTGAAACATCCATTTTCGCGAAGTTTTGGCCGAACTGACTCGTAAGCCATATCTAATCTCCACAGTTGGCAATTTTAGAATCACGACCTGAAGTGAAAATGGATCCAACAATTCCAACACTTGCACAAACCAGTGCAGTTACACAATTTCATTCCAAACTTACGCTAAGTAATGTTTTCCTTCTTGCTAACCTTTGAATGGATTAAAGTTAAGGTTCAAAATTAAGAAAACAGATTTCAGGCTGTGCGGCCAAAGTTATATTGAAATACTAATGTGCTTTCAAAAGTCGTAGAAATGCAATAGCACGCGGCACTTGGCCATAAGACGCGTTTATTGTGCTGGTTTGTTCCATCTGGCAGTTTAACCAAGCACTCATCACCATAAACAAAAGAAGGGAAAATATCTCTTGACAGTCAATAAGGTCGGATCAACAATGGTTGCGTCTACTGGTATCGGAACAACTTAGTATAGGGTTGACCACAGGTAAGCGCTGATATAAACGCACTGATGTCTTAGGATGCGAACAAGCGCCAAAAAGTTGAAGCGCCTCAACTTCTCACGAACTTTCCCACACGTTATGCAGAAAGTACCAGTCAGCACCATTTAGTTTCCAGTATCTTTGTTTCGTGCGTCTTTAGATTTTAGAGGCTTAGTACGCATTTCGGATAAATAGAAAATGAGCATCATAAATATTTAACGCAAAATGTGTGTCTATCTAAGGAGTCATCCCGACCGTTCTCCCGGGAAGTGATGTACAATTTAGTTTCGCAGTAGTTTAAAGTCAATCTACGTCGCTGGTTGGTGCGCAACTGAATCAAAAAGAACGAACTAAGTAAAGCTTTGACATTTAATGTAAAGCCGTCATTTGTAACATACTTCCGAGAGAAAGTTCGACGACTCTTTACATGTAATAAAATGGTTAATTTTTTTCACCTTTATAACATCATAAACTATAACTCCAGGAGATAACGCTCATTCATGATTGTAAAACCTAATACTGTACAACTATAACTTTTGCTCTAAAAACACTTGCTGCCGCACAATGGCTAACATCCAAGCAACCCTTAGTATATCTTTGAGTCTTTACTGCGATACTTCCCACCTCATTGCTATTTTCGTCAGAATTTTTTTGATTCATTTGACTTTCCAAAAATAGGAGCTGAATATCACAAACGCTCAATTGTGAAAAAAAGTGTATTACAGGAACTAGACAAAAGATACGCCAGCAGAGACCGTGATACAGAAGGGCACGTACGGTAATATGGCGGCCATTTTGGAAAATGGGCGCCAAACCTGACTAAGGACCAATCTCGAGTTGCTTCATATCTAGAACTGTTTAGAATATCTTAAAATACATGTGTACCAGTTTTGATGCTTTTATGAAAATGTGAACAATTCGTCAAAAATATCATGCTATGCGCTGGACTACAAAACATTTCTCAAACACGAACTCAACAGCGATTCAAATGACAGAAACCCATCGGTTGCATTGCCGCCCGCACACACACGCGGGTGTTCGAGAACTTCGAAACCACTGCTCGCACAGCCAGCGAAAACTTGCTTTACAACTAAGATTGGTAGCATATTTAAGAATTTCCTTTGCCAACTTTGCTAGTATATACAGTATTATCTACTTTAAATTCCAGTACGATTGTTCACATACTCTGAAAAAAGTTTTCGTAAATTTTCGAACTTATTGTCCCTTTTGAATTTTTCAGTGAGCAGCCGCAGAACCAGCAGCAATCCTTCCGCCGTTACCAATACTGCGAGAAGCCGTCACGCGTCACAGACAGGTTGAATGAGTAAAAAGGTATCGCTGCTGACTACAGAAAGGGCACAAGGTTTTCCTGGACCAGTTAACAAATGAAATGAACAGCTGCTGCTGGTGCGGCTGCCTGTACTTGAGCTGTTGGTCAAAAATACTTGCTACGATGCATTTTAAGCCAACGCAAAAAATTGCCACGAAATAAATCAGTCCAATCTCTCTAATAAAATCAGCACTCATTGTAAGCCCATACCACATCACTTATACGTAGCCTCAAACAGGGTTGCGGAGCCGGAGTCGCAAGGAGTCACAGGTTTAGGGGTGGAGTCGGATTTCTAAGATCACTAGGAGTCGGAGCCGAATTAAAAAATCTGGATTAAAAAATCCGACTTCGACTTTGGAAGTCCAAATGAATCATTTTATACATTGCACTCCAAAGTTAGGAATCCTAACTCGTGCATGTTGAAATGGTGCAATTTCTTTTGAAATTTGTATTGAAACTGAGAAGTATGTGTACCACGATTTCCATTGATTGCTAGTTGCTACAATATTATTGACAGCCAAACTTCATTCATGTTATGCTAAGGAGTCGGAGTCGGAAATTTTGGAAAGGTCCTAGTTGGAGTCGGACATTTTACCTCCGACTCCGCAACCCCGGCCTCAAACCCACTTAGCTCAAAACTGGATGTGTTCACTGAATTGAAGTATCTGTTTACTTCACCAACTGATTACTACCAAGGGCTGCAATTAAACTTTGTGAGTTAGGGTAAATTTCACACTTGTTAGGGTTTGACGCTGGCCAATGCACAAACGATCAAAGAGATGGGTGGCGCGTGTCAAGAAGAATTAATTATAATTAATATTTTTAAGAATTAATTATAAATAAACCAATAATTATTGGTCAAATGTACTCCACTTAAAAATGATTTGTAAATTGGAATTTCTTACAGTAACAAAAAAACAAAACTCAAAAGCAAAGCTTAATTTTTTATCATTCCCACGCAGGTGAATGAAGGCTGCAAGGACAACAAAACGAGTTTATTAAAATTAGGTGATTTAAAAATGGCACTTTTTGCAAAAATTACTGCACTTCTAGGATTCATGTTGGTGGTTAGTTGTACTCTGGTCGAGTGCGGAGGAAAATCATCAAAGAAAAGTGGACTACTGAAAACAGCACAAGTCAACAATGGACAAACCTTCAATCAAGGAAAAGGTACAGATTTGAGGTAAAACTAAAATGAGGCAGATTATATAAACATGTCTAAACCGGGCCAAAAAACGGCAATAAATAACAACCGTCAAGCGGGTCGACACCTTTGAAATAAAGACAAACTTTCACCTAGAGTGGAGATGTGGATGACCATGCTGCTGTAGTGAACACGGGTTTAAACCAAACATGAGGAATGCGCCTCTTTAAAAGTATTTTCCAATTTTCATTAATTGCGACACAGCGGTGATTATCAAACTTAGATTTCGTTCGTTTTCATGTTTACTATGTGCGCCAAAGTTAGTGCATGTTATTTGTAAAAATAATCATTTCGGTTGTGGCAGGGTAAGCGTTGCTGCGAAGTTCTCCAAAATTTTAGATCAGTAACATTCAATGATTAGCAGCCAAAAAGCATTATAAAAGTCAACGAATATTTTTCCAAACTATTCAGGTTTGGGTAATATGCTTTTTGCATGTGGCACCATAAGTTTGGGTAAATATTACTGTAATTGAGGCTTAACAAGGCAAGCCTAAGAAAAATTGGACTACAGTTTGAAAACATAATTCGTATTGTGTTAGCAATGTTGTGATGAAGCTCCTGACGCAAAACATAACGTTTGGCAGTCAGGCGCGTACAAAGCTTGAAATGAGGGTTAAATCACGTGAGCATTTTAGGCGTTTTGCTACCGTGTTACAATTGCCAAGTGGTAACAGTGTCGACATTCCTACAGGGAAAAAAATTATTCCGTTTCGTACAATGCTAAGATCGTTCTCTAAGTACTGCTCGAAAACGTTGCACTTTTGCCCCCAAATATTTCGACCACTGTAGGCTTGAAGCTGCTGTTCGCACAGACCCTCATAAATTATGTAAATCCGGCATCATCTTTGCTTTCACATTTTAATGGCTTAACTACCTGAACAAAACGTTGAAGACATTCACAAGGAATTAGTGTGCATTAAACAGAATCAGGGCACTGCTACCGAAAGGGCAAGCATTAGCCTATATAGAAAAATACTGTTCGCCACAGATACATATGTGAAGATGACAGAAATTTGAAAAGGATGACAGAAATTTGAAATGGTGTTATGGCCTTCACGATCCTGTGTATAGCGTATGGATGCAAGTAAGATTTTTTTCAGACACGTTTAAATGTACATCTATTCAAAATCAGTGGACACCTTGATCTGACTCGAAGATTTGGTGAATATCTAAAGAAAACGTTAGCAAACTAAACATAAAATCATAAACACAATGATTGCAACATCTCTCCACAGTGATGATATAAAGTCTATCGAATAAGCTCAAGTGGAGGTTAACACATCACAAAATAAAAAAATTTAGAACAACAAACTGGAATGAAATACATTTCACTGATACTTTCATCACCACCGATGAATTCGCAATTATAGAAGAGCACTGTACACAACTTATCGGAGAACCGTGTGTAGTACACGCATCATTCCACATATAACGCTTGCTTTGAGTAAAAATCCAACCGAATTCCAGGAATAAAATATAGATTGGTAAATAATTTAAATGTTTTCGATCAATACTGTCACTGACTGACACTACATTAGCATTATAAAGAACTTAAAAGGCGTATGTGCTAACGACAATGTTTTCCACGCACTGTGCAGATTTTGAAAGTCGATTTGGATCAGCGCAACGCAAAAAAGGAAGCATTCACGCGAACAGAACGGCTGGCGAAAAACTTCGAAACCATTTGGTAACTGAGCACGACTTAACGGCGAGGCCTGAAAATAACAAGCGAAACATACACATCCGAGTCGGCCTCACGTTCAGGCAGGTAAGGATTGCAACTGGTACAAAAAACTGACTGGTGTAGCAATGTGTTTATCGAAACAGTTCAGCATTTCAGCAATCGTTTGTTAGTTGAAAACTTGAACTTTTCAGAAAAGTTTTTAAATATTCCTCTTTGAAAGAATCAAGTCATCTGATAAATAAACGAACTTTTGGCAGCACATATTTAGGTATGGTGCGATGTTCTCACAGCTTTGAAACAGTGAAAAACTATAACCACAGCCGTATATGCAGATCCGAGCTATACCTCACTTCACAATACTTTCTGGGTTCATGTGCTTTATGCCACTTTTGCAAATTTACCTCAAGAATACTTCAAAAACGGTTCAAATTTGTATAAAACATTGTGTTCTGAAGGATTTTTTAGTGTTAACGTGATCAACAAAAACTCAAGTTTGAATTTTCGACCAACCAGCTGGGCAGCGATCTCCGCATCTGTCAGGCAAGCGAACCAGTGGGAAACAAAGTTGATCATGGTGGCCCCTAACTTCATTCCAAACACGCAAAAGTCTCTCACTACTAATAAGCCACGACACCTATCAACACCGAGAAATTATCGCTGATGCAATCCTTAATCATGAATGTTTGGCAGACTCATGTCCAACATTCGTCAAAACTATTTCATGGTTAAACTGACTGCACCATTTTTTTACCTCAAAATGTTTCGTGGGAAAAGCTACAAGCTAAAGTAAAACAGAAGATATCTACGTCGGGTACAAACGCGTCCGTCTAATAAAATGATGTGAATCACTGGTGGAAAAACGTTGCGGTGACAAAAGTTCGTAACGAAGGATTGTCAAAACAAGAAAGTGTGCTTCTGTTGAGAAGAATAGCAATCTCTGGTTAAGAGATGCACTGGTGATAGATTGTCTTTGGCAGCAGATGCTTTGGTGAGCGGTTGCTCGTTAGGAGCTATTTCGCAATTAAAAATTGTCAATGGTGCAGTTACCAGACGTCGCGGCACAGAATCGTTCACGGCAAGAAGGGTCGCACTGCCAATTAGTCAGTAACAATTGTGTTTCGTTAGAGTTATGCAGCACGGCTTAAATGTTATTGACTGAAAGGTAAACAAATACAGTTGCAGTAGTGTGACAATCACAAGTTAAACCAACAACGTGCTTTGCCACCTTCCCTCTAAAATTTCCTGGCTCTGATCCCAATAAATTTTGGATGGAAGGTGGAAGTCAGATCCTTTTTTTCGAGCTGGTGTTTGCCTATTTGATAAGCATTTGCTTTTTCCTCAAGTTTGCGTTAAAATACAACAGGTTGGGTTTCCTTACCGCGTTCATTCATGTTGACTCCCAGCATCACATTTTCATTCAAATTTGCAAGTACTTAAAATCTGTGAACAGTGAACGCATAGAACTCGTTCTGAGGTAGCGTATTGATTTCTGACAATACCCGCTCTAATGCATTTAAAAGAAACAAGGTAAACAAGTGCAAAGATGTGACGTCAGGCGCGGATTTTAACTGATTGCGATGCACTGGTTTCGGAAATAATCGCACAACCTCGCAAACGGACGGACGACGCAGATTGAACAAATTAGTCAGCTTAGCTTTTACAGGTGTAGAATTTCGCGCGAATGTCACAGAAGAATGTTCGTCAACATGCATTAATTATAAGTAAGCATTTTTTCAAAGTAGCCTCCGTAAGAAAAACATGCAGCCACAAAACGTCCACCAAAATATTAAATATTGATGAATACGTCCGGTGAGAGTGGAAATGCATCGAGCCTGGTCAATATGACTTTTCTCCGATTGGCTACTTCCACATGAGCAAGCATATTAGACGCACAAAATTCTTAATCTTGCTTGGCGTTGGTTCGGCAAGGAAAAAAGGTTTTCGGCAACTTCCTAACAATACGGCTTTTTAGTGGTTTTTAAATCAATCGCAAACGGTCTAAAATAAGACAGCTGAAAATTACGCCCATTTCTCAGTCGGAATCAATTGCTGGACCAAAAAAAACTTTGCACAAAAGAGCAAAACACGAATTTGATTTAAAGGTCGAGGAGACGCACGTTGCGCACTTACCTGAACAAACGATTTTGCAACAGAATCAGAAGCTCTTTTAATGGGCCATTACCACTTTTGCAAAATCCCGAACATGCATCATATAAGATGATAGATCCCCTAACACCTTAGCATTAAACTTCTTGTCTGTTCCCATAGTGTTCAAAATCAAATCAATGTTTTCTTTTCAATGTCGTCATTGACTACAAAAATTCATTCTAATTCTCTACAAGGTAAAAAAAGAAGTTCACAGTGCTCCACACGTGTGAATTGCACAACACGCAATCCACTGAAAAAACTCAACGTAGAGGCTGCCAGCAGTTTATCCAACGCACGAGTAAACTGAGATGCAGCCAAACAACAGTTGGAAGGGAAGGTCAGAAGCTTACTTTTCTTATCCACACGTGAAGAAAACCACGATGTCAGATATTTTTTGCAAATAAGCATCAGAGACGAGCAAGGGAAGAAAGCATGATTCAAAACCGATCAGCAAATTTACTGCACGAAGTCCAGCGAGGCAGCGATGGGTGACAGCACAAAGCGCCACAACGCAATACTGAAAACACAATGCCCCACCACCGTGGTCAAACCTGTGAAGCCTACGTGTGAAACTCAAACCTTGGTGCACGCTGTCGGATTAAGCTGGTCACGAAACATAAACTTGTATTGGTATTTCGTGGTTTGTCCAAGGCTACCACTTAATTATATTCACAGATACTGGACCTGGATGAAAAAAATCAAATTCTCAAGAGTTTGGTATGGTTTCGACTGTATTGGAAAAATCCACACTTGTCCTGGGATCCCAAGGACTACGACAACATCACAGAAAGTATGAACTTCAAAGACAGTTTGTATCCCAAGCCTGTTTTTTCGGTCTTTTGCCATTCATTGACCGAATTTTTTGAAACGACCGAAAAAAATTAAGTCGATTCCGTCATATTGCCTTTTACCAGTCATAAAGAAATATCCGAAAATGAAAAAATGACAGACGCTTTTGAGCTATTTTCGGACAAATGACCGAAATGTCTCGGCGAAAAAAGCTAGCTCCAAGCCACATGGATTGCAATTACTAGACTATTCGGTTTAGTTTCTCTGCAGCTGGACTTGCATTTTTTGTGGACTTCTGTGTTTGTTTCTGCAAAAGAATGGCATTTTTACTTGATCAAAAGTGATCTTGCGCTAAACCGTTTGCAAGGAGTCGGGACAGTTTGGAAAAAACTGTTAACGATTAACAATAATAGCCACAAACAGCTACTACTTCGAGACAGGGAAAATTGAAGGAAACCATCATTTATATAGTTTGGTCTTTCTGTATATGACATCAACCTGGCATCGCCTTTAGGATAAAAATTGCATCTTATATCTTGCCACGGATTATGCCGTTACTTGCTTACGACGCAAAATATCCACCAGGGCATCGGTCGTAGTGGAAACTTGCTACTTGCGAAAGTTTCAGAGCAGTGGTTCCCAACCTTTCTCTGACCATGTATCCCTTTAGGATTTCGACAGATGAGGATGTAAGCCTAAACTTTCCTATCGCAAAATGGCTAAGTAAAATAACAAAAATCCACTGAATTTTTAACAGAACTTTTATAAATTTGGAACTATAAAGGTAGACTTCGTTTTTATGTCTCAAAATTACTCTGTTGCAGCTGTACAAAATATGTACCCCCCAGATAGGCAAATGTACCCCTAGGGGTACATGTACTGCAGGTTGGGAACCTCTGCTCTAGAGGGCAAACGTTTATTTCATACAAATAAAATGTTATTTTATCTGCATATTCTGAAAACGTCGCCCAAGTTTGAAACTAAGATTACTGGAAATTCAACAACTTTGTTTAATGGCTCTATTTTCTAGAATGCACGGTACTATTTTGTAGCATGCATTCAAAATTTGTGCTGAAGAGCGTATCAGCAGATGGCAACCAAAAGTGATAACATGGTTCCAACATACTAACGAAACGTCAGCCCGCATGGTATCCTTGCACCAAAGGAGGTCCAGCAACTGAATACCAGCTCATAGTACTTTTCCTAAGCTAAAGACCGTCTTAAGCCCAAAAACGAAGCGTTTCCGAGGTTAAATAGCGGTCGAATTTGGGAATGGCATACCATCGAGACATGCCTAAATTAGAACAGTACCACAATGAACACGTAGACACGACAGATGTCAACCTTTCTTTGCAGTCCAGTTGCCGGTCGGATCAACGTGGATCCCGGACGTAGCCGTTTACGAGGAGATTGGGGTTCACAACTACGCGCCACGACTCCACTACGTCGACTTGACATTTGATGGAAACATGTCATACAAAGAACCAACCTGCTACGAAACGACTTGCAGCATTGACACTGCCTTTTTTCCGTTTGACGTGCAGGTTATGTAATTGGTTGAAATCTAAAAGATTTTTTTTCACAATTGTGTGACGGACGAGATGTTGCATTAACGCAATGACCACCCAAACCTCACGTATCGATGAAAGCATGTACGTCAAGACATCGGCAGTGGAAAAACGTGCACGCATCGCACAATCGATGGTTGCTCGATGGTAGAGCTTTTAATAACAGCTTAATTGCAACATGCATTTTGGAACCGCGTTTTTTATGCTCCACATTCCACAATTTACCCTTCAAATCGTCACGATGATCGAGCAGATATTAAATCCGGCAAATGTGCTTTGCGACTGTCATCTGAGTATGGCCTTTGAAATAAACCTACGCAAGTATAACACAATAAGAAGCGCTTTGTAGAATGAGTAGGGAACAACCGAAGTGGAAACGAACTTACCTATGCTAACTCCGATATCATTCACACAGATTCAATAAGTTTAGCTTTTTCTTATATTTTGTATTTTTTACAGCAGGCATAATGGTCTTCCTTCAATCGTATGCACGTCGCTTAAAAATTTCGGTAAACTGCGGGAACATACGCAATGAATGGATGCTGCAGCAGTAATGAGGGGGTTTGAAACAGTGGCGTAGCCAGCCCAAAAATTTTGGTCCCCTCAAAATTTTTGATTTTAGGCGAACAACACTATTTTGCTTGGAAAAACGCCTCTCAAAGCACAAAATGTCTATATTTTCTAAAAATTTTTGGAGGGCATGGCTTCTTTGGCCCCCCTGGCTACGCCTATGGTTTGAAAACTGAAAATCCCTCAAACGGTCGAGGCGGCGCACTGCCACGTGTCTAGAGTGCACGCAACACCCTATCGAGAAAATTCAAACAAGTGCATTTCAGCCACTGCTGTCACTTTGCAGTCATCAAATACAAACCAATGCCCGACATGTGGCCAGCAGCGTATCTTTCTCATAACCTGTTGCCAAGCGCGTTGAAGATCAGCGCAGCTGTTTCAGTAGTGAATAACATTGGCTTGACACGTTTTCGCTGAATTTTCAGGTGTGCCACTTAACTTTCGTCTCGTGGACACAACCCTTGACTTACATCGACCTTTCCAGCGAAAAGACCCAAAAGCAGCTGATTGAAGATTCCAAGTATTTTGTCAACACAGGAGAATGGAAGCTATCTAGTATCAAACTTAAGAAAACGGTGAGTGCAAGTGAAGCTCAAAAAAGATAACGAAGTTTCATCACAGCCTTATTACACCCGCTTCATATCCTCAGTCAGGGTGTCACGAAAAAAAACCCCGCTACCGGCGCGCCAAGGGCCATCAGGCCGCTTTCGAAGTAGATGTTGCAGTAATGGTAAGTCAGTGGCAGCACAGGGCGTGAAACCTTCCCTCGCATCCGTTCATCAAAGGCTGAGCACGTGGCTGGAAAGACATAACTTAAAGTATCGTGCAGCAAGTTTTCAGTGATCCAGATGAGTACCGCGCTCAGTTTAGCAGTTTAAGAGGCGCATGATCTACGGTATTAAAGTACTGCGCCACTCAGACGGAGCGAAAAGTAGTAGTGTGCATTGCTTTCCTTGTGATGCAACCAAAACATGGGCTACAGGAGGTGTCAATCTCTTCGTAAGTGCGTCAGTGTGCGTGTGCTTGCGCGCGCCTATGTGCCTGGGTGTGTGTAAGTGAAATTCAAGGATAGCGAAGTTTTGTGAACCTTATCATCGGTTCCTATGCGGACGGGCCTACCTGCAAGTTGCAAGTGCAACAATCTCACTTGGATTTCGATAGCTACCACCATCAGTACTATATGGTAGATTTGAATGGTTCAAGGGAATGCTTTATTATGAGTTTAATGAAATATCTACAGACATTTCCCGTAACAAACTGTATGCTTATCAAACAGGTCCGAAGTTATGACACAATTTCTACATCACTCAGTGAAACCAGCAACGTCACGGAGGAATACAAAAGCTCGAACACAACGGCAGCGCATTCATTGAGGTAAAGCAAAGAGTAGGTATAAGGCGATGCCACGCACACATTTGCACACGTTCGTATTTACAATGTGGTAACAATATATGTCGATATGGAAACTTTGTAAGCTAATAGGATCAAAGTTATTTTGCCACATTTCAATCGCAGTTGTGAATAAATGGGAAAAGCTTTGTTGTGATTTTAAATCGCGCTGTTTCGAACAATTAGTACACCACACAAAAGCATAAAACCACTGTTTCGACATGGGGGAGGAGGAACGAATTTTCTAGTGGGGGCCTAGCCCTGCTTTAGGTCTACTATCTGGATCATGGCTGATTGATTGTGTGATGTCAATGATGACCATTCAACCTTAGAATGTCCTTTTACATAATTTACAAGAGTGAAATGCGAAGGCTGTATCTTTAGAACGATGTAACTTTTTACTATGCCGAGCTTCTTCGCTGTAAAGTGTAAACAAACGGTTCATTAATTTGCCACAGAAATGTTTTGCATCAGGTCATCCTTGAAAGACGGAGCGACGCGTGTGCGGCATTACGACACAACAAAGTTGAGATGAAAATAAGCTCGCCTTGTCGATCAAATCAGGCACTCAGCAAAATTTTGAAGATGATGTGCTTTATATAGGGCGACACAAAAAAAGGTCATCACCTAAACTTGAATAACTTTTGAATTATTAATCAACTATTTTTATTTTTCAGATTTACCAATTAGAATTAATGTTCTAAGAGTCTACCAAATTTGACCTTCGAGATGCCATGGACTACTGAGCAAAAGATATTTATAGTTGAGGCATATTTTCAGCAGACGTCTATCCACGTAGCTCAATTGCAATTCAAAAAACGGTTCGGATGTCGTGAATTTCCTGTCCACTCAATGATCTACAGATGGGTCAACAAGTTCAGAACCCATGGGACTGTGCATAACCTCAATCAAAAAGATACTAACAGACAATCACTTTCTGGACGACCGAAATCATCAAGGACACCACACAACGTTGCTGCTGTCAGAGACTCTGTTGTCCACAGCCCGATGGTTCGAGGACGACAACGAGCGGTCTGTGGCAATCAACACCGAGCGATATGTCCAGGTGCTTCGCAAGTTCTGGACAGCACTTGGTCGACGGAGAGGGGTCGTCAGGGTCCTCCAGTGGTTCCAGCAGGATGGTGCCACCCCCCACACCTCAAACGAATTATGGGCATGGCTACAGCAGCGTTTCCCTGACCGACTGATCAGCCGCAGGTGTGACCCGCAGTGGTCGCCGCATTCACCGGAATTGAAGTCCCAGATTTTTATATGTGGG
>Ga0210059_1002554_pt1 | contig 28567 bp, 19 predicted proteins | sample Ectturendosymbi2_FD_188042 | JGI IMG/M metagenome (GOLD analysis project Ga0210059, IMG submission 188042) | Ecteinascidia turbinata endosymbiont from Florida, USA - Sample 2 (SPAdes) (version 2) | ecosystem: Host-associated > Tunicates > Ascidians > Unclassified | place: Key West, Florida...
CTTGTTTTTTTGTCAACACTAGTTTGTAAATGTTAAAAATGCCAATAATTCTGAATTATCCCATTCTTCCACACCAGGGGCCTATACTATAAATGCAAGGAGCAGACCCAATCAAACTGTTGGTGACTTGATCTTTTCCAGGTCGTGCGGTCAAAGGAAAACCACAATAATAGTTTGATAAATGATTATGCACGTTTAATTGATTTTGTGAGCAGAACCTTAAGACTCTTCTATTTCAATTTGCTTGATTTAGCTGATTTTTGATGCATGGCTAGTTTCCGATTTCGTTTTTGTTGTTGTGGCAACGATGTGCATTACAAGGTTTTGTTCCAAAGGGGGGGCACTAGCGGATTAATCAAATGTTTCTCTAGGGTGGAGTCAAAAGCGGTAAAATCTGTTTTTTCCCACTCGAAACAAAGAAAACAAGCTTTTTTGCTAATATTTTCAAAGATTTGGCGGGACTGCCTCCCTTCCTACGCCCATGGTGGCAACCCTGAATGTGCACCATCGGTCTACGGAGTCTAAAATTTTTGACTGCGACTCCGCTCCGACTCCGAAACAATTTTAAATTTGAAAAAATGACTCCGGCTCCACTCCTATTTTCGAAATTCATTAAGACTCCGGCCGGACTCCACCACAGGTTTGTGCTAAGCCTCACACCTTTGCTTGCAATCTGTGCATCATTTCATGCTTCATCATTGACTTGCAGTTCAGGCGGATTGATCATAACAGCTCACACAAGTCCGTATCTGTTCTATTCCGTCAGTAGTTGCACATATGACAGCTACATGATAAAAAATGAACGTTTTCTTGCGTACTTTATGCGCATTCTCAATTCTTATGTAGTTTAGCGAGTTTCAAACTGTCAACCCTGTGTTTCCGCCACCTTAGCTGCAACCTTCTTTGCTCGACTGCTATTCAATGAAACACCCTGATGTCTCTGCACTTGTGAAATGCCTTGTCGTAGCATTGGGTGTGTTTTACACTCCTGTTTTAACGCATTGCCAGATATTTTTGCATTTATGAACTGCCCTGTCTTCGCATTGAGTGCTGTGTTTTCATTTTTGCTCCGATCTCCTAACTTGGAGCGCAGATAATTAGTTGTTCGTTGCAGTGACACAATGTACAACAAGTAAGGGCAGCGCGTGTAGAAAAATATGTATGTTGTGTCACCCAATTTCGCCCAAAGTGTGACATCACAAACCGCGTATATCCGGCAATAATAACCACCACTCGCCCCTGCTCAAAACTAGAATTTGGTAGGGGACATGCAATCAAGCAGTCGCCCCGAGCATCACCAGACCTCTGCACGCCACACTGCCGGATACGGATGTCCGAAAATTGGTTTCAAGATGGAACCGGATACGGATACCGTTATTCAATCTGGAACGCTTTAACTTTGAGAATTGAGGCTGTCAAAACAATTTTTGGTCACATTTGACATCTTGGAGAAACTTGCACTTTGCATCTTATCAGTTTTTTGTTCCATGCCTCCGAGTCATCGGAGTGGGGGATACGAATATCATGCTTTAAAAACAGGATAGGATTGGGTAGTAAAAATACAATATCCGATCAGCTCTGGCATCTATTAGCTTGGTCATAATGGTACAATTCAATCTTTGTAACCGAGATTTTGTTACGAATAACAAATTCTCAATAGAGCGAGTTTCCAGGCCAGTCTAACTCATTTAATTTGTGTTTCGTCAAAACCGTCGTCAAATTTTAGATGAAAGATAATTACATCACGTATTTTTATAAATTACATCACGTATTTTTTCAATTACATCACGTATTTTTATAAATGCGTTATACCCTCAATTGGCATAAACGAACCTACTTCAGAAAAGGTGAAATATCCCCATAAAATTTTACTTTGTGGGTGCTTTACTGTCTCACTTAGTAGGCTGGACTTTGCTGCTCAGTGCTCAACCTTCCTGATGCTGACCTATCTGCTGTGCTTTCCTTGATCAAACATGACTTTCATCTGACAACAGCATTTTTTCCAGTCTTCTGCAGGCCAATATTTATGATTTTTGCCATTTCTAATCTTTTGTTTTTACTTTTTGAGTAAGAAGTTGCATTAAAGCGGTTGCTCAGTTTTCTGCCAACCACAAGTAGGTGGCGTCGCACTATACTTGAGCTTTCGTGAACTTCAACATGCATCAAATTCTTATGTGAATTTAACCTCGTCTACTTTTCATGCCTTTTGCAGTTCGGAATGGCTGTTTGGGTGTAGTTTGAGTGTTCTTAAAGCGTTACAATCCGACGCCGCTTCCTAAGTGTGATATCTTTCAATAATCGGAAAAAACAGCGTAAAACCTGCACAGAAAAATGCACAAAACGTTACTACATGTAATGTGAAGCAGTTAATAGTGTGGAAGTATGCTATAAATAGCGATGAAAAATGCGATAAACCGAGTGGTGAGCTAACAAATCAGTGGGAACTAAAACGGGAAACAAAATGACAGACTCAACGAAGTCAAGTAAAGGATAAATTTCGCTCATGTCTCCTACGCAGCAACATGAATAGCAAAAAGAACAGCGTTTTATCTGTATTCTGATTACTATACAACCAAGCTATACTATACAAGTTTCGACGACCGTCTTAAAAGCTAGGGGCCCGGTATCGGTGTTCGTGCCCCTTGATAAAGTTTCTATCTGAGGCCCTGTGTAAAACCATAACGACAAAAGATTTGATGATATTACATGTCGTAAAGAACAAGTTGACAGACTTGGTTTGGACAGAATTGGTGATAATTGTGTTTTTGGTAGAGAGGACACACTGGGAAAAAGGGGTTTGGTTTTGTGAGTAGATTGAGTATTTGGTCGGTTCGTAACGACACTTAAGCATACAGACACGTTTTTATCTTTATGTTTTTTTACTCAAATGTCGAAACGTTATACCACAACTTTGTTGTGTGCATTTCAACAACTGTTTTCAATTTGCAGAATTCAAGATGCATAATAGTCGAGAGCAGTGTTCCTTCCAGCTTTTTTGGAACTGCGAGGAAAGCAATCCGTTTTTGGAACGGTAATACCAAAGCTTTCAATTCATGTTGGATTTTGGATTTAGATCCGCAACAGCGCTGTGGTAAAAAAAGTCGCTTAACTAGAGGTTTGTACTAGGGGGTTCTTAGCTCAAAGGGGCCCGCTGGATATTGTAAGAGATCACTGGCCAACACTTAAAAATTTTGAAAAATTATGGTGAAACCGGATATGGATGCATAAATTAAAACCCCAAGTAACGGGAAAATACACCGAAAAACGCAAGAAAGCAAAAACCTACTGAAAAATAAAAGAATAGTCCAACCTAAATATAAGCTAAGTCGGAGCACCGTTTTTGCAATTAGCTAGTCAGGGGGCGATCCGCTCTCTTTTCCCGTTAATTACACTATTGGTAGAAAGTGTTCACGGGGCATCGCTTGCTGTTAATGGCTAAACTGGTCATTTTTTAGAGAACACAGATTCAAGAACCGCTTGCCTTGGGAGCAATAGTTCCCTGAACCCAGGATATTTGCTGATCTTGGACGTACCACGAAAAATATCTAGCGCCGGCTCTGCGTGTTGGAAAATTGATGTGCGTGGAAATTACGTACCATGTAAAATTTAGAAACAAGCGTTTTTTTGTTTTGAATATGCTTTTACACGAGGAACAGAATTCACGTTCACATCCTTCAACCTGGATGTACGCAAGTTATTTTTTCAAGAGATATTGAATCATGCGGCAACAGAAAATTTGTGAAAGACGCAATAACTTACAGGAAAAGAAAGCTATTCCTTGCCAAAAATGCCCTTGCAGAAAATAAAATATTTTATGTTTAGTTTACTTGTTTATATGGCGTTTTTGTGGTGCCGCTTTTTAACCACGGTGGTCTTGTACCGCCAAAACTGAGTTTGTCTAGTGCCTGCGGTATCATTTGATTCAATTCGTTTATGTGTTCTGGTTCTGTTCCCTGCAGCTTGTCTACATACCGCGCGCCTATAAGAAGGCTTTCAGTACCAATTTACAAGGTCTTGGCTAAGGCCAAACCTATAGTCGAACTCCAGACCTACCAGCAACGAGGTGAACGCACTTATGTTTAATTAAACCACAAGTATCTACAGCAGCGCTTTTCAAACTTTTTTCGTCATGGCACACTAATAACTTCTGGATTTGGCCGCGGCACCTATTTCATGATGGGGAAAACATACTGTTACATGGACCAAAAATTTTATAAGCTTTTCGTCAAGGCATGAAACTTTCGTGGCACGCTTCAGTCTCTTTCGAGGCACACTAATGTGCCGCGGCACACAGTTTGGGACACCCTGATCTACAGCAACCAAGCCAAGACAATTGAACCAAAAAATACAAAAACGCTGATTGTCAAAAGCATTTCATTTCTTATTCTAGTTCCGATCTGGCTTTTTGCCGATTCTTCTATTGTTCGACCATCTCTGTTTTTATGGGGAAAGGGGACGTGAGGAACTTCTAAATCCAGAAATCTGCATAGGGGTTCCCAACCTTCTGAAACGTTGAAAACAAGCAGTTTTTCCTTCGGTGCCTCCTGTAAAGATGGGTATGTTTGTCTCCATTTTGATTTGTTTGTTTCAATGAAACAAGCATCGATTCATTTTTGCTATGTTTACGCTTCGTATATTTTGAAACTATGTAAATCAGAAAAAGAACATTGACGTCATTACTAATGCAATACTTTATTGCACAGTTTTTTAATTTTAACTTCGAAGTATTTTATTCGTTCAAACAGAAAATTTCTAATTGCCCTACTACCGAAAAAACATGTCGGTATCAAACAGTCTTGTTACTATTGCATTATTGAAGTTTCGTCTGCAACTGTTGAGAAAAATATAGACAATCACTGCATGATGCTGATAAAAAATTGCGCATATTTTCGCCATAGCGCTAGTGAAATTTAGAAACGCACTTAAAGGAAACAAAATAAGAAACATTCAGCAAAATACGACAATCTGAATTACTTGCCTTTTGAACGTATGAATTATGTGCCTTATAGATTGTTTTCAGCACATTTGGGCTGAGAATTTTTATCTGTGCAAAAGGCCAAGCGGGCATGTCGGCCATGAGTTTCACTGAAAAACAAACGAGAACAAAATGACATATTGGAACACTAAAGCACTTCTCCAACACGTTTTCAGTATCGCTAAAATTAATATCTGATTTCTAATCAGCGGTTGTTTGCCACATTTTTGACAGACATATTCGTCATGAGTTTCACTCCTTACATAAGTAGCCAAGTGACTTACCTTATCCTCCCAGTCAAACGTGTAGCAGGCAATGTTTTGCGGGTGCAAAGGATCCTTTTGCCTAAATTTCCACGAGAAACGATTATGCGACGTACGTTCTCCTTACAAATTTTCTGTAGTTGTTGGTACATTATATTTTCTTCGGTAATGTTATCAGATATATGAAAATTTACAATTTGGTTCTTGAAACTTGGTTCTGAATACCCCCACTGAAAACAAGTTGCTAGGCTGTGCAACAACACTGTCAGAAGCCCCCTCGTTCAGTTCTCTGGTCATCTCCCTCACAGTTCTGAATTTGACGTTCTATTCAAATATCAAATGTTGGTACCAGCAAGAATCCTAACACCTCGAGGTGAGGACGTATACTCAACATTCAAGAAACTGTACGGAAAAATGTGTTCATCCAATTCCAAATATTGTGCTTTTGTTAACAATAAAGACACAACAATAAAGACACAACACTTGTTAACAATAAAGACACAGCTCTTCTGCACATGTCTGGCATGGACTCTCCTAATATAAAGTATGCGACCGGCAGAAGACTTGATTGCCAGCAGTGCATAATCAATGAACACGTAAATTGTATGCCTTTTTGCCCAAACTGATAAGTGAGTCATTTACTGATCAAGTCTCGTACATACTGATATACGAAGTTCTACAAAGAGTTTGTTGATTTATACATGTTCAATGTGTCGTCTATGACATAACAAACTTTCATTAAACACTCAATAAAAGAAAATACAATTTCATTTTTTGAAAAATGTCTGAGCTATTTCGCCAAAAAGTTTCAGATTTTGCCCAAATGTTCCACGAATCAAAACCTTTGAGAGTGCGCCCCCCCCCCTCAGCAAACCCTGCTCGTCACCACTGCTCTTAGTTCCTTTTGGACAGGTTTCCGGTAATTAAACTCAACACTTGTTAACAAATTCTAAAAAAGTGCAAATCATTCAAATGACATAAATGTAAACAGCAACTTTGTTTGGAAGGCGCCCATACAGTTTCAAACTTTTACTTGAATAATGATAATTCTGTTTATATTTGGTTTCAGAGAAATGCCACAAGTGATAAATGCATATGTCTTTTTAATGTATATACATACTGCTGTTTCGAAAAAAATGATATCGCTGCCATCCATATAAGGTAAAGTTGCAAGTAAACCAAAACCCAAAAGAAGTGCTCAAACGACCAAGATGCTTCTTCAGACTCTCGTACCATTCGTCTTCATCTCTGGTCGTCAAAATTATCTGTTTGTTCATCAATAAAATTTGCATCATAACCCTATTTTTGACGGAATAAAAATAAAATCTATGGAGTTATCCATTTCTTTTCTAAGTCCTCAAATTTTCAATGGAGAAGTGTTTGAGTTGTTTATCTTGACAGTTTGCGATTGCTGCCTTTGCTGAACTACTTCGTATTTAAAAGGCAAACGCTTTTTTTTCTTGCCGTTGAAACAGGGATCAACTTCCCGAATTGTAATTACAAATGAGTGGGAATTGGGACATACATTACAGGTTGTGAAAACAGTGTGTAAAACAATGCACGATGTTGTGATATAAATTCACTCCATTGACATGAAAAAACAAATGCTACTCATAGTGCAGGATCTGTTAGGTTCACCTTTGAATCAGGAAAAGCTTTGTGCAAGTCTTCCCAAAAGTAAAAGCAAGGTGAGTCAGTAACTGCATCAATATCTTTCAGTTTCTCTGCTAGTTGATGTATATCTCCTTTTCCACTGAACATGCTGATCCATTCCTTGTAAAGATAATGTGCATTTTCAAGGTAGTCGTATGTGTTGTATCCCAGAATATCGAAGGCGGCGCGCATTGTTTTGGTGCCGGTCTTGGAATATCCGGAAAGGATCACTTTCATTTTTGAAGGTTGTTCGTTGTTACTTGCTAGTTCATAATGGTTTACCTCTTAACATACACTGAATATTTGTGGAAACGAAATGCCTGCACATAATATTGTCTGTAACTTTTCCAAAGTAAAAACAAAAACGCAAAAAATTGCTTAGGCAAATAAACAGAAATCCTAGAAAATATATGCAATACTTTAGGGTAATATCCATTCAAAATACCGCAGGCTAGCTAGATATTACTCCAATTTCAATATTGAATGAATGCTGAAAGGTGATGAGGACCAAGCAAGAGAGTAGTTTTTCTATTATTTATGCAATAGCGAAAGTTTATTTTTAGTTATTGTTTAGCTAAACCCCGTTAGGTATGTTTTTACTGTGTGGAAATATTAATAGAAGATGTCGGTAACTCCTCAGCTGGCTGATTTTGTCACAAAACATGGAGATAATCAGACAAAAACGTATGCAAATCATAAACACGAAATCTTCAAAATAATTACATCTTTCAAAAGTTCCGACTTTACGCTAAATCACAGTACAGAACAGGTCAAACTCGTTTCGAAATTCATCATCATGCAGAAAGAGATGTCTCTGTGGTTCTGTTTAGTTTTCTGTATTATTCTGTGCTCACCATTGCAGTGTTCGTTTGCGTAATGTGCAGTGCAGACGTGTAACTGGGCAACGTGTCGCTCGAATGCATCTTTTATCTGAGGTCTCCTACATGATTATTAACTTGTTATATAACTCAGTCTCTATATTTTCAACGCGTTTGTAACTTTTTGATTCAAAAATATATTGCTGCATTTGAGGTAGGAGTGAAAAACTCCGACCCAATCGTTACAACGGATCTGCCACTGGCAAAGTGCGCTAAGCACCTCCACAAGCTGAAAATACGAATTACGCAAAAAGCCAGAAAGACAAAAATTATGATGGCGATGATTTGACATACAACGCCGCGCAAACTGATAACAGTTGTAATGATAATGGCGATACTTGTGCAACAATCGCAATTTGTGCAACCTACAATTTGTGCTTCCATCAGTTCGCGTCGCGATGTCTTGGGTGCTGCGAACGATGCTTTAAATATGAAAGTTTTTACCTTACATGAAATTGACCCCATGTTGAACGCGAATGGTACACTGTTCGCAATTGCTCTAGAGTAGCTATGTCCAACCCAAATGGCTTGCTGGACCAACAATAATGTCACTATCTCAACCAGGGCCAAACATTTTGTGACATATTAATGAGGGCCGCGCATTGAATGGCTTACTTTGACCTTAGCAAAGTAAACATCGCTTAAGAGAATGTACTGAAAGCGTTCGAATCATAACTTCATAACTGCAATGGTAGCAGGCATGATAAAATTGCGCTGAGGACCACCTGCATCAAAAATGTCAAATTCAAGATTATCAAAATAAGGACAGGTTGTCAGTATGTGGTTACTCCATTTACAGTGAAAACCTAGACTGGGCCGCAAAAAAACTTCGACTGGGCCGCATGCGCCCGCGGGCCGCGGTTGGACATAGCTGCTCTAGAAATTCAATGAACGACACGAGCAAGTTAGAAAATTTTGTACAACAAAAACGCTCATTTGTTTGAAAGCTGCTGAAGATAATACGCATGATACTCAAAATGAAATTGCACCGTGCAGAGATCACAAGACCGGAAAACCCCGCTGCAACATCAAGAAACATCTATTGCTCATCGAGATGCATCATCTTCTACTCAATGTTTCTGGTAAAATTTTGCCAAAGTAAAGCTCTACCAGTCTGGGTTGTGCAATGCGGTTTGAAACATTCATTCTCAAACGAGCTGCCGACTTCAATGTGTATCTGCATCAACGAATATGTGTGCAACACGCTCACTTCCTCACACGATTCGTTATACCCGGTTTTTCTCTCATATCTCGCTGAATTAATTGCATTTTTGTGCGAGATAGCAGTTTAGGAGTTCGAGCTCATGAAAACCATATTACGATTTGCTCAGAGAATACAATCACGAACAAAACACAAATCTTTAAACGTGAGTTTTTAACTGCACATAAGAAGAACAGAACATGTTTCAACGACAGAACATGTTTGAAAAGATTCTGTCACCGCGTAGGTGCAGTAATGAAGCGGACACAAAAATGAAAGTCTGACATGGGATTGCAGAGGTTCATTCTTGGGTTTCGCTATGCGCCACGAAATCTACTGGGAGCCGGTGACTGGCTTATCAACGCTTACCTCGGTTAAAAAATCTGGCTATCATTCATTATGCCAAACGGAGGCAAACGCCTGTACACAATCCGGAAGCTTGCCAATCCACCGAAAACTGTGAGTCCCAAATAGCAATCCGCTTTAATTTACGTTTTCCAATGTTTGGTTTTGTGATACAAGAAGTATTCTTTGATCGTCTTAGGCTAACTTTACAGGAATATGGCTAAACCACATATACACAGGTTAATCAACGTTTTGGCTGGTACGCCGATTTACTGCATTGGTTTCCATGGCATAAAATTTTTTGAATGGAGGTTTGATAAGCTTCTTTGTTTTCATATTAAACGCAGTCGTTAGTACTCGAATGGTTGTAGTAGCTTACGAACTGGTCGAATTTCTTCACCAAATTCAGGCTGGGCCCAAACATTTGTTTCATCTGATTGTAGAAATATACCTTGTCAAGCCAGGCATGCGCTTATTTAGATTTTTATGCATTGGCCAAGACACAAATTAGTATTCAATTCAACCTCAGCATCTTGTATATAAATATGCTTTTCATTCACTATTCAGAAAGTGGCTGATAAATGATCTTCACTGTATTGCCTTTTTCTGTGCTATTGACTTTCCAATACAAATACATGTCTAAAGTTGAAATGTTAGGGCTGAAATCAAAATTTTCGCCGATAGTACCTCAAAGTTGCTTTGCACTAAATCTTTAACCTTCACTAATGAAAAGCACGCACTTTACTGATTTGGAGAAAGCTGCAACGGAAAAGTGTTCGGCGATTGTTAGCCGAACTTTTGCGCATATTTGTCAGAACCCGGGTTATATGCTGACAACTCAACGTGCCGATACAAAATCTTTCGATTTTTTCTCTGCATTTGCAATACAGTGGTGGCCAAAGCTTAAGACCAAACAGAGGAATTTATAATTTTTTGAAAGTTTAAGACCAAACAGAGAAATTTCATAATTTTTTTTATCCCGTAGCGTAATGAAAGTGCACAGTTGTTTCCGATCTATGATTTTCATAGATAGGCGTCATATTTATATATTATTATCCATTTTACATAAAAAATATCAACATTCAGTGCTTTGTATGTCTTCCTGTGGCCTCTAACATCGCCCTGATCCGTCTCGGCATGCTCTCGATGAGGTTTCGGCACAGATCTGTGGGCAAGTCGAGAACCCAGGATGACTTGATGGACTTAATAAGTGATGGAAGACTAGTTCGATGCTTCTCAGCAACTCAATTCTTCAGTTCTGTCCAGGAATTCTCAATTGGATTAAGGTCGGGGGTACTTCCCGGCTATTCCAACAATTTGATATTTTTCGTCTTGAGAAAGTCCGTGACGATTTTTGCCCGATGGCATGGCGCCCCGTCGTGCATAAATATTTCGCAATTATGCACTGCTATGTGTAACTCCAACTTCTCTTTCATCAATTCCTGATATTTTTTGCCATTCATGGTGGTTCCGGGATCGAGGAAGAATCGCCGGCCGTTCCTTGGGTTGAAATCGCTCCCCACATCATCACACTCGGCTGGTGTTTCATGGTTTGCTGTGTGAATCTTTCATTGTACCGAGTACCTGGTGGTCTCCTCACAGTTCTTTTCCTCGAGGCAAACTGCTGAATTGTTTTTTCGTCGGAAAACAAAACTCTGGACCACTGCTGGCTTGTCCCGTCTTTGTATTTTTTCGCAAACTGCAAGCGCTTCAACTTCATTACAGGGAGTCTCGGTTTTCTAGCCAGTTTCCCTGATTTGAGGCCGAATTCGTCGGTTAATCGGCGATTGATGGTTCTTCTGCTGATTTTCGAACCAGTTTCCCCAAGTTCCGCTCAAATCTTTTAGCTGAACACGTAGAAGACTTCACGACATATCTTTTTATCAAAATATCTTCTCGTCGGGTGGTTTTCCGTGGACGACCGCTCCTCTTACAATCTGAATAAGATCCACAATTCTTGAACTTGACCACTGCCTGATGCACTGCTGTTTTACTGACTGCAAAGCGTTCACTTATTGCGCGTTTACTATAGCCTTCCTGGCGTAGAATCACGATCTGAGCTCGCTGTGCCACTGCGAGAGACCGTTTCTTACACATGCTGAGGCAAGAAAATAATGACGAAAAAACAGAATAAACAACCTCACTGCTGAATGGTTAACTGTTTATGACTTGAAACAGTCTCTTGCGTCACAATCTCGCTCACCAGAAAGGATGATGCAATCGCGAATGATTTCTGATGCAGTACTGCGGAACAAGTAGCTTCGCGCAAAAAAAATCGACTTTGGTCTTAAACGTTTGGCCACGACTGTACATTTACCTTAAACTGCTGAATCTCGTTCACCCAGACTCGTGACGTGACGAATGCTAAACGTAGGTCCCTGTCTGCTTGAAGTATAAAGCAGGAAGTTGATTTGGAAAGTGGATTTGCCACATTTGTTGCTTGCTGTTTAACTGCACTTCAAAGAGCACTTAACGTGAATTGCATCTCACCAGTGACACATAAACAGATGCATGCTTCTCTGAAGCAAGGTGACGGTTGACTAACTCGTGAAAATGCGCAAAGCCCAAAATGGGGGCAGTCAATGCGACGAGAAAAACGCATTCCGCGCAGACCGCTCAGTCACGTGATTTACCATAAGCTGTATGAAGATCTGAACGGCTTGTTCCCAGGAAAGAAAGCTTGATGAGGGGTTTATAAAATTACGTTGGCTCGAATCTTTACGCGCTTGTCCATAGAAAGTACACTACTGGTCTGGGCCACATGTTGATACCCCATCTTAACTACAGTAACAGGTAAAGCTGATTGAATGTACACATTGTCTCATTCATGCTGGTGTGACTTTGCATTCTCATTGAGAAGGTTGTGGCTTGAATAGCAACGATGTTTCAAAAATGTGCTTCTTTAAATCCTTGTTCTGATAATGGAGAGTTACGTGGATCATGAACCGACACAGTGCCATCCAGACATGTAAATAACAGACGAATGATTTGCCTTGACCAATCTCCTATCTCTTCAGTACGAAACCAGTCTAACATTCTCCTATTAACGTGCTGAAATAGGGTCAAATTGAAGCGAAGCAGAGGTCAGCAGCCATGAAATGAAATGCGTCAAGCCGAACGTAACAAATTGGACTTGGGTGAGTGAGGCAAAACGGACAATATCTTTTTTTTCAGTTTTTTTTAACAAAATCTGCCACATAGGAATGAATAGTGATGAAGATAACCATCCATATCTGGGCTATGATGCATTTCAATTTTGTCTGTTGTGCTATTTTATGATTAACCTAAACTTACGATTTGCAGATTACTGCGCTGATTAATTACGAAACGCAGGTCCTATAAATACATGCAACTCCTAGTGTTGATGCGTGTGCATAAAATACTGTTATGAATAGATTTCATCTTGAAACCTGTGCTTAATAATACTGTAGCAATCTTTTGTTGCAGCTAACAAACTGCTGTTAGTGAATCAAGGAAACGTTGATATGGCTTTTGCGTGAGTTGGGATGAGGCAATGTTAATGTTCACTTTCGTGGTATGCATTACTTAATAAACTGTATACTTTCATTCACTGTCTGACCATAGGCAGAAAGTGATTTAAAAGCGACATTGTGAAATAAAATTACCAGTTGCTTGCGTAGCACATTTGGTTTCAACCCGTGTGCCACAAAAACCCGGTTTATTCACACTGTAAGTGCAAACCAAGCAAAAGCAAGAAATCTTCCACTGTCTTAGTTGTAAACCACTAGTGAATATCCGAAAAGAGTTTTCAGGTTCAATATGCCGGTTTCGTTTCAGTGGTTTAAGTCTACAAATATCTGTTTAATCCGAACCGTTTTCAGTGTGTCTGAAAATCTTTTGCTCGGACCTTTCCCAAAACAAATTGAGCGTTAAATCGTGAGCATTAGGGACAAGTCTAGCGAAGCGACAATGAGGTACGAGGAGATAAGTTCGCACGCACAACGCACAACCATGTTCGCACAACATAGTTTCTTTTCGGTGACGTTGAGTAGGTTGAGATTAGACGTAGATCAAAAGCGAGAAAACCGGAAGATTTTATTCTAAATTCTTTAGAAAGTCTTGGTTTCCGTTGTGATTTATTGAGCGACTGTCGCCTGGTAAAGCTGAGGGAAATTTGCGAAAACGAACATTTAAAAGGGTGAGAGCTAACGTCTTGCTTCGCCTTGGCAACCTAAAGTATCAGGCAATTTAGTCGGGAGTCAGAACAATACTTGCAGAACGACTACGCTGTGGGAGAAACCAGCACCAGTAGTTCTGCATGCAACGATTACTTTCCTCACAAGCACTCTCTACGCTTGCTACCCCAAACCGGTAAGGATGCAAACATTGAAATGTATTTTTTTGATATCAGTTCATCTGACACAGTAACACACTACGGACTATTGAAAATTTAGCTACCTTTACTAATTGCTTTCAGTTCCAAACACACTGGTGTCAGTTGGACGAATGCAACAATTTGGGAAAATGAAAAGTAAACAACTTCGTCAGCTTGGGAATGTTCATGGAAGTAAAGGTTACAGTTTTCTGAGTTTTTATCTTCACACTTTCTTCAACTCCATTAAATTGTCGCCTTTCTGCACTCGGCTCTAAGACAAGGCCTTCCAGGTGCTAAATTTTAGTTTTCTGTCGCATTCATCGGAAAGGTGATAAAGCAGACATTACGCTTTGATAAGAGTCACCATTTTTGCACAATCGTGTGCGAATTTTCAAAGTTTGCAACGAAAACTTTCTACTCGACTAATGGAAACGTTTGTAACCAAACGACTTAAGTCGGAAGAAGTAACTTTGATGATTTCCATTATAAGAAAATATCATTTCATAGTCTCAGATTTTTTGTTGTTTACACGCAGCACAGGCGTAGTTCACTTTGAGTCGAAGACCATAACTGAAGATTGAAGCAAACGCCTCAGGGAAGCCAGTTAATGGTCAAGCGTGACCAAATAAACACTTCAAAAATAGAGATAATAGAGAGGCGCGCAGCAATCAACCCCACAAAATTGAGCCGTCTGTCGCGGGTTTGCACGCTGTTCCAGGAAAATCAAACGTGCAACGGCAATTGAGATGTTGTATCATGCAGGTTCGTGACAAGAATCACTTATGACGTGCGTAAAAGACCTAGTTTTAATGCCCGGCCACTAAGGCGTTGTTTAGCTCCTCTTTGCGTAAGTGTGCTCAGGTGCTGTTCCATTACCTCAAATGTATTGGAACATGACGCTTGTCAGTCGTCGAAACAATGACGATTTGCTGTTAGGGGTATAGCAGACGTGGCCAACTTGTCTTCGACTAGGATCGACTAGATAATTTCTTGATAACTCGCGATCGACCGGTCGGTAATAAAGTCACAAGTACAAAATGCCAAAGTTGAGTATGGCATGTGCAAATACAGAGTACCGTTGCCTTAGTAAGTGATGCACAGACAGAAGGCAGAGTGTCTGTTATGCCTAAATTATGATTGTTGCGCAATAATAGGAAAACATATCACAACACCTTTGCGGCATCTTCGCTGTCTTGCTAGCCTATAGTCAGCCATCGCAAGAGGCACCAAAAATATACGTGACCAGCAAATTGATGGATAATTTTCATGTACTTTCTTGAATATTGATTTAAAAGTGTTCTTTGTAGGTATCTTGACAATTCAGTGCAAAATCAGGCGCGATCGACCAACTGACACGTTCGACTGGTCGATCGCGATCAACTTGTAGGCCACCCCTGGGATATATAGGATATCCCAGGTGGTTTCCACTGCGTACTCTGATAAGAATATATTTTGTATTAATTTTAACCTCCCTTAAAAAACGTTTCCAAATTTTACTTTTGAGTACATATCACTTTTCAATTCCACAAGCATTGCTTACAAAATATTACTGGCATACCCCTGCGAAAAGTGTGTTTATTCTCCTATTCATTTAAAAATACTGCATTTACATGGAAGGATATTTCCAAATATGATTGCTGTGATTTTAAGTCAAACTGTATTGCTTGTGTTGCTGCATAGACATCAGACTGATTTTGCTTTACAGAGTAACTGAATTGAGTGTCATGGAATAGCAGTTGCAGTATTACTTCCTGAAAAACGCCTTTAAAAGCGGTTCTATTGAGACGGACCAAACAAGTTGCTTTAGACCTTCATCGGGTGCTGTCCGACTGCATTCATAAACATTTTTTCAAAGCAAATGATCTTGTGTCACAAATAAAAATGAATAACCAAAAAAGTGCCGCCACAGATGTAAACATTACGGAGTCTACTGAAAACGGAAACATTACGGAACACGTCTCCGGAACAGTTTGTAGATTTCCAAGCTTCTGTCACCGAAGCGCAGGCACAAAATGCGTAAACGTGACATTAAAATATTGCCAGTCGTGCAGCAACAGCCAAGCAATGATTTTCATTTTCGCCATGGCTTTTCTGGGTTTATGTGTTATTTTGACAAACGGATTTCTCGCATGGGGATCTTTGTGGAAGAAGCCCCGATTCCCGGGATTGCATTACAAAATCAAAGCTTCATTGGCCATAGCAGATTTTACATCAGGTAAGTCAGGAAGATGCGTTCAGAGGGAGCCAAAGAGTTACAGTATGACCTCTCGACAAGAAAATGATATTTACTTCAAAGTAAAGGCAAACATTTATTTTTGTTATGATTTTGGTGTCAATCACGAAATTCACTTGCTATAAAAAAGGATATGTTTTTCGCCTACAGTTGCAGATCTCTGAGGCTATGGCCTGAACATATAAATGAGAAAAACTGTTCTTTTCAAGTTCGATTGTTTTCCTGCTTTGTCGACGACTTCATTCTAAGGATCTTTCTGTTCACACAAATTGAAATTGTCATCTTGACGACTAACGACGATTTCTTGCATCGTGCTTTGTTGTTCTTATTATTAGTCATAAAGCTGTGTTAGCGCAAGGCCTAGTGGCCTCGAGAAATGTTACCAATAGTCAGAATTTTCTGTTTGTTTTTATCAATTCATAGTTTAAAAAATCAAAGTGATGCCAGAATAAGAAGCACCATTGTTAGGCTGACTAGCCACAAACGGTCCCCTATCCGAAAATCGACATGCTTAGAAAAGAGGGTATGGTACACACGAAGCGCTTTTTAGGCTCCGCAAACCTGCAACGCACGCATACTCGCCGGAAATGTTTACTTCACAGATCATCCGTCAAACGCAATATGTTGTCTCTAAGCATTAGCTGTGTTCGCACCAGTTCAAACCGTCAGAAAAAAAATCTCGTTTTTAATGCTACACGTATTGGTTTTGGATACTTGCATTGCTTTTTATGGCCAGAGCTGTGACAAAGTCCAATAAATATTTGCTAATTGAGACCCTGCGTCAAAACAAAAACAAGGAAATTATAAATAGTTGTGTGCGCTAATTCCACTTTATATCACAGGGATACATAATGCTTTCTATTTCTCTCAGCATATGCAGGAGAGTGTAAGTTTAATTTAAACCAATGTGCTGTGTAATCTGTCTTAGAAGATGTTTAACATTTATAATGCTCCAAATGTTAATTGGTTGATGACCATTTGTAAGAATTTTTTTAAGTGTTTGCAATATAATGAGGTGCTCTCCCAATAACATCAAGACTTTTTAACTAAAGAAAGTACAGCTCAACCTTTTGTGTAACAGGTATGCAGCTGTTTTTCATAACAATATACAACGTCGTGTTGACTATGGACTCAACACCGGAGCAAATATACCGCGCAACAGTAGAATCAGTAAACTCGTGGACGTCAATACTATGCGCAACCATTCTCTTTGCAGGCTTCTGCTCATCTCTGTTCCATTTAGTGCTTCTCGGGGAGCAACGTGCTTTCGCAATAGGCTGGCCATTCCAGTACAAGCAACAAAGGGCAAAGAATGTGCGCATAGCAATTCTTTGCTTCTGGTTGCTGAGCTTCACCTTAGCTTCTGTTCCAGGTAGAATTAACTGTCCCATGGAGAACACCTGAGACAGATTTTACAGTTTTCTTTTGTGCACAGATTCAATAGCCTGCGCTATTTGCGATTACATTGTGCTGGTAAAACTATGTCTTGATCTTAATTCGTAAGAAAATACCTAACCCGTTGCTGACATCTTGAGGTTGCAAAAATTTATTCACTTGTTGGGCAAACATATTGACATTTGTTGATACCATACGATTTTGCGTTTTCGTCACTTACAATACGTAAATTGCAGATTATATGACTTGATACAAATAAAAGTGCTGAGCAAAGCATTGTTTGAAAAGTGTCGTATTATTGTAAAAATAAAGTACTTATGAAGTCCTTTAGGAAAATCTGCATTGTGAAGCATGCGAAACTTCATTGCATCCACTATAACGACATATTTTGGCGACATAAAAGCCCAATGCAGCAAATGATATAATACAATTTGAATAAGATATAAAATAACACTTTTCACACTATCATTCAATTTCTTTTCAAATGCCGTTGCGAATCTGCAATACTCCAAGCTATTGAAGCATGGCTGTCAAGGTAGAGGTTTCACTACACCTTCACTTTTTCTTCTGAGGCAATTGCATAACATTTTTCAATACAACAGTTTTATTTCGTGTTGGGGTGGTTTCGTGGCTCAATTGTTTATGTTTACGACCCATCAGTCTTTCTGTACGACGTGACATTGAAAGACGCAGAGCGGATGAGCCATGCACCTTTCATTTTTGTTTCAGTTCTTTTGCTTTCGATTGGATTCGTCGAGATGGTGAGGAAAAAATATATAGAGATTTTGAGCCCAAAATTTACTGAGGATTTGTTGCTTCTTCGTATTTGTTATGACCGGAAATATGGCCTTTTCAGGTTAATACCGTATGCTAAACCCCGCATTCGTGCAATTGCATCAATCAACATTCTGATAGAGACAGTAAAGCGAAAAAAATTTAAACGACAAATACTTGCAATCCTACATTTTCCATTGCCACCAAATGTTTTTACAATGTAGCATATTCTGCAGTGTGACCCAAACTACATAGAACTGTTTGTTTGCTGTAGCTGCTAACCACAGCGGCGGCTAGAATACTGCTTTGGACGTCAGCATCCACCAACGTGAAAAGACTCTAACGATCAGCTGCGACGCAAACAAACAAAGAGATTCTGAAGAATAACAAGTTCGCAGAAGCACATCTCAATCTGACGGTCATGCAACTCTCCGCTCTGTTGTTCATAGGTGAGGCCATCGCTGTCAGGCCAAAGACCTACTGCGATTCATCAAAGTTGTAAAAGTCTAATTGAAAAGCTGACCACGTAGATGTATTTAGCTTTATTTATTGGAAATTTTCGTAGGCTGAAAACGTGGTGAAATAAAGGCAAATCATAGAAAAAATGTCGTGATTGAAAATGTCACAAATAAAATCACCACATAGTAAGTCTAAACCTCCACAGGCCAAGAGCCACCGGGAGCATTTTGGGAGAGTGCACGCCCAAAATCCTTTGTGCCCCCAAATTTTGTTGTGCCCAGAAAAAGTTTATTTAATCATAAATTAAAAACAAACATTTTCCCCTGTAAATGTGGTATGCTTCCCCAAAGCTAAAAGCTGGCAACGGGCATGAACCCTCGCGCGATTCATGAATCAAATCAGTCGTAAGCCAAAACTTCTAATGCAGCATTTCCAATCAAAGAAACTAAAAGCATCTTCCTCGGCCAAATAAAAATGAAGAAAACACATCAGATGCTACTTCAACGCAGCGATCTATTTTTTCAGAGGGAGAACACAAACCTCATTTTAGTTGTTTGAATTTATGATACATATCGCTAGAAACCAAGTAAGACGCCAAAATGGCTGATTTCTCCGCAAAGAAAATTTGTGACGGTTGCTTATGCATTTACCAATAGGTATAATTGCATAAGGCATTTGCTTCATCATAGTGTACTTCACGAACTTTTGTTGCAATCCACAGCTCCACTGGCAGTAGTTCTTTCACTGACGTTCACCAAAACACTGCAATGCTACAACCAAGGAAAAGCTCTTTTGGTCACAAGTTGCTTGGCAAGATCTTCAGGGTGAGTTTGAATACCTTTTACTAAATTTGATATCTGTGCTTTCAGACACTTTTTAAATGTTTCTTTCAACTTCCAACGAGCAAAACATCAATATGTTTCATAGAAATTTTATACATTTTACTCTTGAAAGATGTAAGAAATGCGAAATATTTTTGAATAAAAAAAACAAATTTGCCTAATATCTGTATTCACATACGATTTGCTCAATACAACAAAACTAATATCTCTTTTTACAAAATAAATCAATACATAGAAAAATTGTTACTTATTTTGATGTAGGAGTTACACAACTAAAACTTCTCTGGAGCGTTATCTTTTGTCTATAACTTTCACCTGCACCACGAGAATATCAAAAGATCAATTACACCACTATTTAGCGCAGTGGCTCCTTTACAAACATGACGAAACCTGACGTAGTTTTCCTAGCTTTTGTCGAACCACATTTTTGCCCAATATAACAGAAAGTAATATTGGGTTACTACAAAGGTGACCATGGTTAACTTGCTGCAGTGGTGAATCCATGGGGGGGCAGTGTGGGGAAACTGCCCCCCCCAAAAGTCTGTGACGCCCACTTGAATGGCGCCCATTTGCCACAAATGCGCCCCTTTTTGATGCCCATGGAAGTAGAAACAGACATAAAAAGTCGAAAACAAACAATGCTTTTTGCTTGGTTAAACGTCAGGATTTACCCTCCGGACGTTACCTAACCTCCTATCGAATAGCGTGGACAATGCCATTGTTTCGTAATAGTACCAGTGTTTCTTTATTTCTTTGCCGCGTGAGAACTGCCCTGTCTTTCGTTACGTAATCAAAATCGCAGTCGCTCTCGCTTAAGACAGTTCTCGACTTGCCGCTGGGCCAGGGGCGCATCGAGGTTACATAGCGGGGCGCATCGAGGTTACATAGCGCCCGGGGCAAGAAGCAAGTTTGGCGCCCCCCCATGTTCGAAACTTGAGGTCTTTCTGGAGCTGATGCATTGAATAAAGTACTCGTGACATTATTTGGACTTTTCGGCGCCCCCGCAGTGATTCGGCCCCCAGGGAGTTGTGCCCTTCTTTCACCCCACCTTTACGCGCCTGCACTGGTTTGCACGAAATTGGTCTGTTTTTTCACAAGTTTATTTCTTTAAAACGCCTGATGACAGCCTCGAAAGGAAAGGCAGCAGTGAAAGTAGGAATGCAATATGGAAAACTGATAACTGACTCAAAATGTTACAAGCCTCCAACATGAAAACGAAAAAACAGCTTCAGGGCTGTTGCCACTGCAGTTCGTGAATCCTCAGTTTGTCTGCATCGTAGTTTTGTAATATAAAGGTGAGTGGATGAGTTTCTTGATGAAACTAATCTCCTGATTGAAACATAATGCAGCGTGTAAAAAGATGTATACGTTTGCAAACAACTTGCCTCTATGTAACAAAAATGCATTGAACGTTCTCTATCAGCTCAAAGAATTATGACCAACTGTGCTACTCCTCACTCCATATGCAGTACATGGACAACTCAGAGGAGTATTGGATTACAGCTAGGGACGTAACGAGGTTAGATGGCGCCCGGGACAAGAAGCAAGTTTGGTGCCCCATGTTCGAACCTGAAGTCTTTCGGAAGCAAATGTACTGCATTAAAATACTTTAGACATTGTTAGAACATTTCGGCGACCCGCAGTCATTCGGCGCCCTCATAGTGACTCGGCGCCAGGGGAATTGTGCCCCTTTTGCCCCCATCGGTACGCCCTTGGTAACTGCTCGCACTGACGCACCTCAACAAACCATAGTACTCAGCTTACGTCAGAGACTTACGAGAACCTTTGTCTTTAAGGGGGGCAAAATTCTCATTTCACCCGCAATTTTGCGCCACTGTGAGGAAAACGAACAGGAAAGCTTTTCAGGGCGATGATTCTGCTTAAGCAACTTCCCCAATGCCCAAAGGTATCGGGAGGTTTTTCCTGAATTTTATAAAATCTTGCTCGAATCTTTTCCCCCACATTGTACGCCTATAGCTCTAACGCAGAAACTTTGGCAAAATACTACCTATCCACAGCTTGATGGTTTAAACAACTGGTTTAACGCATTTACAATAATTGTTGGCTCAACAATCAAATATTTGCAGTCCAAAATTAGGGGAATGACGGCGCCTTTTGCCCCCACCAGGCTACGCGTCATGCAACAGTGACTGATTGCTGTGTGGTTTTCATTATTTTGTTACAATTGCAAACCCGTAGACAACTCACGCTGGCCATAAAAACGCCAAATTTTGCACGGTTAGCGAAATCTGCAACCGACAGAAAAACGCTTAGTTTATTGGTTGTTAGATCATTAGGTTGGTTCTCCTCTGTTTTTTCTGACACGAATAGATAGAAGCAGACCCATCGCCAGATCAACAGCATTGTGGGTGGCTTTGGGCTGGTTCAGGGGCTTCGTAATAGTGTAGAAAAAATGACTTCATGGGGAGACTACAGCTTGATTTGGAGGTATTGATTGTGAATTTGGGGGCTCGGACCGCTTGCTTCCACTTGTGTTGACGGTTTCTCAGCATTCTTTGATAATCTGGTCTAGTGGGATTAATGTTTCTTTCTTCACATCATCAATCAAATGTCGAAAAATGTGAAGCGGTATTAAACACTTGATTGAACATTTACGTTTATATATGACGTTAAATGTATTTTAGGGCAATATGCTTTAAGGACCACTGTGAATCTACCATACGATTATGAGATAGTTTTTTTCACGATAGCCTGCAGAGCTATCTAAAATGGGAGTAGTGTCTTGGCCAATGCCTTTCATTCACGTTTTGTTTTTGAATTGTCGCTTCAGCAATAAATAAGTTTTTCATGTACATGTAGTGTAAATGCACAACCTTCGCTTAGAAACGCGATCGTCATTTAGGTTTCATTTAAGTCCGATCGTGGGACATGAGTTGTCACTTCTAAGTCGGTAAGAATAAATGTTCTACTTCTAACCAGGTCAGCAATGCGTTTCAGACACTCTTTATACCTTTCAAATATATTTTGTAGGTATTCAAGATATGTGCAATTTTCGCAAAACGAGGCCCACTGTTTGGAACCCGTTTCAAACGTTTTCGGAATTAGCGATATAAAGCTCTTTCAAACTGTGGTTGTTCCCTGAAAAATCGCTTAGTTCGACCGATGAAAATAACCACTTTATGGCCTACAAAAGGTAACCACTTTTGTGTGGTACCCAACGATTTTTCCAGACAACCTTTAGCAAGTGAATACTTTTTGGCGTCCCCCTCATTGACTTCCCCCCCAAACGCCTGGTCTGGATCCGCCACTGGCTTACTGTGGTGTAACCACGCTTTTAGTCATGATTGAGATGACCTTCGTCGAACCCCTGAAATAGCTCCGTCGAACCCCGAAGGTTCGATAGAACCTACCTTGAGAACCTCTGATTTGTGAAACTGAGGATGTCCAAGGACAAGTTGAACTGTTTTGAAATTTTCGGGATGAACAATGTTTGTAAACATTGAACAACTTTGTGACGTTTGTGTGATAAAAAGCAATCGTTTCACTTTACAGTTAAAACCAGAAAAACAACTGTTTTCGCACACCTGGAAGGACGAAACGCGTCAATTGACGCAACATTCTCTAAAAAGCGGAAGCATGAAATATATGATTCGGAAAAGTATTTATTTTTTGCAAACTAGTTTCGTAATATTTTCTGTTTTTTTAATTAGAAGTACAAAAGTAACTTACACTGAAAACCAAGATTTCTGCAAAAAAACTGATGTACACTGCACATATCAGGAGCCCATCACAAGCACGTGATTTACACTCTTTGCATGCACAGGCACCACACTCGGGTTTCTTGAAACATTGATAAGTGTCAGTATAATGCGATAGATACATTTTGAAGCAGAGCATATCAGCGGTTCTTCACCTCAATTGTGGCATTAAAGTTAGAAACCGCAAAATCCTTCTGGACGCGTTTTAGACACAGTCGACATATTCCTTGTCAGTTCGTCTGTTACATCTGGTATATATTCTGTGCGGCTTATATTGATCTAGCAGAAACTTTTGTGCTTGACCCAAATATTGATATGAACCATTTCAATAACATTATAGGAGAAAAATACATCCATAGGCCACCGTCCATTTTCTGCTTTCAAGGAGTAAAGAATTTTTCAATTGATGATATATGTCAACTCCTTGTTTGATGTCGTTGTAATGGAGCACTGAGCTGGTTTTCTTTTACGAATTCTTATTGCTTGAAACTTGAACATCTAGGTTCAAACTAGTGAAATTGCTACGCTTCCTTTGATTTGCGCTGGCGTCATGAAAGCGTCATGGGCATCAGCAATGGGCGCAGGATGTGGCCGTTGGACACGCTGGATTTTGATGTTTTGGAACCTCCTATGAAATGTTCAGCCAACAAGGTGTTTCTTAGTTTCTAGTGGGTAAAATGAAATATCACCACAGTTTTCGGCTAAACCTGACCCTTACGAACTCCGCGCACCACGGGGCTGTAGTCTCTTATTCGGAGGGCAATCAATCAGGGTAAAATTTGTTGTCACAAATCCAACAGGCGTCACACTTCAACGGCGATTGATCGTCAAACACGGTTTCTGAAATCCAACAGAAACAAACTAAATGATTCTACCAAACGCAGCAACAGCAAACTATCAGACCGCACTGTCGATTAACTCAGCGTGGCAAGACAATTAGTCCTTGAAAGCGCGACTGCGAATTAAGTCAGTTCAACAAGTAACAGTGAATAGGTGTTTGCTGCCACTATTCTCAGGTAAATTTATGCGAAATAAAGGCACAGCAGTAAGCTTGCACTAGATTCGCTATGAGCTACAGACGTTCAAGATAAATAAGAATAAACATACATTACATACCAATTGGTGTGAAATCCACTGCTCAGATCTTTGGTCTTTTGGTCTTTACGGCGATCAGAAAAATACTCTGACTCAGTTAGCAAAATTTAGTTGACAGCCGAAACGTTAATAACTTAGACTGGACTGTGTTTTTTACTGCAGGTTATGCGAGGCGAAATAGGAAAACAGTTCGTCTTGGCGCGAGATTGCGCAAACCGTCGGAGGCCACTGCCGACCTACTTCACAACCACGAGGGCAATATGCCAGGGGTGGAAAGCAGGTCAATCCGCCCGCTGGATCTCGGCGCGGTATTGTGCAAACAGGCAAAGACAGTCACGAACCTGCTAGCCAGCACAAGGAAGCCACGGAAACCGTATTTGGCAGGAAATACTGCGGTATCTGTACAGAGGCTGTCGACTAATGTTAGGCTTTAAGGTAGCATCAAGTACAATAAATCAAACCCACTTTGAACACAGGGAGCTGTACACATTAGATTACTCGTAACCGAATGAACGCAGCTTGAAGCCATTAAACAAAGAAGGGACGTAAGCGCCGTTACAATTAGGTACATATGAAAAAAAACACCCATCAATTCTCAAGCAACTACCATCCACAAATACGACGAAGTTGAATTGATCAGCAAATTTTTCTTTAAGAAACACTTCATCATTGATCAAACAAGACATCTACTATTAGTCTATCCATCACAGCCATATAATTCATTCACAGTTATGAACTGTTCAAAAATAAGGAAGAGTTCAAGCTAGCTTTCCGCATTGAAATGAGTTATCTTTTGTTTAAAAACCATTCCAGTTAACGAAAAGAACTGTTTCACTGGATACACGAACGTCTGGAATACACAGCACATCTAGCCAACCTCAATAAACCACAAAACTCATATTTAGTTCTTCTCCAAACTTAAACACATTTTAATCAACCAATTGCCTTTTCATCCTCTTCCTCAAATGTGGTCCTAGAAAACGTGGTCTACAAATATTTGTCTACGACGTGAAATTCTTGGAATTTTTTTCCTCAATTTAAATTCAAAAAATTTTGAAACACGCTTTTTCTTTTAGGCGAAATTTTTGGTGTTGATATAAATATAGTCTGCATCAAATGACGAACTTGATGAACCTGAAGCAAACTTCCATCACAATCTGTTTTCTCGATCAACGATCTCGCTCTTGTAAGTTTCCAGTCTGTCAGTTATATCCAAAAAGTTGAACGATTTAAATCTTGGGCATACAAGGTACGCAATTTATGCATGGTTGAGGCCCGATTTGCGTTTTTATTCCCTCACAAACTACATAACGGCTTGTTTGAGGCTGCTGGCGAATCAAGCATTTAAGGAGTGTTTTTCCGGATGGTTCTCAAGCTTTCAATAAAAAAATAACACAAAATGAAATTGTGCATGACACGTTCCCATCGACAAGCCACTGAGCACCTAAATAGCAGTTCGCCACCCTCAACCAAGTTGTTCTCATCGTCTAGAAGGAAAAAAATCATTAAAGTACCTGGAAGACGCACATGACAAAATTCATTACGGCTCGCATATGGTCAGAAAAATCTTGCAGGAAAATGCAGCAACTATGAAATGCAATACCAGGTGGTTTCACTCAAAGTTATTAAGAAGTTGTCTTTACAGTAACCTTGGTTTCACTGAACTGTCACGCCACCGAGTGGTTGTAAATTAAAAAGAAAATAGATATTGCCATTTTGTACCATTAACCGGCTGTGACGGAAGAGGAAAAATATAACCGCTAGAAAAACCGCAAGCCACCCGCACAAAAACCTGACCACTAGCGACACGTGCTATCTCTAATGTACACTTCAACTTTTTTTAGTAATGTCACGAAAAGTTGGAATTCACAGAATACCATGTATAAATGTAAAGTGGAAAAACTCATAACGTTAAGTGGCTGTACAAATTACCACTTAAAAATTGTTAACCCGTTTATGTCAAAAGTGTGTCAATTGAGGCGTTTTGTCCTAGTGTTAAGCAAATGTGACGACATTGCGAAATTAAAAATATTAAATCTCAGCTTCACATTTCAGGCTTGCCAATGTTCTTATATACAGCGGAAGAGATCCTGTGTTCAAAAGAGAAATTGAAGGGACTCTTTTAAGCTTGAAGAACTGCAGCACCATTTTCCATGGTTGTTCTTCCTCTTCAAATGTTTTTGGAACAAAGACGTCTGTCGCAGTAGTATCTTCGGCAGTGATGAAGTCAACTGAAATATAGAGAGTTTTGTTTGAGTTGTGTTGGTGCATATAAATCCCAGTAAAACTGAGCGACTGCAACAGAATTGGGGAATTGTTTTATATTGTATGGTAGATACCTCTAGTACGCTTGAAGGTGGAAAATCATTCGTAAGACAAACACTTCGGTTCGTTTTTTTTTCACTACTTTTTGAAACGTTTTTTTTGGTGACGGCAAATTGGGGCAGGGGGAGGCCTCAAATATGCTTTCTGCCAGAGCGGTTAAGACAAACTGCCCCCCAAGCAACGTCTCAATACATTGATATGTCATCAGAAATAAACGGTTGGAAAAATCGAACGAAAAGTTAGTTTTGGTTTTAATTACCACAAAATTTTTATTACCCAATAAGTAGCAAAGGAAGTAGTTCTCAGGCCTTGTTAGGGACATTGATAGGCGGCGAACCTGTAACTCTCAGCACCCGGGCTGTCAGCACGTGGTTACTACTTGCCCTCCCTCGGACAGGATCAACGCGGCGAACCTTCAGAAACCTTAGAAGCCTTAACTTGTCATCTAGCAGTTGTGGTTTTGTCGTACTGTCAGCAACGTTATGAGGCTGTCATTTGCCTAAGTCTACCAACCAACCCTGGACAGTCAGCATGCGGGGGTAACTTGCACACCCCCTGGGACGCAGTGGCCGCGGTGAGTCTGCAGAAATGTTACAAGCCTCGGGCTGTCACCTAGCAGTTATGGTTTTGTATGTCGCACTGTCAGCCATGTTATGAGGCTGTCATTTGCCTAAGTCTGCCAACCCTGGACAGTCAGCATGCAGGGGTAACTTGAACCCCCTGGGACGCAGTGGCCGCAGTGGTCTGTAGAAATGTTACAATCCTTGGGCTGTCACCTAGTGGTTATGGTTTAGCTGTGTTTGTCTAGGCATAACATCAGCAACGTTATGAGGCTAGAATTTTCCTCAGTCTACCAACAAGACTTGGGCGGTCAGCATGCGGGGGTAACTTGCACCCCCTGGGACGCGGTGGCCAAGGTGTTCATGCAGATATGTTACAAACCTTGGACTGTCACCTAGCGGTTGTGGTTGTGTACGTCGTACTGTCGCTGGAAGTTTTGAGTCTTCAAGCAAAAAAAGGATAAGTAGCCTCGAGGTATTGGAGTTGGAAATAAATAGACGTATTCTTTATCACATAATTCATTTCGCGTCTGAAACCTGTAAGTAATGGCAAACTTCAGTCAGCTTTCAAATGCAGAGCTGTTTAATTATGATTCACCAGTTCGCCCTGACTATTTAAACTTTGCATCTCGCTTTGAAACTTTCAACAATTGGCCTCATGAAAATCCATCACCTGAGAAACTCGCCGAAGCTGGATTGTACTTTTGTGGTGAAAAGGAAAAAAACAAATGTTTTTATTGCAATGGTGGTCTTCATAACTGGAGCCCTTCTGACGATCCGTGGCATGACCATGCGAGATGGTATCCGACTTGTACATTTCTTCTTCGATGCAAAGGGGTGGATTATGTTCATTCTGTAAATAGTGAAAATCCCCACCAGTTTTGGTCTCTGTCTAGAAAGTTACAACTTCCAATTCCAACGGGATTTCTCTTGACAAGGTTCATACTGCTTTGTGTTTATTGCTGGTTGTTAGCTCTGGTTTAACCTTACCTATCACTTTGTGTGCAGTGCAGCGTCTCAGGATTCTGTCTTCGCATCCGAAAAAAGAGTTGAAGTGAAACACCAAGACTCACAGTCTTCTTTATTGTGCAAGATCTGTTATGATCAGGAAATGAACGCTTTGTTTTCACCTTGCAGACACATTTGCGCTTGCTTACACTGTGCTGCTCGAGTCGATAAATGCCTGATTTGTCGTGTGCCTGTACATAAAGTGAAAAAGGTGATCTTGTTGCAATCGTTCATGTCAGTTATCGTTCATTTTTTAACAGTGGACGTACGTTTCGCACATCCGTTTACTTGTGTTGTATCTGGTCCAACAGGTAGTGGAAAGACTGAGTTTGTTGCAAAGTTAATTGAAAATATTTCTGACATGATGGTTCCTGTACCGGAGAAAATTGTATGGTGTTACGGAGAATGGCAGAAACGCTTTGAAAAAATCCGAGATGTTGAGTTCATTGAGGGTCTTGCACCGAAAGATACTTTTGACGGGCGAGAAAAAGGGTTGGTAATAATTG
>Ga0210059_1002555_pt1 | contig 28564 bp, 16 predicted proteins | sample Ectturendosymbi2_FD_188042 | JGI IMG/M metagenome (GOLD analysis project Ga0210059, IMG submission 188042) | Ecteinascidia turbinata endosymbiont from Florida, USA - Sample 2 (SPAdes) (version 2) | ecosystem: Host-associated > Tunicates > Ascidians > Unclassified | place: Key West, Florida...
AGTCAATCGTTTATCTACAAATTACGTGCTTTCCTTGACTATTCTAATCACAAGCAACTTTTCCTTTTCAAGGCTTTTGCTTCCATAACTTCAGCCCCCCCTTAGAAAAATCCTGGCTGCGCCCCTGAGCTAAGTGACGGATGAAGCATAATATCTGATGAATCCGAATAAAGATTTCGGGGTAAAACAAACACGCTGCCGTCATAATTGTTCTAGAATGTACTTTTACTGCAATATGAGGTGATGAAGTTTACAAATGGAACTCATTATAAGTGAGAAAGGCAAACGAAAGTTGGCCATGAACGGTTTTATGTTTGTTCGTGACAAAGCCCAAAATGGCGTAACGTACTGGAGATGTGAAGACTATATCTCAAGTGTAAAAGCCGTGTAATCACAGTGGAGAACGACAGCATCATCAGAGAGCTAACTGAACACAGTCATCCATCAAACCCTGCACGCGTTGCAGTTGCGAAATCAGCAGCCAGAATGCGAGATCAAGAAGTCAACTCAAGCGAATACACGTCAAACATTATTCAGAGCGAAGCACATGCCATGTCCTTCACGACTGCTGGCGTTCTTCCTAAAATAACATCCTTGCAACGGATGGTGCAACGTAAGCGCGCATGTCCGGAAGGTAACTTTCTGATCGATGAATTCCTCGTGACACCGAGGGGGAAGCCTTCGTTCTCGACGAAGATGATCGGAACCGGTTTTACATGTTTGGGTCTCAAAAGAATCTGGATATACTGAACAGCTGCGCCAGTTGGTTTTATGACGGTACATTTAACGTTGGCCCACTTGGTTATCAGTTGTACACGATGCACGCATTGCTCAACCAAAATCGCACTCTCCGTTTGTATACGCTGTAACCGAGAACAAATCTGAGGTTGTGTATAATCGTATTTTTCGCTTGTTGGAACAACAGCGACCTGGAATAGCCCCAGAAACGGTAACAACAGACTTTGAAATGGCAGCATACAAAGCTATTTCTTCCAGCTTCCCTCAAGCAGAAATTCTGGGCTGCCTTTTTCATTTTGGCCAATGTAACTTCCGGAGAATTCAGGCCCTTTCTCTGCAGGGGTGGTTCACTGAAGATGCCGAACACGCCCTTCGCATAAAATGCTTCCAGGCGCTGGCGTTCGTTCCGCCTCAAGATGTTACACAACGTTTCGAGGACTTCGTGGCCGCGTTCACTAATGAAGATGTGCAGATCCTGCGTGAATAGAGTGAGTGTTTCGAAACAACTTGGATTGGAGCAGCGCGCCTCAGGAGTCGTCGTCAACCTCTATTTCCTATCCGGTGTTGGAATGTCTTCAACCGTGTCCAACATGACCTTCCACGAACGAACAACAGCATTGAACGATGGCGCAATGCGTTCAGAAAGCGTGTGTCAATATCCCATCCGATCCTTCGCAGACTCGTCAAGAAAATCATGCAGAAGCAAGGTTCCAACGAAATCGTGATTGAGCAATTGAATGCTGGAATTGTTGGCCCTCCTAGGAAGAAGGTGTATCATGCTCTCAACCAACGGCTGAAAGGCATTGTCGAACTTTATGACTCAACAAATCTTGACATAGACAGCTACCTTCGAGCAATTGCTCACAACTTGTAGATTTATTTAAATAATTGGTAACCATGTACTGCAAATACATGAATGTGACTGGAATGTGCATTTAAAACGCATTGCGTATTTCATTGATAAAATTCATTCTATTCTATGTATTCGTTCCATTCTACTTGTTAACGCCGGTATTGAGTTCAATAAAATTCCTTAAAGGCATTGCATGTGTGCATTTAAAACACCTGTATTGGGTTTAATACTGGCGCGTAGCGAGGAATTTTGATAGGGGAGGGCAAACAACATCCAAGTCTCAACATTGAAATATCCAACCCCCCTTGTTTTTCAAGCATTATTCATAAAACGTGCATTTTTCTGGTCACTTTTTTGAATAATTATGTTCAAACTTAAGCCGGCAAATGCAAAGTCTCTTTTCATTTTATTGACAAGTTATAAAAGTTAGTTTTAATGAAGTTCCCAGCTTTTACTGTAGTTTCGATGAAAGCCACCATTTGCTCGTAATGCTTTCTTGCCAATACGCTCGTGAAAATCTCGATGCTGTAAATGCGAAATCAGCAGTATACTTTTAGCAGTCAATAGTTCAGTTGAGCAAGTAGTCATCGTGACCGCCATTAAGATTGCGCTTTTTATATTTGCATGCTTCTCTGACCTCCACCAACACGCATTCAATCGAAGCCGAGCAGCAAGTTTGCTCTGAGCCCCAACTCACGAAGAATCTCTACAAAACTTGCGCACATGTAAGATGTTGATCCTATCCAATTTTTTTGCGACTGGTTGACGTATGCAGCTAATAACGTAAAGGTTGTAGAGTCCCTCAACGCGTTTGAAAAATGTTTGGATTTTATGTCATTAAATGTTATGAAATGCGACTGCGGTAGCATTTTTGTACGCTTCTTGAAATAAACGTGCTTCCCAAAAACGATCAGGCTATTAGCTAGATATTCGAGTTAACAATATAATTCACAAATATGATATAGACCAGGGGTTCTCAACCCTTGTGAGCATGTGGCCCAATTAATCAACAAAAGGAGGGTCCATGGCCCACCGACTGTACAACTACTCCAGTGCGACAACTGTCGTACAAGTACAGAACATAAATAAAAACTACATTTAATAACACAACGTGTGGTACGTGATGCAATGGCTAAGCCTGTTTGTTGTAAGAAAGCATAGATATCCGAGGGTCAATACATGGTAATGCACAGATCAAGTCACTTCCACATCAGCCTGGTTCTTGATTTCGTTTCATTCATGGTAACAGGAATTGCCTGTCTGTCTCAAAATCCTTTCAGTAACTGCATATCGTACACACCGTTGTACTGGTAGGCTACGTGGAAATTTCCATGTTGCGATGATTTCTAGCACATAATGGCGAAAGAGCGTATTACGACGTTTGTAGCTCAAGAACGATTTACAAGTGTTGTCTATGAGTTATCTAAGTAAAGGTTCATATTGCAAAACATGCTCAATATCAATTATACCAGGCCGTGGCCCATCAAAAATTCTTCTGCGGCCCAGTTGTGGGCCATGGCCCACAGGTTGAGAAACTCTGATATAGACAATATTGTAAATTGGGGAAAACTACACATATCCTCTCATCAGACTTGCATATATTTGACCCAATCTGTCTGCACAGAACTTGGTTTGCGAAAACGAAGGTACCATTGATTATCACCACGGCTCTGCACTACAAATAAGAAATACTTGTCGCTGCAGCTTAGCATAACGGTTGCTTCGTTGATGTAGCCCAGTGGTTCCCAAAATATGGGTCGAAACCCAAACGAGGGTGGAGAAGGGTCAACAAATGTGCCGCGCCGAGGCGATCCAAACAAGTCGAGTATTTTCAACGTTGCTTCTCTGTGTCTGTCTGTAGCGTACATACTTGACAAAAGAGCAGATTGCTTACATTAAAAATGATATAGCAACATAGGCCTACTGCTAAAAATCATCCATACAACCATAATTTTTTCATACCTTGTTTGAGGCTTAAATTGCGAGGTGTTCACTAAGCTCAGATTTTGGTCGCGCTCAAAAAAGGTTGGGAGCCGCTGATCTAGTCATTTTTACGTAAGCGCTTGAAATCTTTTTTAAAATACATTACTGGAACAAACAAATGGCAATGGATTGGGTAAAAACTTTAATTTAGTTTCATTTTAGTCACATGTGCTTTATCGAGAAAACAGACTGCGAGCTATTTGTAAGTAATAGTCATGTCAATACCCTCAGTACTTTCAAAAGCATCTTACTACTTACATTAGATTTTACTGCTGACTCTTCCCGTGGCGGTTGAATGATTTCAAATTTAGTGTAGAATAAGAAACTGGCGTTAAAATTCTGGTGAAAGTTGTAACACCTTCAAACTATGTGCAGGACGGGCTCTGATTACTTGACAAAACTTTTTACTTGCAGGCAAGGTAGTGTGAAATCACTGATGATAACGTTGAGGCTCCACATTGTGACTGAAGTGGAACCGTTGCAGTACATGTGTAATCATCACAAATAAATATCTAGAGTAAATGCTATTGTTGCTAAACAGTGTCTCTGGCCTAATTGCATAAGAAAAAGACTTTTAACTTTCAAAGTTTGAACTTCAAGGCATGAAACGTATATCACCGGCATATTCACGCATTCAGCTGCACAAAAATCTCCGATGTTCATTAAGGTAGTGGTCGACAAATGGTGGGTCTGGGCCGGCAGTTTAGCACTTTTTATTGGGCTGCGCAACATCTGTGTTGTGGTTTCCTGGGCTAAAACGTAGGATACTGTAACAGCTGTGCAAAATTGATTTTTTGACGTTAACTGAGCATTGCTTTTGTCATTGTACAGTTCATGACATTAACAGAGCATTTTCACATAACAGGTAACTGAATACAGCATATGTTTGAAATTGGGACATCAAAAATAAGCATGGATCTTTACTTGCGACTGAAAACGCGTATTGGGCCACCATAACGAAAGTTTGACGAGCACTGATTTATGGCAACGGCTGATGCTGCGGACATGGGTAAGTTATACAATGTTTATAGCACGTCAGAGTTATGAAAGTAGAATATTGCGATGGTCTTGAAATGAAGTTTACTGTATATCACCATTAGGTGGGATACAGCAAATTGGTGCGTCAGAAACAGCTGCGAAAACCGTACCTCTTGTTTTGGTTTCGGTTAGTGATTGCAATCGCTTAGAGACACGTTTGTATTTCAATATCAGCTTCCACAGGGAGAAAACTTTCGGTAAACGTGAGTTACGTTGATCTGCACTGAAGTATTTCTTTGGTTAATATATCAAAATCTTTAGTAACCAGAACAATTTTGGCGCAACGTTTGGAATTGGTGGGGGGGAAATTGCCCCCCATTGCCCCCCACCTGGCTATGCGCCTGGTTTAATAAATTTCAGTAAACTCGTTGTATGTGTGCATACGAAACGGTTGTATTGAGTTCAACAAAATTCAAGAAACTTAATGTATGTGTGCATTTAAAACGCTTGTATTGGGTTCAATAAAATTTGTTGAATTCATTGTATAGGTGACTTAAAGGCTGATGATATTGGGTTTAATAAAATTCGATAAAATCATTGTGCATGTGCATTTAAAACGCTGTTATTGGGTTTAATGAAATTCTCTAAACTCATTGCATGGGTGCTTTTGAAACGCTTTTGTTGGGTATAATGAAATTCGATGAACGTATTGCATGTGTTCTTTTGAAATGCTGGTATTTAGTTTAAAAAAATTGAATAAACTGTCGTTCGATAAACTGCCGGTTCGATAAACTGTCGTTGGATAAACTGTCGGTTCGACAAACTGTCTTTGGATAAACTGTCGTTGGATAAACTGTCGTTGGATAAACTGTCGTTCGATAAACTGTCGTTTGGATAAACTGTCGTTTGGATAAACTGTCGTTTGGATAAACTGTCGTTTGGATAAACTGTCGTTCGATAAACTGTCGGCAGAGCCGTATCAGCCGCACTACATTCCCCCCAATTGGGGGGCCCACGCTGTCACAGGGGCCCAAAATTCAGTCCCGTCACCACTAAGCCCCCCAAAGAAAGCTTCGACCACTCAAATTGAAATATAAAGCACTAGAAATGTGTGAAGTTGGGGCCCTTTGAATTAAAAGTGCTTATCGGCTACATTACAGCTACTTTGGGCCCCTTTGAAAAGCAAGGTATTTACACATTACATTTGCAGTTGGAGCCCCTTTGAAAGCAAAGTAGCCTACTTATTCGTTACAGTTGCTGTTAGCCCCTTTGAAAGCAAGCAAGGTAGGCTACTTTACACATTACAGTTGGTATTGGGGGCCCTTTTGAAAGCGTAGTGAGCCTACTTACACATTACATTTGCTATTGTGGTCCTCTTTAAAAGCGTGGAACTTACACATTACTACTGCTATTGTGGTCACTTTGAAAGCAGAGTACTTACACAATGCAGTTGCTGTTGGGCCCCCTTGTTAAGCAGAGTACCTGCACATTACAGTTGTTGTTGGGGCCCCCTTGAAAAGAAGAGTAACCTACTTGCGCACTGCATTTGCTCTTGGGGGGCCCTTTGAAGGCAGAGTACTGAATTATGACGTGGTTCGGAAAATAGTATATGAGCGGATAATGTTTTTTTCACCAAAAATGAAAAATATTTACGCGCGAAATACCTTGAGGGGGACCCCTGAAAAGGGAGGGGACGAGGCAAGTGCCTCGCTTGCCTTCCTTTAAAGACACCAATGTGTATTACCCCGACAATGATCTTATATGAGAATACGAAATCGATTAAACACGTTCTGCTTCATCCGATATGCGTACTTTCTCACTTGATGTGCGCATGAACACTGTAATGTTAAGTATCTTTGTATTATTGAACACACTGAAGTTGCTGATGAATTTATCCCTTCAAAAAACACAGATGAAACGCGATTTTTCATAATTAAATCTAGACACCCAGGTCGTCTAAAAAACAGATCTGTGTGGAAAAAACCCTCATTGGAAGCCCTGGTCGCAAGCAGCAAAACGCTTACTACCGTAACTGGAAGTGAACATTTAAAGATTTATTGCCGCGTTATTGTTAAGCAATAAAAACCAAGAGCACAACAATACGCTAACAAGTTTCGCAACCTGCTTTTGCAAGCAAAAGATTGGACATTAGTGAACTGCGCAGTTTCGCTAAGTGCAGGGTTGTAGTGGGACGGGAACGTATGGGAACGGCGCTCCCACATCTTTTTGCATGTTTTACTTAATATGAGTTCGAAGGTGTTTTGAAATGGCTAGTTTTTTGGGTGTGTTCCCACATCTCTTTTGTTAGCACTACATCCATGGCTAAGCGTTTCGGGGGCCTCGCGGTCACGACTTTGCCCTGATGGGCCTGGCGTTCGTTTATCCGGCCCTGCCTACACGCCTAGTTGTATAGGTCCAGAAGTCAGACTTCCACTAGATCAACGTGTTTTGTGTAGTGTTTGTCGTAAAAAAATGTACTATGTCTAGCCCAGGTAGTCTTCTCTTATTTTGTACTGCATAGCAGCAAGATACCTTAGGTGCTTACGACCAAAGTTACACATTTGCGAAGCCTGCTGTTCAGACATCCAGATGAGTTAATTGTGTAGTTAGAAGAGTCTATTAGGCAATCACTGCTAAGCTGTCACAAAACAGAGTAGTGCAGTTAGTGGATTATTGATGTTAACCGTTGCGTCCATGCAGGCCTTAGTCTGTATTTTTAACATTTATAGTCGATTTCAGATACAAAATGTTATTAATCTAAGCATGTGCCGTGCACCAGGATATTAACAAGTTCAGACATCAGCAAGCTTTATGCATGCCCATTTTGGCCAGTAAAAAGCCCAATGCGCACGCTTTAAAAGAATATTTCACTTAAGCTCATGGTAAAGTTTATCAATTTGTGCTAATGAAAGAAAATGTTCATCGCCGTGCACATGCTTTGACCGGCCTCATGTTTGCTCCTTTGGTAGTAGTGTTTTGATAACTGAACCATAGGACTGATTCTGCTTTCCTGCATATTTTTTACATTTGCATTTCATTACGACATCTCTAAATAATCGCCGTCAATTAAATGACAATGATTTACGACCCAATTCCTTTTGTTAAGCTGGTTCAAAAAATTTTAGTTGGAAACTAAGAGCCTATTATGGGTATTTGCGGGAAAATATTTATAATTAATTTGCACAATCTGCAAATGCTGTTCATGTTGTGAAATAAATATACATTTTCAGAATGTCTAGCCCCCCTGCACAAACATGAAGGTGCCCTGTGGAAGACTTTTGGCGACGGTTCTGTCCAGGCCCGCAGGCATGGAGGGCATTCGGGAGCAGTTACTCCAAATCTTTTTAGTGCCTCCCCAAATTCTGTTGTGCTCAGAAAAATTTTTAAAAATAAACATATGATAAAAACAAAAATCCTTCCCCCTAAAAATGTATTTTCCTCGCCCAAACCTAAAAACGTGGCTACGGGCCTGATTCTGCCAAAATTGTGTCTGCAATTAGGATATTTTGTTTTGAAGACCATTCGGCCTCGAGATGTAGCATAACGTCGAAAACTTTTTTTCAGAAATCACCATTAGGGGGGCCCCTGTAAGAATTTTGGGAGGGAGCAGAGATGAGTTGCTACGGCACTGACTGTCGCTTCGATAAACTGTCGTTTCGATGAACAGTCGTTCGATAAATTGTCGTTCGATGAATTGTTGTGCGATGAATTGTCGTTCGATAAATTGTAGTTCGATAAATTGTCGTTCGATAAATTGTCGTTCGATAAATTGTCGTTCGATAAATTGTCGTTCGATGAATTGTTGTGCGATAAATTATCGTTCCATAAACTGTCGTTCGATAAATTGTCGCGTCACGCACAAGGGAAGTTTAAACCAGTCCCGTCTACACGGTGGAGCATTGGTGGGCTCAGCTCCTCCAACTTCAAATATGAAAGACTATATATCAATGGAGATTTTATCAAATTTTCAGAATGTCAAGTCCTCCTGCGCAAATGTAAAGCCCCTTATTGAAAACTTTCTGGCGACGGTTGAAGTTTAAACCTCACATCCTTTCGCGCGACGTTCGATTCTTAGCAAACTGAAAAAGTAACAAACACGCGAATCGAACCTGGCAGTTGCAACCATTTGGGTTCGTTTTACTTGAGGTGTTTTGCTCCTGTGTGTGAGATTTTGCAGCCGTGTTCAGCGAGTCGCCAGTTGTTCCTCACGTTGTGGTTTAACGTCTTTATGCCACCCAGGAGCGTAACGGGGTGAGATGGCGCTCGGGGCAAGAAGCGAGTTTGGCGCCCCCATGTTCGAATCTGAGGTGTTCCGGAAGCAAATGTACTGTATTGGAGAAAGTACTTGCGACATTTTTGGGACTTTTTGGCGCCCCCTGCACTTATTCGGCTCCCTTCGAAATGATTCAACTCCCCCATAGTGATTCGGCACCCTGGGAACTGTGCCCCCCTTGCCCACCCACGTTACGCCCCTGAAGCCACCACACATATGTGCAGTGTGTGGGTGTTTTGAGCACAGATAAGAAAAAACAGATGTGAAACTTATAAAAAACGTAGGCCATGTGCTTTGTCAAATATTTAACCGTGACGTTTTCTGTTGACTTGCCCGTGGAAATAAATTATCTGGTTTCCGCATGCCAAGCGAGACTGCAACAATTCCGTGTTACTGACCGCTGTTCCGGTGAAGGCAGCAACAAGCACAATGATCGTGGGGCGCTCTAGTAATGATTTAGAATTTTTTATTGACCGTAGATTTACAGCGTTAATATCGTCATTTTCGTCTTTGCTCAGCTTTTCTTTTTTCTTTGTAACAGTGGGAGAGGGGGCCTCACGGGTGAATTAGCCTAGGGCCTCGCATCAGCTAAATCCGGCCCTGACTGCATGACACCAGTGCTGTGAACCTGGCTCTTGTGCATTGTGAGTGTATTTCCGGCAAATAAACTGTCACTGCAAGAATGAAATCAATTAATCGAAATTGAGCTACTGACTTCATGTTTTCTAGGAAATGTTGGTTCTTAGGCTCAATTTTCAGGGGGTTAAATGCCCGTTTTGCCCTCCTGCGGACGCCCATAGCCTTGATATCACCCTAATAGGGTTAAATCACACGTTTTGTTTCACGTCACTTTCATTTATCTCACCCATACCGCCCATAACAGGTTTCTCGCGTGGTTTGTGTCGTCACAATCCCATAAACACGGTCGACCGAAAAAAAACACATAGTCAATTACCTCTCTCGTGTGTGTTTTTCTAACGTGCTTATATTTGCATTAACACAAATGCCAAGGTGTGTTTCAAAGCTCTTTGAAGAAATAGTAAGGCTTCTAGCAAGATATTCACGTTTGGCTTTTTTGAAATAGCTGAAAACCTCTGATTTACTATCTTTTACACTCATAATAAGCAGTGATGAATGGGAAAGTAAAGCACAATTTAACCTGCAAAGCTTAGGAGAAAATAAGACTTGTTACTGTGGTGAAAACATAAACTTTGTTTCCACAGATGAAAACTTCAAGAAAAATCCACGTTTGTTCACATTGCACTTTTATACCCCCTGAAAATGTACTGCCATGCAAAGCAATGCTAGTTAGCTACCATTAGTTATCACTTTCGTATTATTCTGCTGCTAGTAAACGTAATGGTTCCTAATGAACTTTGTCAGCAATCTAGTAAACCTTGCTAGTAAACCTATTGTTTCCTAATAACCTACTTTACAATGGAGTGCCCTGGATTTCACGTTTAAGTCTGCAATGGTATCATATTCCAATCATACTCGCTGATAACAACATGAATACACAGCTACAAAAGCTGTGGATATTACTGACTTACTGATTATAGTCTAGTTCAGTGGTTCCCAACCTGTTCAGTGTCGAGGACCCTTTTATCGATTTGCTTAGAAGTTGTGGACCCCTTTAATAAAACCAACTACGCACAAGTGGTCTCTTCTATAAAAAGCCATCATCCGCTTTGCACGCCAACAGCATGAATGTTTCATGGAACTTTTCTCGTAACAAACTGGCATTTCATAACAATCAGCTATCTAACGAATGGATTTGTGTGTAATATGTATTGCTAAGGGCGGGATCATTGCGTATAATTGGCATTATGTGGGAAAATATGAAACGTTTATTCACCAGGCACTGAAATACTCAGCAGCAGTGTTGCCAAATGGTGAAACACTCCACCAGATTTTGAAAATCCGGTGAAATTTGAAACGATTTGGAGACTAAAAAGAAGCGTGGAACTAGACAATAGTCTGATGAAATTTTATAGTATTTTCCAGTGGACGAAAAAATATTTGTAGACGAAATCCAGCATTGAATTTGGCAACACAGTCTTTGCATCTCGCCTTCTCAGGCGTCATTACAGATTAATTGGTCCAACCAGCCGGGCACCTCCCGAAGTTTTCATTCAGTGTGAGAGTCAGTGTTTTTAAAGGACCGAAACGGTCTCTCAAATCCTTCCAACGATCCCTCAAAATACAGTAGAAGCTCTCTGAGTAGCCACAACCAACATGCACTTAAATCCCGCTTTGTTACTATCTCGGTATTCAGATGAAACAGTGGCGGTAGTGGCGTGCAGAGGGGGGGGGGGCGAAAGGGGCGACGGCCCCGTGCATCCTAAACAGGGGGGCATCCAAAGAGTGAAATTGCAAAAATAAAAATGCTGTAAATAAATGATTTTTCCTAATGTAAGGCTACTAACAAATGCTGCACGGATTTAATTTTTCTAAACTTGTTTTTGCGTATTCAAATTCCAATAACTGTCATATTCTTTAATACCAGGGACATATACTCTAGATGTGCGGCGCACACCCAATTAAACTGATGGTGACGCAGAGGCGGATCTAGCCAGTAAGTAGGGAGGCGATTTCAGTAATGTTTGGCCGCCAAGTCTTATTACAGGTTCAATATGCACACATTACATTTATTACCCAGAGCAAAAGACTTATAAAAAACTATTATACATTGTTGCCTTTAGATTGAAAGCAGTTTCGTTTGTGGGAGGTCTGCAGCCTAGATGACCCTTGGTCCTTCGCAGCCTCCTACTCCCTCATGCATTCTATACATCGATGTACTTGGAAATCATTGCAGTTTCTTCATTACAGTAATCATGATGGCGTCATTCATGCATGTATCCTAAGAGTGTCTTAAAAAGCTTGTTTCATCAAAGTGCAGAAAATGCATGAGCGCCATCAAGCGTGTATACATCCTCGACTTCATTTGTGCAATTGCATTTTCCTTTTCTCTTAACTGCAATGCATGTTGAAGTCTGGCGTTTTTGCGTGTGGGAGTGAAGACGTTATACAATACAATACAATACAAAAAATACAAATACAAAAAAAAAATATAATATTGTAAGAAAAATGAAGCATACTTCACAACACTGCTGTGACAAAACAATGGACGGCAAAAAGGTCCTATATCACGAATGCTGTTATCCGAATTGTACAAAATCATGGTTAGTAAAGTTACTTTGGTAGGTTTTAGGTTGGCGATCGCCCCTCCTGGATTCGCCGCTGTCGTAACTTTATCCAGATCGTGCGATCAAAAGAAAATCACGAAAAAGGATGGAAACATAAGTATGGAGGTTTAATTGATTTTCTGAACCAAATTTCAAAACTGCCCTAGCTCAAGTTGCTTGATTTAGGTGACTTTTTGATTCATCATTAGTTTTAGTTTCCCGCTTCGTTTTTTGATGTGACAACCCCGGATGTGCGCTAATAAAGACGCACACCAGAGATCAGTGAACTTCAGGCCCGTAATCAGCTTGGGACACCAGTGGAGGCGAAGAGTTTTCTGAGGAGGGCCCAATTTTTTCATCGATAGCACTAACATATTTTTCCAGGGGATGGTCGAAAATTTTTCCAATGCGGGATTCCCCCCTTGCAACCCCCTTAATTACAGGCCTAGCGGATTTTGATATTTTACAATCCAAATCCCGTCCTGAATATTTAAAATTTAGTCAAGTCCAAACATATTCCAAAATATATGAAATGTGAAGTCCAAGTCCAAATAAAGTCCAACAAAATACAGATTTTTAACAACAAAAATGTCGTTATTCTTTTCATTCAACTCAGCCCGATTGCGGTGCTGATCCTAAATTTTTGAAGCGATTTACAGTCCGGAACCAATTCAAATCCAACAAAAATCCGTATAGTCCGAATTCAATCCAATCCAAGCCCAGTCCAATGTCATCTCAGCATGCATCAGGTTGAGCTTCGTCATTAATTGGCAGTTCAGGCGGATTGATCCACAACGGCTCATACAAGCCCGTATCTGTGCTGTTCCCTCATTAGTTGTACATATTACAGCTTCAAAAAAAATGAAATTTTACTTGCATGCTGTATGCGCATTCTTAAATCTTGTGTAGTTTAGCAATTTTCAAACTGTCAAGCCTGGGTGTCCACCACCCCAGCCGCAGACCTTCTCTGCTCGACTGCTATTCCACGAGACATTCGCGCAGCCGTATGTTTTGTAGTTGTGAACTGCCCTGTCGCAGCATTGTGTGGGTTTTACTCAACTGTTGCAATGCGCAGCCTTATATTTTTGCAGTTGTCAACTGCGCTGACGTAACACTGAGTATGTTCAACTCCTCTGTTTTACCGCGTTGCCGGATATTTTTGCAGTTATGAACTGCTCTGTCTTAGCGTTGAGTGCTGTGTTTTGCTCCGATCTTCTAACTTGAAACGCTGAATTATACATAATTCACATTCATTACACTGACACATTGTACAACAACGAGTAAGGAGAATGCGTGTAGAAAAATACGCATGTTGTGTCAACAAACTTCGCCAAAGCGTTGGTTTGCAAACGTGAATATGACGTCATATAGTGACGTCACAGACAATGTATATCCAGTAATAATGATCAACATACGCCACTGCTCAATACTAAAATTTGGTACGGGGGCATACAATTACGCAGTCGCTCCTGGCATCACCAGACCTCTACACGCCACTGAGTGGCGGTCTCTAAAAATGTCTAAACGGTCAGCGAGCCCAAGCATGAGTTGATTGATTTTCAAAATGATTACACAGCCAAAGCCCTTTTAGATGACAAGACAGTTTGGGAATCCTGGATTCATTCGATAGGCTCATATCCTAATGTTGCCAAAGTTGCACTCCGCTTGCTTTTTGGCTTTTGTTTCCACATATTTCTGCGAGTCGGAATTCCCAACAAAACTACACACAGATATTGCCTTGGATCAGAGGATGATATAAGATGTACTCAATCAGAAACGTCTCTTCCTATGGACAAGCTACTCAAGAACAAACAGTATCAAACTTACCACTGCATTTGATTGAATATTAACATGCATGCCTTTGTTGAAATGAATAAACATGTTTATTCCTGAGCCAGATCTTGTGTTGCCCTGTAGCATGGGTGCAATTTTGTTGCAAAATGTGGGGGGGACAGCTTGGTGTGAAACGAATATATTCATCCGGTCGATGCAGAATCAGCCCGTCGCCAAGGGGTGGATTTTGGGGGCTTACACTCCCAAACAAAGCTCCAAGCCCCACCAAATTGAAACATGAAGCACTATAAATCATTTGAGTTTTTGTCAATTTTTAGAGTGTTAATCCCCCCCACACAAACCCAAAGCCCTGCAGAAACGCAAAGCCCCGCTACTGAAAACTTTAGGGCAATGGTTCTGTGCAGAAGTGAAGTTTTATAAATACAGTTTCCCAATCTTGTTTTTAGAGATGTCTTGAAAGCAACACTAATCAAGCTTTGCTTTATCCTTTTAACATCAAATTATAATAGGTTTAACGTCAGATTTTAATAGATTAAATTAATGTCAAAAGTTACATTCTATGGGTTATATTTGCATAAGGACATGTAAATATATTTGAGGTTAAACAGAAATCAAACTGCACAGCGGTGAATTGTAAAAAAATACCAAGTTTAACCTGTATTAACACGAAAATAATGTGCAGCTAAACTAGGTGATACGTAGCCTACCTGTAAAGCAAATGTTTTGCATTTGGATGAAAACATTAATGCATTGTGGGTTTGGTTAAAGTCAGGCGAACAAATGACTTGCGAACCCATGCATTCAGCACAGCCACAACGTCGCAAAGTGAAAGAGTCACGGTCTAAATATCTGTTGGATTGGTTGGTCACCATTTTCGTGACATTACAAGAAATGAGGCTGAATGTATAGCCCATACCGTGGTCCAATTGCTTTTGACCTAAAGGTCATTTCGCACAAATGTGACAACTTGCGGGTCACGTCGACAAATTGATGTATAAAACAACAGGGTTCATAAGATTTAAAACTAAATAAAGAAGGTGAGTGCGTCATTGAAATTATTACACAATAGCAAATAGCAATTCATTACAAAACCCTATCAGTGTGATGCCTGTGATCGAGGCTTCTCTGACACTATCGTTCCTTTATCAATGCCAATATTAGTGGTAGCAAGTCGGATTGTCCAGTGTTCTACATGCTATTCGATTTCTGTTTTTACATTTTACTTTATCGTAGAAAATGTATTCTCAAACGTATGTATTTCCAAACATATTTTTATTGCAAAATCTTTCAGTTTGGGAAATCAGTCTTTACTAACTAATTTCCAGAGGCTCTCTGTAGTCTAGTCTAACGCCGTTAATATTGTACATTTTTATTAAAAGGTGTTACGCTTACTCTATTTAAATTACCTGTTGCAACACATACGCAAAACATTATCCTGCCAACAAAGCTCCTAGGCCTTGAAAATTGGGTCCGTGGGCTACATGGGGCTCGTGGGCCTGCTGTTGGACCACACTGGCATGGCCTATTTTTTATTTAGTTTTGAGTTATAGGCCATTATGTACAGTAACTAAGTCAATACTTCTCCAACGTTTTGATTTCAAGCCTGTTTACTAATGGTTGAAGACAGTCTTTTGCAAAACTGCCAATCTTAAACTAAAACTATGTCTCCGCAGTAGTTCTGATTTTTGTTTTCGGCAAATAATTTTCAGAGATTTGGCTGCAAATGCAACTTTTTAACATTATAAATTTGCATCCTTAAATTTACGTGACAACCAACGTTACAGCAAATCCAGTTACATTTCTGGACGAAACAAATCATAGCTATGCTGTGGTCTGTCACACGTGCAGCTGTTAAACTCTTTTTGTTTCAAGACCATGACCTTTTTTACAGTAGGCCTATACAACCAGTAATTACTACTATAAAAATTACTGATACTACTTAGGGTGAAATATCGGACGAAGCAGTCAAAAACCTTTCGCGGCCTCAAGAAACTTGCAAAATGCTAAAAATCATTTTATCGAAGCTAAAACTTATAAAAATATCAGAATCAGTGATACCACATGAAATTCCATTTCAACATCAACTTGGCTTCGCCATGCATCTAACATGAAACATGACAAAAGTCATTTTTATTTTCGCAACCTCTCCAAATACAAAACCTAAAGTAAAAAATGTGGGGGGGACATATCATATTATGTCCCCACCGTCTGAAAAAGTAAGGGGGACACGTCCCCCGTGTCCCCCACCAAATTGCACCCATACCCTGAAGCATGGATAGCATAAAGTTGCGCTCGATTTATTGATTTTTGCAAGTTAGAGCACCACGGCAGGTAGTTTGGCATTTTGCTATTTTACTTTTATTTCATGTATACATAGGCCGTGGACCCCCAAAAATCTTTCTGTGCACCCGGTTGGGAACCACTGGTTTAGTTCTTTTTAGATCGCTACACTACTGCTACTACTACTACAAACCCGGTTTGATCATTCTGACTAGAAAGTAAGATGTGTTAAGAAACCGCAAGAAGCTGGGAAGGGACACGGGACCGGAGCCAGAACCGTAGCCAAAAAGGTTTCAATAGGGGGGCTTTGCGGTTCTGCGGGGGCCTTGACATTATAAAATTAACCAATACTCCACTGATTTATAGTTTTTCACGTTTCAATTTGGAGTGGCTTGGAGCTTTGTTTGGGGGGTTACGCCGACCAACCCCCCCCGTGGCGACGGGACTGGCCGGAGCTACCTCTCAAATAGTCATAGCTCCAGCTCTGGTCATGAATTTTAAACTGAGCTCCAGCTCGGATCCTTCTGATTTTAATGTGAGCTCCGGTTCCAGACAAAATGCCCATCTCCGGCTCCGTAGTCCTGGTTTCACTTCACCCTCATCTCACTTGCCCTCGCACAGCTACTTAAATAGGTGCAGGCCAAGCTGAAAGTCTTCAAACTATAACAATTATTTGAAATCGCAGTTGATAAATTCGTTACTAATCCTTTACCTTAAACATCTTGTTTCATTTAAAGATGTGAAGGTTCAAGCCATTCGGACTGGTTATTGCAACTGACTAAGTGGCAAAGCTTTGCTTTTGAACTTACTGTGACCTTATTTCGATCACACACTGACAATTAGCCTATGTCTTTGTTACGTGAATGCCACTTGTTTTCATAACATCTCGTAGTTTAAATTCCAGTGGCGATGCTGGTCATTAACGTCAGGTAGTCAAATCACTCAACCGGGCCAACTTGATTACTTGACCACAGTGGTGGAATGTAATTGCAAATAAATTTCGAATGCTAAATCTACAGTGCAACAAAATATATTTACCTGAAAAGTAATTCTTGACTTGAAATAAGTATTGTTCACAGTTATCAAGCAATGCAGAGTATTCAATGGCAATTCTGTCCCAGCTGTTTCTTCACCTTCCGCGGACAGTTCATGTATCTCACATACGATCAATTTACAGACATTCGTTGTCAACAACGAGAAAAAATTTGACAGAATCACAACCTCAACAAAATATGCGTTTAAGGAGTGTGTTGTTGTTAATGCGGTTTGCAAACATATATGAGAGTAACGTTATTAAATCGTTTTCGTCGTTGACTTAAGACTGTTGCAAACCAGTACTGCTACCGTCTCTGTAACATACGTTCACCAACAGTCATGCAAGCATCAGATAATTTAACTTTGCAACACGGGAAGTTCACATCATAAATTAGGAAACACGTAGGCTACGCATTGCTTTACTGTAAAAAAACTAAACAGACATTTGCTTCGCCAGTGGTTTGTTTCCCGCTGACAGTGGTTGTTCTGTCTTTGTCAATTATTTCCGGCGCTTTGTAAACGTTCGAATCTGAGCTGGAGATCGGGAAGCAGTATAATTATTGATGCCTTCACACCAGGGCCGGATTAAATTAACGCGATGCCCCGGGCAAAGTCGTGACTGCGAGGCACCCTAAACGCTTTGCGCAACTACCTAGCGTTTCACATGCCCTGGTTTCAATTTTGCAGAAGCACCGGTCAAAAACGTCAAAACTGATACGATTTGGCAAGCTACACTTCAGAGACAATTGAGAGCGACCATGCGCGGCGGTTCGTATATGGTTACTTTGTTCAAACAGGAAGTTGTGTCACACAAGATATCATTAACGGCGTATGTTGCCACCCTTATGAAAAACGTCGTGAGCAACAAAAAGGTCGTCCAAATGTTTATGTTTGCGCTGCACAAGAAAATTAGGACGAGGAACTATAATTAAATCAGTAATTGATTATCGCTTCAATTTAAATAAGCACACTCATATGTTTTTGTTCGTAACACAAGCTTTCTGGGTTTTTATTGTACGAATATGTTTTTTGGTGTGCAATCTGGGTTTATTTGAAACCACTAAATGAGAGCCCTGCATGTAACTGTAGAACACAGACATCTTAGCAGCGAACACAGGGAGACAGTGACACTGCGGGTAGTGGTAACTCACGTATAGTTTTAAACTGTGTGAAAAGAAGCAGTGTTTTCACAAGTTTGCAAAATCCATTGTTAGTGTGAGATTGTGATCAACCTGCCCGAGTGAATAGCTCAATCAAACGACACTTATGCAGGCTTCTTTTCACACAGTATAAAAATATATGGCTTGTTAGAATACGTCTATGTAGACAGAGCCGGAGCAAGCCAACGCCTCGTTCTAGGCAAGATCCATTCTCATCGGCGCCTCATAGCTAACAGAAATGTTCGCTTAAGATTACGTAATACTGTTCGATCAACCGTGGCACGACCTTTTGCAAAGTAAAAACGTGAAAAAATACATATACGCTCTGCCAGTAGTGTAATTGACTGAGGGGCAAGCTAAATGCAAACGACGAAAAATCGGGCCCTACTTAGGTTACATTTCGGTACTAACATGTTTGCATTTTTCTTACTGTTTTCCGGTGAATTCGATTTGTGGTATAGACATCCACATCTGGATTCACTATTATTTTTCAACCTTTTTTCTGATTGTTAGGTAGTATGTCCCTTACAGTGGCCAGTGGGCCCCCTTCAACTACATTTTGCCTCCCCCTGCTCAAACCACTAATTACGCCACTAGAATCTCCACATCCTAAGCATCCCCTCGCCCCGACATTTCTGCTGTGCTTACGGCGATTTAATATATCATCTACACAAGTTATAGGCATTGCAGCATTCATAAAAACAGAAAATCTAACACAGGCTTCAAAACATGGTTACAGGTCTATTGTTGCAATGATCTGGTGTCATAACAAATTAACAATGGACTTCACACGCACAACAAACTTCTGACGTTCGCGAACGCCACCACCTGTTGGTTATACCAGCTGAAATCTGTTTGGGTAGAAGTAAATTGAGGTGTTGCGTCCTATAATGCAACTTCCACTGGTTAACTAGGCTAATAATATCAATAATGCTGGGACTTGCTGACATTTCGAAAGCGTTTTCTAACCTGACTACACTGGATGGTTCTAACCTGACTACTTGATTCAGCAAAGGCTTCGACATAAGGCAAAACCAATAAAAGCAGGGCAGCCAGGAAAAATCAAGAAACAGAAAAAACAGAGACGGTAACCTTCCTTAAAATTTGAATTTAACTTGATAACGTACGGCCTGCAGAGCATGCCTTACTGGCATTGACAGCACACCAGTGATAGACTTGTAAGTACTCTATATAGGCAAGATGCATTCAAGCGGTCACCCCTCCTATACAAAGATTTTTACTCTGCACAGTACATTGCATTACGAAAGTAAGAAAGACGTTTGTTATAGACTACATTAGAAAAGTTTATTGGATGAATAAATTTTTTTACTAAATTGAGACATAGTTCACCTATTATATAGGGTATGAAATTGACATCACTAAGAAAAATATTAACCTTTATGCATAAACCGAAATGGCAGAGTATCCCTATCTTCTCATGTACTGCATGAACGGGTATTCTATTCACTTTCATCATGTTCAATCACTTTAATTTGTGTATGTTCGTCACTTGGTCCTTTTTGGCGCCCTCTGTGGCCCAGCGCCAAAGGTAGCCGCCTAGTTCGCCTAATGGTAGCGCCGGCAGTCGGGCACTGTGTGCAGACTTGTGGGAATGCGTCTTTATTGTTAAGGTTTAGTTCTGACTTCTTAGTGAGCACTAAGTGCAAAGCTATATTTGCTGTAAGGAGTTTTCGTAATTCATCTGCTCAGTTTTTTCAAAGCCTGCTTGGTGTTCTAACTTTCAGTAATTTAATAAGTTGTCCGATAGTCTTGTCCACATAAAGTTCTACTTTGCATTGCTTGAAACGGTTTTGCGATAGTGTCTAACTTTCTTGTTTTGCACCGCTCATGTTATTTTTAAATTACGAATTATTTGTAGAAAGTTCTCAAAATTGATATTAGACTGTTTATGAAAAGAAAGTGCATTTCTTGGTAGCCGAAGTGCTGAAAAAAATTTCAGACAAAAGATTGAGAATTGAGTTTCAACCAGCACAGACTAATGGGGCAGAAAGTGTAAATGTTTGTTGAACATCCATTTGCATTGCATCGTCTGTAACCTGAAAAGGACAAACAAAATTTCGACATTTCCTCCTGGGAAAAATTTCTGTGGACGCCCATGGATTCATGGTTGGAGAAGGGAAGCGGGGGCGAACGGAGCGTCGGCCCCTGGCATTCAAGGCAAGGGGGCATCCAAACAGTCCAGATGATTTTTCTATTGATTTTTCTATTGTAAGTGTACTAATACATGCTGCATGGATTTAGTTTCTCGAGGCTTGTTTTGTTGTCAACACTAATTTTTACGTATTGAAATGCCAGTAATTCTCACCTTCTTCAATACCGGGACCTATCACTAAGTGCGCGGAGCAAAGTCAACCAAAATGATAGTGACGTGACTTGTTCTAGATCGTGCGATCAAGGGAAAATCACAAAAAGGATTGAAAGACAATCAGGGTTGAGAAAAACCCGTTTCTTCAAAAGAACTAATCACCTATATTTTGTTTTTTTAAGTCCGACCGTTTTTGTTTTTTTGAAAAGAAACAGGTTTTTGTTTTTTTCTGAATTGCTTTTATTGCATCATGCAATATCACCATTTTCAGAATTACACAACAATAACTTGTTACACCTATTATGACATTCAAAATTGAGTGTAAAGAAGTGTATCCCATCATTGTTTTTGCAAAGTGTTGTGGATTGTGTGTCATCAAGATCGACAACAAATTTCTACCTAACAAATTTCTAGCGAAACAAATTTCTAGCTTTAGTGCAGCTATTCCGGCACCCAGAAAATTCAGACTGATTTTCTACAATTTCTGTTATTATTTTTGAGGTCAACAATGTTGATGAACAGAAACAAACATAATTGGTAACGATTTTTTTATGTTTCCATTGTCCTCATCTGGTTTACTGTTTCCCCTTCCCTACAGATGCGTCGTGAGAAAGTTTTAAATAGGGGGGCTTTACGTCTGTTCAGGGGACTTGACATCATGAAATTAGATAAAAACTCCACCGATTTATCGTGCTTCATAATTTAATGTGGGGGACTTGGAGATTTGTTTGGGGGGCTAATCCCAGAAGAGCCTCCCGTGGCGACGGGACTGCTTCCCTAACGCTCCTCGGGCGTCCCTGAATATGCATGTTGTGTCAACAAAGTTCGCCAAAACGTTGGTTTGCAAACGCAAATATGACGTCATATACTGTAACGTCACAAACAACATATGTCTAATAACAATGACCACCATACTCCACTGCTCAATATTAGAATTTGGTAGGGGGCATCCAATCAAGCAGTAGCCCCGGGCATCACCAGACCTCTGCACCCCACTGCCATGGATGCACTGATTTCGGTTGGGTCATACAGCGTGGTGCTGTTTGGTTCAATTCTTTTGAGACACTCAAAAACGATAAATCCGAAATTGTCAGTTTCCTAACCTATATACTAAACGAAAAGCTCTAGAATTTTGACGCGTGGTGAACAGCCTAAAAACATGAAAAACCAGTAAAGGGGTGTTTTGGTATTCAAGCTCGAGGCTCCCAAAAGCGCGGGGCCCCCAAAAACGCAAGACCCCGGGCATTTGCCCTGTTTTCCCAATGATTAATTCGGCCCTGCTTCACACCCACACATAACGATAAAGTGCAACTCACGCACACATGGCGCTTCATCGTTTGAACCAACTCTTGAAATCCACTGCTTGGCCGCACTAGGTTTCGGAGCAGGTGTTGAGCAGCCATTCGATTGTCTTGTCATCCAGAGCCGTCAGGACATGCAGTCCACGGAGTGGTTGATGGATTGGACAGTGGAGGAGAACATGTTCAACGTCTGTTCCTCTGCGCCACACTCACAGGCTGAAGAAAGGGCCATATACCATGTGTGTAAGCAGGAGCGGAAATGTTCAACACCGGAGAGGAGGCGTTGAAGCCGGACCCACGCTGTTCTTGGCAGGTCCATTACAGGAGGAAGGGCAGTAGCGTAACCAGTCCAAAATATTTTTAGGGGCAAAATTGTTGATTTTAGGCGAGCAGCAGCATTTTGTTTGGGATGGCACCTCTCAAAACATAAAACGATTAGATATGCTAAAATGTTGGGGGTCCATGCACCCTGGGCCCCCCTGGCTACGCTTATGAGGGTGGGTGCCGATGTAGGTGATGAAAGTGGCGCCAACAAGCACACATGCATTAATGGAGCTAAAACGGTTACTTTGATTCTCAGCACCGCTCTATGCTGCTGTGAAAGGTCCAAGTAGACGTATTCGTGAAATGCATGTGGAAAGGGGAGGCAGCGAAGGACCAGGGGTTATTTGGGCTGCAGGCCTTCCCAACATGAGATTACTAGTAGTAGTGTGAAAAGTACAGATCAGTTAATAGCCTTCCCCCTGAGTAGAATGTTTTATATGCGCAATCCGTTGGTATGATAAATGGAGTTGCGGCAATAGCAAAACGTCATGTATACAAATTTGATGAGTCAGAAGAATTGGCTTGAATTTGCACTAAAATATGCTTCTGTTTCTCACGTATATTAAAATATGAGGTGATAGCATGACATGGGATTGCTTCACGGAAGTTGTGGACTAGAATAGCGCTGCAATATGTGTCACAAAGTAAACAGGCTGAGGCCGAGGCGTGCAATCGCTCGTACGGGAAATGGGTTTTCAGTGATATGATGAATCACGTATCATAAGAAGGAAATTCGTGTAAATCTCGGTAGATAGACGATTTGCAACCTCAATGATGTGGTTGGAGATCAGAGATGGCTGAGTGAATTACGCAAACGTTCAATGCAAAAAACTGCGATCACTATGAAGTTTGAAGCAAAAAAAGATCACGGAAGAGATAACGACAATACCTTATGAAGTAAACTGCTTGAGTGGCAACAACACAGAATCAATGCACTTCGTTGATGCACACGAACAAGGAAAGAGAAGAATACCAGCGATTATCCCAATAACTGAGTAATACATTTATTTTGTATTTGTTTTCACACCGTTCAATTCGATTAACGCATGGATAAGTTCCAGAGCTGCATTCGTCTGTGTCTTCACAAAGGAACAAGTTGCCATTGGTGACACTGATTGGTTGCACAAGAAGCGGAAAGGATGCGGATGTTCAAAACATGCCTTACACATAAATTTGTAGAAACTGAGCAATCGTTGAATGCATTGTTGCAACTATATGTGAAGATAACAATAATGCAATGTATATTTCACAAAGATGTTGTTTAATTGTCTCTCTGCCATGTGATTTGTTGTATGGTGCTGTAGCAATAATTTTCATTATGACGAAATACATGGAGGACACAAAGGTTTTGCACCACAGCACACCACGGCTTTGTTAACTTTTCAGAGTGAAGCAGGCGGAAAAATTAGTGGTTGATGTGCTCAGTTGAACAGAGTCGAATAGTTCACGGATTGATAGTTCAGGATTTATATCGTAAAATTCTGTACTGCATGACATTCAATAAAATCAAAGCATGTTAACAAAACACGTCGCAACGAAGTTGTAATGGATTGTCGTCGCTAAAAGCTCTTGTTTGTGAACAACTTCGCAGAAAACAAAAAACAGCTGTCTATCAAAAGGAATCCTTTTACCAAGAAGAATCAGACAATATGATCTCAGCGGTGTGTATATTCCGCCTAGCTTATTCAAACATAAAACAATGATTCGAATCAAATCATATTGGCCCTTTTGAGAAACAACTGTTGATGTGGTTGTTAACGACAATACCTATCGGCGAATGAAGCTTTTCACCAGGCTTTATTCAACTGAAAATCATCAGCACGCACAAACACTTGCGGCGTAAGTCAATGAACACAACAGCCGCCCGGTTAGGCAGTCCGTCGCCACCGGGGGGGCTTTGGTGTGCTTAGCCCTCCACACAAGGCTCCAAGCCCCCCAAACTGAGGCATGAAACACTATAAATTAGTGGAGTTTTGTCAATTTTTACAATGCCAAGTCCCCCTGCACAAACGCAAAGCCCCCTATGAAAGGCTTTCTGGCGACGGTTCTGCCGGTATAGGTACTGTAATTTAAACACGAATTGATATGCGTGCAATGCAAACGACCAGGTAAGCAATGCAATTCGGCGCGGCAAGCAATCAACGAATTCAGTAATCAGTTGAAGGCGACCGCGTGCATCAAGACCGTCACACTTTCCCCACTTCAAAATTACAGTATGTGGACCAGTTACCAAAACGATCAGGGGTTTTTCTTCATCTGGTCAGACCGACGGAGGGGCTGCACACCTTCATGCGGTGGCGATTGACGAGATCAGTCAGTATTCGGTGACGGAGAATTTAAAACTGGCGACCGTGCAAGCTTCTCAGCAGCAGGCGGTGGATCGACACGGCAATCGGGTGAGAAATTCTGCACGCTGCTCGGAGTTGCGTGAATCGAGGCGACGTCTGATGTCAGTTTCTTCGGTATTTACACACCGTAGTTGCTTTGCCCATCACTTGAACCTATCAGAGAGAACGACTGATTACTCTCCACAAGTTCAACGGGGTCACACAAGGGATCGGCCTTGTTGCAAACGTGACGACGAAAAAGCATAGTCCCAGGATGCAGTACCTATGACAGGAGCGCGGTCATGGCTCTGCCGGAGAAACCGTAGGAAGCGTTATTTGTTGAAAGACAAACAAGGGATCGGACAGCATGGAGAGCTTCTGGTAGGATAGTTTCCCAGTGTTCTTCGAAAAGACGTCTACTATGCAACAACAGCTTAATAGTTCGTCAAAATAGTTTGTTTAGAACGTTCCTACTGGTTATTCCCCTGTGGATGGTATGGTCTTGAGTACTGAAGAAAATGCCTCGAGTGGCGAGGAAGGATCTAGTTTTTCGAGATACGAAAAGAACGCCTCTATCGCTATGCACATAACCAGGGAAAGCAAACGAAAAGAGTAGGCCTACCGACGACAAGCATTGCGTTACTGCAGATCAGCGCTTTTCAAACTTATTTATGTTACGTCACACTAATACATTCTTAATTTGGCTGCAGCACACATACTTGATGAAATCGAAAATCTACTTTTCACAAACCTTGCAGTGAGACGTTTGAGTCATCATATTATTCACCAGCTTTTCGTAATCAGGCGTGTATCCAGTCAAAAACAGCTTTATGCAATCGTCCAAGTGGTAGTCTGTTAGCACAGTACATTGTTTTGTTTTGATTACGTTCGCGAATGAAAATGCAGATTCATATAAATACGTTGAACCAAAACAGGAATAGAATGTATTCCGCACATTTTTTGATATTGCAGTATTTTGTCCCAAGAACCTTCAGAAATAATTTTCGCATGCCCGAGCCTTCAGCAACACGTCAGATTTCAATGCCAACATTTCCATTTCAACTGCACCTCTTTCCAATGAAAATACATGACTGATTTGGTGAGAAACACTAGATACGTTTTAATCCGACTTGAATACGTATTCAACTATTTCTTCCATTTTTAAAAAATATCTAACCGGACATCAAATTTATCAGATACCATGCTTACTTCAGCAACATATTTCTCAAGGTTCCAAATACTATTCGGATGATTTTGCAAATGGTTTTTGATGTTTGGGAAAAACTCAAACCGTTTTTCTTCGAGATCGGAGATCAACGCAGGGATTTGCATACTAAACGCACCAATAGCACTGATCAAATCAGTGATTGGTTTGGTCTTCCCTTGTAACTGCAAATTTAAGGCACTTAATCTGCGAGTAAAACCAGCCAGGAAAAAGCAAAGTCACTCATCCAAACTAAATCATTTAACTTGGCATAGTTGTCACCTCTATTTTGAAGAAAACTTTGATTTCTTGCAATAGATTGCAGAACCTTTGAAGAATTTTGCCGCTACTGAGCCATCTTACGTCAGTGTGTAACAGAAGCTCTTGTATCTCGAATTCCTGCCTGAAAAAAACGGCGTCGAAGGCCCTTCGCTCTAACTGAATTTGCAATATGGGAATGCAATATCCATTACCTCTTTTGTGTTTAATCGTTTGCTGCACAAAACTTGTTGTTGGATTATGCAATGGAACTTTATTAAAAATCCGGAAAATCATCATCTTTTTCGCACAAGTCAATGAAACCGTTTACACTGCTGAACATTGATCTTGTTCCATCTTTTGTAACTGTCACCAACTTCCGCAGAGGCAGCTTTATTTCAAAGCAGTAGTTTTTAAATGCAATGAAAATATCTATGCCTCTCGTCCTTTCTTTCAAAGTTATGATGCCAAACACTTCCTCTCTAATGCTCCAATTATGAAAAACCATACAAATTGACACAATAACCTATGCAGCATTCCTGATGTCTGTCGACTCATCACGTTGTAGTGAAAAACACGTACAGTTATTAAAACCATTGTAAATTTGGTGGGTAACATACTAACTCATCTTCTCATCACGGTGTTTCTTTATAATTGTAGGTCTTTGATAGCACTTTAACTTTTATCACGGAAATCCTGAAAAAGCTATCGGAAATTTATAGAAAGCATTCTTTTAGCAATCCCTTCTGAAAATGCTTTTCTTTTTTCGCTAAAAAAACTTGCTATGAATGAAGCTATAGTAGTTGCTCTTGACGAAGTACAAAAGTTTTTTAGACCTCTTTGCTGTCCACGTAAACTTGATTTAAGCCCGTTAACTTTCATTTTCCTCGCTTCACTTCCAAGAGGATAACCATTTCATTTTCTTTGCTTCACTTCCAGGAGGATAACCACCATTATATTTGGCATGGCTAGTCCTAAAGTGTCTTTATGGCCGTAGGCAGAGTCAAATTTTTACCGAGGTGAATGTGCTATATACGTCGCCGGTTAGGTATGTTGCTGAAGGGATTTTATGTAAACCTAATATCTATCTAGGCTGAGCAAAATTAAATAAAAACCGAAAGCACGTCATGCTTGCAGTTCACAATTGCAAAAATGTACAAAATACTGCACAGAACGAAGCGAAAAAATATGCAGTGTATAAAAAGATTAAAACACAATTCTTCTGTGCCCAGATGCATCAAACCGCTTGATAATGTTGTTTCCGTTCACTAAAGACCTCGATATATAAGTACTGTAGTAAAGCGATTTGAGTCGATTTTGCGAGGTTGAATTCCTCAGGCAACGTTTGTGGCGTTTCACACTAGAGGAGCGTTCACGGCAGCATAAGCTGGTTCACAGCTGTATGAGCAAGCAGATGTTTGGGAGTGCGAAGAGTTTTTGCCTGCATTTCCCCAAATTTGCCCGAAAAGTTGTTGAGCGACTTTCGCCTAAAAATTTTCTCCCACGAAGTCTTCATTCGTTTTTCTGCAAATCGTTGGGCGCCATTTTTGGAAGTCAAACAACCTTGAGCGCCATTTTTGCCCGGATTTTTGACAAATCAAAACTTTTGTGGGTGCGCTGCACCTCCTGCACTCCCGTCTCGTACACCATGAGCCGGTTGGTATGGTTATGAAAGTTTTTACCTGGCAAGCCAGTGTATGTTTGGGACGAATTGACAATTTGCTGCCATCCTCTGCGTCAATGTGTTCAAATTCATCTCAAGACCTCCAATCCTTGCATGGAAGGTGAAAGCATTGTTCCATTGACCCGAGCACAGATTCCTTCAGTTTATGAATGTTGCAGAGTATAAAATAGGAAACTAGAAGGATAGGGATTGCTTCACTTGGGAAACGTCGCTCTATTTCGCTAGTGATGTGATCAACAAACAGGTAAAGCACATTTCTTCGGAAATACGCCTCTGCCGTATCAGCTTCAGCATTTGCACGATGCTTCCGAAGACTAGAGTAGGTTGAGCGTGGTTTCCCTGGAGTGACGTTTACTGTTTCCGCAATGCCCACAGCAAGCTTGTAAACCACAACATGTAACGTCAGTTCTTTGTTTGCTAATGACATCTTTGCGCGATTAGCTTCAGCCTGTGCGTGGACGAGATTACAGTACAGCTAGAGTCTTGTTGTTTCCAGGATAGTGGCTTCACAAACCCGATGATAAATTATGTAATCACGGCCACAATGGCAAACCCAGAGGTGAAAGTAAGCCGGAACGGCCCGGAACACCGTTCCGGTAAAAGAATTATTGCCGGTACAGCGTTCCGGTTAGAATTTCTAGTAGGTTGGTATTATGACGCTGACGCAACAATAGCGGTACCTGAACTTTACTAGAAACAGCTTTTGCATCTTATTTCCTGAGCAAGGTATCATATGAGTTCAAGGCAAATCATTTCTAGCCGCCTCTACGTTCGTTTCAAAGGAACTTGTTCACTCCCTAGCCGAGCACTTTTAAATACCGGTGAATAAACCAAATAACGTAAATTTTAATTATTTGAAAA
>Ga0210059_1002556_pt1 | contig 28560 bp, 26 predicted proteins | sample Ectturendosymbi2_FD_188042 | JGI IMG/M metagenome (GOLD analysis project Ga0210059, IMG submission 188042) | Ecteinascidia turbinata endosymbiont from Florida, USA - Sample 2 (SPAdes) (version 2) | ecosystem: Host-associated > Tunicates > Ascidians > Unclassified | place: Key West, Florida...
GACGTAAGAGCAAATTTCAATGCAACATTAAAATTTGCTCTTACGTCAAGTCCGGTCGGCCCTGGCGGCCCAGCAACAGTACTAGCTTCTCCTTTTTCTCCTGGTAGCCCAGTGGATCCAAATCGACCAGGTCGTCCGGGTGAGCCAATGTCTCCTTTCATTCCGCGCTCCCCGGCCAATCCGGGCATACCGATCTCGCCTTTGCCTCCCTTCATTCCTATCAAATCGAATTTTTAGTGAATTACCGGCAAGATCAATAGAAACAGAAACTAAATGCACAGGCGATGAAGAACACCGTTCGAAAAGTATTTGCTCAATCGCAATCACATGGCCACTAGAATGTCTTTTCCTGCCGGATAAGAACAATAAAGTGCATGGAAAACTCTAACGTAGCTCTCGCTCATAACAACGCCATGCATTTAACAGCAAACTGTCAATACCTTGCACGCCCATAGGCCCTGGATATCCATCAAGACCTTTGAAGCCGGTCGCTCCTGTCATGCCTTTAGGCCCAGGCGGGCCTCGCGACCCCTTAATTCCAGGACGACCGTCGTTGCCAGGGAGACCAGATAAGCCAGGAGTACCAGGATTTCCTGCCAGGAAGACAAAGTGTTTCAATTGACCGGTAGCATTTCAAGCAACGAGTAACCACTAGCAGTCAGGAAATCTGCAAAGGGTATTTTTACTGAAAACTGGACAGTTAAGCGTCTGCAAACATGCATTACATGTTTTGTTCGTGGTCGTCGACAAACATCAGCAAATCGCAGGAAAAGCAGTTTTTTTGGAAAACAAATTCTTGTGCAACAGTTTTTATATTTGTCTGCAAAAAGTAATCCTAAACGGAATTTCCAACCGGTTCGGGACCCCGTTTATTCAACGCAATCCCGTTGCATGGAGAAAAATCGCTTGGAAAGTGGCAGGTAATGAGTTCCTCATAACGACGAAAACAACGAACCCTCACCTTTTTCTCCTTTTGTTCCGTTAGACACAAGATTGGCAGCAATAGTAGCAGGCTCTCCTTTCTGTCCAGGTAAGCCAGTAGGACCTGTGAAACCCCTGTCACCGCGTTCACCCAGCAAGCCAGGTGGACCATCGTTACCAGGAAGACCCGGGGTCCCAGCCTCGCCAGAGAAACCGGGCGCACCTGAAAAAAACATAAACACGAAACATTTTGTTGCCTAACCTGGATGTGCAGTCGTTACTATCGACAACCGATTAGATCAGACAAATGAACATTAAGTAACTTAACAGCAATGTCCAGACGGATCAAACGCTTATTCACGGGAGCGTACCTGTTCGTCCTGGGGGTCCCTGCATTCCTCTTTGTCCGGGCTCGCCTTTCTCCCCTGCAGGTCCCGGGACGCCATCCAGGCCGTCAACACCAGGTAGACCATCACCTCCATGTTGACCCTTTTCTCCTTGCGTACCAGGAGCTCCAGGTTCACCCTGTTCACCCTGAGCTCCCATTACATCCAGGCCTGGAGGACCCCGTTCACCTCTGACTCCCGGAGGTCCAGTTCTGCCTGCAGAACATTTCAACCACAGTTCAGGCCACGCGAAATGACCATGTCAAACCTCGCTCAAGTTTTTTGCGCGCTCTAAACAGACCTTTTCATTGACGTCGGCTGGTGAGACCAGCAGTGTGAGACAACAATGCGATAAACAACGTTTCTTGCCTGACGCTTCCCAAAACATACCACCACGCGTGGCACCAAAGCAATCCATACAAATCGCTCTCCAAGATAGCGAGTCGACCACACAGTTTTGTTGAAGGAAAGACTATGCGCACACAAGCAAGTGCAGAAGCTGATTTAATCTGTCATAGTCTTATGTACAAAAAATTCGGCCCGAAGTTCTAGAACCTGCGAAAAGTTTTGAGCAGCGTCACCGTAAAAATGTGACCCCACCTTGTGAACCAAGTTCTCCCCTCTCTCCTGGTGGACCAGGTGGTCCTAGAATGGCGCTTCCGGGTTCTCCTTTCTCTCCAGGTCTGCCATCACTTCCAGTGAAGCCTCGTGGGCCTGAAAAACAACAATTTCATTTGATTAAAGTGCAAAGAAACAAGCAACATACATGCTCTTTGCAGGAGGTTGAAAAAAACCTACCCTCTTTGCCGGATGACCCTGCAGGACCTTGAGGCCCTTGTGCTCCGGTTGCTCCAATACGGCCTCTTTCACCGCGTGGGCCAGGTACGCCTACTTCTCCGTCGGGCCCTGGTAAGCCCGATGGTCCAGGCCGACCTACACCAGGCTCACCCTGAAAATCAATTACACTAATGACCGAATCAACCTCGAGGTTAATTATAAACCACATCATTTTAATCCATTTCAAAACGAACATAAACACGAACGTATTTTCTCTCGCGGAACTCATTTTGACCCACGTTCGTCAACTAACCTTTTCTCCGGGCAGACCATCCATACCAGGCATCCCGTCAAAGCCAAAAGCACCAGAAGGACCTGGCGGACCTGTTTTTCCTTTCTGTCCAGGTGGGCCGGCTTCTCCAGCAGGGCCTCTGACACTTTCACCACGTGGACCCGGTGAGCCTCTTACCCCCTTCTCACCAGCAAAACCAGGTACTCCAGGAACTCCGATACTTCCTGCAAAGCAAAGACTGCTGTGAAGATTTCCACTGCAAGCCATCGACGAATGCAATAGACATAATTTACCAAAGTGGCTTAAGATTGCTTCACCGAAGGAGTTAGAGTAGAATAATTACCACAGGGCACATAACTTTCCAAGTTGTTCACACACCTTTATCTCCACGCACTCCAGCAGCTCCAGGTGTCCCGGTCAACCCTTGTTGCCCTTTTTCGCCTTTCTCACCAGGCACAGTGATCGCAAAGGCAGGTTCCCCCTTTTGCCCTGAATTAGAAATGTTATTTGTATCAGGATAAAGACAAAACGCGGAAAGTTGTTGCAACGTAACGATCCCACACACCTCTCGGCCCCGGAATGCCGATTTCCCCCGGACTTCCTGTTTCTCCGTCAACCCCTTTCTCTCCCTTTTCTCCGGGAAGGTCCAATCCATCGCGTCCGGGGAACCCAGCGGGTCCAGGATTTCCTGTCTCTCCACCTTCACCTGGAGGACCAGGCGGACCAATTTCACCTTTTACTCCCTTATCACCTGGGACACCGTTTTCACCGTCCCTGCACATCAGCAAATGCAGGTAACGTAAAAAAACGTATTGCACAATAGAAACATAACCTTTCAGAAAATCTTTATGAAACGTTATGTATCGTAATATCGTATTTATCAGATTCGTATATCGTATTCATTAAATATCATAATATTTATCAGAAAAATTAAAACGTTACCTTCCAGGGGGGCCATTGCTTCCTGCTTCTCCGGCGGGACCAACCGGACCACTGGGTCCTTAAAAAAAACATCCGTCATTGAACAACACTGCCTCGCACTTTTTGTTTTACCTTTTCAGCCAAACCACAGTCGCTGCTTCACGGATCAGAAAACAGAGAACCGAAGCTGAAGCGTTGCCAAAGATTTTTTTAATCATTGACGCAGCGATTGTAGTTGCAAATAATTGAATCAATCTTTCCCTTGTCCTTTCGCAAACTCAAATATACTCGCACACTCTCACCTTGCTCGCCTTTAACTCTGACGATGTTCAGTTCCCCTACTTCGCCTTTCTGACCTGGAGGTCCGGTCATGCCTTGTGGACCAGGTCGACCCTGTCAAATCGGAGTTTATAACTTGAATAAAATCAACAACGAGCTCGAATACAGCAGAGAACCTGGATGTGACGTTATGTAACCCATTGTGACGTTTCAATGTTTCACATCACGGGTTCGAAGCTTCTATGAGCAAACAACTAAGCAATCGCTGTCAACGCTTATATAATGCACTTACGTCCAACAAGCCAATGTGATACAAAGTAGTGACGATAAAGAGTATGACCACACCGTCTGGGTTAAGCGCATTCAGTTGTTTAAAAGCAGTAGGAAGTCAACGATTTTAAACGCGCATGTTTGTTCCAAACATAACAGTTCGCTTGTAAACAAATAATATCAACAAAACAACTCGAGGCGGAATTCATCTTCATGATATTCTCCACCACGGGCCACGAGAGCGATCAACAAGCAACTCATAAATTGGGAATTCTGGCTGCGCGTTTTTTGACCAGCGGAAAAAACAGCCATATTCTTGTCATTAACCAGGATGAGCATTCCTTGTGAGAGAACAAGAGGAATTGGTAATTTCGCTTCTAGTTGGTCATCTGGGCTAATGGGCAATGCATGGATCGAACTTACCCGTTCTCCAGGCAAGCCTTCAAATCCGTCGAAGCCTTTCTGACCCTTCTCACCGGGCCGGCCATGAGTCCCCATTTCACCGGGAAGTCCGGGGGTACCCGGCAGACCAATATCACCAGTTGTACCTTTTGGACCACGTGGGCAAAGACCACATTCTTCGCCTTTGCTTCCATCCGACCCCGGTCGACCTGAACAAATAAACTGAAAATAGCAAAACGTCGACCTGAACAAATAAACTGAAAATAGCAAAACGTCGATATTTATTGTGACAAGAACGATGACGATTTCGTTTAAATTTCCTGCTATTACTCGTTGGCCTAAAAAGTATGCTTTGCAAAAGCAGTTTTCATTAAAAGAATCGCAGAAGACTCCTAGCATTTGAAAGTTCACATGCTTGCGTGAAGTTACATGAGATTCACCTGGCGTTCCAGGAGCTCCCGGACGGCCAGGCGGCCCAGGTGGACCAGGAAGGCCGATATCGCCTGGAGTAACCATCTCGTCCATTATTTCATGCGTGATACGTGCATCGGACCCGGGCTCGCCCTTTAACCCAGGTGCTCCAGCGGCCCCGGGCCGGCCATTTACTCCAGGTCTTCCGTCCAAACCCGGAGGTCCAACGATAGTAAGTCCTTGTTCTCCTTTCTCACCAACTCCTCCTGGTGGTCCTTGGGGACCAGGTCTTCCAGGCAGTCCTGGTGTAAAAGAGTTTGGCCATGAGTTCGTGATTTTCGCCACACGTTTTGCACCATGTTACTGTTACAATGCTGCATATATGGAGAGCCTAGCACGTGATAAAATATACTTCATCTCCTTGCTGTAGTAAAATACTTCCACTTGCAAGAGGCTAAACACAAGGCTGCTGGCAAGCACCAACGCAACCTCACCACTGCACCCGTGTTGTGGCACTGGTATTATTGAACACGTGTCGCGATAAGCACTTTGGATAGCGCAGAATGAAGACAAAGACAAATAAATGAATCCCAGCAGAGTTTATTATCATTCGCAGTCAAAACGCGAGTGGCACAGTTGTCAGAGAGACAAGAGTTCGTTACAAAGTTATACGGAACATCTGGTCTCGTCCGCCGACGAGCGAATACACGCTTGCGTGATGTTACTCTTCTGAAACAACTGATAGCTGTACTTCTCGTTTATATATAATGAAACCCATGAAAATCGTCGGATTATTCTTATACCGACATTCTCCGCAGTGGCAATTGATATTCGAAGGATAAGTTTGGTTTGAAACCACAAAAATCGGAAGTCGGTCACAAGCTAAAGATACCTGCGCGTCCAGGAGCTCCAGGTTCTCCTGGCTGACCCAAAAGACCGCGGCCAGGTTGACCCTGTAAACCAGGCTCTCCAGGAGGTCCAGCAGGGCCTTGAGCACCCTTAACTCCGTCAAGACCTGGCATTCCGTGGAAGCCCATTGCACCTTTTCGGCCTGCCGGTCCAGGAGGTCCCGGTAAACCAACCGCACCAGCGTCTCCATTTTCGCCCTGAAATAAAGTCGACATCTAACAGTGAAAAATACGTTCATAGAATGTTTCTTTTTATCTCCACACGATTTGCTTACAACTGTAATTAAACTGCGATACAAAAAAATCAATATTACAGTTACACAAAAACGTTTTATATTTACTCAACAAAACAAAAAAAACTAGGAATTGTAATTCATTCCGTATTAACACGATTATGAAAAATTCTGTAAATCGTAATTGCAGCAAATTGCACTGTCTTTAACAACTTCGTTTAAACAAGTGCTGGTGATAACCACGTAGAAGGCGAAATACAGTATCCTCTGTAAACATCATACAGTGTCTGGTTCTTTGCCATGTCAGAGTTCCTTTCGATAGATTCACTTTTTGTACTTTAATTAGGTTCGCTTATTTACTTACCGTGAGGCCAGGAGGTCCTGGAAGGCCAGTGACTCCATTCTCCCCCTTGCTTCCCTTCTGTCCGTTTCGGCCAGGGTAACCTTGCACCCCTCTTTCACCTTTTTCTCCCTGCAGTAAATGCAGCAATACAGTTAAGCATCATGCGGGACCGGGATCGAGCTGACGCTTACAAACAGTTGCAACCTCTCCGTTGGTGTTGCATTGAATGTGTGATTCACCACGAGCGGGATGTGCGCGAAGAATAGCAGCAAGGTTTTTTTAAGGAAAATGTTAGGTACCCGGAATGGATCTGTAGGGACCCGATTTCTCTGATTCTAGGGACCCGATTTTCTCTGAGTTTAGGGACCCGATGATAATTTTCTCTGATTCTAGGGACCCGATTTGAAATTCTAGGGACCCGAATCTGATAACACCCATATATATGTGGCACGAACAAACAATAACAGAGAGATTGCGACGCATAATCTCTATTGTTGCTTGCTGCCACAGTGTGAAGCTTTGCGCACTTGCCGCTCGGGCTTTCCGATCGCAACAAAAGAATCATAGAAGTTATTTCTAATCAGGCAACAGTTCAAACGAAAAGCCTGTTTGAGCCAGGGACGTACAAACGTCCGATCTGTTATACCAAATATCTTAAAATGGCATTTTATTTTTAACACAAACGTATCATCACTGACGTAACTGGTGCTAATAAAGAAGGCAAGCGCAAGTAACAATCTAACTGAAGCCCGATTCGTGAAATCAATAGTACAAAAACGTCTTTTCGATAGAACACAAGTAGATGAACTTGACAATAGTATTAATTTTAACAAATAGTAAATGGTACTATTCGATCAAAAAATATCTCAAAAAAACTTACGTTCAATCCGTTAATTCCAGGGCTGCCAGGTTTGCCAACTTTTGTACTCTGAACATAAACGATAAACTTATTAGTGCATTTGTCTTAATCAAACCTTGATCGTTTTGAAACATACTAAAGTTCACGTTGTTAAGGCTGGGCACGGCTTGCATTGTTACTGTTGCTTCTATTTCAGAGCTTCTGCCAATATTATCTGTGGAGAGCTGGATTTGGTCCTGGCCGGTTGAAATACAGACAGGGGATAGTAAAGACAGTATGTGCGGATTTTAAAGGCAAAATCTATTTGAAATTTCCTGGGAGATTAAGTAGAAGGCGTTGCGTTCAACCTATTGGACAATGAATGCGAGAAAGCAATTTAAACAAATAGGAGGTGCATTTAAATTACATCAATAAATTGAGGTGAGTGCGAAAATCAATTGAGAAAATATGGTTCTACAGTTTGATAAAAAAAAAACACTAGTAGATCTATTCCAAGCATCTACACTTAATTCATGTATACCTGAGGTCCCCGTGGTCCTCGTTCACCTTTCGCTCCTTTCGGGCCTTTCATTCCAGAAAGTCCCTGTGGAAAATAATGGTATTTACGTCAAAAAATGCAGGATATCTTATTTGCGATTGAAAGTCAATCCCGCTCACACAGTATTTAACACAAACGATTACGAAAAAACGTCAAAAGAGAATGCTTACCGGTATCCCCGGCTCTCCAGCCCGGCCTTTCATACCACGTTCACCTTTCTCTCCCTGTTGAAAAGATGAGGTTTACTCAGGCAGCCAAATTTACCACTTACAAAGGCAAAAAACGCAGTTAACACTGCTTTTTTAATAAAGCATAAAAAACGAATGGAAATCTGATTACTTTTTCTTTCTGTCTTATAAAAATCATAAATCGATCATTGTAAACTTACCGGTGGTCCAGGAGGTCCTGGTTCTCCTTTCTGCGGCATGAAAAAAAGAGGTTACAAACTTTAACACAATACGAAATGAGTCACCACGTTGATATTTAACTCCAGGCATTAAAAAACTGCATTGCTTTGCAAAAAATTGAAGTTTCAAGTACAAGTGTTTCTCGCATCAAACTACTTACAGCTTGCAAAGCGTCAGACACAGGTCCGGTAATTTCTCCAATTGGTTCACCAGGTGGACCTGGTATACCTTGTTCGCCCTGTTGGTAACGTGCAAAGTAAAACAGCGTGTTTTTTTAAACGTCATCCAAGGTGGCACATGGTGCTGCAGTCCGATGATTTGAGCCCGTTTTTTAAAAAGACTTTCAGAGCAGCAGTTTTTTGCTGTGGATGATTTTTCCCAAGCTGAGGAAAGAGCAACCCTATAGGTCGATGCAAGCTGCGTGCAAAGCAAAAGCATGCAAGCATAAAAAACAATAAGGCAATGACGAATGATGTCACCCACAAAAATACGTTCAGTTCTAGCGGTGTGGGCGCCCACTTCAATTGGACGGGAAGTGCCGGGCTGACCAGGTTCTCCCTTGAAAAGAAGCCAAACAAGCAGCGGTAAATGCGAAGCAAATGGGCCAAGCCGGTTATTGTTGCGTCACCAAACAGCTGCGTCACACAATCAAGAGATTGTGCCCAGGAATACAGAAGGAAGTCTTCAAACACAGTTACAGTGATTTCAATACTGATAGCAAAAGCAGGTACAACTCAAACAATTAAACATATAAAAGTCTACTTCTGAATTAGCAGAATTTTTTATCAGCCTTGTTAAAATTTTGAATTCACTGAGATTTCTTAAAACATTCCGTTGGATTTCAGCTCTTTAGGAGTAAGATCCACGTATGGTTCAGTGTAGGAAGCAAAAACAGAGATAAAAATATGTGGAAAAATTGCGAAAACAATTGCAGTAAAGCCAGTTACGACTCTGCCCGTGCGAAATCTGCATACTTAATCGAACTTAACAGCCGTTCTTACCGCACATCACGTACTAAGTAATAAACATGCAAGAAAAGCAGATGCAAGCAAGTTAAATTGAACCCAGCTCATAGCGAAAAGAAGTAGACGACTTGATGAACACCTTTGTCATAACTTTCTGAAAAAAGGCATACTCAAGGAACCATAGGCGCTATTCTCTTACAACCTCTGTCAGGGGCCGGGAAATTAATTGTTAAACTGACGAAGACCCGTAAATTTCGATTTTAAGTCATTCGTAAGACTTGTTCAAAAATTTTGTAAACGCTCTGTAAGAGCACCAGACGAATACACTGGACCCGCATCATGCAAAGAACAAAATGATAAAGATTGCGTTGCAGTAGGATGTACTGTAAGTTGAAAACATAGTTTTTATCCTTAAGGCTTAATCAATTCGAAACCTTTACTCATACTAAAAAGCACCCTTCTTTGTTGGTTCATGGGTCTCTCTATCAAAGCGATTTTATCAAGTCAGGACTGGAGGGTTGCAATAACACAAATCACATGCATTCTACAGCTTTTCTGTTGCATTGTGACGTGACAATACAACATCCAAAGTTTTCAGTGTGTACTCTAGCAGACAGTGCACTCGTTGTTGAGTCTGCATCATCAAGTCTACATAGCAAACAATTTTAGAACTAAATCGTCAATTAAGAAAAATTGAACATGCAGGTGAAGCTCGAATCAGTACATGGAATGAACACCACAGTTACTGGCATTATTTCTATTGCCAAAGACAGCAAATGCGCATCAGCAAAAAGGAGCAAAGCGCTGAGGAAAAGAATTTCCCAACCATTTGTCTTTCATGATGGTTTCCTCACAACAGATGGCTCAAACCATTGGCTTATAAAAAAGCAAGTAATAATTTTAAGGCGATCACGATCACAAAATTTCAACTTGTTGATATTCTCTGCATGGTGCTAATTGCAATAACAGGTTAGTACGGGTTCAAAGATAAGTTAACAATTTCAGCTAAAAAGGCAATACCTGTCCATACAGTTTATATAAAATGTTAGATCCAAAGCGCAATGATTTCAGACGTTCACACTTTATGATATATTTGAAAAATTTAACAAAGGCAAAACTAATGAACTATTTACACTCCCCCTTTCCCCACCAGCCTTTTGAACGTACCTTCTGTCCTTTAGCGCCCTGAAAGCCTTGACCCATAGAGCCCTGAAAAAGACAATTAATTTTTTTAATCTTTTCTGTGAGTATTTTCACACAATTATTGCTGACATTGTCTGTTTTCAAAAGAAAAGAAAACTTACTTTTTCCCCAGGTGGACCTTCAAGTCCGGGAGGTCCCTGTAAAAAAATTCGGAAAAAAAGTGTGGCATGAATCCAACAAGACTTATATGGAGGTGCGAAGTAACTCGAGCACACAACTTACAGGTGGTCCTGCTGGGCCGCTCGGTCCTCTGGCTCCTGGTGGTCCATCTGCACCGTCGTCTCCCTGTCGAAAAATCACCCTTCAGCCACTGAGAAATACATAAGTCAGCAAGTACAAAACATATTTATGATGGAAAATGTTAAGCACGTTTGAATTAAAGATAACTACAGAATACGCAAAAACACGAGATAACGTTTTAGACATACGGCGTGACAACAGTAACACTGCAACTGAACGAATAACTTGGCAATATAACCTTATGCTCTCGGAAGATTTTTGCAGCAAAGATGTCATTTTCTTGGGAACCTAATATAGCGTAAGGGTTCCAAATGTCGAGGCACATGAGTTCTTTAAAACCAACAAGCACAGTATTAAATTTGCGTCATACCATCGGTCCAGGTCGTCCTTGAAATCCGGGTTCGCCTTTTTTCCCTGGAGCCAGATTGAGCAGTTCACCGGGTTCCCCCTAAATTATCAGGAAAATATATATCATAATCTCAAAACACAACTGATATGAAACGACATATAAGCAAAAGCAAATGCCTACCTTTGGTCCTTGTCTTCCAGATTTTCCAGGAACACCAGTTCTTCCAGGACGACCACCTGGACCAACAGGGCCAGTGTCTCCCTGTCAAAGAAACATATATAAGTTTTCCGTTCAAGCTTCTACTCGTCACCAAACATGCTACTTACTTTTGATCCATTGCATCCTGGGATTCCAGGTGGCCCGGGCGGGCCTACTTGTCCGGGAATACCCTAGAAAAGAAGACAATAGCCACCTTCGACTCGCGATGGAATTTTATAGATTTACGGCTACTTACCGGGATACCTGGGGTCCCGGGATAACCAGGCGCGCCTTGTGAGCCCTGTTGATACAAGAATAGACAGTAATTCGAAACGGTAATTGCTTTCTTTTCATTGCTTTTGTTTTTACCAAAGCTGTTGTAATAGCCCATAAGGAAACTGTATACCAGAGCGAAACACTTAAAGCATGCAAAGTTACCGCAGTAACAGTTGATACAATACAGTATTTTTCACTTACGCAGCAGTTGCGATTGAATCAGTTACAAAATACATGTTTACCCGTTCTCCTTTGTATCCCTGGTTACCGTCGCTTCCTGAAGACCCCTTCAATTAAACAAAAAGTTAAGTAACACGGTGATACCGCAATCAGCAAAAAGCAAAGAAACAATAAGTAAAGCTGAAACTGCCGCGACTCGAGCCACATTTAGTATTTGCAAACTAAGCAGGGATGAAAGTAAAGCGAGTCTTTCCGCAACTATGCTTTCGGGCGTTTGTGCCTTGCAAACATTTCTTGGAGTTTACCGACTTTAATCATCGAATCCAAAATCCAGGCAAAACTTGGGCATTAGTGAAAGTTCATTATTGTATTATTTTGCATTAATTGGACAAAACGAAAACTTTGTGGCATCTACTCCAGATCATGAATCGTCTATCTGAAAAAAGTGAGATAACACTTTTTAACCAAGAAACCAAAACTAAAAAGAACTTTACCGTTGGTCCAGCAGGTCCTGGAGGTCCTTCCGGGCCGAGAAAACCGGGTGGACCCATGGGGCCAGGCATACCTGGAAAACCACGAACTCCCTGTCCAATAAATAAACAAGTTGACAGAGAAGCGGAACGAACGTGCGGAAAATGTGAAGTTGTGACAAACACAGCTACTTACTCGTTCACCCTTGGAAGCGTTGCAGTACAAGGCCGGACCACCGCATCCTCCACCGTAACCGTGTTTGTATTTAACAGACTGCAACAGACAAAAATTATCTTTTATAGCAATAGATGCGCCAACGCAGCACATTAGCAATTACATCTAAGCCATTGGCATCCGATGTGTCACAGCATTGTTTTCCGCTTTGAAAGAAAATGAACTAGCTCGACAAGGTCAACTTATCAATTCAGGAAGACGCATTTAAAGCAATTCGTTAACTACAGGAGGCCAACGCGCTTCTGAAACGTAAATTTCTCGTGGTAAACAGTAGAACTTGCAAATTTCGCCATGTCGTATTATAAATAACAACAACAGACAGTGATTTAAATGATCGTCGTTTCGAAAAGAACAGGTTTCAATCTTTCTGACGACGAAAATAGTTGTCTGCAAAATGTCCAAGTAAGTTTTATTCAGTTTATTGGGAGATGAGTTGTTGTTTCAAATAACATTTTATGTGCTTTCCACAAAATATCCATGTTGCACTTTGCAACATCCCTAGATGACCATTCCACCAAAATAGACGCACCAACTGTAAAAATTGTTTGGTCAACCATTTCATATGCTTGCTAAATCTAACTGCACCTCATGCTCTTGACGTAAGATGAACCATTTTCATCACTAGGTGCGCTGTTGAGCCGCGTTGAAAGTTACAGCGAACTGTTCAGCACCAACTCAGTAGCATACTGAAGCAACACTGCGCAACTTTTCAGAACGTTTATCGCTAAGATTTTTCCGCATAATATCTTGCTTGAGCATCAAGTTTTCCCATAACAGCGACATGCCCACGATGAAATATATCGCCACTAGATGCGCCCCTTAGCCGTTCCGAGCTTCTTGTAAGCGTTGAGCTGCGGGTGGCTGAAAAGATACCACCACGGTAGAGGTTTCGTCCAATAGTTCATCTGCAGCACCCAAACAGAGCTGCCGATATTTATGATGCATAAACAACAACTGCCGGTACTGTAGAAGCAAACTTACTGCGGTTGCGACGATCTGAAACTGTTGTATCAAAACTCTACATTACGTGGACAAACAAAGCACCGATTAATTAGTTTCCGCTTGAAAATTACACCGATTTCGTCTTTCAGATGAGTATATTGAATTACAGGGCCAGCAAACGTGGAATTGTAAGAATCTTTCCCAAAATCTTGGTTGCGTTTTTTCATAGTAGAAAATTTAAGCGATCGTTTCCACAAATATTTTTGGATATTTCAACTGTCTCTGAAGTTTCCAGTTGGTGCATTGACACTGACGAGACAACTGTGACCTTCTCTGCGACCAAAACGATTGCAAAGATGTTCAAATAAGCGACATCAACAATAGGTATTATGATATCAACAAACGGTATCACAGACGATCGACAAAAACAAAACTATCCATTCGTGAAAACGGCAAACTCGGAAGACTGTGCGTCGCTCTGCATTAAAGCAGCTTTTCGCTGAAACCAGGACGGTGCTGCAAAGGAAACTTCTGGAAGAAAAATAGAAAACGCGATCATCCTCGTCCTGATCTTAAGACGAGGCGTAAACAGTCAGCATCGCGCCCAGTCGGCAGTTACAAACTGGGACGTTTCTCTTCGCACGAAGGTGACAATTACATGGGCCCGCGTTTCCTAAACCCGTGTCGCAACATTTAACAAAAGTTCGCGAACGTTTCCGGCAACATAGAGGTTTGCGTAGCAACGTCATCGCACAAGGAGCCACGCATTGAAATTTAACACTAAAAGTAGGATTTCGCATCACTGAGACGTATCGTTCACTGCTAACGCGTCAGTGACCGAGTGAGAGCGGCAATTTCTGCATACTCGCGCTCAGCAGAGCGAGACTGAGACCTTCCACCAGCATTTCAAGGCGTTGCAAAACGATGAGAACCCTGCTGGTTGTGGATTTTCACACGCGCTGCCGCAGTGCAAACGCCGTTATCGCTCTACCATGTCTGACCTGTTTCTCGGCGACCTCTGCAGAGCCTCTATACCGCACCATCGAGCACCAGCTTCATTAAAATTTTTTGGGTGGATCCGAGCAGAGGTCAATCGCAATATCAGCAGACGCCAAGCGTTAAACAGACTTTGCAGAGATAGCCGTGATCAAATTTTTACCAAGCTTTCGTGCCGCCTACGCTTCAACGGGAACAACGTCAAGAATTATGAGGGCTTCCCCCACCTCACCACTCGCTGACCTTGTTTGTAGTCATGACATTGCTTGCCTGGGTTTCTTTGCCCGACGGTGGGTCGAGGTACGATTTAAATATTCAGCCCTTTTTAATACAAAAAAGGAGGTATAATGTAACATTGCAAAAGTACGCAACGCTATAAGTCTTCATCAGATGACACCAACAACTTTTCTGCGTTAACTCAGCAAAGACGTTTTCGTTTTCAACTTTGATTAGTTAAAAAAAAGAAAAAGAAAAACAAAGTCGCCCATGAAGAAGATAGATCCTTGTTGCAAAGATCCTGAAACGTTTGGAAGTTTGCAAAAATGCTATTTTTAAACAAACAAGGCAGCAAGAGGCTGTTCATGGAATTACGTCATCATGTAAAAGACCTCTATAGCGATAGCGTTATCTTCCTCGAAATAGCCACACCAAAAACCACTTGCTTTGGACAGACTGCGCGTGCCCACGCTTCTGATGCTAAAGGAAACTGCAGAGAGTCCGCCTCACCATAAAGAGAATAGAAATGGTTCGCGCAGAAGTGCAGGGAGCGCAGAAGCAGAGAAAAAAGTTCTCTTCAACAGGTTTGGAGACTCGCGGCGATTACATGTCTGCACCGGGCCTTTAACGCCAGGATATGATATGAACACAGTTGTTGCCAATAACACTAGGCCAGTTAGTTTTTTAGTTGGGATGAAAGCGCTAACGTTCCCGTTACGTGCACAACTGCATGTGAACAAATCAGTCGATCGAGAATGCATGTCAGTGCGGTTCAGTTTCCTTTTCAAATTGTTTTCTGGCGTGGCTGTACGAAGGCCGCAACCGCACAACTTCAACTAAAGCCGAAACAAAACAAACCAACTATTTCGAAATAAATTCTGTCTTGTGGCAACCAAAAATGCTTTAAACTACGATATATCATTATTCAGATCAGTGGTCGGAAGGAACTTCGTTCCTCTTCCTATTTTGAAGGGGGGCCTCAAGTTCTTCATGTGGCGGCACCAAATTTTGGTGCTTCTGCCATTTGCTTGTGAACAAAAGATATTCCACTTTTTTCGGCTGAAACAACGTCACTTTTCGTTTTTGAGGAAGAGAAAATACGTGGAAGATAAATATGGTTACGCTGGTGATATTACATCAATACCACCAGGGAAAACCTTCGGTTTACTAGCTGACAATTTGGCAAAAAAGCTGGTTTTGCCACCCTACTTCTTTTTTTGTAAACCTCCCAAATTAACTTCAGGCTCAAACGTCTAAGAATGTTTTAGGAGCAGTTATTTTAATCAAATTTCCATGCCTCAGCTAAGCGTTGCGCGTGTACGAACTAAACCAACTTTTATCAGAAACATCTTGTTTTGCAAAGACCACAAAGATCAAAACAGCAAAAAACTACAAATACTCAAATGGTGCTTTGAGACGTGATGCTCTAAAACAGGGAGCTTATGTGACCCTCTAACAAAAAAGCTTGGAGAACCCTGCTCTAAAACCACACAGCAAACCAGAACGAACACGTCTGCTGGCACTGTAGAACGAAATGAACCCGAACACGGCATCATTGTTTTGCAATGGAGCTATTTTCATTTCAAAAGACTGATATGGCTGCTCTGTGCCATCAATCTCTGCAATGATGCAGGGTCGTTGTGAGTCGCCCCGAGACCAGGTTTCAATAAACAAGTCGGTCTTCTTGGCTGTCACAAACAAGCGAGTCAACTATCGAGGCCCACGGCGACTGGCCTAAACAACACCCCTGTGTCTTGGCCAAAACAACACAAGGCATTACAACAAAATTATGCAATGAACGTTCTCTGGAACATCGGTCAAGTTCAACATAGGAGTTCCATTTACCGCTTGGTTGGAAGTACAGGGCTATCACTATTCTGTTTCGTTGCTCAGCAAGCATTGATTCACAGCAATTTGCCTGCATTCAACACTAGACAGCATTTGCTGAACCCATCCGAAGAAACACACTTTATTTTGGGTAACCCAAGGACGCCTGCACCTTAAAACATTGTATGAAGCGTCAATTCCCGAGATTTTAAAGTGAACATTTTTACCAGAGTATGTAGTTTTCGTGCTTCAGCTGAAGTGTTTAAAGACGCTATTTTACAAGTTTGTGAAACTAACTACGCACCAAGAGAGTTTTAAGGGACTGTCAATCTTTCAAACAGCGTTTAACGTTTTCGAAAACAATTTGAAGCTCTCTCGATCTCTTGCTTGTCCATGAAACCCTCTTAATAAATGTTCATAGCTTTTGGGGGGGTGTCTGGGAACGGTTCCGCTTTGTAATTTTAAACGCTGCACAACACACCTTAAAAGCAGCGCAACAACCACTAAAATTATCCCCAAGCTAACGCATGAACATTATGTGAGAAAATTTGCATAGTGATCAAAATCACAAACTGGTACAAGCAATTTACAGCAGAAGTAGGGTCGAAAAAGGACCGGGTGTCATTGCCAGTGCGATGTAGTTGTTTCATTGCCAAGTTTATCGCTGACATTCACCAATATGCCCGATAACAGCGACAGGGGTCTTCCGTGCACAAGTCTCAGCACTAACGAATTCTGGCCCCAAATGTGGAACGAATTTACTACAATATCAAAACCTAAACGGGACAAGCGAAACCTTTTCTTTTTGAGATCAACCTCATTGAAAAAGCGACGATACGAAACCCGATGATTTAAATAGAAATTATGCCAGACCTTCCAAAAGCAATCGCTTACATAATTCCTCTAAGCATCATTCAAAGTTCGTTCTGTCCTTCCCAGTTTTTCGAAACGTTAACCAAACAACCCGACTGCATCAACTCCACAACCTTACTGTAAGTCATAAGTTTGAGACCACTCAGAAGTGGGATGATAAAGCAATAGGGTTGTGGTCAACAACATAAAACATCTAAATACTTTTGAGGATGACTTGGGATCGATTTTATGAACATTTACAACAACAACGAGCAAAATAAGGCAAAAATTGACCAGCTGAGAGTAAGGTCTTTCAGGCAAACGGAACACCCTCAGTCGAACTCTACGTAAGGTTTGCCGTTCGTGGCCGGTAACATGTTGTTGCATCACAAACGTGTTGTTGCGTAACAAACATAACGCCCTGCAGTGATAAACCGTTCAAGGGCAGTAACGACGCAACGACAATTCCATATGACCTACACTTGCTGTCAACACCTTGTCGTACTTCTGCAGATTTTTCTGCGCTTCTTACGGTAACAACATGTATAAGACAATCAAAGCTCAAGCAATCCCCGTGACCCAGGTCTGCTGACGGCAGACTAGTACAGTATTCTTGTGCCCAGTCGTTCCTATCATTGCCAAAAGACGCTCACCACGAAGGTTTATGATGTTGCTTAGTTGTTAAAGGAGGTGCTGCACGTTGTTTGAATAACGATGCAGCACCAAACCCACCACTGAGAACGAAATGGCAACTTTGCGCATTGACATTGCCTAAAAATAGCCCCCGAAAGACCTTATCAAATAGAAATTAAATTTCTATCTGGATTAGACGCACAGTGCACCATACCAGCATGGTGCCGCACATATTTCTTCCTTATGACACATCTGCTTAAAGCCACGAAACATATCGTAAAATTTCATGACGCTTGGTGGTCAACACTAACGTCGCTGCCTACGAAGCAATCGCAGATGCGGCAGCAATACTATATTATAAACCGTGACAACGGTGATGGACTTCCTGTACTAATCCAACTGACGACAGCACGGCGAAATTATAAGATGCGTGTCGAGCTTTCAGGTGCAAAGCACTAAAGAACATTATAAAACGGTCACGACAGCCTTGGGTTTTCTCCAAAACAGCCAAACAATGCATCGAACCCAGTTCACTGTTTGCCAATGGCGTTTCGCGACTTGCAAGCAATGTTAACGCAAGTCGTGGCGAGTTTACGATTCAAGTGTAAACCCGTCGTGGAGTGGTAAATCAATTGAAGGCTCAAAGAGTGGATGCCGTTGACACAGGTGGAGTTCGGGGCTCGCGTCCGGCACGAGGTACACTGCACGTGGATTACGTGTACAGGGTCGCCTGTCGTTTTCTCCGCAACTGTGACGAAACACTGGGAGTCGCGCGGACATTTGCACTGAATTACCGGGTTGATGATGCATTGCTTGGGAGTTTAATTGCCACAAGTACCTTCAGCAATGTTTACAAGGCACGGCTGCGTACACAGCGTGGAGACGTTCCTGTAAAATGCATCTGTACACCAGCGACCAAGCGAGCCGCTTGTGAGGGTCTCGTTGCTAATAGCAGTACCGGCTAATGGCGATGAAACCAGTAGCCAGGGCCCCGCATAACCCCTCTAACTGGTTGATCCGTTGACAAACTACTATTGGCTTCCAAAATTCGGATGCAGTGAAGCTCAAGCATAAAAAACAAGGCCTATTAAATGGGAATAAGAAAAGAGAAAGACCAAAGACCCGATCGACTTACAACATCAAAAATATCTGTGGGAGGAGGTTTGTAGAGGTATGCCGACTGGCGCACGACAAAACTAAATGAAGTGCTACAATTCAGCATTGAACTGTCCGTTTGGTGATGAGGATAACACAGAACACTCGTAGCAAAAGAGAGTGCTCATTTTTTTGAAGTTCGAAACTACGTGCTTTCAAAAGAAAAAGCCATAGTTTGTATTAGTTGGTGGCGTAATTTGTATTTTCAATTTTCGCACCCAGGATATAATCATGTGAAAACTCAAATCGTTGTTATAATCATGAAAACGTTTTCAAAACGTTTTATTGAGTTTAAGGAAACTAAGTTTTTCTGGATGTCTTTATTACGTTCTTCCTGGCATATCCCCAAACTATTCAAGTGGGCTTCCTCAGGGTAGTGTTTTTACCCCAAGAAATTTCTAAAATGCACAACAATCGATAATGGGCGATTGTGACGTACATATCGACAAACGACTAAAATATTACAATCCGCGAAGGAAGTCCAGAAGGCAACTTTAATTTACAAGTCTTTAATTGTTTACTGAACAATTTTTCAAAGAACTCAGAGCACATTTCGAAAGATTAAGTCATAACAAATCTTAGCGCCGCTCTAAATGACAGCAGGTTTTTCCGTTTAATTTTAAGGGTTACACTTCTGAACTTTTATTGGCGTTTTTTTCAAATAAAGAAAAACCGGCAATTTGTTTTCCACAACTAACGCTTTCATTGGATTGTATTTTTCATTGTGTGATAAACGCACTGCGTCACAGTGCAAACCATTTGCGTAACAACCTGCCAACGCACCATCAACAAATTTTCAATGCTTTGAAAAATCTCTACTGTCTTTCCAACCGAGAAACGAACGTGATTTTTTCTCCGCCACAAACAGCAAACGTCATTTGGATTTAAACATTTCTTGATGGTTCACTGCAACGGATTAGGACCGGGGTTCTTAGCCAGGTGTCCGTGAATTTGATTTAAGGTGTCCATGAATGTGATTTAGTGAGTTAATAAGGCTTTGCACTGACATTACAAAAGGTAGATAGGCTTTGCAGACATTACAAAAGGTAGATAGGCTTTGCAGACATCGATTACTACTACGATGATTAAAGCCTAATTTCTAATATTTTTTGCAACGTTTCTTCTTGAGAGGTCTGTAACTTTTATTAGGATGTACTAGGGGTCCTTGACCCACAAATGTTTAAGAAACGCTAGATTAGGAATTTGAGTTTTTGCTACAGGCCTTTACAAATGGGAAGGAGGAAGAGAACGATTGAGGAGTAGAACGCCGCGATTCCGTGTGTTATGTCAGAGAGATCATGTTATGGAACCACTCTTTGCTGTAAAATCGATGATGGTCAGGCCGGCGCGGGGCAAAAGAGGCAGACAAAATTTTTAGGGGGATTTGATTTCGCTTGTAATGGTGCAATAGACTTCAGCTTTAGCTTTTGATTTTGTGTCTTCATTCGTAAGTTCCCGAGTGCAGTAAAAGAGTGCCCTCAGCAGGTAATTTCTTGAGACTACCTCATTGTTTCCTGAAGTTTTGCTTGAGCACATGTCCGATCACTTTGTGGTTGTTTGTCGTCTTCTCAAAACTCAAATTACAAAGATGATGTTACGTGGAGCTTTTGCACATTTTAGGACAACTAAAAAGTTGTCTTTTTCATAAAAGCACGTAGGAATAAATGTGAGAAATTTTGATTTGCCGCGAAAGTACGCGATTAAACCAAACTCTTGCGTGTTTACCCACAGGTGCTTTGCAGAAATGAAAAGTACAAACTGTTTTGAGATACGTTCAGTGTACGATCGGTACTATTAAGAGGACAGGTGTAATACTGCTGACGGACACTCGCTCTCATGCCAGAAGCCATTTGATAGAAACATTACCAAAATAAAAAAGAGCCTTAAGATTTTGTTTTTACACATATATATCTGGTTAAGAAACAATGATACAGTTGTGGAGGATAAACAGTTCGTTTGAATGTAAAACAGTAATTTGAAACAAAAATGCTAAAAATAGGAAGAATGCACTTTTTATTCAATGTCAAATCGATCAAACCGCTTGTAGACAAAGAAACGGGGACTAACAGGCCACAATCACACAATTGACTTCAGAACTTTCTTAACGACAGATGTTGATCTCTTCAATGGCAACTCTGCAGCACCACACATACTAGCAATTTTGGCATCTGAAAGCTTAACCGTTAATACTTCGCATTTAATAGACCTCCACTTGTCAACCTTGGCCCATAAATCTTGTCCAAACCGGCCGCAGATACCTACAGGCATTCCAGACAAATGGAGGAAAATTTTTCACTCCACGTTGCTGTATATGAGAGCCTAACTCCGTTTCGTTCTTCGCGAAAAAAATGTCTTAAACGACTGTGGACAGCTTTGCGGACTACATTCGTCGTCCATGACCTGCGTGGGATTACCCCTACGTGAGTAATATTTGCAAAACGCACTACAGAAAGAAAACCTTGACAAGCACTGACAAAAAAGAGTCATGAGAAACATTAACACCCATGAACAGAAAAACTGGAGGTGGTGTCACGATAAAGTTGTTTGTGCTTCGCATCATTACATAAACAAGCCTCCTTTCATCGAGTATTTACCATTCACCAAACAACACTTGCACCGACAGCAGTGCACATCGTGGCGTGATTGCTGAAATCACAGCTGTTCAAAAAGTGTCCAAATCTACACGTTTAAAAGCTTTCAACGGAGCGCCAGAAACACTGGGCAAACTCGCAAGATCGAACTACCCGTTCAGTTCATTCGCATCATAAAACTTTATAAATATATTCGGTCCTTTACTCACGTCGCGAAGAAATGAAACAAGTAGAAAATGGACAATCTAAAGTAGCACTGTACAACTGCGGTATGCGGTACACCAATCTGCTTACCGCGTTAGGCACTAGGTCGGGTACACAACTGCGATATGTTGCACCAGGGGACGGTACAGTTGAAACTCGAACAACTCGACAAACTAGTGAGCTTGTGAAGATTTTGTTTTTTGTGCTTAACTGCATATCAGTGTTTCTCAACGTAGAGCAGACGCTCCACAGGTTCCGCAATGGCAATATTGTGCTGGAACATTGAATGGATCAATATGAAAGTTGACTAGTCAAGCAAGTTTTAACGGGGAGAATCTTTTTGTTGTTATGAAGTGAATCATGGTGGGTCGTCTTTTTTATTGATAGTGGGGGTAAGACAAAAAAGGTCAAGAAACACTGATACTAATAGGTGGGGTATGCATAATTCTCGCAAATCATCGAAAACCTTGCCACAGCAAGGAAGATTAAAAAGCACTGATTTAGTGGATCAAGAAATACGCATAAATGCCGCCACCAAAGCAAACAAATACCGCGCTTTGCCAGTGACGTGCGGTGCCAACAGCTGACTAGGCGTAGACGACCTTTTGTAACAACGAAGTTGCGAAGTCCAGCGGCCTGGGGGTTCAGTTTGTTCTTTAATAAGTTTCACATCAAATAAAATCTCAAGTTTTTTTTGTCATGATTTTGGATTTTACTTCAGTCAAATCTCAACCACACTGACTGCTCTTAATTATGTATGCTGTAATAATCTATTCTACTGTATATACTGAGTTTCAATTCCGCTGCAATGATTTTCGTAGGGAAAGGTCGTTTGTGGTGTTCTGGCTCGAACGTTAAACACTTGAACTGCAATTGTTTTTACTTCTTTATTATGTCTTTTGGGCTTGCCACTCGCATTGGTAAATTGGTCACATAAATATTTTGTCCGATATGTTATATTTGGTCCAATTCTTTTCGTTCAATTTTCGTTATTTGTTACTTGTGACCTTGTTACTTTTGCATGCGTTTTTTATTTTTGCTGTCTGTATTGTGCTTGGTTCTATTCTTCATTCTTATGCTGCTGCTTTTCTTGTTCAATGCTTGTACTGCAATCCTTAGCATCATGCAACGTTAACAACTGCGCTGAACTTAACAAATTCAACGGTTGGAGAAACTCTGCAGCATGCCAGCAAGTTGAATCTAAGCTTAAAAGTGACAAGACGAGTGTGTTGAAAGTAATTCGCAAAATCGTTTACGCCATGCATTTGAAACTACAACCAAAGTCAATTTCTCAGCATGAAAAATTCAATAGAAATAACGTAAATTTGTTTCAAACGCGTTATAACCCTTCACACTGCTGAACTACAGTGTAGGTCGTAGGCTAATTATGTGCGGTTTTAGGTGATCTGACAGCGTCAAACACACACATCAACATCGGCAAATATAGACTGCTGTAAATCTGTATATTCACAAAGGACGATATGCGACATATACGCCAAAATCGCTCCGCAGTGGTGATACCACGTCTATTAAAATCATGATCTTCACCGTTTGAAACGATCGGAGCAATGTGCCAAAACAAAAGGTGAGCTGCGGAGGCAAAAAGATAAACAGGCAGCCATGTGTTCATATAAAGTATTCGACAAAAGCTTACCTTCGATTCAGCAGAACTTGTTAAGATAGTCAACAAAGCGACGAGGACCAACAGAAAGCCTGTCCATTTTTTGTTTCCAATTGCCAGCATGGTACTGGTGATATGCTGTAACCTTTTCCTCCAATGATTCTGAACTGTCGGCCTTCCAGGCCTGGAACCGATCGGATGCTGCCAACGCCGTCTACACGCTGGTGATGCTGGCAGCCACAGAGCAAAACTAGCTTTACTAATCTGCGGCGAAGAGCCTCAGTATGTTTGGCCCTAACCACGTCGAAAAAACTAAAGCAGTTCGGCGGCGACGGCGACTCTGGCAACCGCGGGCACTTCGCGTAATCTCGTCTAACTGCTCTCCTGTAGCGAGTCGGTGAGAAGACGACTGTGCCCGGACCAGGCACGAACGACACGCTTCACTGCTCGCCCGGGAGAAGGAAGAAAAAGCAGCGCGCAACGCGCGAAGAACACACAGCAATCAGTTGAAAAACGGGAGCTATGTTCAGTTTCTTACTGAAGCTTCGCGCTGGGTGTAGTAAGAAGAAGACGAAGTTAGAAACCTAAGTCAGGAATGCACTGTTCTCTCTTCACAGCTGGAAAATTTAGGTAAGCAGTGATAAAAAATTTGCTTCATGTGCGAAGTTGAATGGTGGGGCACCGGTTGTGACGTCCCGCTCGGCCGTTGTGCCTCACGGCGAAGGCTTTTACTGAATTCTTTTGTTTGCAAACTCTTGGTCACTTACGGACCCAAATATTTGCCAAGAATTCATGATTCGCCACCTTACCATTCACTGCACTTCTCACCACCTGAAAGGTGAATGCAGCAGCACTGCAGCAACGATTATCAAATTCACACGGCCAAGCCTAAATATTAATGCCACAATGCCAGGCGCTCATGCCACATCCTCCATCGTCTGATATTTGCACTTGTCATTGAGCATCATTGTTGGCAATTACGTCATCATAAGAGAAATGTTTTTGTTTCAAGTTTATTTTGCGCTATGCGGGGGTTAGACCAAAAAAGAGATGCTGCAGCGATCAAGGGCTTCTGTTCTTCATTTTTCCCGATTGCAAAAAACGCGTGACCGAAACTTGCCAGATTTGAGCAAGATGTTGCGAACTGCAAATGAAAGTCATTCAATGTGTGTGGAAGCGATCCTAACATTCAGGCCGCTTAGCATCACAAGCATTGCGTTGTTCATCCGCACGCGACCGTGTATCAGGCTAATTTTATAAGTCAGCTGCAAGATCAAACGTTGGACTAAACTTGTTCGCTCTTGAAAACTGGCGGCATGTGATGTAATGCAAGAGGCTATACCATCGTTAATCTCCTTGAAAGCCAGCAAGGCCAGATAAGCAAAAAATGCCAAGCGCCAAGCGATGTTTGCTTGACCGTGTAGGTGAACTTGCCCGCCGGAAACCGACACCTGGATCGCGTTGCAGCGAAATTTGTCCTGTTTGTTGTCGGGTGCTTTTGCTACGTCGCGACTTCTGGCATACAATCAGAAGAACCTTGGCTACACCCGAAGTGTTTGCAAAAACGAATGTCTTGTCTGAAGCCAGCACAAACCAGAAACTGACTAAGGAGCTGAGACCTCATCAGCCTTTTCTCCTTTGTCTCTGTCTGCGACAGCGTAGCTGTGCGTTGAGCAGCGGGCGGATGTTCTTGAGGTGTCTTCATGGCGTAAGTGCTTCTTTGTTTGTTTATGACATATGGACGGAGCAGCCCCGGGCACAAATTTGCAGGATGCATGCCCGGTCGCCAGCGCTTTTGCGTTTTCTTCCCAGTTCGCTTGAGAGCTGCTGGTGTTGTTGTAGGTATACATGAAGTTTTAAGAGCTTTGAAAAGAATTTTTGTTATGTAAATTTCCGGAATCGCGATCGTCACAAGAGATTAGTTCCGCTGATGCTGGTCCAATCCGTTGCTTACTGTTCGTTCGTTTTTCTGCCAAAGGGATGTACAAAAACCTTGCACGGTCCACCTTGCAACTACGTCGATGCAAGTGTGTTTTTGAAGAAGCCTATAGACTGACCAACATTCTTGCAAAGCTAACATTTTGCTATCCTGTTTTAACAACATCCATGTAAGTCAACCGGTTGAAACAACATGTTGCACAGGGCAGTCATACGTTCTCCTTTTTCAAAAAAATAAGAAATCGCCCAAGATTGCTAGAAAAAGTCAAAGTGTCCTATTTCTGCTTTCGGTATGTTGCCTAAATGGAAGCTACGACTTGTGCTTATTCTACTTGCGTATTTTTAAGTGGCATGCATTCTGAGACGGGATGTATACTAATAAAGAAACTACGGTAGTGTTCTAATCAGAGCACTTTGTTGGACGGTCATTGCAGATGCGGTATGGCGTTGTTACGATCTAAATAGCATTGTGCTTTCGCCATTTCTTGTATCACAAAGGAATTGATCCGCAACAGTCGCTTGAACCTCGGATGCCAAGCAACGCCCGTTTTCCAAACAGTTGATGCAGTTGGCGATTCCTGCTGAAAGGTATCCTTTTGTGTGATGAAAATATGAGTCCTGATGTTGTACAAAGCAGAAATTTTTGTCATAACATAACGTCGTATTTTCTTCGCAAGTGTTTGGGGCCAAGTCGGCATCGGCAGAAAGTCACCTGTGACTGACTTTTAATCTGAAAGAGTTTCAACAAAACTAGTATTTTACGCCTTAGGCCATCTGTTCGTAGGGAAAAGAGCAGGTGCTGAACATGTCAATAAATGAAAAGCAAAGCAGCCTTACTGCGACAACCAGAAGATGTTTTAATTACTGGCGAAAACCAGTCGCGTCAGGATGTCTGAGGTTGCCGTTGCCGGAGACATTTCATCTGTTTTTCAGCCAAACTTGACGTTACCAATGATTCAAACTGTTGGTGGCAACAAGACCTGTCGGGGAAATGACGCTTGTAACATTCGCAAGAAATCTTGTGACGCAAGAATGACTACGATTGTGAAACTTTAAACTTTTTTAGGACCGGTTTAACCGACTTGGAAAATATGCTTCGTCAGAACATACAACGCGAGCGGTTTTGAAATGTGCGTAAGCTGCAAGTCTGATAGCAAAAAGTTGTTTTTCGGATAATGACGCTTTTTCGCAGTGGTGTCCATATTCAGTGTTTGGGTTCTATTTAGGAAATCGTCCTGGCAAGGACGCACTGTCGAAACCAAACCGTTAGATCCCTTCCTGACATCGAAAGATTGACTTTACTAAAAAACGTCAAGTTTTTGCCACTGTTTTGCCGCTCTAACACATTTCAGAAAGTAGCAGCGTTGCTAAAATGCAACTGAAGAAATCACCTTGAGGGCAAATCCGCCTCCGTGCGGTTTAACTTTAACCTGTGCCCTGGCGCGATTGGAAGTTTGAAGAAATCCAATAAGCCAAGACAATGCCTGACCGCACCCGTGGGCATGACCGCTCCTTGCAGCGAATCTGCGACTACTTTCTGCAATCCCGAAAGAAACTGCACGTGGGGAGAGTATTTGTGCGGTGGGGTGTCGACTTCACCCCACCGTCATCGTGCGAACATTGTTGCGCATTGTGGCCTATTGGCGGGACCCACGGATGCGCCCGAGACTCCAGTTTCCTGGCGCGCAGGCGGCCAGACGGGTCCACTTGGGCGCAGATACCTCGCAAGTAATTGTTGCGACGGTCGCCTACGCAATTATATCAGATTTAACGGCTGAATGGTCAGCGCTTCGACGCTGACGAAGCACAGGTGGCAAGAAATGCGATGAATGATCGCCCAGCGATCGCCGCCGCTTGTCGCGCACCGCGGGTATCTCGTCTGTTGTTTTTCCGTCTTCAGTGCATTGTGACTCACATAGACCCTCGAACGCGTCCCGACGCAGTCGTCGCGAGCGTCGAAGTCGCCCAAGTTGTTTGCTTCCGAAAGGACCGTAGTTTTTGTTTTTTTGTTGATCAGTTTGCCCGACGCGGGCAGGTCAAAGGCCTGCACTGGATTCACATGGGTGCCTCTTCACATAGGTGCTTCTTGCACGTGGGAGGTACTTCGTCCCCAGTTTTGTTCTCCTTATCGCAAAACAACTGGAGCGCAGCAATTTACACGCACGGATGCAAATACAAGAGCTGGCCAAAAAAACTTACCTCCGAAACCGTTTCCTTCCAACTTAAGAAGATCAACAAATATTCAACCTCTAAGTGGTCGACGCTTTTTCATAAGTATAACACTCGAAACTAATTGTTTCGACTACGTACAGGAAATTTGTTGAGGAAGCAGCGGGAGAAAAGAAGGAAATTAAAAGCGGCACAAGAAATTGACACAGGTTCTTCGCGCGCTAATCGTTGGCGGCGGGAAAGACGCTCTGTAATTTTCTTTTCGTCTTTAACCGTCGCGGAAACCGAACCGTTAGAAAAGAAGATGTGACGGAATTCAACGCGAATCAGGTTCGTTGTAAATTGCAACAGTGGCGAACAGCAGGTTTCCAGTGCGTCACGGGACTAGTTTGAAAACACACAAAAATAACTTTAAATTCGTCGTCACGTCGCGACTGAAAGAAAAGGCGCAACGCAAACGAAACACTGTAAATATTTGCTTCGTTGCGTACTTGGGCGACGGAGGTGCAGGACGCGAAGAGGCAGCGAAAGTAGAAGCGCGGAATCAATTCAGGCGTATGAGAAATTGAGTGTTTTCGCTGATGAACCCAGCGCATTCCAACCGGGTCTATGATGTGTTCGATCTTCTACTCCGCGCTCGGTGCGCATTCTCCTCCGCGCCTCCCACTCCTGCGCCTGCTCCGTCCCACACTCATCCCGAGCAAAACCGCGGAGTTCGGGACAAAGTCGGTCTTCCTGTGCAAAGCGAGCTCGGCGAGGCCGACGTGACCGCCGTCGTCGCGAATCGCCAACTTTCCTCCCAGAACCGCGAACCAGACGCTGGCGGGCGCATCACACCGGAAACCGTGGGACGACGTCTCTAGCATCGCCCCGGTTCGCGGTATCATCAAACATCAAACAGCGATAGGGTGGGACTGCAACGCAGAAGGACAGGTAAGGCTGCGCGACCTGTTGCGAGCGAGTCTGATCCTAATCCTCAGTTTTTCGAAAAGGCTACAAGACTTCACCGATCCGTGAACAAATGGTCTTTTCGATGCTGACACATTGAAAGATTTTAATTGCCAGCCTGCCCAAGCAATGTCACCACTTGAAATGCACAGCTCGTGTCAATCACCAAGCAGTGTCCTTGCTGATGATTGAGACTTGAGGCTGCGAATAAAAGCGACGTTTTCATTCAAGCGAACACGCGAAGTGCACCGAAGCGTGAAGTTTAAAAACGCTGCAACTAAGCATCAGTTGAACGGATGAGTTTGATCGAAATGCCGGCGTCAAAGCAACGATGGCGCAGACAAAACGAACAAAGGTGTTGTAAAAAGACGAAACTTTGCTTGAGTTAAAACTGTTAAATGAAAA
>Ga0210059_1002557_pt1 | contig 28553 bp, 25 predicted proteins | sample Ectturendosymbi2_FD_188042 | JGI IMG/M metagenome (GOLD analysis project Ga0210059, IMG submission 188042) | Ecteinascidia turbinata endosymbiont from Florida, USA - Sample 2 (SPAdes) (version 2) | ecosystem: Host-associated > Tunicates > Ascidians > Unclassified | place: Key West, Florida...
TGGAAAGATACGACTGTATTCGCTTAATTGCATTTCATCTTGCGCTGTTGCACTCAAGTTTGTTAACCATGTAGAGTGATTCACTGAATCGCAGTCTTTTTTGAAAAGCCAGACAATATCTTAGTTTTGATCGAGGTTTTGGTACAAGTCTGTAATGGCCAGGGACGTGGAACGGTTATTGCGAAAACCGTACAGTTGTTTTTGAAAAAATACTCGTTCAATCATGCGTACAACACTTTTTCAAATATTTTTTACAGGTATGGTTGAATGATCTTGGTCAGTTGTTTAATGGGAATTCAACTATCTCCCGACTTAAAATTTGGCACTACATCAGCAAAAGGTTTTAGGAAAGACCCCAACACACGTGCATTCTTTTGTGACATCTGAGAGAAAAGCTGTTAGTAAGGATTTAGATAATTTCAAAGCATGCAACGCGATATCATCACATCCACGTGACGTTTCTGAGTCTAATACATTAATAAGTGTGAATATTTTCTCGGTGTTGTTGGTAAATAAACACAGGATACACTTCACGCGGTATGGAAGATATTTTTTATGCTTGACTCAGTGGTTTGAGATGGGTCAATAGTGCGAAACCAGCCTTTGGCGAAGTAACAAAGCTATGTAATTCCGAATTATTCTTTGCATTTTATAGAGAGATGAACAAGCTGCTCCATCATCATTTAACCTTTGTGGAATTCTAAAAGATATGATTTTGCTAAACATTTCATTCAACGTCCAAATACATTTTGCGTTTCCAGTGTTTTTAGCAAATTGTTTCTCGCAGCGTTACGCTCAGATTATTGGTTATCATGAGTACGATGATTTCGAAATTTATTGTACACTTCGAAATGTGCTAACAGTTTTGATCTTCTATTAATGGGAAATAACCAGCGTTTATGCTTTAGTAGAAAAAATTATTCCTTTTGCTATCCGTTTGTTCATAATTGCTGTTTGCACTATTTGTTATTGATTCAGATGGTGATTCAGGAAATTCATCTGTGTTCTATTCAGGTTCTTGTACAAGACGAAAGCAATTCTTTTCTGACTCTTTTTTATTCTCAAACTGTATGTGTCATATTCCATACATCACTTCTGGTGAACAATGAAATTCGAACGCTACAGTATATCTCAGCAGATCTGCTCTCAAGAGTTCCATCCATCATCTCCATGCTAAAACCGCTGCAAGGAATTTGTAGAGCTTGCTAATGAAAGCCCGGGCTGAGTTTCATTTTAGCTGGGTTTATGCTTTCTCTGTCACATCCTGATGCATGCGGATCTGAGCACCTAACCACCGAGAGAGACCCGCACTCCTTGCGCAACAGTGTCGATCATCTGGCAGCTCTTCCCCAGGCATATGCAACACCACGGCTTGAAACTCGACAGTGACAGTAACAACGCTAATTTCACAACAGAAGGGCATGGACTTGATTACTTTCCGGTTTTTCCAGTGCCCGGGTTCTTGCACTAATTTGTTTTTTATGCTGGAAGACTATTTATCGCCAAATGAAATCAACTCAACTCAACTGTTTGTCCATATCCACATATTTATGAACACGGTTATAACTACCAGCTGCGTCGTACAGTCGGTTGAGCACGCGCCAGCAAAGTGGCGATAAGCTGGGTTCGATTCGCCGCCGGGTTACATCGAAGGTTTGAAAAATGCGCTTGCGGCCTGTCCAGTCATGTGCGCAGCATTTATAGGTGGGTGCAAGGAGAGCGTTAACGAACGGTCGTGCCACTGACTCGCCATCAATGCAGCATTCACTGCGAAAGGAGCCGCATGTCCCAAGGCGGAAACAAACGGACATGGGTGCCGTGGACCACTCGTGACACTCTGAAAGGAGTACATAACACGCGTATAAATGAAGCTGACCTGATATTTATATTTCAATTTTTTTTATGTAAGCACCTACACCTCCGTTTAGCGTGTGAGAATCATTTCTCACTGTCCTTTTTGGGTTTTGTCGTTCACGAGATTTGGTCTTGCAGGCACTTCTTTATTGGTTTTGACTTTAATTGATCATCACTCTACGGCAGTGTTTTCCAACCTTTCCGCAAATCTTTGCGTTGCCCATGGAACACTATGCAATGATCCAAGTGTCTATATTGCTACAAGCTCATAGAATTGTGGTTGCGAATTTCGTCCCAGGCATTTACGGTCTGTTTCGGCCGAACCCCTGGCAGCCACTTGCGGAACCCTGAGGTTCCGCGGAACTCCGGTTGAAAAATACTGCTCTACAGTAACTTCAAGTCATGAACAGTACGTGTTTTCAACGCACCTCTTACCTTTGTTTCGGAATAGTGACTCTTTGCTGTTTGCATATACATATCTACCAGTTTTTAATTCACTTTACTGGAACGCGAGATGCCACGACTGCGGATAAATCGGGTTTGCTTTTCAATACATTATCTTGTTCCGATTCTGGTTCTGCTGACGGGATAGAGATAGGATTTTAGTTGAATATACGAGCGGTCAAGTGTCGCCACTAATCACAGAAGGTAAAAACGAGGAAAATTCTGAAGCTCAAGGCAATGCAGAGATTCTTAAAGTCAGAATATCACTTAGCATCCATTGCAAGTGGTCGGAACTCGACTGACTGAAGCTTAAGACGTTGCGACTGACGTTTTTTGAGGAGTTTCTACGAGTTGCAGAAGCCGACAAAGTTAACATAACCTTCATTATGAAGAAAAATGTTTATGTCGACAAACATAAGATCTAAAGAAAGATCTGGCCTTACAGAGATAAACATTATGGAGCATGCGATTACACAAGCAGTCATGAGGTTCCACGTAAGCGATTACGAATATGCTTTTCCTGCAGAATTCGCTATATTGTATTTGTTTCTCAGAAAAAGGTGCAAGTTACGGTATGTCAAGGCTGTCGTGTACTTGGCTTATGTCATTTTGTATTTCATTGCGATACATGTCATGATTTAATATCTGTTGTGAGAAATCAGCAAATCACATCATGAAAGCAACACGCCTGCAATACAAACAGCAATCGTTGGCAGTATAATTTCACCACTTCATAGCCTTTGATGTCACATATCTCAACAAAGCATTAGTCAGTCAACGTTCTCAATATCAGGCGATATATCATACTGGTTTACACTGGTTTCAGCATTAGCTGTTCTGCGTAGGGTTTGAATCTGTCTCAATATATGTCTGCCAAGACCGCAGGTTCGTCCAGGTATGTGGTGGTGACAAAAAGATGTGGGAACGCATTCAAACAACTAACAATTTTAAAACTGCTTCAAACTCATTTTAAAGCAAATCACGAAAAAGGTGTGGGAATGCCGTTCCAAGAATTTCCCACCCCACTACACCCCTGGATTCGTCTGAGAGGCATTCAGTCACAATTAGCAAAATTTCGATGACTGAGCCAATGTGCCTGGTGTGCGCATTGTGCGTTTAGCGAAAGGGCAACGTTCTGCCGTTTGAATTGACAAAGTGCCTGCGCAGCGTTGATGCTACAGCATTGCATCCAATTCCAGCAAACCGCCTTAAATGTGCGGGGCAAAACTTCTTGCTTTTTTCGTAGTATTCCTTTCACCTGATCGAAATGAAGATCAACTCAAAAAAAAATTCTTATTTATTTTATTACTATTTATTCCTCCCTCCATGCACAAATATTTATTCCTCCCTCCATGCAGAAATATCATTTCCTCCCTGCATGCAAAATGATAGACCGGTTGTTTGCCTCTGATGAAGTTTCTGAAATTTCACCCAACTTTTCACACGGAAAAGTAATTTGGTTTGCACTTGTAGTTGGACTGTTGGACCTGAATCGCCTCTTCTTTGCACACTTTAGACAAATTACGACACGATTGGATTTCAGGAATATGTTTTCAGGAAAATTCTACCTTTGCAAAAATCACGTACACAGCGGATTTTCACACGGCGGACAAGCACGGTTTATATTTCTTGTAAATACATTGCGCATTCTACTGCACTGCCATAGCGTCATCGTTAATTCGTGTTCAACTGTTCTTAATGTGCAGTAGAGTCTGCTGTAAATGATGCCACTTGATTTTGTCACAGCTACATACTTAAAACTTCATTGTTCGCAACCTCGCCAACAATGTACACGGAGGAACACATGACCGTTTTCGCCAAACAAAAATATTTGCGGACAAGCACAGACATAATTCGTATGGTACTAACAAACAAGTGTTTGGGTTGATGCAGAAACATTTCAAGAGTTTTCGCATTTCAAAACGAACAAACATTTGTAGTTCGCGCAGTTTCATCAAAGCCACTGAGTAATACATTTTTTCAAAGAACCGCCACTCGTGTGCACATGGGCGTCCGCAGAAATTTTTTCAAGGTAGGGGCAACAACGTCCACATTTTGTTTATCCCACTTATGTCCAGGCCGTGGCACTCGTCAAAGTTTTTGTGCAGGGCAGTTCACGTTTTCGCTTGAGCGACTGGAGTACATACTGACAACCTGTCCTTGTTTTGATAATCTTAAATTTGTCACTTTTCATGCAATCGATTTCCACGAGTCTACCGACACCTTGGAGCAAAACTGATTTCTAGTTTTCTGGTTTTTACCTTTTTTGTTCCATTAACACTAAACATACCTATGACATCACACTTTTGGAGTGGTTAGTGCCAAACGGTCGTTGCCATGGCAGTTAGGATCCGATCACTTTCAGAAGCGTAGCATCAACTAAACATCGGTGGCTTAGGCTATGCTTTTCAGGTTGCAGACGATGCAAGGCAAATGGACGTGCTCACAACCTTTCTTACACGGAAAAGCCGGCCCGAAAGCGGCTGATATTTTCAGGGGGAGGCAACATGATTGTAAATGTTTGTTGCAATTAACAACTAAACATGTTTATACAAATTTTATAAGGGCAATTGCCTGGTTGTCCCCTTATAGCGAGGTAGAGACAAAGAGAATGCCCTATGTTGCGGAAAAAGCTGCGCTTCGTTGGCGCAGCTTCGCTTTTTCACTCATGCTTCTTTTCACACACAAAAACTACGTGTTACATCGCTTGCTGCCGACAGCGGTGATTGTCTTGCATACCCTGCGAAAGATATCTGCGTTCAACGGCCACATGCGGTAAAACGCCTACCACCGCAACTTGAAGCGAACATTTGCCATGTTACTGTTACGCAATGAAAACCAACAGGAGAACAACCTGCACGCAAGTTTCGCAACCTGCATCTGCAGGTAAATGAACAGACATGAGTTAATCGGTATTAAGCCGCTGACGTCAGATTTTATATAAATTTTGGGTGTCTAGACCAACCTCTAGGGCGTCAAATGCCCGTTTTTCCAGCCCTGTGGATGTCAATGGATGTGCAGCAGATGTGCAATGTGTGTACGTCGGAGGAAAGTGGAAAATTAATAACTAGTAGCCTTTAACACACTTTACATTGTAAATGCCCTCAAGAATTGCGTTGAAAGTCATTGGTGTCAAGCACTCCAGCTTTAATCCCTACAAGAACTTCAAAATACATTTTAAACAAGAACTTCAAAATAGACTTTATTCTAATAACAACGCCTTTCGATCAAATACTTGAAATTGGTTTATGGTAGAAAAAGCTTCAAAACAGATTTCACCACCTTGAGGATGAAACACCACCTAGGACTAAACATTATGTATTTCCACGTTGGTTGCACTCGTTGAATTTTTTTGTGTGTGGACACTGGTTTGTGAAGACAAGCATGAAGCAAATGGAGCAACAAATATTTTTCGCCAGGATTCGAAAGAAAAGAAAACGCTGGCTGTGGTAACCACCATGTTTATGTCGTACACACTTGAGAGTGTTGATAATAATGTTTCATCAGAAGTAACAGAAACAGCAGTGACCATTATAAGCACATCGCTCAAAACACAAATACCTGCGCAAATTGCTGATCGTTTTATTATTTTAATCAATCTATCCGCATTGTTCCTTGACATAATTTTGAATAGTGGTTATAGAAGCAGAAACAACAAGTTCACTTGACCAAGTGTGGTAAATAAAGTAGTCACGTATGGCCACGGAGGCAGTTTACCATCAACTGCACGTAGGATGCATCCTTGGCTTGTGTGTACGATGCGCCTATGCGTGATAGTCAGCACATATACGAAAATTAACAAAGGGCCTAAAAATAGCCAGATGAAAGTCACACAACTCAGTCTTTTCAACCAACGTTTGTTCAGTTCTTCGATTGAAGGATGTCGATGCAAAGAACGTTGTCGAAACCAGAGAAAAATGTAACTGCCAGTGATGCTTAAACCGTAGCAAGCCAGTGAAATGATTGCACCCACTTCACACGGTAATGACGATCTGTCAGTATAACCAAAATTGAAAAGAGCTTGATTTGCAGCCAATCGAAGCAAACAGCAAATTGTTGTAAAAATAGAGAATGTGTAAACAACTCCAGCATCGACTTTTGTTGGATTTAATCGATTTTCTTTTCTCCACTTGCCAGTTTGTTTCCCGTAAACAATTAGACTGAAAGCAAACCAACTTACAAGAGTTGCTGCCAGCACATTAAACACTTCTGCTAAAATCCAGTCCAGTTGTTTGAAACGGTTTGCATAGATTTCCGCTACAGTTGATACTTGAGTAGTTGCATGTGAATATTCCTGAATGGGCTGTGTCATATTACTTACAGGTGATCAGTATCTAACATCAGTTCAGTTTTTTCTTAAACAGTATGCTCCAAATCTTTGAAAATAACATTTGTTCACACAACGACGCACAAACTTGCTATGTGTATTGGTATGTCTTAATTGATTATCCAATTAGTGGATTACTTAACTGGTGTTGTTTTTGAGCCATAACGCTTGAAAGCGGAGCACTAAATCAATCAAAGCCTCGAAAGACTCGGTTTCTAACCTAGTTTCCAATTCAACCCAGAGCGAAATACTTCCATCTAGCGGTTTGGCCCAATGGCCAGGAAACCTGAGTCCACAAAAAAACGAAACCCAAAAGCAAAAATATATTTTGTCATTGCAGACTCTAAGACTTGCCGAATCTTTTGATGGTTTGAACAGTTCTCCAGCACAATCCCCTGGCAAGTTCTCCTGTTGCTAAGACACGCAGTAAAGCGGGGAATTAGGCTCACACTACCGTCGACGAAGGTGTGAATCAACGTTTGGCCAAAATGAGCAAAACCACAGCTGTGTTTTGAAAGAGTGCAGGATAAACTGAGGATGGGTTTCACTCATTTTTGACCCGCAGTTTGTCTTGGGGATATGTGAGATCTAGAGTAATTTTAGAAATTGAGGAGACAACCCATGATTTGCATCAGCTTTACGAAATGCTTTCCATGTTTTTGTTTGAAGTCGAGGCTCGGTAGTTCGAAAACGAAAGTAAACTAAGATTTCTGTTGCAATCATAAGTACTTGTCTGGTTCATAACAACGATTGTATTTGGTAAAGTTTCATTTTAGAAGTGTAATCGATCACTGTTTTCATAAGATGTTGAGAATGTTTTCACATAAAACAAAACGATATGACTCACTCTCATATTTTGTCGCTTTTGAAGAACCGTGACTCAATTGACAAATACTAAAATCACAAAATTTCCCAAAATGGGTTTGTGAAACCACGTCCTAATCTTCAAATCTGGATAACGATTGACTTCCTCAAAATTTGAAAAATTTGCTGAAGTTCGAAGTGCAGAAACGTGATATGTGTCCAGAGCACATACAAAATTGTAAAACCTTACACAAAGACATCGACGCTTCAAAAGCCTAACAGCTGGTCTTTTCAGGGAAAATTTCGTGTGAAAATGAATGCTGCAGAAGTTATTACAGTATATTAGAAAGCATGCAATCCCTATCTCTAGAAACAATTGCTAAGAGAAAGGATAAGAACACAGAAAATATTGATAGTGAACACCGTGGGATTCAACCTACCTGACAACAAAAGAAGTAAAATATATTCAAGCCACCAGTAAATCAATTGGGACCAAATGCTGCTTTGCACACTTTTGGGAAATGATCCCAAAATTTCACTTTAAAAATGCATCAAATCTCTTTATTAATGAAGAAGTTCGATTCGCAAAATTGCAATTTCATGCAATCTGAAACTCAACAATCTATGTTTTAGACGTTTCAGACCGGTTGAATTTGTTCTCCGAAACCAGTGCAAAAGCGCCTCCTCTCCGCATCGTTCGAACTACTTTGTAAAAGCAGTTCCTTGCCGTATCGTTCGAAGTATTTTGAAAGCACTTCCTTGTCGTTTCGTTCGAACTATAACGTAGCTTCCATTCGCAACTCGACAGAGTTCATTTTACGAGTTTGAGTCCAAAGGGTTTTCCATTAATTTCGCCAAGTTTCAGATGTGAAATTCACTAATGCTTATGATGTTAGCATAACCTTAATTAGAAAATTTTGATGGGAGACGGTTTGAAATGCTGGGAAATGGCGAAGCAGGTTATCTGAGAAATACCTGATTTTGAAAAGAGAAACGTTGTTGAAGAAGTTTTTTTCCAGGCTTTCGGGCAGAAGCAATAATATTACACAAAGCGATTGCTTAACTTAGAAGAGGTATGACGCATGAGAGCAGAGGTGGATTAACCAAACCATAAATCACCAACGCCATATTCCACTACTTCCTGGTGTTTCGTTTGTCGGTTGTCGCACTTTCGCCCAGCACAAAAATATTCATGTACGCAGTTTAACTGATATCTTATTGTTCACTTATGTTTCTACTAATTTGTCCGTTACACTTTCCACACAAAGATTGAGTAAACTAGTTAACTTACAAGTACCTGCGAACCGTTCTGTACAAGATAATTTAGAGTAAGTGGGTATTTCCATGCAAAAACATTATTTTTTAATCCATGGCAAATTTTCCAATGTGATATTTGAGGGAAGAATTTGGAAGGCAGTAGGAAAACATTTGGAAAACTATCTGTGGAGTATGAAACAAACCGAAATGCAAATAAACGATAGCTTTAAGAAATCAATGATAACTGTCCAGATACAATCGATTTCTAGTACTTCCCAACAGAAAATGTCCAACAAAAGCTGCATATGGCCAGGTCTCATCTCCTTCACGTGATATCTTGTAAGTTGGCTGACAGGGTGCTAGAAATGCAGAAAACAATCGAAAACATCATTAGTATAACACTTGGTGGGACATAAGACAAAATTGCGTGGTTATTTTGGAATCTTTTTTGTACTACATAGTTAGAATTTTATTGCCCCAGCTATCCGCTAAATGTTTGCGGTATTCAAAAGAGCAACAAAAAGTCAACTGACTTTTAGTCAGGACACCGACGATTCGTACCCCTGTGAGGCTCGAAACAACAAGAAAATCAGAAAAAATCAACAAAGCAACCCAGTAACACAAACTACTGCCTTGCAGCAACATGTGGACGACGTTACTGAATCAATAGTCTTGCCGCAAGTTTTAATCGAGAAACACAACTTCACGTTACAGCATTACACAATGTGAAAGCTCTTATTTGTGCTACAACGATATTCTTGCTGCGGGCAAAAGCGCAGTCACTACTCTATTACTCCAATTAAGTTCGTCCATAGCATAAGGTGAACAGTCACAACTGAATGTCGTCCAGCCACAACTAGTCTGTTTATGCATGGCATTGCAGAATCGGTTCAGTGTTCTCGTCCTGTGTCTTTCTTGTCTCTCTTGTTGCTTCTGTTGCAATTCAGTTCGTTATAAACACTTCAGGCCTGCGACGTCTGCAGTCACTGGTGCATAAGCGTTCAAAATTTTTCGAGCAGGATATTCTCATTGGTTCCGGTCATGTGGTCAGGTAAAGTCCTCACGATGGTGACGACTTGTTTGTCTGCTTGGTAAAGCTGTTTGTCAATGCTTTTGCTTGTCTCATGCATCACATTCCAGCTTAAAACATGCATGAAACACTATTCACAAAACGATTTTGAGTGACTGCTTAATGCGTACAATTGTACTTTATAAAACATTCACAGCATTCATGGTTCACAATTACACTTTGCCATAAAAGTATTTATGCGTGTATAATGACTTCAATCACTATTCCTTACAAAAGATATTAGTGTTCCACATCACGACTAAATCTATGGTTTTTCTCTTTTACTCGTTAAACAATGACATCTTTCCACGTTAACTATTTAATATAGGTTTTACTGCAACGTTCCTATCATCTAAAAATACTACACATTCTAATAGCACACAAATTGAAAAAACTACTTTAAAGATATTATCGAAATTCATGTTGTGATGCTTTAGCATCCCAACAGTGATTCAGTCGACGGTTATTATGGAATACATGGATTCGGATCCCTTTTTTTGTGGTAATAATTTCATCGCGTTGATAGACTGAGGCGAATCAATTTAGAAATTGTTGCTTTGCAATGAGTAATCAATTTAGAAATTGTTGCTTTGCAATGAGAGTATGAAAGCATAACGAAACATCTTCATGTTAATGTGAACATGAGCGAAGCTGCAAACGAGAGGAGTCCTCATCAGAGCATTTGCGAAAACTGCTCGGATTACGGATGAATGAAAGTTTGCTGTGATGCGAATGTACAATTGGTGACGCGTAATTCACAGTTTGATTGAAAATTCATTTCGACCAGTAGCGAATAAACGTTCCGAATGATATGGCTATTTGACAAGAAAAGCCATTGGCAGTAGCGCATTGTTTTCTTTCTGCGAGTAAGAAATAATTCGAAAATCCAAGCATCTGGTGTTCACAACATTTACCCATGACACTTACACTGCGACATGATTTTTTTTGAGAAAGTACCAGCGGTAATGATGGAAATAGATTCGTTAAAAAAGCATCAGGTCGTTATTGATCACTACAAAGCATTTCGCTGCCAACCTCAAAAACGATGTTCAACGTTTATTTCAACTTGTTGAATTTCATTGACTACCAACAGAGCCAGGCAAATTTAGCCCCATTGTAGCGATCGGCGAGACGTGAAGAACAGAGAATACAGCACCCGCTTTGATTGCACTTTCGTTTAGGTATACTGCAGGTGGCCAACCCGGGGATCGCGAGCCGCATTGCTTCTTTTGGACTGTTCCGTGTTACGCTAACAGTCTAACGTGATTACCAGAAGTACCAATAAATAAAATGCATAAATGGCTTGTAAAGTTCTATCATTGTCATGTTGGTGTGTGATATTTGCAATAAATCTAGCTGAGCAAAGGTATGTGCGTGAGTGAGGAATGTATGAGGTGATGTTCGTGGGTTCCAATGTATTTGATGTGTTTTTTTGCAGTAACACAGTATGTTGCTGTTGGTTTTTGAGTGATTGGCCACGCCCCTGGTATACCAGTCTCTCCTTGAAAGAATCCATACAAACTTAAAATCAAAATGGCGGCTTAAAGGGAATGGTGATTTTGCAGGTAAACAACCGTCTTGGAATAAAATTATCATTTCTGCAATTTTTTCAATTGTTTCTAAGGTTCGTTGCGTCTAGAGAAGTCATCTTGACTTCAAGGACATGGCATCGTTAGGTGATTACCTCTTGACTTGAAAGCTAACGCTCAGCACTACAAAAACGGTGTCGACAGTCTTCCATTTCAATAACAAGGAAGCTAAACGTGAGCTCAAAATCAACTTCGTCAACGAAAGCCTGCCCTTCTGCTCTGAGCCCAAATACCTTGGAGTAACATTGGACAGGTCGCTCACGTATCGCCGACACCCTGCGTCACTGTGCAAGTTGCTAGCATCACGGGTCGCGCTCCTGAGGCGGCTTGCTGGCTCCGGCTGGAGTGCTGGAGCAACAACGTTGCGAACAGCCACCCTAGCCCTGGTGCATTCAACTGCAAAGTACTGCGCGCCTGTTTGGTGCCGCAGTGCTCATCGACCCGCCTCAACGACCCCGCCATCAACGACGCCTTGCGAATTGTGACTGGATGCCTGCGTCCTACACCAACGGACAACCTTCCAATCCTCGTAGACATCAAAACTCCTGGGCTTCGTGGCAGTGGAGCCACACTGTCTCTAGGACGCCGTGCCATCGAGCCTGGACATCTGCTCCACCCGGCGCTCACCCATCCACGAAGTGCAGATGCACGGCGCCTCAAATCGAAACACCCATTTGTACCCGTCGCACACCAATTCATCAGTTTTTCTGACAACAACAACATACGTGCGGCGCATTGGGCGGATCACCAATGGCATGCGGTGTAGGCGGACAACCCCACAAGACTCCGCATTTTCATTCCCGATATCGTTGCCCTCCCTCCCAGAATGACCCTCCCAAGAACAGCCTGGGTCCGGATTAACTGCCTCCACACCGGTGTCGGACGTTTCCTCTCCTGATTGTGCAAATGGGGTATGGCCTCCTCTGCGTCATGTGAGTGTGGCACAGAGGAACAAACCGTTGACTATGTTGTCCTCCAATGTCCAATCCACCGACCTTCTCATAGACTGCATGGCCTGACGGCTCTGGACGATGAGACAATCGAATGGCTGCTCAACTCCTGCCCCGAAATCTAGCGCGGTCAAGCAGTGGATAGAAGAAGACCTCGCTCCAAAGTAGAAGAAGAAGATCTTGACTTCAAAGACTGATTCTTGAACAAAACATAGAACAGCTGTCTCTTCTTCCATGGCGGCATGGGAATCGACCCAAGATGATGCTTGACTGGAAAGCAGATGTTTTAAACTGTGACGAGTAGAACTACGTAATAAGATCAAGGGTGAGGTTGGTTTAGGGTGTTGCTTGCTTGGGACCAGGGACCGTGTTTGCCAAAAAGTTTGGGGGGGACAATGGGACAATCCTTTATTGTTTGCGTTTAACACGACTTTGTTGTAAAATTGGCTAATTGGGGGACACATGGTGGAATTTTTATATTTTGGCGACCATGGCCCAAGCACCTCCCCTGGCTGCGCCCGTGGTGTGGTAGGTGCTTTATCTAGATATCTGGCACTTAGCACTGCATTTGCTATGAAAACACATTAATTCTGTGAGTTGGGCTAAAATAGACATAATTATGCTCAAAAGTTGCGATAATCAATTCAACTTTGGTCAGTTCCAAAATAAAATGTACTGCCACTAAAATCACAAGACCACACATAGATAAAATCAAAAACAAACCGCAAGATCTTTTGGTAAATACTTGCAGTGGCAACCAGGCGCATAGCCAGAAAGTTTATTAGAGGGGCAAACAACAACCGAGTTTCAACATTCAAATATTTTAATGCTACTTGTTTTTGAAGTACCAGCCCTGAAACGTGCATATTTCTGGCGTTTTCTCCTAAACAATTGTGTTCAGATTTAAGCCGACAAATAAAAAGTCTGCTTTCATTGAACTGACAAGTTTTAAAAGTTTTGATAGTGAAGTTCCAAGCTTCTACTTTGGATGAATGCCACGATTTACTCATAAACCTTTCCTGTAAAAGCGCTTCCAAACCTCTCAATGCTATAAGTGCACGATATGCAGTATCCTTTAGCAGCCAATATTGCAGTTGAGCAAGAAGCCATCGCAGCCGCCATTACGATTGCGCGTCTTATACTCTATTTGCACGCTTGGGATGTACACCAACACTGCACGTTCAATGGAAGCCGAGCAGAGACTTTGCTCTGAAGCAATGACTTCCGACGAAGTCCTGTAGGCCTTCTACGAAACGTACGTGCATTTAGGAAGTGCACCCCGTTTTCGTCTAATTTTTGAGCGATTAATTCACGTATGTAGTTGATCTTCAACTTTTTCCGTAAAACCTTTCTAGCTACTTTGAACTTACTACGTTTGAATTTTTTGATGAGACTCTGCTACATTTGACTGACTTCATTGAAATATAAAATGGAATTAAGCTGTAAACACAATCGTACACACAGTTTTACAAAACTTATTGACCACGCTCAGCTGCATGTAAGGATAGCTTAGAGCTGCGCGTATGCGGCAAAACGCCTACTACGGTAACTTGAAGTAAACCTTTGAAGATTTGTTGCCATGTTATTGTTACCCAATAAAGAATAACAATGGAGCAATCCGCTCACAAGCTTTGAAACCTGCCTCTGCAGACAGGGTTGCCAGGTTAGCATTTTTAATGCAAATATCCAGAAAGTTGACCTTTTTTAAAGTGGTTTGCCGTGAGAAAATGCTGTTTGGCATGCACGTCATAGTTTGGCATGTTTGTAGCCTTTTTTCTGGTGTTGGCAGAAAAAAAACGTTGTTTGGCATTTTTCAAAAATTTGTCTCCTTCAGCTTATATTTTGAGAATATTTTCAGCCTGCAGTTTGGCATTTATTGATCAATTTGAGTAGCGATATGGCGTATTTGGTCCATCTGAACCTGAGAAACTGGACAGTTTTCTGTTGGTTCTCTGTACTTTTGTGATAGAAGTGCATTTTGTGGTAGAAGTATGTGGAATTCCAACAAATATCGGATGCTCATGTGCCAGATTCAAATTATTAAAAACTATGTCATGGTGCATGTTTGTATTATCATAACCTGTATTTTATTGGTTCAAACACTTACATGTATTTTATTTGGAATTTTCTATAGGAGATGGTACTATTGGAGTCTAACATTTGTTTGTTTATTTATCTGCAATAATCTAATGTGATTTCATAGAAACATACATTTTACTTTTGCCATTACTCATCCAGGTGATTCAAAACTGACAACTAATGGCTTGTTTCAGTTTGTTTGGAATTTTTTGAAACAATTTAACAATAAATGTCAATTACAAATTTTTTTGTTGTGCAGTTTGGCATTTTTTGCACATTTCTTAATGTGCAGTTTGGCATTTTTGTTCATCTGGACCTGGCAACCCTGTCTGCAGGCGAAGGGGCCGACATGACTGAACTACAAGCTCATTACTGCTTGACATCAAAACAGCAAACCTGGCATTTGCGCAGTGTGTCATACGGGCAAATGAACTGCCATTGCAAGAATTAAATAAATTAACCGAAACGAAACTCTTGTTTTCAGGTTTTCTATAAATTTTGGTTCTTAAACAAAATTTCTAGGAGGGGAGGCAAAAGCCTGTTTTGCCTGCTGCGGACTCTCGTGGCTACAGATTCAATTGTGCTTCACATAAAAATACGTGGCTTGCCGCTATCAGCAGCCAGTCAGTGTCATACTGCCTTACCTGCCACAATACTGCATCTGCGTTCAAAAGCACTAAGCAGCGCTGCCACAGGCTTCTCTGCAAAAACCATTAGGTTCACAAAAAAATTCACTCGATCTGAAAATATCCGTTGGATTTAAAATTTTTGCGTCTGGGTTTGCAGTTTTGCTTGAGATGATTGATTTAATAGCTTTATCGCCCAAAAACCTTTGCATCATTTGCAAGTTTGTTAAAGTAGATCATGCTGAAAACTGAAAAATGTTATCAACGACACCACACGCGGAGTATTTTAGACCAATAAACCTAACATTTATTTAATTATTTCTTGTGCAGCTTTCCTGCATCGAACTGAAATTGCCGTCAGGGCCATTATTGTAGCAATAAACAGCGCTGAAAACAAAACGACTCTAAACTCAAATTAGAAACACTTGTTTGTTCTGTTGGTACAAATCTTCAAACAACCATTTACGTAATCAATTATAATTTACGGTTTGTAAAGTTGGAAAAAAGACAACCGATTATCTTCAAACACATACTTTGCAAAAATTCACTACAGATTGCATTGAAAAATCACTAGATCACTAGGGCAGTCTACCACTAGGCGTGGCACCAGTATTCAAAAGCAACATGCAGTAAAACCCCTACTATCGTAACTTAGCGAACCTTTGAAGATTTGCTGCCATGCTATTGTTAGTTTGTTACGCAATAAAGACGAAGACTAGAAGAATTCTCTCCCAAGTTTAGTCACGCAAAGGAGCGGACACGAGTGAACTGCAAGCTCACTACAGAATGACACCAGAAAAGTGAATCTGGCTCTGGTGCAGTGTGAGTGTCATAACGGAAAATACTCTGGCATTGCAAAAATTACATCAATTGATCGGAATTGAGATGATAACTTCGTGTTTCCAAGAAAACCTTGGTTCTTAGTTTCAATTTCCAGGGTGGGGAAATGCCCGTTTTGATCCCCCCTGCGGACGCCCTTGATTACGCCGGATACAGCAAGCTCGTGCGCCAGAAACAGCTGCCAAAAGCGTTACTCCAATTGTGTTTACTTGCGGGTCATTGTTTACAAAAGATCAGATACAAGTTTGTATTCGACTAAACGCTGAAGTAGGATAAGTTCCTTGAGGGAGTTTCGTTGATTTGCACTGAAGTATTTTTTTGGCTTATACTTCAAATATTTTATTAACCTGAAAACTTTTAGATTGGGGGACATTGTCCCAATTTCCCCCCTGGCTTCGCACCTGGTGGCAATCGTATTCTGATTGCGGGTTACAGATAGCGCAGGCATTTGCGATTGAGGGAAGTTTATGTGGACACCGATTTTGTAATTCAAATTAACCAACATAAATATAAACAATCATGACAATTCAATTTGCATAGTAAATCTGTATACTGCGTCCACAGGTAGTCCTGTGATAATGTTCATTTTACTTGTTTATCCCCTGGTTTTATGCTGGGGAAACGTTTCCAACAGTATGTCACCATGAAATTTGCACAACTACAGTACATTTTTTCTTATCACAAAATATTGAGGGAACAAATATATTATGTCATCCCTGTCCAAACTTTGGGGGGACATGTCCCCCGTCCTCCCCATAAACTGGGTCCCTGCTTGGGACTCATTTATCAATTGATACTCTAAAAACCCTGAAGGAAATGCATCGTTCATCGCAACGTTTGGTGTAAATTGACCTAAATTCCCGTAGCTCAGCGAGATTGCTACGATCAGAAATATCACGATGTGACACTTCCTGATTGCCAACTGGAAAAAAATATTTAACGGAAAACATGCACAAGATGAGTTGTGTCATTTGTGTGTTTGGTGCAAAGCGCTGATTTTCCTTTCAACGCGCAGACTAATGGAGTATTTTTTTCTCGTTTCATTCTCTAAAGTTGCATTTAATGCACTACAGGTGTTAAAACACTATTGCTATCTGACATCAGACTCAATTGATCATGATGATGTTGTTGCGATTGTAACTGATGCGTTCCGAACCCTGTAGAACAGGGGTCACCAACGTGGCGCCAGCGGGCATCAAGTCGCTCTCAAGGGTCATGTAGGTGGTCCGCGGGCCTGTTCTAAAAATAGCATTAGCATGATCAATGTCTTTACATTAACGAATACTAAAATAATTGAAAAGCTATCCTAGATGTCCTGGTCAGCAGGATGACGGTCGACCTCTCGTGTCGAAAGCCCGCCTCCTTCCGACGGAGGAATGGGTCGATGATATTGTGTTCGTGGTCTATCATTGCCAGGTAAGTAAACAATGTTACAGTCCTTTGTGAACTTTAAGGGCTGCAAACCTCTGATGAAGTACAAAAGCTTGTGATAAATGATTGTGAAATGAGTAGTACGAAAAATTGAGGAATATACAGCAATTCACTTGAATTTCAAGATTATGAACAATACCACGCGGACCGCACCAAGCAATGCGACGGGCCGCGGGTGCACATGTTTGCCTTACCCCAATCCCGTGGTCAGCATTTCGCCTGCCCAGTGTGCATTGCCGCTGTTAGCGGAGTAGTTCTTGCGGAACAGGGTGTCTCGGTTTTAGCTGCCGCTGTTTCTCATCATGTGGACTTGTTACTTCGGAATTGAGCAGATGTCCAGACTCCAAATTTCGGTATGCTGAGGGACAGAGTGACTCTTTTGCAGCGAAGATCAGCAGGTTGGATGCTTGTCAGGACCGAATGTTGCTGATGGTATGGGACGGAATCATCAGAAGGCATTTGCGGAACGACGTTGAAGAATGTGTCAATGAAGTGGGTGTGTGCATTGCTACACCATGGAGATGGAGTGCTTTGCTGCTGAATGGACTAGGGATAATGTGCTATGCACAGCCTTGCTGCCAGAACACCGTAAACAGTTCCATCAGACCGCCTCAAAATGTGACGAGAGGTGTTAGATGCGAAGCGACAATTTTACCTGATGAAAATCAACGTCAACGCACAAAAAAGACACTTGGAGAAATGATGTTTGTTGAAGGTAGTTTTTTTATTCTTCCCAACATCAAGCAAACATAATATCTGATTTCGAGCGTGCGCGCATAAAGTGCTTGATGGGTTTTGGTGAGGTTTCGGAAACTTTAACCAAGTTTCAATCACCCGGAAAAACAAGCTTATCTATGTTTTCAGTCTAGAAGCTTGCTACTAAACTCCTTCATAAGCTAAACTTTCTGAGGAATCGGCATTACATTGCACACGTTGTAGAAACCATGATGCTGTAATTTTTCAGGAAAATGTATTAAATCAATTTCATAACTTGATCAACATCAAACGCACCCGTGAGGTTGAGAGTCAAGAAATCTTGGTTACATGTGATTCGACTATAACGGAAACCTACATATGTTCTTTGTTGAAACCTTACTTAGTTTCACATGATACAGTTGAATTCGTCTATTCTTTTCGCACTTCACGCAACATTAGAAACAATCTAGTCATGTGGTTGTATGGTTTTTATAAAAAATGCGCCCTCGGTTACGTCACAAAACTGATTTACGAAGAAATCCGATAGCAGAATTAATTTTTTAAAAACACAAAAACAAACAATTGTACAAGTGTGTTGTAACTTGTTTTGATCTTCACTTTGCAAAACGTGCTCAGCGAAAACCATGGACTTCAACTTGTTGAATATGATTTTGTCATTCTTCTCCTACTGCCATGTGTAGATTTCCATGACTCTACATGACCTGTCAATATGAGTGAAGTACTTTGCAAGTTGTCGCATAAATGAAAGCAAAAATATTTGCAAATACAAACAATAAAGTGAAGTGCAACTTTCGTTGGAAACCTCAATACTACTTCACGCTGTTGTGCCATTGCTGATACAAATGCGCCGTTAATGTTCGTTCAACACAACAAACGTACTTTAAATGCGAACGCCCCGAAAACATCCGGGTAAAGTTTAATGTTTATCAGCACGGCAAAAACAGCGAAGGGCTTTTCTACATTCTTAAAATAGTGTTTCTATTAATTGAGATACTAATTCGTCCTGTAAAGCTACATTGGAGCTTATCAGTTGCCTGAAATAAATTTAATGCAAATTAGCCTTGGAAAAAATACTGGGATTTTCCATTATTTCCAAAATAAGAAAACACGCTAGTAATGCACGCAGTAACATCAGCAAACACGAGATTGCGAAACCCTATTGCGCCACACCAAAAATGAATGTTGTGGAAAAAATTTCACATACATACAGTATAAATGGCCAATCTCTGGAAAAACGCTATGTGATGCTGCTAAGCTAAACGATAGCCTCCAACATAACGCTTGCAAAACGAGCAAGAACCTCGACATCCCTTGGCAAGCGGATAGAACTGCTTGCATGGCCGGATGTTGGAGTGTTCAGGAACGGCGCATTGTTCCTGTCACGGGTTGGTCCACATAAAATTTTAAACAGATGAGATAGGCATGAAGGAAAGCATGGTAAAAGAACAATGAATGTCTTGTTCCGATATCCTATAAAGAAGGCTGCATGGGACATTGTAAGTTTGGTGACATGAAGGCAACCCCCTGAAACACAATTTATAAACAATTAATCAAAACCATATGCAGTACATCATATTACAAAACACAACTCCAAATTTTTACAGACAGTTGCGAAAGAATGGGGCCATCCAGGCAATGAGGCAAAATTGCTGCAATTGTCAGATATTGCTTGATTGTACCGCCATGAACGGGATTATTTTTCATAACTTTACATCATAATGACAAGTTTTAGAGTTGTACAGACATCTAATCACACGTCATTTCATCACGCGACAATACTGACATTCAATCACTATAGATAATTAATCACGCAGAGAATTAAACACCAAGACAATTAATCCCTTAGGCACTTTACCCTAGTCAGGTCTACACGCACATTTGTACACAATAAATATTTTTTCAATTGTATACAATGCACTTCGCACTCGCTCATGGCATAAATCCTGCCGTAATTTACTCCCTTGAACAGAACAAGATCCACGTTGCATGATCGCATGCATGATCGCATGTTGAATGAAGTAAAAAGAATGATTATTATTCTTTCTCCTGAGAGAAGACTGCTAGAGTTTGAGAGTGCAGCTATAAATGCTTTTCGACCATCATTTCCAGATGCAACAGTTACTGGTTGCTATTTTCATTTGACATAAAGCTTTTTGCGAAAAGTTAACGAAATTGGTATGAAAGAAGACGACGAAAGAAATGACAGTAAGATTGGCTATTGGCTGCTTACCTGCTTCAATTATGTTTCTTTTATCCGACGTTACTGAAGTTTTTTTGATACTAGCTGAAAACATGCCCGGCCACAAAAAGATGCCAGAGCTTTTAGCGTATTTTGAACATATGTACGCCTGTATTTGAGAGCGACGACGGCCAGGATGCAGTGACATTACGGTTCCGCCATCTTTCCAGTAGAAGATGGAATCATTTCGAAACTGCGTCTGAAGGAATCACAAGAACAACGAATTCTGTGGAAAGGTGGCGTTACGGAATACAGGCACTTTTTGAATGTCATCACCCAATCATATGGAATTTTATGAAAGGACTTCAAAAAGATATGCAGATGCAATTAAAACTATTTTAAAAAACCATGCAGTGATGAAATGTCAGTGATTCATTGTCACGTGATTAAATGTCTCCAAACCATGTAAGTGAATACTTGTCTTCGTGATTAATATCTAATGATTAAATGTCAGTGATTAAGAGTTTGCATCAACCCACAGAAAGTTCCTGACTCAGCTCCTGCCAACAAAATGCGTCTACGCTGGTTTCATCTAGTTTTCATTGCGTGGGATCGAAGTGAAATTCTCATGACATGACAATGCAGCCGTTGCAACCTACCTGTCGGGTTTGGCTGATTCTAAATTTTAGCCCCATCCTTCTGCAGAGTTTGAAGCGCATCAGTTAGAAACATAAAAATATCCTCGAAAAAAAAGAAAAAAGAAGAAAAAGAATATCCTCGATGATAAATTTCGTTTGGTGTCAGATAACAACAGTGTTGTAAAATCTGCAGTTTATGAAATGCAACGTTTGAAAGCGTAATCAGAAAAACACGGTCCATACCTCATTGGCGTTGCCGCTGAAAAGGAATGCAACATTTTGCACTGAACAAAATTGACACAAAAACGTTTGTACGCGTTTTTTTTGTCAAACGCTCGCTCTTCCCGATGGCAACCATTAAGTTTCACATCACCGTGATATTTCTGGTCGTAGCAATCTCGGTAATCTATCGGAGCGGACAAACCACAAGCTCAGCCCGGAACGTGTGATCACTTAACGTGGGAAAAAATTGATTCTTGAAATTGAATGTACAGTATTTGAAACTTTCGAATACATGTTGAATGTAAAGGGTGCTCTGTTTGCAATCACCAAATGCAGAACATTACTTTCTCGAAACGCTGATGGCGTAATTTGCGACTCCGGTTTTAGAGTACTGAAGCCAAGTGATTGGCTTTACACACCCATTGACCGGTTTGAGCTCAAATTTTCACCTGTGTGTAAAAGACTTTTCCTTATAACAAGCGTTGTAGAATGAGATGCACATATTCACCATCAAAACACTCAATAGCAGATTCTTTTGCGGAAAAATTACGTGAGTGTGCACCAACCGCTGGAATGAATGATGCCTTCCTTCCGGCTTCGAAACGCATCAATGGAGAAACGAGCAGGGGCGGATCCAGCCAGTGAGGTTAGGGGGGTACAATTTTTGTAAGATTTGGTACAAGTCTCACGGGTTCAATACTGTAAGAGAGATGAAGTATACTTCACAACACTACTTTGACAAAACAATGGATGTCAAAATGGCCTTATTTCGCAAATGCTGTTTTCGGAACAGCACAAAATCATGGTGATAAAGTTACTTCAGTAGGTTTTAGAGGGCGATCGCACCAATCGCCCCCACTGGATCCGCCCTTGTGAACGAGTCGAAGCAAAACCCAAGACCAACCTCACCCACCACCTCATTCTGGAGTTCTACTCGTCACTGTTTGTAACCTGCGCTTTAAGCCAAGTATGATCTTGGGCGGTTTCATGTTGGCAAGGAGAAGGGGATTAGTTTTGTATGTTTTGTTCAAGAAACAGTCTTTGAATTCAAGATGTCTTCTAGACGCAAGGAAGCCGAGAAGTAATTGAACAATTAAAGATCTTAGACCAGCTATGTCCAACCCTTGGCCTGCGGGTCGCATGCGGCCCAGTCGAGGGTTTTGTGCGACCCAGCTTAGGTTTTCGCTGTACTATTGTCAACCTGTCCTAATTTTTTATAATGCTGAATTTGTTATTTTTGATGCAGGTGGTGCTCAGTGCCACTTTATCACGTCTGTTACCATTGCAATTAGGATTCGAACACTTTTAGTATGTTAACTTTAGCTTAACACGTTCCATTCCGGGTTGGTGATTTGTTTGGCTGATTTTCCAAACGTTCCCTACCGGTATGTTTTTCGGCAATTGTCCTCAGAAGTTTCGCACCTTCACAGGACATCTTTGAAAAGTCGCCAAAGCGCAAAAATTCGCACCACCAGCGTCTGAGGTGCGTGTGAGCGCAAGAGTCGGTCTAGCGCTTGTCGCAGATCAAACGTCGGCTTGCCGATTTGCCTACACCCTTCCCTCATGCAATCCACAGTGCTTAAAATATTCATAAAAGCTTTAAATACAACACCCTTTCCAATTACGCTGTATTCATTGCGATTCATGATACATGCAAAAACCAAACCCAGCAGTGGTCTCAGTGGAGTTGCGTTTTCGTGAGCTTTTTTCTTTCGATTTGTGGCCTCCCAACCACATCAATTTTGCCAGATTTCATGTGCAAATAATCAGCAAGTTGAAAATCTAAAGTAATTGGTGTATTGTTCTTTGCTTGGAAAGTTTCCAACCCATTAACACCTTGGTTTATGCTGTATTCACAGCGTTTTTTGTTCCTTTCAGAATTCAAGCCTACCATTGTTCTCGATAGAGGTGCCTTTTTGCGAGATATTCTTTCTTTCGAATTTGCAGCCTATCAACCGCTTCAACGTTGCCAAATTTCGTTTGAAAACGAGCAAAAATTTGAAAAATTACAAACATTGATACAATCTTCATTGTTTGGAAAGATATAAACCCATCAACGCCTCGGCTGATGCTGTAATTACTGCAAAGTTTGTTCCTTGCGAAAACCAAACCTACCAATTTTGTAAATGAAGCTGCCTTTTTGTGAGATGCTTTTTCTTTCCAATTTGTATCCTACGAACCGCTTCAACGTTGCCAAATTTCATGCGCGAATAAGCACAAAGTTCAAAAAACAAAGACATTGATTCAATGCTCATAACTTCAAAAGTTTTCAAACCCTTTAGGGACCACAAAAGCCGATTTATCGTCTTGCTCGGCGGTTTTCCAGCAATAACTTGTGAACCACTGAAGGTACGTCGACAGGTAAAACATTGCAAGAACTAACAGCAAGTTATGTTTGCATTTGAAATTTTTTCGAAAATCCGCTTTTTTGCTTGGTTTCTTGCCTTTTTGCGAAAGTTCTTGATGATTTTCAAAAAAATTCTTGCCACCGTTTTAGCTTTTTTGCAAGGACTATACCTGGACTCAAGTGCTTTCAAGGACTATACCAAGTACTTACCATTGTTTTAGGGTTGGGGAAAAACAAAGTTGCGACAAAAAAAGTAAACTGGGGCAAAAAAGCAATTTCAAAAAAGCGATTTTTTAGGTTTTACGCCATAATCGCTGCCAATACTGGATTTCGGAGTGCAGCATTGGAACAACGTAAAAATACAACCAATAGCAAAAAGTGGAAACTTTCCAAAACCCTTTATTGAACTTTTTGTCAACTTTCCTTCAATTTTCGGACACTTGTCAGAAATTTTTTGGCTCATTGGTATAACTTTTTTTATTCTCATTACTTCTGCTTCAAATATGGTAGGATGTTGCAGGACGCAGATGTGAAAATGTACTGCAACTATCAGATTATTTTGTGTTTGGTACCGGAGATTAGATATTTTACATGTGAAAAATGACCAAAACCCCCCCAAAAAATCAACAAATTTATTTTTGTACTTTCCAAAAAAGATTTGCACAATTCTTTTATGAATATTTTTACAAACTTTGAGTTCTGGCCGACATTTTCTTTGCCGAATGAATTTTTCTAACGTGTTTGTAGATTTTTCTTCAGGTTTTGAACATACTCACTACTTTTGCTTTGACTGCTCTGCTTTTTCAGTTTTTCCCCTGTTTGAGTTCGCCAATGACGCCTCAAAGCTATTGCCAATACCTCAAAATATACGCGGTGAAAAAATTGTTCTTACAATTCTTTCCTGGTGGACGTAACTTTAGCGGTTTGCGAGTTATCGCAAAAACCGTGCATTAATGTCAATCTATTAGTTTCTGCGGTCCCTAAAGGGTTTCTTGCGAGAGTAAAAATACCAATGATCTCAGTGGAGCCGCCTCTTCGCGAGATGTTTTTCGTTTTTCCGTTGCCTAATTCCTTGCGCACGCAAGCAACAAGTTGAAACAAATAAAAACATTCGTGCAATGTTCATTGCTTGAAAAGTTACCCTGGAATGCTAACGGTGTTGGTATGTCACACGAAGACTGACCCCATGCGAATTTCACTCGTTTTCGAAAAAATAATCTTGGCTATTTTTGTCCAAGGTTACTAAAGGTGAAAGTTTTTGTTATTCTTGGCTATATTTGGTCAAGGTTACCAACGGTCAATATTTTTGTGTTTTAGCTTTTTCGGCCAAGGATACCAACGGTGAAAGTTTTTGTTTTTTCTTGGTCATTTTTGGCCAAGGATAACAACGGTGAAAGTTTTTGTTTTATCTTGGTCACTTTTGGCCAAGGATAACAACAGTGAAAGTTTTTGATTTTTGAACATTTTTGGGCAAGGATACCAACGGTGAAAGTTTTTGTTTTTCTTGGTCATTTTTGGCCAAGGATACCAACGGTGAAAGTTTTGGTTTTTCTTGGTCATTTTTGGCCAAGGTTACCAACGGTGAGAGTTTTTGTTTTGCATGGACATATTTGGCCAAGGTTACTTTTATTGGCCACTTTGGTTATGAATACCACTGATGAAGGGAATGTTTGTGATTTGAGATTTTGATCAACCTCTGGCATCCCTCGCTGCCAAACGCGAATTCGCGTTCCCTGGAGGCAATCTCTGGCACCCCACTGTGCAAGCAGGATTTCGCGCTCAGGGAGGCAAGTGCTGGCATGGGATTGCAGGTACGAATATACTCGTACACCAGTAGGCAAGCGTTGGCATGCAAGTACGAGTATCTCGTACCCCGGAATGGAACGTGTTAAATTCAGTTTTCTAAGATTTGCTAAGATCGATGTAAGACATTCAATGTGCGGCCCTCAATAATATGTCATTTAATGTGCGGCCCTAGGCAAGATAGCGACATGATTTTTGTCTCAATAAGCCATTTGGGTTGGACATAGCTGTCTTAGACTTTTTTCTTCCAATACAGCTGTTTACAGTTTAAACACCATTTAAACTGTTGCTGCCGTCTTGGTTACACGTTTATATGGATTCTTACAAAGAGAAATTAGTAATGTAGACGAAACTGCGAGTCGTATTAAAATTCGTAATATATCCACATATATTCACATCTCCAGCAGCTATACATCGCATGTAAACGTGCCTCATTCTGGTAGCAGTTAATTAGTTAAATGCAACAAGTGCAGATAAGAGTTTAACATCGTTTTCATGCTTTACCACGAAACGTCATGACGCTATTCTTTGAAAACCCTTAAGTGCCAAGTTTTTCTCTGTTGAGTTGCAACTTCATGAAATGGAAGATAAGCGATCGTTCGAACGGCACGACAAGAAATTACTTTTTTTTAATGTACGGTTGAAATGGATGTCAGCTCGGGGTGACGGTTGGATGTAGAATTCGAATCAAATACGTTGATCGACAGCAGGTAAAGGAATGCGTGTCTGGAATGCAGTACGTTGGAGAAGTTATTGTAGACTGTTATTAACCAAACACAAAGGACGGTGAGACACACAGGAAAATTGACAGCAGCATTCGCGTTCGCAGCAGGGTACCAAGTGCAAATGCATCACCCATTTTTACTCTCCCACAGATAGAAACGGAAGCACAAGTTGCAAACGCACAACCAGCTATAGGACATGCTCAGCGTGTCCATTATCGAGAAGCGCGCATAAACTGCATGTCGCAATTCAGAAATACATCAATCAAGCTTTTGTTCGTTCAATGCTTTAATTATTTTATCAATGTCAGTCCACTTCGTTTTGTCAGCGGCTGCAGTGTCGCTCTCCAAACCAGCATCAGATTTTTTCATTGCATCAAACTTCTGTTTCGCTAGAGCATATTTCGCGATGAGCATTTTTCCCACGATGAAGGTGTATCATTTGAACATTTTCTACGTCTTTTCACTTCTTCGTTGCTGCTATCTCCAGTGTCAATGATTACACGCTTCCTGTTATACAGTAATAACTTGTACAGCTGTGTAATTCAAATGAACCTTTCCCCATAAAAACCTGCTGTTGAATGGGGAAGCCTCGTGCCTTTTTTAATTTTTATGTCGTAATTGCTAACAGTGTCTGTTTGGATTGTGTACAATATATCGCGAATGCTGCAACGCGAACTTAACCAATTATTTCAGATTTTCAAAAGTTCAATGGTGAACATGTTTGATCATTGCAAAGTGTTTTAAAATCCCTGTTTAGGAAATTGTGATTATAATATTTGGCAATTCACTGAAGATTCGTGATACGGGTGAGTCACATAGCTCAATGATTGATGTGAGAACATTCCCAATATCCCTTGAGAAAAGTTATCGAATATTGTTCTAGAATTGATCCTTCGCTATAAAATAAATCATCAAGTACCAGAGTAGTAACTATAATTGCAACATAAATCTTATTTTAGTATCGTTTTCGAAGCTCCATAGCCCCCAGTTTCAATGAAAATGTGTAAATAAAAAAAATTCAAAAAGCTGCAGTAAACCCTGAGATGTCTCCTCAATATCTAGAAATCTCCACCCTCATATAATCCTAAGAGATGTTGCCTATCAAAATTGAGGGAAAACCATTGGGAAGTTCGCCTAACAGTGCTTCAAAACTGCTGTGGTGTTTCTCACATTTGCAAAACGTTGCTTAATGAATTAGGTACCAGTGCACATAGCAAGTTGTGCATCATTGTATGACCAAATGTTATTTTCAAAGATTGGGAGCATACTGTTTACTGAAAAAACTGAACTGATGTCATATACTGATCATCTGTAAGTAATATGGCACAACACGTTCAGGAATATTCACATATAACTACTCAAGTATCAGCTGCAGCGGAAATCTATAAAATCCGTTTCAAACAAATGGAATGTATTTTAGCAGAAGTGTTTAAATGTGCTGGCAGCAAATCTTGTAAGTTGGTTTGCTCTCATTTTAGTTGTTTACGGGAAACAAACTGGCAAGTGGAGAAAAGAAAATCGATTGAATCCAACAAAAGTCGATGCTGGAGCTGTTTACACATTGGCTGCTTTTACAACAACCTGCTGTTTTCTTCGATTGGCAGCAAATCAAGCTGTTTTCAATTTTGGCTACACCGACAAGTCGGCATTACGGTGTGAAGTAGGTATGGTCATTTCAATGGTTTGCTACACCTTTGCCATTTTAGGTGTTTGCATGTTTCTCTGGTTTCGACAACGTTTTCTGTATCGAATTCCTTCTGTGGAGAAGTGAAGAAACGTTGGTTGAAAACGCTTAGTTTTATGACTTTAATCTTTATTTTGTTCTGCGCATTGTTTGTACTCGCATGCATGTTTATTGCCCTCCCTTTCATCTACACAGGCAAAGGATGCATCGAAACTGGACGTTTTGGTAAATTTCAGTTCTGGCCTTGTCATATGCATATTTTATTTCAAACAATTGTTCAAGCATCCATGTTGTTTCTGTTTTTGTATCCACTTTTTTTTAATCTGTCAGGTCGACGTAGTGCGGTTAGAGTGATTAAAATAATGTAACGATCAGCAATATTCGCTGGGCTTTGTGTTTTGAGCGACGTAATATCAATGGTAGTTGTAGTTTTTGTTCTTTCAGATGAAGATTTATTATCAACATCCTTTAACTGTGTACGACATAAACATGATAGTCAACATTGCCAGCGTTTATTTTTCTTTCGAAGTCTGGCGAAAAATTTTTGTAGTCCGGTTTCCTTCATGCTTTTCTTCGCAAGTTAGAGTTCACGCACAACAAACGTTACCGTGTACAACGAGCTTAACAATAAACCATGTGTAGTCCTTGACTGTATTTCACATTCAAGGTGATAAAAATGTTGTGAATTTTTCTCCAGCAAAAACGAATTTCAAATATTTAGTTTGAAACCAAGCCAGTTGTTACTATTACGTGTAGTTCATGTTCTTTTTACTATAGGGATAAAAATCGGAGTGTTTGAATCTGCTGATTTTCCACAAAATTATTAATTGCATTCACAATTGAACCCAGATCGCAACGGCCATTAGGCACTATTTCTGACTGACAAAACAAACTCATCGCTTTTGGCGTGGCTTTTTGTCTCAGGCGATCACGTGGTTTGCAACAGACCGTAACGTGCAGCGGAGAAA